>Ga0265331_10000162_pt1 | contig 84055 bp, 60 predicted proteins | sample 41923metaG_FD_202088 | JGI IMG/M metagenome (GOLD analysis project Ga0265331, IMG submission 202088) | Rhizosphere microbial communities from Carex aquatilis grown in University of Washington, Seatle, WA, United States - 4-19-23 metaG | ecosystem: Host-associated > Plants > Roots > Rhizosphere... | reverse complement strand
TCAGCGCCTCCGGCGCCTCGCTGGGCCCGGCCGCCTATTCCGACACCCTGTTCGCGGTCGATCAGGTCGACGGCGGCAGCGGCAACGACGTCCTCAACGGCGGCGCAAACCAGACCCTGTCCGGCGGAGCCGGCAACAACATCCTGATCGGCGCCGGCGGCGGCGGTACGACCGCCTCTTATGAACATTCGCCGGGCGGGGTGGTGGTCAACCTGGACGCCGTCGCCCACCAGGGCGTCGCCTTCGGGACCGCGTCGAACGGGTACGGCGGCACCGATACGCTGACCACCATCTACCAGGCGGTGGGGTCGCGGTTCGCCGACACCATGTACGGCGGCAGTGTGGCGAACACACCCTACACACTCGACGGCGGCGGCGGTGCCGACACCCTGATCGGCGGGGCCGGGAGCACCACCTTCGAGATCGGCGCGGCGGACGGCGCCACGGTCATCGGCGGGACCGGCTTCAATACCCTGGCTTTCACCCGGCACGACGGGGCCGGCACACCCACCAGCTTCGACTTCACCGCGCTGCCGGCGGGGCAGATCAGTGGCATCGACCACATCCAGTTGTGGAACGACCAGCCGGTTCAGTCGATCACGCTGGATGCCGCCACCCTCGCGCTGATGGCGATCCGCAACACCACGACCACCCACAGCGCCACCGTCACCATCGACGGCAATACCGGCGAGGCGGTGAACCTGATCGGCGGGTGGACGCTCTCGGGTCAGAGCAACAGCGCCTACAACATCTACATGGCGACGGTCGGCAGCGACGGCGGCGCGGTCGCCGGCGACACCGTCACCCTCGACGTGGCGAAGGCCGTAACCGTCAATATCGACCATTCTCCGGTCATCACCGGGGGCCTGGCGGCCTGGGGCCACGGCACCGCCTCCGGCACGGTGACCGCCATCGACGCCGATGGCGACACGCTTGCCTTCAGCGTGGCAACGGGGCCGACCCACGGCACGGTCAGCATCGACGCCAGCACCGGGGCGTACATCTACACCGCCAACAACGGCTGGCAAATCGGCGATACCGACAGCTTCAACGTCAAGGTTTCGGACAGTCGCGGCGGATCCGACACCGAGGCGGTGACGGTCTCCGAAACCGGCAACGGCCCGGGCAGCGCGACCATCGTGGCCCCGGTGACGGTCGCCGGCACCCAGGATGTTCCGGTGTCGTTCAAATTGGCGATCGCCGACCTGGGCGGCACCGTCACCGGCGTCCAGGTCACCGGCGTCTCGGAGGCCTGGATCAACGGCGAATATATCCACGACACAGGCAGCGGCCTGTTGCTTCCGACCGACGCGCTGGCGGGCGGCACCTTCAGTTTCATTCCCACCGCCAGCGGCACCGAAACACTGATCTTCACCGTCCACGCCTCCGACGGCACCACCACCGAGACCGTGACGGTCGATGTCGCCGCGGCGACGGTCATCGACCAATCCACCGATCCGGCCTCGCACGTCGTCGTGACGGGGGGCAGCGGCAACGACATCATCGTCATTGCACCGCCGGCGGCCAACGCAGCCTTCTCGCTGGCCGGTACCGTCACCCTGGAGGGGAACGGCGGCACCGACGTCCTCGACGTCGCCAACGTGCCGGACGGCTGGGGGATTCCGGTTCTGAAGCAGACGGGGAGCTCGACGTCCGCGGGATATGATCTCGACGTCACCCTGCCGGCCGCGGCCGGCGGCGGCACAATGGTGATCCAGAACCAGTTCGGCGGCGGCGGCATCGCCAGCATCATCGGTGGCGGCGGCCACGACACCGTCATCGTCGGCGCTCTCGGCGGCGCAGTTGCCTCCGGCACCACCCTGACCGGAATGAACGGCGTGGATACCCTGGTGGTCGGCAACCTGGGCGAGGCGGTGCTGCAGGCCGGCACGGGCAGCGGCTACGACACCTTCTATCCCGGCGGCGGCAGCCAGACCATCATCGGCAATACCAGCACGTCCAACCAGGACGGCGGCTGGATGGTGGGCGGCGAGGTCGACTATGCCGGCTATACGGCGCCGGTGACGATGATCGCGGCGACGGCGACCACCGATGTCGCGCTCGGCGCGCCTAATTCCAGCGCCCCGTCATTGCTGGTGGCCGGCACCACCGGCGGGCAGTATGTCGTCCTGGCGGCAAATAGCGCCGGCACCGGCTTGGTGGGGCAGGAATACAACGCGTCCGACCAGCCGCTGGTTGGCGCCAACGTCTCCATAACCGCCTCCAACGCCGCCGCGACCGCATTGCCCGGCGTCGGATTCGCCGTGGCGTCGGCGAGCGGTGGCCATGAAGTGTGGCAGTGGTGGTCGGTATCGCCGACCGGGATCGGTAGCGGTTCCTCGATTTATTCGGTCAGTGCCGACACCAGCGTCGGACCGACCGGCATCACGTTCCTCGCCAGTGCCGGCTTCGCCACCGGGGTGGCGTTAGGGTGGAACGATGGCAGCGGCAATGCTTGGGCTCAGACTTTCGGCTTCGACGGCATTGCGCGTGCAGCCAGTCCCTTCCAGGTCAATGCCACGGGTGAAATGACGGATAACCTGAGGCTACGCGGCCTCGGCAACGGCGAACTGGTTGGGATGTGGCAGGTGACGTCGGGTGTCCATGCCGGCTGGACCGAGGGCCAGGTCTTCAATGCCGACGGCACCAAGGTGGGCGGCGAGTTTTCGATCGGCAACAATATCAATGCCTACGCGCTCAAGGGCATTGGCGCCAGCAGCTTCGCGGTGTCGTGGGTGGACAGCTACGCCAATATCGAGAGCGAAACGTTCGACGCCTCCGGCAATGTCATCGGCCGAACGACGGTGGCCTCGGGCGTGGGCGGGACCGTTGTCGGCCCGATCGAGACGGCGCTCGCCAACGGCACCGATCTGGTGACCTGGACGACCGGCAGCGGCAGTTCGCTCGTTCTGAACGGGCAGATCGTTGCCGCCGACGGCTCGTCGGCGATTGGCCACCCGTTCACCATGCCGATGGTCAACGGAGTCACCTACACGGCCAGCGCCGCCGGAAGCGGCTTCGTGGTCGAATGGACGGACGGCGCCAGCGTCTACAGCCAGAGCTTCGATTCTTTCGCCAGTCCGCGGGAAATCGTTTCAGTGGTGCCGGGGATCGTGGACAACGCCGGTGTCGCCGCTTCGTCGGTTTCGTTGATCGCCGGTTCCACTGTCGCCGATACGTCGCAGACCGTGCCGGTGGGGAGCTCCGGCTACTTCTCGGTATGGCCGGCGTTTTCGAGCGGCGGCGCCATTCTGCTCGGCCAGCAGTTCGATTCGAGTGACCACGCGGTGGGAACGGTGGTGGAACTGTCGGGTCCCAATCTCCCGGTGATCAACGGTGCGGTCACCGGATTCCGGTTGGCGCCGCTGCCCGACGGCCACTTCGCGGTGGCGTGGGGTGGGGACGGTGGAGTCCATTGCCAGGTGTTCGACACCTCGGGGACGGCGATCGGCGGCCAGTTCGCCCTTCCGACCAGCGGGGTCGCAACCAGTTCGATCTGGGTTTCGGCGCTGGGCAACACCGGCGCCAATGAGGGGCTGCTGGTGACTTGGGTGGACAGCAGCATGCAGCTGCACTCCCAGCGCTTCCATGCCGACGGCACCACGATCGACAGCAGTCCGATCCCACTGGGCACCGGAATCAGCGGCGCCCACTCGGCCGCTCTCGACAACGGCGGCTATGCGCTCGCCTGGACCGACGGGATCAACTCCACCATCCAGGTGTACGACGGGTCGAACGCCGCGCAGGGCAACCCCGTTCTCTATGTCGGCAACTTGCCGCAGCTCGCCCTTGTGTCGGGCGGGGTCGCCGCCGCCTGGAGCAACGGGTCGCAGATACTGGCCGAAGTCATCGGTAACGACGGCAGCATGATCCATGCGGCGGTCCCCCTCGACACCGCCTCGGGCTACACCTTTGGGCAGCCGAAGGTCGTCACCTTGAGCGGTGGCGATTTCGTGGTGGCGTGGCCGCAGCTTTCAACGACGATTGCGGGCGTGCGAACCGTCGTCGCGGAAGTATTCACCGCGAACGGCAACGTGGTGACTGCGCCCTTCCACCTGGCCCAGGACGTCGATATCAGTTCCTTCGCGATCGCCGCGCTGGGCAATGACGGGTTCGTGGTGTCATGGCGGCCCGCCGGCAGCAATGAGACCTTGAGCCAGCAGTTCGACAGCGCCGCATGGCACTCGCCCGCGGCGGCCGGGGGCTTCGCCGACACCCTGACAAATCTCGACAAGATTGTCGGCGGCAGCGGCGCCGACTCGCTGATCGGCGGCGCCAACCAGACGCTGGTGGGCGGCGCGGGAGCCGATTCCTTGACCGGAACGGTCGGAACCGTCGCCAGCTACGACAATTCGCCGAACGGGGTCACGGTCAATCTGGGCGGCACCAACGCCAACGCCGCCGCCAATACCGATATTGCCGCCGCCACCGCGGCCGGCGCCACGTTCAATACGTCGACCCACTTGGCCAGCGTCAAGGACGGTTTCGGCAGTATCGACACGCTGGCCGGCATCACCTCGTTCCGCGGCTCGCAATTCGCCGACGTGATGATCGGCGGCAACGGCACCAGCCACACCTACACCCTCGACGGCGGCGGCGGTGCCGACACCCTGATCGGCGGCACCGGTGCCACCGTGTTCGAGATCGGCACCGGCGACGGCGCCACCGTCATCGGCGGAACCGGTTACAACACCCTGGCCTTCAACCGGCACGGCGGATCGGGCACCGCCAATGTGTCCACCAGCTTCGACTTCACCCTGCAGCCGGCGGGGCGGATCAGTGGCATCGACCACATTCAGATGTGGAACAGCGAGGCCGCGCGGTCGATCACGCTGGACGCCGCCACTGTCGCATCGCTGGTGATCCGCGACACCACGAACATCCACAGCGCCACCCTGACCATCGACGGCAATGCCGGGTCGAGCCTGAACCTCGGCGGCGCGTGGGCGATTTCCGGGCAGAGCAACGGCTACAACGTCTACACCGCCACCGTCGGCAGCGGCCACGGTGCGCTATCCGGCGACACCGTGACCATTGACGTCGGGTCGCAAATTTCGGTGTACGGCGCGGTGGCGTTCACCGGAACGCTGGCGAGCTACGCCATTTCGGGCGACGGCCAGGGAAACCTGTCGGTCTACGGCGTCACGTTCGCGCCCGGCCAGTCGCTCACCTTCACCGATCACACCGTGCAGGCGGTTGCGGGGCCGTCGGGCGATGTACTGGTGCCGGTGGGCAGCGACGGTCTATCGACGCCGCTGGTCCTGGACGACGGCCGCATCGCCTACGTTTGGTCGCATTACGACAATTCCCTCGGCATCCAGCTGGCGAAGACCGCTATCTTCGACGCCCACGGCCAGCAGGTGACCGCTCCGGTCACGGTGGCGAGCGGCATCTCGGGGACCAATCTCGCCGCGGCGGCGCTTCCCGGTGGCGGCTATGTGATGACGTGGGACGTCTACACGAACCATGGCGGCCTTTGGGGATATCAGGTCCACGCCCAGCTATTCGATGATACCGGCGCCGCCCAGGGTAGCCCGGTGACCGATGCCAATTGGTGGCGCACGGCGGGGGGGGCGCCGCAGATCGTGCCGACTTCCGACGGCTATAGCTTGCTGTGGCACAGTGGTTCCGACGTCGATGGCGTGGCGGTGAGCGCCGCCGGTACCACCGGAAGCGTCTTTACCGTCACCGGTGCCGCCCAGTTCGGCATCCCCGTGGCGATCGGTTTGGCCAATGGTACGATTCTGCTGGTCGGGGTGACGGACAGTGCCGGCACCTATACCGTCAACGCCAAGGATATCAATCACAGCACCGGCGCGACGGTCGGCAGCTGGGGCGTGGTCAACGGCGTCGCCCTGACGTCGCCGCCCTCGTCCTTGCAGGCGATACAATTGCACGACGGCAACGTGGTGGTGACCTACGGCAATAGTTCATCGTGCTTGATGACCATCCTCGATTCGTCCGGCGCTCAGGTATCCGGCGCGCAGGATCTGCCGTTGCTGCTGCCGCAGGGTACCGTCGGCGGGGCGATGATGGTGTCGATGGCGGCGTTGGCCGGCGGCGGCTTTGTCGCCGAGGCCGAGGTCACCGTCGGCGGCGCGCAGCAACTCGTGGCGCAGATCTTCAACGATGACGGCACGGCGCGAGGGAATCCGGTTTCGGTCAGCCTGGCCTCGGCCTCCGCCATCTCCGCGCCAAGCATCGTCGCGGACGCGGATGGCGGCTTCACCGTCGGCTGGAGCTCGACACCTTCCGGCGGCGGCGCGACGGAGACCTGGCTCCACCACTTCGACGCTGAAGGTCATTCGCTTCAGGACGGGTCCGGCGTCAAGATCGGCGCCGGCGAGACCATTGACGTCGGCCACGGCGTCGACGCCATCGTCGCCACCGGCGGCAGTGACACCTTCGTCATCGACGGCAGCACCACGGCCAGCCAGGCGACGCCGCTGACCATCACCGGCTTCGTCACCACCGATCACATCCAATTGGCCGGCAGCAATGGCTTGGAGTACGTGCAGTCGCCGATCGCCTGGAAAGGCAGCGTGGCGGCGACCGTCGATTCCCTGGTCGGCACGGTCGGGATGCCCGGCCTGCTGGCGGGCAACAGCCACCCGCTGGCGGCGTTCTTTACCGACGGCACCAACGGCTGGATCTACGTCAAGGGCATGTCCTCGGGCGATTCCCACGACGGCAACTTGATCGAACTGGCCGGCATCACCGCGGCGCCGCCTCTGGCCGACGTGATGGGGAATTCCGCCGCTGCCGCCGTCAGCCTGCCGCATGCGGTGCCGGCAGGAATCGCGACCACCACCGGTGGATGGCTGAAGACCGGGAGTGCGGTGACCACCACCACCGGCGACGTCACCCTGGCGGCCACCATCAGATGGGATGGCAGCGTCGATACCGGATCCGATACCGTTTCCGGCAACCATGTCGGACTCATCGCCTACAACGGCGGATCCCCGTCCACGGACGGCTACGGCCTGTACGTCGATTCCACCGGCCATCTCGGCGGGATATTGGGCGGCGTCGGCAAGGTCACCAGCACCGGCGCCACGCTGTCGGTGGGACAGTGGCACGACGTCGCGCTGGTGCACAGCGGCAGCGCCTGGAATGTCGTGATCGACGGTGTCAGCTACGCGACGGTCGCCAGTAACGGCACCGTGCCGATCGCCCCCTCCGGCAGCACCACCATCGGCAACGTCGGCGCCGGTCTGGACGACTTCCACGGCCAGATCGCCGCCGCCCAGGTGTGGAACCATGCGCTGACGGCCGGGCAGATCACCGCCAACCTGACGTCGCCGCCGGCCGGCACGGTCTCGGGGCTGGCGGGGTCATGGGATTTCTCCGCTGCCGATAACGGCAGGGTGGACAGCCTGGCGACCGATCACGGCGCGTCGAGCGCGGCCCATCTGATGATGGGCGCCAGCGCCAGCGGGGCCGGGGTGGCCTTCGACGGCACCGCCCGGGTGGAGACGGCGGCGCCGGTGCTGACCGCGATGCAGGACTTCACCATCGAGGCCAAGGTTACCTGGAACGGTTCGCACAGCGGCGTTCCCGGCGATGCCCAAGTCCTGTTCTACAACGGCGATCCGGGCACGACCTACCTCGGCCAGGGCGCCGCCAGCGGCTACGGCGTGGTCATGGACGAAAGCGGCACCCTCGGCATCATGGTGGGCGGCCAGTTCTATTCGAGTGCCGACACCGCCTGTTACGGCGGCGGGCCGGTCACCTTGACCGCCAACACCACCCAGACCGTGGCGCTGGTCAACACGTCGGGAACCTGGGGGATCATCCTCGACGGCGTCGAGCATGATTTCACCAACGTCCCGACGGCGGCCGGCGACTTCATCGCCAATCCCGGCACCACCACAATCGGTGCCGCCGGGTTCGTCAACGGTCAGGTCAACGGGTCGGGCCTCGGCTTGAGCCAGGTGACCATCACCGCGGCCACGCCCGGCGATTTCGGCGACATCCTGCAGGGCCAGACGATCACCATCAGCGGTAGGGGCCCGGCCGATGACGGCACCTATACCGTCGTCTCCAGATCCGGCGACGTCATCCAGCTCGATCGGCCGCTGCACAACCTCGGTGGCCCGCTGTATATTTCGACCGTCGAGACTTCCCATATCAACCAGGCGGCATACGGCCAGCTGACCGTCGCCGTCGATCCGCTCGACAGCAACAACAGCCAGATCGTCGCCGACTCGGCGGGGGCATTCAGCGGCATCGCGGCGGGCGACACGGTTACGCTAACCAGCGCCGATGCGACCATCGACGGCCATCCCTACACGGTGGTGAGTTGTGACGGGACCACCTTGGTCCTGGGCACGCCCGATGTTGCGACGGCGATTCCGGGGACGAGCGGGGCCGCCTCGGTGACGGTCGACCATACGCTGTCCGCCACGTCCTCCTACTACAGCAACAGCCTGGTCAACCTGCAGGGCTTCGCCGGCACCGTCACCGACTTCGCCATGTGGAACCAGGCGCGCACCGGCACGGGTCAGGTCGTGGCCGACCTCGCGGGGCCGAACGGCAGTGCGGCCGAGGCTGGATTCTGGGACCTCACCCATGTGGTCGACGGCACCGCCGCCAACCTCGCGGCCGGGCACGGGGCCACGGCGGCCGCACTCGGGGGCTCCGCCACTGTGTCGAGCGGCGCCGTCTTCCAGGTGGTCGGCGGGTCGGGGCAGACGGTGTCGGGCACCGTGGCGGCGGTCGAACCCGGTGGCGCGACGCTGCAGTACCACACCACCGGCATCCAGCCATCATACGGCTCCGTCAGCATCGATTCGACCACCGGCGCGTTCACCTACACGGCCACCGGCCTCAGCTACGGCGGCGATCACTTCACCTGGGTGGCGACCGATCCCACCACCGGGTTGTCGACGCCGCGGCAGACGGTGACGATCAATTCGGTCCAGTACGTCCACACCTCCCAGGCCGACGGCAACTGGACCGACACTGGCGATGTCTGGTCGTATTCGGCGCCGAGCATCAACGACGGCGTGATTATCGGCAACCAGCACTGGGTGAGGACCGCCGGCACCAACGTCAACGTCGTCGACTTCGAGGTCGCGGCGGGCGCCCGCCTCTATGTCGACGGCGACGGCGGCACCGGCGGATCCATGTCCACGTCGGGGGCGTCGCGGGTGGATAGCGGCGGCACCCTGATTATCGCCGACCACGGAAGCCTCCAGGCCAATGGCGGCGTCATCGTCGACGGCACCCTGGATCTGCTGTCCGATGGCTCCATCAGCGGTGGCGGTACGGTGACGGTCGGCGGCTCGGGCACCGCGCTGTTGTCCTGCGCCGTGACCATGGGCGGCTTTGGCAGGATGGCGGTCGGCGGCGCCGGCGCCACCGGCGCGTTCAATCTGATGGGGAATTTGATCCTGGACGGTCAGGCCGTCATGTCGGATTTCTATACCTCCGACAGCGGCGCCGGCAGATTGACCAATGGCGGCGATCTGACCATTGCCGGCACCGGCGATACGATCGGGGTAGCGTTCACCAATTTCGGCACGGTGACGATCGACGCCCCGGTGAACGGGCCGAATTTCCTCCACGGCGTCGACAATCAGGGCGTCATTGCCCTGGAGGGAACCGGCGATACCACGGTGGGCGGCACGCTTGCCAACGAGGGCACGTTGACGGTGGTGCCGGGCGGATCCGATCTCGGCGTTATTGCTGATTCCATGATCAATTCGGGGAATATCAGCGTCGGCGCCGGATCATCCCTGACACTCGACGCGCCGATTATCGTCAATCACGGTCTCATCGACGTCGGCACCGTGGCCCATTTGACGATCGGCGCCTCGGACAACAACAACCCCGACGTGTTCGACAACCAGGGCGGGATCGAGGGCGGCGGCACCATCGACGTCGGCGGCGCTAACGGCTATGCGATCTTCACCTCCGAAGGGACCATCGCCCCCCATGACGCCAGCGGCTACAACATGCTGACGGTGGACGGCGGCCTGACTCTGGGGGCGGCATCCCACGTCCAGCTTCACGTTGCGGCGGACGGGATCCAGTACGACTCGCTTGCGGTGAATGGCACCTTTACCGAGGCGGGCTCGCTCGACATCGTCGTCGACGGGACGCCCTCCGGCGCCCCCCCCATGACCGTTCTGGACGTCAGCAACGGGACGCAAGCGGGTCACTTCGACGCCATCACCGGGCTGGCCGATCCCAACGGGCAATGGCTGCTCGATCCGCTGTTCGACGGCACGGGCCTGACCCTGACGGCGCACACCAGCGACGTCCAATATGGGTCTTCGGGCGCCACCCCGATCGGCGGGGACACCGGCGCCGATTACCTGATCGCCAATGCCGGCGGCAGCACCATGGTGGAAGGCGGTGCGGCAGGTTCGGTGATGATCGGCCAGGGCGGCAACGACACCATCCGGATCAACGACACCAATTTCGACTTCATCAGCGGCGGGGGCGGCTTCAACGTGCTGCAATGGACCGGCGCGAGCAAGCCCGACCTCGACCTGACGGCCACCGGCCCGCGCGCCGATCTGCTGGAAAACATCCAGGAGATCAGCCTCGGCACCAATACGTCGCTCGACATCGACCTCGACCACGTGCTGGCGATGGCCCACGGCGGCAATCCCACCAACGGCGCGGTCAGCGGATCGGCCATCCTGATCATGGGCGGCGCCGGCAACACCGTGAATCTCGGCGACAACGACGCCTGGCATCAGGACGTCACCACGCCGAATGTGACGCTGACGATGAACGGCCACCAGGACAGCTATACCGTCTACACCAACGCCAACGCCCATGTGCTGGTCGAGCACGGCGTGACGGCGAACACGCACATCAGCCCACCGTGACGCGGGTTCAGCGCTCGCGGAAGGCTTCGTGGCGGAGCTTGAGGACCGGCTTGACCAGGTATTCCATCACCGTGCGGGTGCCGGTGTGGATCTCGACGGTGGCCTGCATGCCGGCGGTGATCGGGCGCTTGTCGCCGGCCACGCCGATCCAGGCGCGGTCGGTCTCGACCCGGACCTGGTAATAGGGCTCCTGCTCGGGCGCCACGATGGTGTCGGCGGCGACCAGGGTGACGGTGCCTTCCAGCCCGCCATAGGTGGTGTAGTCGTAGGCCGAGACCTTGACGGTGGCGTGCTGGCCGGCCTGGACGTAGCCGCGGTCGGTCGGCGATAGCTTCGCCTCGACCATCAGCCGGTCGTGCAAGGGGACGATTTCCATGATCGGGTCGCCGGCGCGGATGACGCCGCCGATGGTGTTGACGCGCAGGTTCTTGACGATGCCGTCGGTAGGGCTGGTGATCTGGGTGCGCAATTGCTGGTCAGAGGCCTGGTTGAGCAACTGGGAATTGCGCGCGATATCCAGTTCCGCGGTGGCCAGTTCGCCCTGGGCGGTGCGCATGAACTTGGCCTGTTCCTCCTCGACCTTGCGCTGGGCCTCCAACAGGGCGGCGCGGGCGCGGGGGATGGAGGCGTGCACCACGTTCAGCTGGCCTTCGATTTCCTGAACCTGGCCTTCGAGCTGGACATGCTCCATGCGGGCGGTGAGGCCGGATTGCAGCAGCTGCTTGGACATGGCGAAGCGCTCGTGCAGCGACCCCAGCGAGGTCGACAGCGAGTGGCCGCGGGTTTCCAGCTCGATGATTTCCAGCCGTTTCTGGTCCATCTGCTGGTTGAGCACGGCGATTGTGGCCTTGAGGGCGTCGCGCCGGGCCTCGAACGAGCGCCGTTCCGCCTCCACCAGATGCGGCTGGCGCCCGGCTTCCTCGGTGGGAAAGTGCAGCGCCTCGCCGGCGGCCTCGGCCCGCAGGCGGGCGCGTTGCAGCTCCAGGCCGTCGAGGCGGACCCGCAATTCCTCGCGGTTCAGCGCGGTCACCGGCAGTTCGAGCAGCAGCAGGGGCTCGCCCTCGCGCACCACGGCGCCTTCCTGGACGGTGATCTCGCGGACGATGCCGCCTTCCAGGTGCTGGATCACCTTGACCTTGCCTTCGGGGACCACCTCGCCGCTGGCGATGGCGACCTCGTCCAGTTCGGCCAAAGAGGCCCACACCAGGAACAGCGCCACCATGCCGGTGACGATGCGCGCCACCGGGCGCCAGCTGGGCAGGGGGTAGCTGTCGGCCAGGCGGGCGAGCGGCCCGCCTCCGGCCGGCGGCGGGGCGGCGGGTTCCAGCGCCAGCGCCTTCAGCACCAGCGCCTCGGCCCGCTTGAGCCAGGGCAGCGTCCGCCGCAGCTGTGGCGCCGCCTTCTGCCACGCCTCGGTCAGGGCGGGGGGCACCCGGATCATGGCGTCGCCGCCAGTGCGGGGGCCGGCGTCGGCACCGCCGCGGGACGGGCTCCGAACAGGCGGGGCAGCAACTCGGCGGCGGGACCGGCAGCCGCCAGGCGGCCCTTGTCCATCACCACCACGTCGCGGCAGGCCGGCAGCAGCACCGCGCTGTGGGTGACGACGACGACGGTGCGGGTGTGTGCCAGCTCCACCAGGGTGGCGCGCAAATCCTCCTCGGCCTGGCGGTCCAGGCTGGACGACGGCTCGTCGAGCAGCAGCACCGCCGGATTGCCGACCAGGGCGCGGGCGATGGCGATGCGCTGGCGCTGGCCGGCCGAAAGCCGTGATCCGGCCTCGCCGATCTGGGTGGCGTACCCCTCCGGCAGGTCGACCACCGCCGCATGGACGCCGGCGGCCTTGGCCGCGGCGAGAATCGCCTCGTCGCCGCAGCCGGGGGCGCCGAAGGCGACGTTGTCCTTGATGGTGCCGGCGAACAGAACGCATTCCTGCGGCACCGCGCCCATCCACGCCGCCATCTCGCCGCGGCTGAACTGGGCGATGTCGGCGCCGTCCAGCAGCACCCGGCCCTTGTCGGGGCGGTAGAGGCCCAGGATCAGCTTCAGCAGCGTGGTCTTGCCGCTGCCGTTGCGCCCGACCACGGCGGTGATGCCGCCCGGGCGGATGTCCAGGCGCTCGATGGCGACCACCGGGGGGCGCTCGGGGTTGAAGGCGAAGATGGTGCCGTCCAGGGTGATCTGCCCGGCCGGACGCTCGCGCACCAGCGTGCTGGTGGCGCGATCCTCGGTTTCGGCGAACACCGAGCCCAGGCGTTCGACCGACTGGGTGAAGCCCGAGAAGGTCCGCCAGGCGCCGACAAGCTGGGTGATCGGGCCGTAGAGGCGCCCGGACAGCATGTTGCAGGCCACCAGCGCGCCCATCGACAGCTCGTGGTCGATGATGTAGATGGCGCCCAAGGCGGTCAGGCAGACGCTGCCCAACTGGGTCAGTTCGGCGCCGATGGCGACGAAGCCGTCGGAGATCGAGCCGCGCACGATCGCCTGCTCGATGGCGCCGGCCTGGCGTTCCTCCCACATGGGCTTGAGGGCGCGGTCGAGCGCGGTCGCCTTGACGGTGGCGCGCCCGGCGATGATCTCGGCGACCAGGGCGTCGCGCGCCGCCGCCACATTGCCTTCCTTGCCGCCCGAGCCGCTGAGCGAGCGGCCGGACCACCAGGCGAGGAAGCCGAACAGGATCAGCAGCACCAGGAAGACGACGGTCAGCGGCCGCCCGATGATGAAGATGACCACCAGGAACAGCAGGACGAACGGCAGGTCGGCCAGCAGCAGGGCCGAGGCGCCCGACAGCGTGTTGCGGATGGCGTCGACGTCGCGAAACAATTGCTGCCAGTACGCCGCCGGCTTGGCTTCGAGGGTGCGAAGCGGCAGCAGCATCATCTTGTCGAACAGGCGGGCGCCGATCTCGGCATCCAGCTTCAGCGCCACCGACTGCATCATCCGCGAGCGGGCGATGCGGATGACGAAGTCGAACAAGACCACCAGCAGGATGCCGATGAACAGGCCCTTCAGGGTCTCGATGGCGGAATGGCCGATGACGCGGTCGTAGACCTGCATGACGAAGATGGGGGTAATAAGGGCCAGCACGTTGACCACCAGCGAGGTGACCAGCAGCTCGCGCACCACCGATTTCAGCGGCCCGACGATGGGAACCAGCCAGCGTCTCTGGTCGGCGCTCATGCCGGTCGATCCATGGTGGTCCTCGCCATCGCCTCTCCTGCGGGAGATTGTCATCCGGCGGGGGGCCGCGTCAAGAAGGGGGGCAGGCCGGGCGTTCGGTCAAGGGCTGCCGCGTTCTATGGCCCAGCCCGCCCCTGTCGTCCCATCACGGCCGCCAGGCGTTCCCTCAGCGCCGCGTTCCCAGGATCCAGCGCCACCGCGCGCGCCCAAGCGTCTTCCGCCACGTCGAGCCGTCCCATCGATTCGCTCAGTTCCCCCAGCAGCGTCGCCAGGTTGGGATCGGATTCGTTGGCCTTGTAACCCCGTTGCAGCACCGCCAGCGCCTGGTCGTGCCGCTTCAGCCCCAGCAGCACCTGGGCCATGCGGAAATAGTAGAACCAGGCGCCCGGGTCCATGGCGATCGCCGCCTCCAGCCGCGTCAGCGCGGCATCGGGGCGCTGGCGGCGGAAGTCCAGTTCGGCCAGGCGATAGCACGCCGCCGACGAAGGTCCTCCCAGATCCAGGTAGTCCTGCAGGCTGGCCGCAGCGTCGTCGATCCGCCCGATCCACAGCAGCAGGTTGGCCTTGGTCAGGCGATAGCCCACCACCGCCGGCTCGGCCTCGATCAGCGCCTGCACCTGGGCCAGCGAGCGGGCCACATGCGGGTCGTCGGGCGGCAGCTTGAGGTTGGACGGCTCGTCGTTGCGGCCTTTGTCGACGAAGATCAGGTTGTGATGGAAATGCACCGCAGTGACGGTGCGGGCGAATTCGTCCACCTCCAGGTCGGGGCAGGACAGGGCGATTTCGGCGTGGTTGACCTTGTCGGCCAGCGCCTTGAAATGGTTCAGCGTGGTCCCGGGCGCGGCCAAATCGGCGGAGCCGCCCCAATCGGGCAGGTACGAGGTCTGGGTGTCCTCGACCGCATAGACGCCGTCCGCGGCCAGGCGCGGGAACATCCAGTCGAATGTGGCGATGACGTCGGGCGGGCGGTGGCTGCCGTCGTCGATGACGATGTCGAAGGGGCCGAATCGCTCGATGACCGCCGCCAGGCAGCCGAAGTCGGTCTGCGATCCCTGGACGATGTGGATGCGGTCCTCGGCCAGGCCGCTCTTGTCGGCGATGTCGAGGCCGACGACGGTGGCCTCGGGGAAATATTCCTTCCACATCCGCAAGGAGTGGCCGCCGTCCCGCGGGTTCTGGTAGCCGCCGATGCCGATCTCCAGCAGCCGGATTGCGCGCCCGCGCAGGTGCGCAAAGTGGCGATGATAGACCGGCGTGTAGAAGTGCAGCCCCCACTTGTCGGTGGCATGCTTCGCCGCGATCCGGCTCAACGGGTCCAGGCGCTCACCCCCCGACCATGAAGAAGGCCGACCACACATAGGGCGCGCTCCACTGGCTGATCCGCAGCATTTCCAGCTGCGCCTCGCGGAGCGCCTGGTGCGGCGGCTGGCCGGCGAGCAGGCGCTTGTAGAGGGCGGCCATCAGCGTCTGGGTGCCGGCGTCGCTGACTTCCCACAGCGATGACACCACCGCCTTGGCGCCGGCTTCCTGGAACGAGCGGCGCAGGCCGTAGACGCCTTCGCCCTCGTGGATCTCGCCCAGTCCGGTTTCGCAGGCGGACAGGATGGCCAGGCGGGTGCCGGAGAGATCGAGGCCCAGCACCTCCAGCGCGGTCAGCACGCCGTCGTTGTCGGTGTCGATCTCGCCCAGCACCGGGGCGTTGGAATTGATCCCGGCGAAAGCCAGGCCGGCGCGCAGCAAGGGGTTGTCGCCCGGCGGCGGCACCTGGATGTCGGCGCCGCGCTGCATCGCCAGCAGGCGCTTCCTCAGGGTGTCGTCGGCCTTGAGGAAGAAGCCGTGGGTGGCGATGTGCAGGATTTCCGGCGGGTCGGCCAGCTCGCGCAGCACCTTCTCCTGGGCGGCGGCGCGGCTGAAGATGGTGGTCTTCTTGCCCTCGGCCTCGATCGTCTTCTGGATCATCTGGCCTTCGCGCTCGGCGCCGGGCAGGGGGTCGAAATGCAGGCCCCGCATGCCCGAAGCCATGCCGCGCATGTCCCCCTGGATCGCCGAGGCCGATCGGCTCTTGGCCTTTTCCAGGGCGTCCTTGCCGGTGATCTCGTCGGTGTTGTAGTCGGGGCCGGCGTCGATGATGTAGCCGCCCTTGGCCGGCGGCACGGTCGACGGCAGCAGGTCGCGCGACGATCCCAGGATGCGGATGTCGGCGCGCTCGATCAGGTATTTGCCCTGCTTGTCGACCAGGGCGGCGATCGGCAGGATGTTGATGGTGCCGTCGGGAACCACGAAGATCTTGGCCTTGCCGTCGATCGCCGCGGCCAAAGGCTTCCACAGCAGGTCGTAGACCGCCTGGCCGGATTCCAGCAGCTCGTCGAAATCCATCTCCTCGTTCTGGATGTCCTTGCGGTACTTGAGGATGGCGGCGTCGATGGCGGCGAGGTCGTCGTACTTGACCAGTTTGTAGACCGGGGTGTCGCCGTCGCGGCGCAACACCGCCGCGGCGAGTTTCTGCTTGCCCTCGTCGCCGTAGACCAGGAAGTCGACGAGGGCGCCATCGGCCGGCAACGCCGCCGCCAGCTTGTCGACGTCGATCTTGGTCACGCTCTGGCGGAAGCGGGCGGACGTGCGGCCGAGTTCGCCCTCCAGCGCGTTGATGCGCTCCTCCAGTTCGGCCAGCACCTCGGCGTGGCGGCCGCGGGTTTCGGCGGTCGGGCCGGACAGGGTCAGCGCCGCCAGGCGCTTGCGCACGGCGGTCAATTCGTCGGCCACCTTGGTCAGCGCCGGATCGCGGGCCATGCGGGTGACCTGGCGGATTTCCGAGGCGACTTTCAGCAGCATGCCCTTGCGGTGCAGGCTGGCTTCCAGCACGCCCTTGCCGGCGACGGCATCGTCCTGGCGGGACAGCAGGGCGACATAGGCTGCCAGTTCCGGCGCATGCAGGCGGACGTAGCCTTCGCGGGCGTTGTCGCCGGTGACGGCCAGCACGCGTTCGAAGAAGTCGTTGCGGCGCAGGAAGGTGGTGCGCCGCACCGCCAGGGCGCCGGACAGGTCGCCCTGGTTCTCCTCGACCGAGGCCAGGGTGTTGAGGGTCTCGAAGGTGTAGGGATGGGCGGCGCCCAGCACCGCCTCGTCGCCGGCCAGGGTCTTTTCCAGCAGCGCCTTGGCCTGGTCGAACCGCTTGGTCGCGCGGTAGAGCGCCGCCAGGTCGTGCATCGAACGCAGCGTGTCGACGTGCTTGTCGCCCAGGGTGGCGCGGCGGGCGGCCAGGGCCTGGTCGAACAGCTTCTCGGCCTCGGCGAATTGCCCCTGGCCGGCGGTGGCGCGGGCCAGGTTGTTGAGGGCCTTCAGGGTGTTCTGGTGGCGCGGGCCCCAGGCCTTCGCCCAGGCGGCGTGGACCTGGCGGAACAGGTCGGCGGCCTTGGCGTGCTCGCCGGTCAGCATGTAGAGGTAGGCCAGGTTGTTGCTGGCGGCGATGATGTCGGGGTTGCGCTGGCCGCCGACCTTGGCCTGCACGGCGACGACGCTCTTGTACAGGGCCTCGGCCTTTTCGAACACGCCCTGGCTTTCATAGAGAAGGCCCAGGTTGTTCATGCCGGCCAGGGTGGTCGGGTGCAGTTCGCCGAAGACCCTGCGGCTGCCGTCGAGGGCGGCGCGCAAATAGGGCTCGGCCCGCTCGTAGATGCCTTCCTTTTCGAGGATTTCGCCCAGGTTGTTGGCGGCAACCACGGTCGAGGGATGGTCGTTGCCGAGCACCTTGCGATAGCGCTCGTAGGCGTCGTTCATCGCCTGCTCGGCGTCGTAGAGGCGGCCCTCCTTGCGATAGACGTCGCCCAGCGACACCAGGGTGGCCAGGGTCGCCGGGTGGGCGGCGCCGAGGGAGGCGGTGCGCTGCTCCAGGATTTCGGTGGCGATCTTCTCGGCGGTGGCGTAATCGCCGCGGTCGTCGAGGATGTCCACCAGCTCGGATTTGGCGGCGGTCAGGCTGCCGTTGTCGCCGGCGGCGGCGGCATCGCGGACGACGCCGTCGAGGGTGTCCTGGGCCTCGGCCAGCTGGCCCTGCTTCTGCATCACCAGCGCAATCTCCATGCGGGTGGTGAAGTTGAGCGGGCCCGGTTCCGCCCCCGCGGCCTGCTCGATGGCGCGGGCCTCGCCCAGGGTCGCGGCGGCGGCGGGGTAGTCGCCGCGCTGGCGGGCCAGGATGCCCTGGCTGGTCAGGCAGCGGGCGGTTTCCAGGTGCCAGTCGCCGAACGTCTGGCGCACCGCCTTGCAGGCGGGAAGCAGCAGCGCGTCCGCCTCGGCCAGCCGGCCGGCGTTGATTTCGCCGCTGGCGGCCGCCAATTGGGCGGTCAGGGTCTGGGGATGGGCCGGGCCGAGGCCGGAAGCCGCCGCCTTGGCGATCGCCCGCCAGGTTTCCACCGCGCGGCCGTATTGCGCCAGGCCGTTCTGGTGGTCGGCCAGCGCATACTGGACCTTGAGCGTTTCGGGATGGGCCTCGCCCAGGGCCTTGGCGGCGGTGGCGATGGCGGTCTGCAGGTCGGCCTCCGCCTGGTCGGCCTGGCCGGAGCGGCCCTCGATGGCGGCAAGGTCGGTGAGGCTGACGATGGTCGCCATGTGCGCGTCGCCGAGATTGTCGCGGGCGATGGAGGTGGCCTGCTTGGCCGCCTCCAGCGCCTTGGCCAGGTCGCCGGCGGATGCCGCCTCGACGGCTTGGGTGTGGGCGCGCGACCACATGGCGACGGCGCGCTGCTTGGCCTGGGGAACCTGGGACGCGGCGGCCTGCTTTTCCGCCACCCACGCCGGAAGCTGGTTGCGCAGGGTGGAGATCTCGGCATCGGCGGCGGCCACCGCCGGCCGGTCGCCGGCCGCCGCGGCGAGGCGGGCCAGCGACTGGTAGAGGCCGGCGGCACTGTCGGCATTGCCCAGCTTCGCCGCCAGCGTCGCCGCCTTGGCGAGGTAGTCGCGATTGTCGGGAGCCAGCCTGCCGGCGGCAACGAAACGCTTGAGCGCCGCCGCATCGTCGCCCGAGTGGAGCGCGCGCTCGCCCTGCGCCGCTTCCTTGGCTGCGGCGGCGGGATCGGCCGCGATGGCGTGCCATGGAGCAAGGGCGACGATGGCGGCGAGGGCGAGGCCGGGCCAAGAACGCGATGCTGTCATCGAAATCTCCTCGTTACCGGCCCCTCTCCCGCACGCGGTAGAGGGAGGGGCCCGCCGCCGCAGGCGGTGGGAGGGTGAGGGAGCCGGGGGCACGGGCGGCCAGAAACAGTGAATCGCGCGCCTGCGCGCAACGAGTCCGTAACTCCCTCACCCTCCCAGCCTAGCGGCTGGGCCCCTCCCTCTCCCGCGTGCGGGAGAGGGGGTCATGTTCATTTTTCCTTGTGCGTGTACACGCCGTCCCAGGCCGCGCCGGGCGGGTCCTCGCGGAAATGGCGGATGCGGTCGAGATAGACGCGATAGACCATCCGCTCCGGTTCCTCGGCCGCCAGCGCCTCGAATGCCGCCTCGGCCTCGGCCCAGGACTGGCCGCGGAACAGCAGGACGGCCGCGGCGTGGCGTTGCAGGCGGGCGACGGTCTCGGCATCGACGTCGCCGTCGAAGCCCAACGGCTCGAACAGGCGCACCGGAGTGTCCTTGCCCTTGACCCGGACCAGGTCGATCTCGCGGCTGATCAGGTCGGGCACCTTGGCCTGGGTGTATTCGGTAATCATGCAGCCGACACCGTATTGCTTGGTCAGGCTTTCAACCCGGGACCCCAGGTTGACCGCGTCGCCCAGCACGGTGTAGGCAAGGCGGAAGTCGGATCCCATGTTGCCGACGTTCATCACCCCCGAATTGAGGCCGATGCCGATCTTGATCGGCTTCCAGCCGCGGGCGACGAAGTCGCTGGCGAGGTCGTTCATGGTGCGGGTCATCGCCAGCGCCGCCGCCACCGCGTGGCGGGCATGGTCGGAATCGGTCAGCGGCGCCCCCCAGAAGGCCATGATGGCGTCGCCCATGTATTTGTCGATGGTGCCGCGGTGCTGGTGGATGACCCGCGTCATCGGGCTGAGGAAGGCGTTCATCAGGGTGGTCAGTTCCTGCGGCGCCAAGCCTTCGGAAATGGTGGTGAAGCCGCGCACGTCGGAAAACAGCACGGTCATCTCGCGGCTTTCGCCGCCGACCGACACCTCTTCGCCGGTGCGGCTCATTTCCTTGACCAGCTCCTCGGGGATGTACTGGCCGAAGGTCTTGGCGATCTGCCGTTTCTGGGCGCGCTCGATCATGTACTGGCGGAATTCGACGGTCAGGTGGCTGAGCATTGCGGCCAGCAGGATGTACGACACCGGCACGATCAAGCCCTGGCGCACATAGAGCGCGCTGGTGACGCCGACGAAGCCGGCCAGCACGGCGGTTACCGCCACGGCGCGCCACAGCGGCGTCTTCAGCAACAGGGCGATGGCCAGCACCAGCACCATCATCGCCAGCACCGAGGCCACCTCCGCCGCCGGGCCGACCGGATGCAGCGGCCCGCCGCGGAGGATGGTGGTGATGACGTCGGCGATGATTTCGACCCCGTAGACGTTGCCCACCGGCGTATCGAACCAGTCGTGCGAGACTTCCGAGGTGTCGCCGAGGACCACGATCTTGTCCTTGACCCACATTTCCAGCTCGTTGCGGTCGTTCTCGTCGATGTCGAGGAACTGGAGCGCGCTCTGGCCGGACGTCTGGCTGAGGAAGCGGGTGCCGCCGGGCAACGGCGGGAAGTCGATGTAGATATGATTGTTGCGGTCGAGCGGCACCGTCAGGTCGCCGAGGCGCAGCATCCCCGGCTCCAGCTTGGGCTCGACCCCGAGATACATCGCCGCCGCCGCCACCGCGAACGGCCAGCCGTTCTTGAAACTGGTGGCCTCGGGATGAATCCTGAGGCGCGACATCGAGGTCACCCAGGTGTTGGTCGGCTCGATGTTGGTGTAGGCGCTCGCCGAGGCCTGGTCGAGCGTCGCGGTCGGGTAGTTGATCTTGACGATCCGGCCTTTGCGCACGTCGGCCTGACTGACCAGCAGGGTATTGCCGGCTGCGTGCAGGGCATTGGCCAGGGCCGGGTCCTCACCGTAGGAACTGGGGAAGTCCATCAGCATGTCGACGGCGATGACCTTGGCGCCCAGGTCCTTGAGATTGGCGATTATCTTGGCGATGTCGGTGCGCCGGAGCGGAAAGCTCTTGTAGGCGTTGAAGAAGGCCTCGTCGGTGGTGACGATAAGCACGTCCTTGGCCAGGGATTGAGCCAGGGCGTCGGCCTTTCCGGCCCCGTACAGGAAGCGCAGTTGGTGGCGGTAGGAGACGGTGGCGTCCTCGACGGGACCCAGCCATTCGAGGTACTGCGCCGGAATGGCGACAAGAAACAGCGCCACGGCCAGGACCAGGTCATAGCGACGAAAGATGCGCCCCGTCATAGCCTTCCCCCGCGCGGCAACGGGCGCCCGCTTCCCCGGCGGGCGCCCGGCCGGCTCAGTTGGTGCCGATCATGTCGTTGTAGATCTGGGCTTCCTTGTCGCGGAGGGTCGACAGTCTCAGCTCGTAGTAGGTCCGGATCAGCAACGGACGCATATCGTTGTCGTCCTTGTTGTCGCCGAAATACTTGCGATAGATGTCCATCGCGGCGACGCTGACGCCCTGCTCGTCGAGCAGGTTGGCCACGGCGAAGACGTCGCCCGGATCCGCCGCCTTGACCTTGGCCACGGACTGGGCGAGGGCCTGGTCCTCGGCGGCGGAGAGCCAGCGGATGGTGCCCTCTTTTTCGGCCTCGACGGCCTTGCGGTCGCCTTCCATTGCGGCGACGGTGAAGGTATGGGCGCCGGCGGCCAGGTCGGGCACGCGGTAGCGAACCATCTCGCCTTCGGTGGCGGCGACCGGATGCTTGGCGCCGTCGATGGTGATGACGTACGAATATTGCTTGCCCACGTTCTGCCACACCAGTTCGGGGTAGCTGGCGCTAAGCGAGACCTGCCGGGCGACGCGAAGGTCGGCCTTCGCCAGGCCGCGCCGCACCGTGGTATAGCGTTGCGCTTCGGCAAAGCGGTTGGCCAGCCCGGCGGAGAGGTCGCCGGCCAGCTGCTCGGGGGCCGAAAGCGTGCCCTGGATCGCCTTGACCGAATTGGCGCCGACTTCGATGCGGGAGTTCGGCCCCAGCATCTGCGCCATGTTGGTGGCCTGGTCGACCAGCTTGCCGCTGCCGTCCGCCCCCGTGCGGACGATGTCGCCGGCGAACAGGTATTTGTTGCGGGTGACCGGCCGCCACTGGTTTCCATCGCGGCTTTGCTCGACGGCACCGGTGATCTGCATCAGCAGGGAAACCGGCGGATCGGCGGCAAAGGCTACGCCGGACGTCAGCCCGGTCAGCACCATGGTGAGCGCTATCAGAATCGTCCTCATCGCGTCCTCCTGCTCCAATGCCGGGCAGCATACCACAAAAGTCTTCAAAGGGGGGCGCCGTTCAACCCCGGGCTAACTTCCCGCCCGGCTGCCGATTCGGTCGGGCGGCGGGAAGGTGCCGACATGCGGGTTGGGATCGTCGAGCACCTCGAATTCCAGCATTCCGTCGGCCGCCAGCAGTTCGAAAGTGGCGGTGACCATGTCGTAATAGGCCTGGGCGTAGTTGATGCGGGCGTCGAAGATCTTGGTCTCGTCGTCGAGCACGTCGTGGATGGTCGCCTTGCCGGCATCGTGGCGGGCCTGCATGGCCTTCCAGACTTCCTCGGCCAGGTTGGCGGCGTTGTCCAGCAATCCCAGGCGTTCGCGCGCGGTGCTCAGCTTGTACCAGGTGGTGCGTACCAGTTCCTGGACCTTGCGGGTGGCGTGCAGATGGTTGTCCTGGCTGGCGGCCTTGTCGTGGGCGGCCTGGCTGACCAGGGAATCGGTCTTCCAGCCGGAGAACAGCTCCCAATTGGCGGTGAGCAGCAGCGAGCCGTCCCGGCGCATGCCGGTCTCGGCGTTGATGGCGTTGCCGTAATTGCCCTTGGCGACCACGTCGAGGGTCGGAAAATAGCCGGCCTCGGCGGCGCGGCGGCGTTCGTCCGCCAGCTCGATCGACCGTGCCGCCGTCTCGATCTGCGGATTGTTGCCTTCCGCCAGGCCCAGCGCCTCGTTCAGCGTCGGCGGCAGCTTGTCGGCGGGCACCGGCGGCTCGATCATGTCGGATACGCTGGGCGGGTGGCCGAAGACCTGGGTGTACTTGGCGACCGAGGCATGGAACTCGCCTTCGAAACGCACCCGAGATTCCTTGGCCACCTGCAGGCGCTGCTTGGCGGCGAGCACGTCCGAGGTGATGCCTGCGCCTTTCTGCACCCGCTCGTCTTCCAGCTTCAGCTGCTCCTGGACATTGCGTTCGCTCTCGCGCGCCAGCTGGATCAGCCGGCTGGCGCGCAGCACCAGGATATAGGCGGAGATCCCCTCCAGCAGGGTGGCCTGGCGCGTGTTCTTCAGGTCCACTTCGGCGATGGTGCGGGTGACGGTGGCCGCATCGACGGCGGAATCGGTGGCGAAGCCGTCGAAGACGTGCTGGGTGACGGTGACGCCGCCCTGCTCGCGGCTGCGGTCGAACGGCTTGCCGAAGGCCATCCGCCGATCGGGGCTGTCGACATACTCGCCGCCGGCATCGCCGGTCACCCGCACGGTGGGCATGAACCCGGATCGCGCCGCGCCGATCGCGTCTTCGGCCGAGGACACCGCCTTGCGCTTGGCCTGCAATTGGGGGTGGGTGTCCAGCAGCACGGACAACTCGCCCGGCAGCGATTGGGCGGCGGCGGGGCCACTTCCGCCCGCCAACGTCAACCCGGCTGCCAGTGCGATGCAAAAGCGGAAATGAATCACCAAGATACCCCCTGCGGCCTTAAGGCAATACCGCGGCTCGCGCACTTTATACCGCATGGCGTATGAAGAGGAAATGACGACGTGTTACTAATCGTCGCCGTCCTCGTCGTCGTTCCCGCGCGCCGGCTCCTCGGGGGGTGGCGGGGCGGGTGGCTGCGGCTCCTCGACCTTGTCGGCCGGCGGCGGCGGCGGCGGCGGGGCGGGCGGCGGCGGTTCCGGGGTGATGGCGGAAACCGCGCGCAATTCCCACAAGGTGCCGCGGGTGCGGGTGAGTTCGCCGCGCCGGCTCGGGTTGAACACAAGGCGGCCGGTGATCCGCACCTTGGCGCCGACCAGGCGGTCGAGCGCCTGTTCGCTGCCCAACCGTTCTTCGACCACCTTGGCGGTGACCGTGGCGACCACGGCGTTGTGGCGGCTGGCCTTGGACCCGGCGGTCACCTTGGGCGCCAGCCACAGCCGCCAGATGCGGGCCGCCTCCGGCCGGCAGCCGGCGGGGACGCGGGGCGTAACCGCGCGTGCGCGAACGAGGTAGCCCTCGACGATCACGGCGGTCTGCTCGAGGCGCGCCGACGGTTGCCGTGGGCGGCGGAGCAGGTCGCGGATGTCGATGGCGCGCGGCGGTTGGGTCTCGGCCCTGGGGGCCGGCGCCTCGGGGCAGGGGGCTGCCATGGCCTCGCCGCAGGCAAGCGCCAGCGCGGCCAGAAGGCCGGCTGCCGCAATGCTCAGTCGGCTGCCCCGTCCCCCACGTTGGTCCCGCACTGCCTTTCCCCGATAAATGCCGGCACTCGCGCGCGGCGGTCACGAGTATAAAGCAAACCATCACGCCGCGTGGGGTTAAACTTGCGGGCGCCAGCCGGCTTGGAAGCTGGTGTCCGCCTCGGCGCGAAAGCCCGACATTCCCTCGGCGACGTTGGTCGGCAGGTTGATTGCCGGCGACAGCAGTTTGACCGGGTCGCAATCGTGCCGGCCCAACCCGTGGAACAGGCCGAGGATGAGCGCGTAGTAGATCAGCAGCGACGTCCAGTCGCGGTCGCGGGCGGCGGCGGCGAGGCCGACATGGTCGCTTTGAAATGCGGCGAAGGTCTCCGCTTCGTCGACGTAGACGGTGGCCAGCCGGTTGGCGACGTATTCCGAACTCATGCGGTGGGCGAGGTGCCAGTTTTCCGGCATCCGCAGCGACAGGTGGTCGCGGGTTTCCCGCCGCCGCGCGCGGATGTCGGCGATGTGGGCGAGCTCGTGGGCGATGGTGAACGGGGCGCAGTGGGCCAGGTACATGGTCACCGCGTAGCCGTCGCCTTGCGGCAGCGGCACCACCCGGCCGTTGTAGCCGGGCATGTCGGCCCGTTCCACCCGCACCAGCTCTTCCAGTGGATAGCCGTCGCCGGCGATGCGGCCGATCAGGCCTTCGATGACGTCCGTTTCCGATGCCGTGAAGCCGACCATTGCCACAACCATGTCCTTCCCTGCACAGGACCAAGCCCGTGGCCATGGTCGGCGGGGAAGATTGCGGAGTGGTTAGCGGCGGCGATTTGATTCATCCGAGTGCCTTGCCGACCACTTCGCCGACGTCCCGGGACAGCGAAGCAAGGGCGGCGAGGCGCTCCAGCTGAGCCCGCATCAGCGCCTGACGGCCGGAATCGTAGCGCCGCCAGCGGACCAGCGGACGGGCCATGCGGGCGGCGACCTGGGGATTGGCGGCGTCGAGCGCCGCCACCCGGTCGGCCAGGAAGGCGTAGCCGCTGCCGTCGGCGGCGTGGAAGCGCTTGAAATTGGCGGCGAAACCGCCGATCAGCGCGTAGATCTTGTTGGGTTCGCCGGCATCGAAGGCGGGATGGGCGAGCAGGGACCGGACCCGCTCCAGCGCCTCGGGCCAGTCGGCGGAGGCCTGCAGCGCCAGCCACTTGTTGACCACCAAGCCGTCGTCCTTCCATTGCCGGTAGAAGGCGTCCAGGGCCGGGTCGGCCGCCGGCGCCCCGAGGTCGATCAGGGCGGACAGGGCCGCCAGCCGGTCGCTCATGCAGCCGGCGGCGCGGTATTGCGCCTCGGCCTGGGGGCGCGCCTCGCCGTCGCCGGCCTCGGCCAGCAAGCCCAACGCCAGGTTGCGCAGCCGCCGCCGGCCGATGGCGGCGGGGGAGCGGTCGTCGCCGGGCGCCGGCGGACCGGCGCGTACCGCCAGCAGGTCGGCGCGGAAGCGTTCCGCCAGGGCACGGTGGGCGAACTTGCGGGCGGCGTGGATGCCGTCGACGTCGATCACCGCCATGCGCTCGCCCAGCACGGTGGCGGAGGGCAGCGCCAGCGCCTCGGCGGCGAAGGCGGGATCGGCGCCGGCATCGGCCAGCACCCGGCCCCAGGCGGCGGCGAAGCCGTCGTCGAGGGCGGCGGGGCGGCCGGCGGCGAAGGCGGCGACCAGCTCCATCAGCGTGCGCGACGCCAGCGTCTGCCCGGCCTCCCAGCGGTTGAACGGATCGGAATCCCCGGCCATCAGGAAGGCCAGGTCGGCATCCGCCCATGGCGCCTCCAGGGTCACCGGCGCCGAAAAGCCGCGCAGCAGCGACGGCACCGCCGGCGCCTCGACGTCCTCGAACACGAAGGTCCGCTCGGTTTCGTCCAGCTGGACGACACGGGTGGTTCCCGACGGCGCGTTCTCGCCCTCCAGCCGCAACGGCAGGTCGCCGCCGGCGGTCACCAGGCCGAGGCGCACCGGGATGACCAGCGGCGGCTTGTCGTCCTGTCCCGGCGTCGGCGGAACCGATTGCGACAGGGTCAGCGCCAGCCGGCGGGCGGCGGCGTCGAACACCCACGAGGCCTTCACCCGCGGCGTGCCGGCCACCGAATACCAGCGGCGGAACTGCGCCAGGTCCACCCCCGAGGCGTCCTCCATCGCGGCGACGAAGTCGTCGCAGGTCACCGCCTGGCCGTCGTGGCGGGCGAAGTACAGGTCCATGCCCTGGCGAAAGGATTCCGCACCGATCAGGGTGTGGATCATCCGGATCACCTCGGCGCCCTTCTGGTAGACGGTGGCGGTGTAGAAGTTGTTGATCTCGACGTAGGAATCCGGGCGGATGGGATGGGCCATCGGCCCCGAATCCTCGGGGAACTGGCCGGCGCGCAGGCCGCGCACGTCCTCGATCCGCTTCAGGGCGCGGCTGTTGAGATCGGCCGAGAATTGCTGGTCGCGGAAGACCGTCAGCCCCTCCTTGAGGGTCAGCTGGAACCAGTCGCGGCAGGTCACCCGGTTGCCGGTCCAGTTGTGGAAGTATTCGTGGCCGATGACTCCCTCGATGGCGAGGAAATCGCCGTCGGTGGCGGTGTCGGTGCCCGCCAGCACGTACTTGCTGTTGAAGACGTTGAGGCTCTTGTTCTCCATCGCCCCCATGTTGAAGTGGGAGACGGCGACGACGTTGTAGACGTCGAGGTCATATTCCAGGCCGAACGTCGATTCGTCCCAGGCCATCGCCTTTTGCAGCGACTCGAGCGCGTGGCCGACCTGGCCCTCGTTGCCGTGCTCGACCCAGAAATCCAGCCGCACCTGGCGGCCCGAGCGGGTGGCGAAGTCGCCCGAGACCCGCGCCAGGTCGCCGGCCACCAGCGCGAACAGGTAGCTGGGCTTGGGGAAGGGGTCCCGCCACACCGCGCGGTGGCGGCCGCCCGGCAGCTCGGCGGATTCGACCAGGTTGCCGTTGGACAGCAGAACCGGGTAGCGGCCGCGATCGGCCTCGATGGCGACGGTGAAGCGGGCCATCACGTCGGGGCGGTCGGGATACCAGGTGATGCGGCGGAAACCCTCGGCCTCGCACTGGGTGACCAGCATCGGGCCCGAGCGGTAAAGCCCGCACAGGGCGGTGTTGCCCCACGGGTCCACCGCCACCGTGGTGCCGAGGCGGAAGGGCCGGTCGGGCACCGAATCGATGATCAGCCGGCCGGACTCGATGCGGTATTCGCCGGCCGCCAGCACCCGCCCGTCGATCGCCACCGACCGGGTGTCGAGCCCATGACCGTCCAGCGCCAGCCGCCGTTCGCCGGCGGCGGGATTGGGCCGCAGCAACAAGTCCGCCCGGACCAGCGCCGTGTCGGCGCCGATGTCGACCGCAAGGTCGACGGTATCCACCAGGAAGGCGGGGGGCGCGTAATCGGCGCGCAGGATCGGCTGGGGCTGGTCGGACATGGTGTCTCCGCTTTTTTCGACGATGCAAACATAGGCGGAGACGGCGCCGGCCGGAAGGGGCCGGGGCGTGTCGGGTTTCCCATTGCCCCGCCCGTCCCGGCTCGTCTAGTTTTCCGCCGATGTCCGACTCCCCTCCCCGTATCCTGGTCGACGCCGACGCCTGTCCGGTCAAGGACGAGGTGGTGCGGGTGGCCGAGCGCCATGGCCTGAAGGTGGTGCTGGTCAGCAACCGCTGGCACCGCGGCGACCATCCGCTGGTCGAGAAGGTGGTGGTGCCCGAGGGCATGGACGCCGCCGACGACGTCATCGCCGAGCGGGCGCAGGCCGGCGACGTCGTGGTCACCGCCGACGTGCCGCTGGCCGCCCGTTGCGTCGCCAAGGGCGCCAAGGCGATGGATCCCCGCGGCAGGCTGTTCGCGGAAGCCAATATCGGCATGCAGGTGGCGATGCGCGACCTGATGAAGTCGCTGCGCGACGCCGGCGAGGTCACCGGCGGCCCCTCGGGCTTCACCCGGCAGGACCGCTCGCGGTTCCTGTCGACGCTGGAAACCCTGGTCCAGGCGGTCAAGCGGGGGCGGTGACGCCCTGCTGCCGGCAGCGCTCCGGCGGCAGGATCACCGTCATCGTCGTCCCTTCGCCCGGCGTGCTCGCCACGGTCAGCCGTCCGCCATGGGCGTCGGTCAGGGCGACGGCGAGCGGCAGGCCCAGGCCGATGCCCTCACGGCGCCGCGTGTAGGCGTCTTCCACCTGGCAGTATTTGGTCAGCGCCCGTTCGATCCCCGCCGCGTCCATGCCGATGCCGGTGTCGGCGACGGTGAGCGAGCCGCTGCCGTCGTCCAGCCGCGCCGCATTCAGCAGCACCCGTCCGCCCGCGGGCGTGAACTTGATGGCGTTGGTCACCAGGTTGAGCAGGATCTGCCGCAGGCGCAATTCGTCGCCGACCACCCAGCGGAACGAATCCGCGATTTCGGTGGTGATGGCCACCTTGTCTGCGGCCGCCCGATGCGCCACCAGCCGGAGTACCGACGCGAACAGGTCGGGGACGGGGATCCAGGTCTCGCGCAGGGTCAGCTTGCCGGCCTCGATCCGCGAGACGTCGAGGATGTCCTCGATCAGCAGCAGCAGGTAGCGCCCGGACGCCAGGATGTCCTTGATATAGTCCCGGTACTTGGGATTGCCGGGCCCCAGCGCCTCGCTGTCGATGACGTCGGCGAAGCCGATGATGGCGTTGAGCGGCGTCCGCAGTTCGTGGCTCATGTTGGCGAGGGCGTCGGACTTCTCGCCGCTGGCCAGTTCCGCCCGGGCTTTCTCGCTGCTCAGGCGTTCGCTTACCATCAGGGTGAACGACAGCGTCCAGCCGATGACGAACACGATCTGCTCCAGCAGCACCGCGGCATTGAGGGCGGTGAGCGTGAGGATGTCCTTGCCCTCGCGATGGAGTAGTGAAATTGCGGCGCAAGCCAGGAACGATGTCGCCAGGAACCCCGCCACTCCCGCGCCGACCAGATGCGACTGCGCCCTGGTCTTCCGATATCCCCCGAAGGTGATCCAGACGATGCGGAGCATGATGCATCCGTACAGTGCCAGGTAGCAGAACAGGCGAGCCGAGAACGACGGCGCGTAGTAGAAAAAATAGGCGAACTCGGCGCTGTAGGCGGCGACCAGCAGCCCCAGCCTGGCCTTTCCCACCCGGATGTCGAAGAATTCGGCGATGCCGTGCAGCGTCAGCACATAGCCGAGGCAGATCAGGACATTCGCGGCGAAATACGACAGGAACGCGGGCAGCACCGGTCGAAGCGCGATGCCGGCGACGCCGACGGTCAGCAAGGTGTTCGCCCACGCCATCGTCCGCAGGCCGCCGATCGGCCGGTGGCCGCTGAACAGAAACCAAACGAAGGCGCTGGCCATGGCGGACGCCACGACCAGAACGACAGACAACGTTGCGACGTCCAGCACCATGAGACCGATCCTGCCTTCGAACCGTAGCCGATGCCGCCCGCCGCGGATAGCGCGATTCATCGGCGCTTGAAAGCGCAGACTCTTACGCTATCTTGGTGCTCGTCATGTCCGCCAGCCCCGCCCATCCGCGCACCCGTATCGGCCGCTTCGTCCGACGCATCGCCACGCTGCCGCTGGTGATGCTGGCGGTGGCGGTGGTGCTGCTCGAGGAATACCTTTGGGAAGGACTGGTTCAGCTCGGCGCGTGGGCCGGCCGGGCGGCGCCGGTGCGCGCGCTCGAACGGCGCATCGCCGCCCTGCCGCCCGCCGGTGCTGTTCCGGCGCTGCTGGCCCCGGCGGTGCTGGCGGTGCCGGCCAAGCTGGCGGCAGTGTGGCTGATCGCGGGCGGCCACGCCGTGCTGGGCATCGCCATGCTGCTGGCGGTCAAGCTGGTCGCTACCGCCATCGTCGCCCGCATCTACACCTTGTGCGAACCGGCGCTGTCCACCGTCGGCTGGTTCGTGCGCCTGCGTGGACGCATCCTCGCCATCAAGGGCTGGGCCCACCGCAAGCTGGAGGCCACCCTCGCCTGGCGCATCGCCCGGCGCACCATCGACGGCATCCGCGCCCTGGCGGCGCGCTGGCGGGGCGGGCGGCGGTCGCTGTTCGCCCGCCTGGTGGCGCGCTCGGCGCGGCGATGATCAGCATCTATCTGCCTATCGCCGAGCGCTCGGTCGACACCTGGGCGCTGCTGGCGGTGGGTGGCGGCGTCGGCCTGCTGTCGGGAATCTTCGGCGTCGGCGGCGGCTTCCTGCTGACGCCCTTGCTGATGTTCATGGGCATCTCGCCCGCGGTCGCGGTGGCGACCGGGGCCAATCAGGTGCTGGGCTCGTCGGTGTCGGGGGTGCTGGCCCATTGGCGCCGCCGCAACGTCGACGTCCGCATGGCGGGGCTGCTGCTGGCCGGCGGCCTGGCCGGGTCGGTGCTGGGGGTGTGGCTGTTCGCCCTGCTGAAGAAGCTGGGGCAGCTGGACCTAGTGATCAGCCTGTCCTATGTCGGTTTCCTCGGCGCCGTCGGCGCGCTGATGCTGGGCGAGAGCCTGTATTCCGCCATCGGCGCAAAATCCGGCGCGGCGTCGCGCCGTCGGCACCTGCCCTGGCATGCCTGGCCGTTGCGGATGCGCTTTCCGCGTTCGCATCTCTATATCAGCGTCATCCCGCCGCTGGCGGTGGGGATGGCCGGCGGCGTGCTGGCGGCGGTGATGGGGGTCGGCGGCGGCTTCGTGCTGGTGCCGTTGATGATCTACGTCCTCGGCATGCCGACGGCGGTGGTCATCGGCACCTCGCTGTTGCAGATCATCTTCGTCACCGCCCTCGTCACCCTGATGCAGGCGGTGACCACCCATACGGTCGACGCCGTGCTGGCGATGATCCTGCTGGCTGGCGGCGCCGTCGGCGCCCAGATCGGCGCCCGCATCGGCACCCACCTGAAGGGCGCCCAGGTTCGTATCCTGCTGGCCCTGCTGGTGCTGGTGGTGTGCGCCCGGATGAGCTGGGACCTGGTGGCGCCGCCCGCCGACCCGTTCACCATCACCGATTGATACCTCGTTCATCCGGCCTATGCGTCTGCCGGGAGAACACTTCCCCGCCAACGCCGTTCGTCTGGGCGACGATTGTGCCGCGGTGGGTATTGGAACTCCCGCGGCGGCGCACCACTCATAGGTAGGAGACATCTGCGCAAAGGTTTCGCCATGGGACGTTTGGCGACGATGATGGGGGCCGCCCTGGTCGGCGCGGCGGCGGCTTCGCCGGTGCTGGCGGACGCTCCCATTCCCTGGGCCATCGGGTTCCAGAACGGCGCCTCGCCGGTGATGGAGCGCATCACCACCCTGTCGACCTTCATCAACGGCGTCATCATCGTGGTGGTCATCATGGTCACCGCGCTGGTCGCCTGGGTGGCCTGGCGCTTCAATTCCGGCCGCAATCCCCATCCGGCGACCTGGTCGCACAACACCAAGCTGGAGATCGCCTGGACCGCCATCCCGGCGGTGATCCTGCTGGTGATCGCCATTCCCTCGTTCCGCCTGCTGTATTTCATGGACCGGGTCCAGGCCGCCGAGATGACCCTCAAGGTCACCGGCCACCAGTGGTACTGGAGCTACGAATACCCGGACCAGGGCGGCCTCAAGTTCGACGCGCAGATGGTGCCCGACGACCAGTTGAAGCCGGGGCAGCCGCGCCTGCTGGCCACCGACAACGCCGTCGTGCTGCCGGTGGGCGTGCCCATCCGGGTGCTGGTCACCGGCGACGACGTCGTCCATTCGTGGTCGGTGCCGGCTTTCGGCATCAAGACCGACGCCGTCCCCGGGCGCGCCAACGAGACCTGGGTGAGGATCGACCAGCCCGGCATCTATTTCGGCCAGTGCTCGCAGCTGTGCGGGGTCAACCACGCCTACATGCCGATCATGGTCCAGGCGGTGCCGAAACAGCAGTTCCACGCCTGGGCCGAGCAGGCGCGCATCCGCTTCGCCGACATTCGACAGAGGTAGCCCGCCATGGCCATCGCCCCCACCGCCCATCAGGCGCCGCACGGCTGGCGGCGCTGGCTGTTCGCGACCAACCACAAGGACATCGGCACCATGTACCTGGTGTTCGCCGCCATCGCCGGCCTGATCGGCGGCGCCATGTCGGTGTTCATCCGGGCCCAGCTGATGTTTCCCGGCAACGACCTGATCGGCGGCGACCGCCAGTTCTATAACGTCATCGTCACCGCCCATGCGCTGATGATGGTGTTCTTCACCGTCATGCCGGCGCTGATCGGCGGCTTCGGCAACTGGTTCGTGCCGCTGATGATCGGGGCGCCGGACATGGCCTTTCCGCGCATGAACAATATCAGCTTCTGGCTGCTGCCGCCGGCTATCGCGATGGCGATGACGGCGGTGTTCACGGGGGCCGGACCGGGGACGGGATGGACGCTGTATCCGCCGCTGTCCACCGTCGGCCACCCGGATGCCGCCGTCGACTACGCGATCCTGGCGCTGCACCTGGCCGGGGTGTCGTCGATCCTGGGGGCGATCAATTTCATCACCACCATCGTCAACATGCGCGCCCCCGGCCTGACCTGGCACCGCATGCCGCTGTTCGTGTGGTCGATGCTGATCACCGCGGTGCTGCTGCTGCTGGCGATTCCGGTGCTGGCGGGGGCGCTGACCATGCTGCTCACCGACCGCAATTTCGGCACCGCCTTCTTCGAGCCGGCCGGCGGCGGCGATCCCTTGCTGTATCAGCACCTGTTCTGGTTCTTCGGCCATCCCGAGGTCTACATCATGATCCTGCCGGCCTTCGGCATCGTCAGCCACGTGGTGGCGACCTTCTCGAAGAAGCCGGTGTTCGGCTATCTCGGCATGGCCTATGCGATGGTGTCGATCGGGGTGATCGGCTTCGTCGTGTGGGCACACCACATGTTCACCACCGGCCTGTCGGTGGACACCAGGGCCTATTTCACCGCGGCGACGATGATCATCGCGGTGCCCACCGGCATCAAGGTGTTCAGCTGGATCGCCACCATGTGGGGCGGTTCGATCGAGTTCAAGACGCCGATGCTGTGGGCGACCGGCTTCGTCTTCCTGTTCACCATGGGCGGGGTCACCGGCGTGGTGCTGGCCAATTCGTCGGTCGACGTCGCCCTGCACGACACCTATTACGTCATCGCCCACTTCCACTATGTGCTCAGCCTGGGGGCGGTGTTCGCCATCTTCGCCGGCTTCTACTACTGGATCGGCAAGATGAGCGGCCGCCAGTACCCCGAGACCTTGGGCAAGATCCATTTCTGGGTCACCTTCGTCGGCGTCAACCTGGCGTTCTTTCCCCAGCATTTCCTCGGCGTCCAGGGCATGCCGCGGCGCATCCCCGATTATCCAGACGCCTTCGCCGCGTGGAACCTGATCAGTTCGATCGGCGCCTTCATCGCCTTCGGCGGCACCCTGTTCTTCCTGGTGGTGGTGTGGCGCACCTTCGCCGCCGGGCAGCGGGCGGCGGCCAATCCCTGGGGCCTGGGCGCCACCACGCTGGAATGGACGGTGAGTTCGCCGCCGCCGCTGCACAGCTTCGAGACGCTGCCCCGCTTCGGCCCCAGCGCGGCGGAGTAGACGATGGCCCGGCGCGCCACCACGGCGACGGTGGGAGCGGCCCTGGCGGCGGTCGCGGCGATGGTCGGCCTGGTGGCGGCGAGCGTGCCGCTGTATCGCGCGTTCTGCCGGGCGGTCGGTCTCGGCGGCACGCCCCAGGTGGCGGCGGCGGCGCCGGCGCGGGCCTCGGCGCGAACCATCGCGGTGCGCTTCGACGCGACGGTGGCGCGCGGCCTGAACTGGCGGTTCGAACCGCAGCAGCGGGAAATCCGGGTGCATCTGGGCGAGCAGAGCCTGGCCCTGTTCAGCGCCACCAACAAGTCCAGCGAACCGGTGGTCGGCACCGCGACCTTCAACGTCACCCCGGACAAGGCGGGGCGCTACTTCGACAAGATCCAGTGCTTCTGCTTTTCCGAGCAGCGGATCGAGCCGGGCGCCAGCGTCGACCTGCCGGTGACCTTCTTCGTCGACCCCGCCATCGCCGACGATCCGAATACCGCCGAGATCGGCACCATCACCCTGTCCTACACCTTCTTCCGCAAACGGGAGCGGTCATGAGCGAGCATAGCGAGCGAAGAGCCAAGCGCGCGGAAGCGCGCGCCCGGCGTTTGAGGGCACAAAGATGAGCAACGGGCACGCGGCATCCCATCCCTACCATCTGGTCGAGCCCTCGCCGTGGCCGGCGCTGGGCGCGCTCGGCGCCTTCCTGATGGCATCGGGCGCGGTGACCTTCTTCCACGATCGCGCCGATCCCTGGGTGCTGGTGGCGGGCGTCGTGGTGGTGCTGGCGACCATGGCGCTGTGGTGGCGCGACGTCATCCGCGAGGCCCAGGTCCAACACGCCCACACGGCCCCGGTGCGCCACGGGCTGCGGGTGGGGATGGTGCTGTTCATCGCCTCGGAGGTGATGTTCTTCGTCGCCTTCTTCTGGGCGTTCTTCGACGCCGCCACGCTCACCGATCCGTCGGTGACCGAGTGGCCGCCCAAGGGCATCGAGCCCCTGCACACCTGGTCGATCCCCTTCTTCAACACGCTGATCCTGCTGTCGTCGGGGCTGGCGGTGAACCACGCCCACCATGCGCTTCGGCGCAACGAGCGGAGCACCGTCGCCAGGTTCCTGGCCCTGGCGGTGGTGCTGGGGCTGACCTTCCTGTGCCTGCAGGCCTATGAGTACGCTGGCGCCGCCTTCGGCTTCACCCAGGGCATCTACCCGTCGGTGTTCTACATGGCCACCGGCTTCCACGGCTTCCACGTCTTCGTCGGCGCCTGCTTCCTGACCGTCAATTTCTTCCGTGCCCGCCGCGGCGACTTCACCCCCGAGCAGCATGTCGGCTTCGAGGCCGCCGCCTGGTACTGGCACTTCGTCGACGCGGTGTGGCTGTTCCTGTTCGTCTGGGTCTACTGGTGGGGGAACGGCTAATACGGGCAGTCGGCCCGCCCGCAGGCCTTGGGGGTGCGCCAGGTGCGGCACACCGGGCACTCGACCAGATCCTGCACGCCCACCGCGGGCGGTTTGCCGGGGCGGCGGCGGATCTCGCCCAGCCGCTGGGCGTAGCGGAAGCCGAACCAGACGACGCAGATCAGCAGGATGGTGACGAGGAACTTGGCGACCATGGGCCGCAGTGTGCCAGCCGGGCAGCCCCGCTGTCCACGGCCGTCACAATCCCCAGCGCATCCACCCCAGCCGTTCCTCGATCGCCCCCAGCAGGCCCGACTCGGTCATGCCCAGCTTGCGCCGCAGCCACGAGCGGCGCTCGCCCACCACCAGCAGCCGCACCTTGTCGCCGAAGCGCGACCGCATCACGCCGCGCACGTCGCCCAGGCCGTCGATCAGGCCCAGTTCCAGCGCCTGGCGGCCGGTCCAGATGTCGCCGTTGAACAAGGTATCCTCGGGGGCGGCCAGCTTGCCCTGGCGGCGGCTGCGGACCCAATCCTTGAAGCCGTCGTGGATGTCGGCCTGAAGGGCGGACAGGCGGGCGACGTCCTCGGGCTTCTCCGGCAGGAAGGGGTCGAGCATGCGCTTGCGTTCGCCCTGGGTGTGCAGGCGGCGCTCGATGCCGAGGCGGCGGATCGCCTCGTGCAGGCCGAAGCCGGCCGACACCACCCCGATCGAGCCGATGATCGAGGCTTCGTCGGCGAAGATCTCGTCCGCCGCCGCCGCCAGCCAGTAGCCGCCCGAGGCGGCGACGTCCTCGACGAAGGCCACCACCGGCACCTTCTTCTCCGCCGCATGGGCGCGGATGCGCTTGCCGATCAGGGCCGATTGCGCCGCCGAGCCGCCGGGCGAGTTGATCGCCAGAGCCACCGCCGCCAGCCGCTTCGGCTTGAACGCCGCCTCGATGGCGGCGGCCTGATTGGCGAGGTTGATGCCGCCGCGCAGCACGCCGCCGCCCGGCGCGATGATTCCGGCCAGGCGCAGTACGGTGACCACCCGCGGCGGATTGGTGAAACGCTCGACGACGTCGCTGAACAGTTCGGGGATGTCCATGGGGGAAAGATAGGCGCGGCGGGCCGGGATGTCACGGGGTGGGCGCACAGCCCGCTCTTGTCCGCCGCCCACCGGCGGGACTAAGCTGCCCCCTCCATGCCCGGAGGCGCCATGCCCGCCGATATCTCGCCCGTCGCCGCCAGCGACGTTGCCCATCTCCTGCATCCCTACACCAACCTCGTCCGCCACGCCGAGACCGGGCCGCTGGTGATCGTCCGCGGCGAGGGCGTCCGCGTGTTCGACGAGCGCGGCCGCGACTACATCGAGGGACTGGCCGGCCTGTGGTGCACCACGCTCGGCTGGGGCGAGACGCGCCTGGCCGATGTGGCGGCGGCGCAGATGCGGCGGCTGCCGTTCTACCACCTGTTCGGCTCGAAGACGCACGAGCCGGCGGTGCTGCTGGCCGAGCGGCTGGCGTCGATGGTGCCGATCGACGACGCCCGGGTGTTCCTCGCCAATTCCGGGTCCGAGGCCAACGACACCGCCATCAAGCTGATCCGCTACGCCAACAACGCCCTCGGCCGGCCCGCCAAGAAGAAGCTGATCGCCCGCGACCGCGCCTATCACGGCGTCACCCTGGCGACCGCGGCGCTGACCGGCCTGCCCACCAACCACCGCTCCTTCGACCTGCCGGACGGCGACGTGCTGCGCGCCGCCTGCCCGCATCACTGGCGCAACGCCCGGCCCGGCGAAAGCGAGGAGGCCTACGCCACGCGCCTGGCCGAGGAGGTCGAAAGCCTGATCTTGGCCGAGGGGGCGGACACCGTCGCCGCGTTCTTCGCCGAGCCGGTGATGGGCGCCGGCGGGGTGATCGTCCCGCCCGCCACCTATTTCGACAAGCTCCAGGCGGTGCTGCGCCGCCACGACGTGCTGCTGGTGGTAGACGAGGTGATCACCGGCTTCGGCCGCACCGGCAACATGTTCGGCTGCGACACCTTCGGCATCCGCCCCGACATGATCACCGTCGCCAAGGGGCTGTCCTCGGGCTACCAGCCGATTTCGGCCCTGGTGGTCAGCGGCCGGCTGTACGAGGCGGTGGCGGCCGAGGCGGGCCGGATCGGCGTGTTCGGCCACGGCTTCACCTATGGCGGCCATCCGGTGCCGGCGGCGGTGGCGCTGGAAACCCTGGCGATCTACCGCGAGCGCGATATCGTCGGCCATGTGCGCCGGGTGGCGCCGGCCTTCCAGGCGGCGCTGAAGGGCTTCACCGGCCATCCCCTGGTGGGCGAGGCACGCGGAATCGGGCTCATCGGCGCCCTTGAACTGGTGGCGGACAAGCGGACCAAGGCGCCGTTCGATCCCAAGCTGGGAATCGGCGCCCGGGTGGTCGCCAAGGCCCAGGACAACGGCGTCATCCTGCGCGCCATGGGCGACGCGGTCGCCTTCGCCCCGCCGCTGGTCATTTCGGAATCGGAAATCGCCGAGATGTTCGCCCGCTTCGCCGCGGCGCTCGACCAGGCCCAAGCGGAGCTTGTCGCCTCGCAGTGCACAGCATGATTGCGCGCTGCACAATGGTTGTTTTCTTGCGTCTAGACTTGACCATCCCTTAGGATCGCGCTGCGGCAGGAGTGAGACGGCATGGATTACGAACACTATTTCGGCAAGCGCATCGCGGACCTCAAGACGGAGGGCCGCTATCGCGTCTTCGCCGATCTGGAACGCCAGCGCGGCCGCTTCCCGGTCGCTCTCAACTACCGCGACGGCGAGACCCACGAGGTCGTGGTGTGGTGTTCCAACGACTACCTCGGCATGGGCCAGCATCCCGAGGTCGTCGCCGGCGCGATGGAAGCGCTGGAGCGCTGCGGCGCCGGTGCCGGCGGCACCCGCAACATCTCGGGCACCAACCATTACCACGTGCTGCTGGAGCAGGAACTGGCCGGCTGGAACGCCAAGGAGGCGGCGCTGCTGTTCACCTCGGGCTACGTCGCCAACCAGACCACCTTGTCGACCCTGTGCGCGACCATTCCCGGCTGCGTCGTCTTCTCGGATGAGCTGAACCACAATTCGATGATCGAGGGCATCCGCCACAGCCGGGCGCCCAAGCACATCTTCCGCCACAACGACGCGGAAAGCCTGGACGAAGCGCTGTCGGCCTATCCCAAGGAAACGCCCAAGCTGGTGGCGTTCGAATCGGTCTATTCGATGGACGGCGACATCGCCCCCCTGGCGGCGCTCTGCGACGTCGCCGAGGCGCACAACGCCATGACCTTCCTCGACGAGGTGCACGCCGCCGGCATGTACGGGGCCGAGGGTTCGGGCGTCGCCGAGCGCGACGGCGTCCGCCACCGCATCAGCATCATCCAGGGCACCCTGGCCAAGGCCATCGGCGTGGTCGGCGGCTATATCGCCGCCACCGCCGCCTGCGTCGACTACGTCCGCAGCTTCGGGCCGGGATTCATCTTCTCGTCGTCGCTGCCGCCGGCGGTGGCGGGGGCGGCTTTGGCCAGCGTCCGCCATCTCCGCGCCCACCCCGAGCTGCGCGAGCGGCACCAGGAGCGCGCCGCCACGCTGAAGCGCCGGCTGGCCGCCGAGGGCATCCCGGTGCTGCCCTCGGTCAGCCACATCGTCCCGGTGATGGTCGGCGACGCCGCGCTGTGCAAGCAGGCCAGCGACATGCTGCTGAACCAGCACGGCATCTACGTGCAGCCGATCAACTATCCGACGGTGCCGGTGGGCACCGAGCGGCTGCGTATCACCCCGACGCCGCTGCACGACGACGCGATGATGGACCATCTGGTCCAAGCTTTCGTCACGGTGTGGCGGGACCTGGACCTGCGCAAGCAGCACGTCAAGGCGGCGGAGTAATAGCTCGCCACTACCGCGGGCGTAATAAATTTGCTATTACCTATGGCGATCGTTTCCTATATCGGATGATGGCGGCCATGAGTGCGGGGAAATTCCTAGACGGCCTGTCGGTTCGTGTCCTGATCGAATCGCCGCTCCGTGCCATCGGCGGAATTCTGGCGGTGATCTGCGTGGTGTCGGTGATATCGGCATGGGGCGAGACCATGGCCGCCCACCATGTCAGCCGCATCGCCGTGGCGAGCCGGCATTTCGTCCAGGCTTACGGCGACGTCCGGGTCGAACGAGGCAGCACGCTCGCCGGGTTGAACGGCAACGATCCGATCTCGCCCGAATTGGCCGAGGCCGTGCTGAAAAAGCGGCAGTCGGCGCAAGGGAACCTGGAAGCCGGCTTGGCGGCGGCCGAACAGGCCGGCGTCCCGGGGACCGAGGCGCTGATCGCCGAGCTGCGCGACGGCAATGCCGCGGTCGAGCGGCTGTGGCCGGGCGCGGAGGCGGCGATTCGCCGCAGCAAGGCGGATCGTCCCGCCGACTTGGCGCGAAATTGGGACGCGGCGGGCAGCAAGCTGCTCGACGCCATCGTCGCCCTGTCGGAGAAGCTGGAGGCGGCGATGCGGGGCCGCGATCCGCAGATCGACCATCTGGTGTCGATCAAGCAGGCCGCCGCGGCGACCCGCGTCAGCAGCGGCCAGGCAATCCTGATGATGGCGCCGGTCCTGTCAGGCGAACGCAAGTTCACCGCCGACCTGCAGGTCAGGCAGGGCGGATACCTTGGCGAAGCGGCGGCCGCGTGGGCCATCGTCAAGCGCCTGTCGGCCCATTCCGCCACCCCGGCCAACATCGTCGACGCGGTTGCCCGGACGGAAAAGGAATTTTTCGGGCAGGCGGCGGAAAGCAGGAAGAAGGTGCTGGACGCCCTGGCCAACGGCGAACCGGTTGCGATCGGCGTCAAGGAATGGCTGGGGCAGGCGACCGTGCAACTGCCCGCGCTCGATTCGGTCGGCGTCGAGGCGATGAATGCCGCGGTCGATCGGACCGGCGAGCGCGCTTCCGCGGCCACGACCCGGCTCGTCCTCAACGCGCTTGGCCTGGTCGCCGTAATCGGCGGCCTCGTCCTGGCGGCGCGGCTGGTGTCGCGGCGCATCATCGTGCCGATGCAGCAGATCACCGGGGTGATGAAGACTCTGGCCGGCGGCGACCTGACGGTGCAGGTCCCCTACGCCGACGCGCGCGACGAGATCGGCGAAATGGCGAAGGCGATCCGGATCTTTGCCGAGGGGATGATTCAGGCCGAAGCACTGCGCGCAGAAGATGTGCAAAAGAGCGAGCGCACCAGGGTCATCAACAACCTTGTGGGTGCCTTCAATATCGAGGTCACCGAGGCCCTTCAATTCGTCAATGGCTCGGCGGTGGAATTGACCGGCACCTCGCAGTCGATGTCCGACATCGCCCGGCGGGCCTCCAGCGAGGTCGCCGCCGTGGCCTCGGCCGTCGAGGAGACCGCTGCCAGCATGCGGACCGCCTCTGGATCGGTCGACCAGCTGGCGCAATCGGGCGCGCGGATCAGCCAGCGGGTCGGCGAATCCGTCCGCATCACCGGCGCCGCCTCGGCCGAGGCGGAGCGCACCACCGGCCTGGTCAACTCGCTGTCGCAGGCGGTGGACAAGATCGGGGCGGTGGTCAGCCTGATCAACGACATCGCCGCCCAGACCAATCTGCTGGCCCTGAACGCCACCATCGAGGCGGCCCGTGCCGGCGATGCGGGGAAAGGCTTCGCGGTGGTCGCCAACGAGGTCAAGATCCTGGCCGGCCAGACCGCCAAGGCGACCGACGAAATCGGCACCCAGATCGCCACGGTGCAGAAGGTGACCGGAGAGGCGGTGGCGGCCATCAACTCCATCACCAAGGTGATCGACGAGATCACCCGGACGTCGACTGGGATCGCCGATGCGGTCGCCGAACAGGAGGCGGCGACCGGAGAGATCGCCGGCAACATTCAGCAGGTCGCCCAGGCGACCGGCGAAGTCAGCGGCAACGTCGTCGCCGTCAACCAGGCCACCGAGGAAACCGGCCAGGCTGCGGCCAAGGTTCTGGTCACCGCACAGGCGGTGGCGGAGGGGGCGGCCGCCCTGCGTGGGCGGGTGGACGCCTTCCTGACCAGCATCGGCAAGGTGTTCTGAGGAGATTGGAGCGGAATAAGGCGACGCACCTTTTTTCACGCGTCGCCTAAGGGTTATTCCGCCGCCTCGTCCCTGATCCGCTCGATCGAGGCGCCGCAGGCGGCGAGCTTCTCCTCGACCCGCTCGTAGCCGCGGTCGAGGTGGTAGACGCGGTTGACCATGGTCTCGCCTTCCGCCGCCAGGCCGGCCAGCACCAGCGACACCGAGGCCCGCAGATCGGTCGCCATCACCTGCGCCCCCGACAGCCGGGGCACCCCGCGGACGATGGCCGAGGCGCCGTGGACATTGATCCGCGCGCCCATCCGCATCAGCTCCGGCACGTGCATGAAGCGATTCTCGAAGATCGTCTCGGTGATCATCGAGGCGCCGTTCGCGGTGCTCATCAGCGCCATCAGCTGGGCCTGCATGTCGGTGGGGAAGCCGGGATAGGGCTCGGTCATGATGTCGGTGCCGACGATGTCGCGCCGGTCCGCCTGGACCCGCATGCCGCGCGGCGTCGCGCTGATTTCGACGCCGCAATCGCTCAGCACCTTGACCACCGAGTCCATCAGGTCGATGCGGGCGCCGACCAGTTCGACGTCGCCGCGGGTGATGGCGGCGGCGACCGCATAGGATCCGGTCTCGACCCGGTCGGGGACCACCGAATAGTTGGCGCCGTGCAGGCGCTCGACCCCCTGGACCCTGAGGGTGCCGGTGCCGATGCCTTCGATCTGCGCGCCCATCGCCACCAGGCAGTGGGCGAGGTCGGCGACCTCGGGTTCGCGGGCGGCGTTGGCGATCACCGTCTCGCCGTCGGCCAGGGTGGCGGCCATCAGGGTGTTCTCGGTGCCGCCGACGGTGACCTGCGGGAAGATGATGTGGGCGCCCCGGAGGCGGCCCTTGACCTCGGCGGCGATGTAGCCTTCCTGCAGGTCGATGGTGGCCCCCATCTGCTCCAGCGCCTTCAGGTGGAGGTCGACCGGGCGGGTGCCGATGGCGCAGCCGCCGGGCAGCGATACCCGGGCCTTGCCGCAGCGCGCCACCAGCGGCCCCAGCACCAGCACCGAGGCGCGCATGCGCCGTACCAGGTCGTAGGGCGCGGTGGTGTTGACGATCTCGCCGGCGGTCAGTTCGAGGGTGCGGCCGGTATGGCCGCCATTCGGCGAATTGCCGTTCAGGGCCATGCGCACGCCATGCTGGGCCAGCAGGTTGGCCATGGTGGTGATGTCGACCAGATGCGGCAGGTTGGCCAGCGTCAGCGTCTGGTCGGTCAGCAGGCAGGCCGGCATCAGCGCCAGGGCGGCGTTCTTGGCGCCGCCGATGGGGATGGCGCCCCTGAGCGGGGTGCCGCCGACGATGCGGATTCTGTCCATGCTGTCCTCTCCCCGGTGCCCGGACCGTTTAGCGCCCCCGTTCGGCCCGGTCAAGGCAGTTACCGACGGTTACCAAATTCAGCCGGCATCGACGCCGCGCCCTTGGCTATAGTGCGGACATGGAAAACGGCCCACATATCCTTGTTGTCGACGACGATCGCGAGATTCGCGACCTGCTCGGGCGCTTCCTGGTCAAGCACGGCATGCGGGTGACCGCCGCCCGTGACGGCGCCGGGATGATGGAAGCGCTGGACCAGTGGCGGATCGACCTGGTGGTGCTCGATCTGATGATGCCCGGCGAGGACGGCCTGTCGCTGACCCGGCGGTTGCGCGGGCAGGGCCATTCCGTGCCGATCGTCATGCTCACCGCCATGGGCGAGGATGCCGACCGCATCGTCGGCCTCGAGATGGGGGCGGACGATTACCTGGCCAAGCCGTTCAACCCGCGCGAATTGCTCGCCCGTATCAAGGCGGTGCTCCGCCGCGCCGCGACGCCGGCGCCGGCCGCCGCCGCCAAGCTGGGGGCGCGGCTGCGCTTCGCCGGCTGGACGCTGGACTCGGCGACCCGCGACCTGTTGTCGCCGCAGGGCGTGGTGGTGTCCTTGTCGGCCGGCGAATACGATCTGCTTCAGGCCTTCGTCGACCATCCCCGCCGGGTGCTGTCCCGCGACCAGCTGCTCGACTTGGCGCGCGGGCGGGCGGCGGTGCCGTTCGACCGCTCGATCGACATTCAGGTCAGCCGGCTGCGGCGCAAGCTGGGCGACGACGCCAAGGAACCCCAATTGATCAAGACGGTTCGCAGCGGCGGATACCTGTTCACCGCGGAGGTTGCGGCCGAATGAGCGGCGCGGCGTTGTGGCGGCGCTTCGTCCCCGACACCGTTGTCGGCCGCACCGCCCTGGTGCTGGTGGCGGCGCTGGCGTTGTCGCTGGCCGCGGCGCTGGCGGTGTTCGCCGTCCACCGCAGCGAGGCGCTGATGGCGCAAGGCGTCCGCAACGCGGCGGAACGGGTGGCGGGCCTGGCCCATCTGCTGGAGCAGGAGAATGCCGGCGAACGCGCGCTCCGGCTTCGCAGCATGGAAACCTTCGGCTTCCGCGCCGGCTGGGGCAGCGAGCCGCTGGTCGGCGAGGCCGGCGAGGACGAGGCCGGCTTGTCCGTGGCCATGGGCGGCGAGCTGCGTCGACGCCTGCCCAACCAGGAGGTGCGCGTGTCGACGCGTCCGTCGCCGCAGCCCCCCGGCTTCGGCCAGGTCGTCGGGCCGGGTCCCGGCCCCGGCCTGCGGCGAACCGGCTTCGGGCCGGCGCTGCGCATCTCGGTGCGGCTGGGCGACAGCAGCTGGCTCAACGTGTTCGCCCCCCTCGACCCGCCCGAGCCGTTGTGGCGGCCGCACTTCCTGGTGCCGGTGCTGCTTTCGGTGCTGATGGTGGCGGCGGTGGCGCTGCTGGCGGTCCGGCGCGCCACCCGTCCGTTCGCCACCTTCGCCGCCGCCGCCGAGCGCCTGGGGGTGGACGTGGCCGCGCCCGGTCTCGCCGAGGCCGGTCCGCGCGAAGTCCGCCGCGCCGCCCACGCCTTCAATGTCATGCAACGCCGCATACGCCGCTTTGTCGACGACAGGACGCAAATGCTGGCGGCGATATCCCATGATCTCCGCACGCCGATCACCCGCCTGAAGCTGCGGGCGGAATTCGTCGAGGACGACGCCGAACGAATCCGCATGCTGGCCGATCTCGACGAAATGGAGAAGATGATCGCCGCCACCCTGGCGTTCGCGCGGGACGACGCGGCGCACGAGGACCGGCGGCCCACCGACGTCGCCGCCCTGGTCCAGGGCCTGGTCGACGACCTGGCGGCGACCGGCGCCCGCGCCAGCTATGCCGGGCTCGACCGCCTGGTGCTGGCGGCGCGCCCGATGGCGCTGAAGCGGGCGGTCGCCAACCTCCTCGACAACGCCGTCAAGTACGGCCACGGCGCCCGTGCGGCCTTGGCGGAAGGGGAGGACGGCGACGTCCGCCTGGTCGTCGACGACGACGGGCCGGGCATCCCCGAAGCCGACCGCGAACGGGTGTTCTCGCCCTTCGTCCGTCTCGAGACCTCACGCTCGCGCGACACCGGGGGGACCGGGCTGGGTCTTTCGGTGGCCCGTGCCGCCATCCGCGCCCATGGCGGCGACATCCGCCTCGACAACCGCCCCGAGGGCGGGTTGAGGGTTATCGTGACGCTGCCGGTGGGGTAAGGTGCGGCCGAAGTTCACCGCCGGGGATTCGAGAATGCCATCTTGTCGACGCCCAGCGCTGCTGGCGATCCTGTCCTGCCTGCTGCTGGTGGGGGCATCGATCGCCTTCCTCGACCGGCCGTGGGCGACCTGGTCGCATCTCCATCTGCACGGCATCGCCGCGTTCGTGTGGCTTACCTTGATCGCCGAGGCGGTGCCGCCGCTGGTCGCCGCCATCCTGGTCGGGGCCGGCGCCGCCGCCCTGTTCGGCTGGCGGCCGGGGCCGCGGGGCAGGGTGGTGCTGGCCTGCTGCCTGGCGGCGGTGATCGCTATGGCGGTCAAGGAACAGCTGAAATTCGCCTTCGGCCGCACCTGGCCGGAAACCTGGACCAACGGCAATCCCTCGTGGATCGGCGACGGCATTTTCCAGTTCGTCCCCTTCCACGGCGGCAAGGGGTGGATGTCGTTCCCCTCCGGCCACACCGCCGAGACCGCCGCGCCGATGGCGGTGCTGTGGCGGGCGGCGCCGTCCGCCTGGCGCCCGCTGTGGGCGGCGGTGGTCGCGCTGGTCGCCATCGGCCTGCTGGGCGCCGATTTCCATTGGCTCAGCGACGTCGTCGCCGGCGCCTATGTCGGCATCGCAGCCGGGGTGGGGACATGGTCGTTGGTGGGCGGGGGGCGCTATCCGGCTTGACATTGGGCTTCGGCCGCTGTTCATACTACCCGAGGCGCTTTAGCAGGGGGTCGCATACAAGATGTCGCGCGCATTCGTATTTCCCGGTCAGGGTTCCCAGGCCGTCGGCATGGGCCGCGACCTGGCCGATGCTTTCCCCGAAGCCCGCCTGGTGTTCGAGGAGGTCGATGAGGCGCTCAAGCAGAAGCTGTCCAAGCTGATGTTCGAGGGGCCCGAAGACCAGCTGATCCTGACCGAGAACGCCCAGGCGGCGCTGATGGCGGTGTCGGTGGGCGTGCTGCGGGTGTTGCAGAAGCAGGGTGGATTGACCCTGGAGACCTCGGCCGCGCTGGTCGCCGGCCACAGCCTGGGCGAATACTCGGCGCTGGCCGCGGCGGGGACCTTCACCCTGGCCGACACGGCGCGCCTGCTGAAGACCCGCGGCTGCGCCATGCAGAAGGCCGTCCCGGTGGGGATCGGCGCCATGGCGGCGCTGCTGGGCGCCGATTTCGAACAGGCGCGCGCCATCGCCGCCGAGGCGGCCCAGGGCGAGGTCTGCGAAGCCGCCAACGACAACGGCCCCGGGCAGGTGGTGGTGTCCGGCCACAAATCGGCGGTCGAGCGCGCCATCGCCCTGGCCGCCGCCCAGGGGATCAAGCGCGCGGTGCTGCTGCCGGTGTCCTGCCCCTTCCATTGCGCGCTGATGCAGCCCGCCGCCGACACCATGGCGGAGGCGCTGGCCGCGGTGGCGATGAAGCCGCCGGTGGTGCCGCTGATCGCCAATACTACCGCCGCCAGGGCGACCGACCCGGCCGAAATCCGCGACCTGCTGGTGCGGCAGGTGACCGGCACCGTGCGCTGGCGCGAAAGCATGCTGGCGATGAAGGCCGAGGGCGTCGACACCATCGTCGAAATCGGCTCCGGCAAGGTGCTGTCCGGCCTGGCCAAGCGCATCGACAAGGGATTGTCGGGGATCGCCGTCGGCACCCCGGCCGATGTCGAAGCCTTCCTCAAAGGGCTGTGAGCATGTTCGATCTGTCCGGCAAGACCGCCCTGGTCACCGGCGCCTCGGGCGGCATCGGCGGCGCCATCGCCGAGATGCTGCACGCGCAGGGCGCCACCGTGGCCATCCACGGCACACGGCGCGAGGCGCTGGAGTCCCTGGCTGCCCGGCTGGGCGCGCGCGTCCATGTTCTGGTCGCCGACCTCGCCAAGCCCGAGGAGGTGGAGACGCTGGCCAAGGATGCCGAGGCGGCACTGGGCGGCACGCCGGACATCCTGGTCAACAATGCCGGGCTCACCAGGGACGGCCTGGTCCTGCGGATGAAGGACGAGGATTGGGCGACGGTGCTCGACGTCAACCTCACCGCCGCCTTCCGCCTCAGCAGGGCGGCGGCCCGCGGGATGATGAAGCGGCGCGCCGGGCGGATCGTCAACATCACCTCGGTGGTGGGGGTCACCGGCAATCCCGGGCAAGTGAATTACTGCGCCACCAAGGCCGGACTCATCGGCATGACCAAGGCGCTGGCGCAGGAACTGGCGTCGCGCAACATCACCGTCAACTGCGTCGCCCCCGGTTTCATCGCCTCGGCGATGACGGACGGGCTCGGCGACGACCGGAAAGCCCGCATCCTCGGGGCCGTTCCCGCCGGGCGGATGGGCGAGGCTGCGGAAATCGCCGCGGCCGTGCTCTATCTCGCCAGCGACGAGGCTGCCTACGTCACCGGCCAGACCCTGCACGTCAACGGCGGCATGGCGATGCCTTGACCGGTTCGGGTGCTGGTCAAGCCGGTAAAAGTATGTTACGACACGCCCACATTTCGCCGGACGGGGGGTTCAGCCCAGGCGGTGGATCAAAGTTTCGCTAAGACTTTCAAGGGATTATACAAATGAGCGACGTCGCCGAGCGGGTAAAGAAGATTGTCGTCGAGCACCTGGGCGTCGAAGAGTCCAAGGTGACCGAGAACGCCAGCTTCATCGACGACCTGGGCGCCGACAGCCTCGACACCGTCGAGCTGGTGATGGCCTTCGAGGAAGAATTCGGCTGTGAAATCCCTGACGACGCGGCGGAGAAAATCCTCACCGTCAAGGACGCTGTCGATTTCATCAAGGCACACGCCGCAGGCGTCTGACGGTTGCTTGGGTGCGACCCGCGGAGACGGGAAGCGCCTTTGGCTAAGCAGCGAGTGGACAAGTTTACATGAGACGTGTCGTCGTCACCGGCCTCGGCCTGATCACCCCGCTCGGTAGCGGGGTGCAGGTCAACTGGCAGCGCCTTATCAATTCCCAATCCGGCATTCGGCGGATCGAACGTTTCGATGTCTCCGAGATGCCGGCCAAAATCGCTGGCCAGGTGCCTCGCGGCACCGGCGAAGGCGATTTCGATCCCGACAAGGTGTGCTCCGCCAAAGACCGCCGCCGCATGGACGATTTCATCGTCTTCGGCCTTGGCGCAGCAATCGAGGCGATCGAGGATTCCGGCTGGAAGCCCCAGGACGATGAGGGGCAGGAGCGTACCGGCGTGATGATCGGCTCGGGCATCGGCGGTTTGCCGGGCCTGTCCGAAGGCGCCGTGACGCTGAAGGAAGGCGGTCCGCGCAAGATCAGTCCCTTCTTCATTCCGGCCGCCCTGATCAACCTGGTGTCGGGCCACGTCTCCATCCGCTACGGCTTCAAGGGGCCCAATCACGCGGTGGTGACCGCCTGCGCCACCGGCGCGCATGCCATCGGCGACGCCGCCCGCATGATCATCTTCGACGATGCCGATGTGATGGTCGCCGGCGGCACCGAGGCGGCGATCTGCCCGCTGGGCGTGGCCGGCTTTGCGTCGGCGCGGGCCCTGTCGACCAATTTCAACGATACCCCGACCCGGGCCTCGCGGCCGTGGGACAAGGACCGCGACGGCTTTGTCATGGGCGAGGGCTCCGGCATCGTGGTGCTGGAGGAACTCGAGCACGCCAAGCGGCGCGGCGCCAAGATCTACGGCGAGGTGATCGGCTACGGCATGTCCGGCGACGCCCACCACATCACCGCCCCGGCCGAAGACGGCAACGGCGCCTTCCGCGCCATGCGGGGGGCGTTGAAGCGGGCCGGCCTGACACCGGACGCCATCGACTACATCAACGCCCACGGCACCTCGACGCCGCTCGGCGACGAGATCGAACTGGGCGCGGTGAAGCGGCTGTTCGGCGATGCCGCCTACAAGCTCAGCATGAGTTCGACCAAGTCGGCCATCGGCCATCTGCTGGGCGCCGCCGGTTCGGTCGAAGCGATCTTCTCGCTGCTGGCGATCAACAACGGCATCGTGCCGCCGACCTTGAACCTGGAAAATCCATCCGAGGGCTGCGACATCGACTTGGTGCCGCTCAAGGCCAAGGAACGCAAGGTGCGGGTGGCCATGTCGAATTCGTTCGGGTTCGGCGGTACCAACGCCTCGGTGATATTCGCCGCGGCTCCCTGACTTGCGCCCATCGGTCAGGGTCGCTGCCGCATTCCTGGTGCTGGCCGTCGCCGCGACGGTCTGGGCCGGGCTGGCGTGGCAGCGTAACTTCTTTTCCCCGGGGCCGCTGGCCGAGGCCAGGACCGTCGTCGTTCCCAAGGGGGCGGGGCTCGCCGTCACCGCGAAGGTGCTGGCCGATGCCGGAATCATCACCAGCCGTTGGGCGCTGATCTTCGGCGCCCGTCTGTTCGGCGCCCGTCCCAGGGCGGGCGAATACCTTTTCCCGGCCCACCTTTCGCCCGAGGCGGCGCTGGAGCAAATGTCCGAAGGGCGCACCGTCGTCCACAAGCTGACCGTCGCCGAAGGGTTGACGGTACGCCGCGTCCTCGACCTGGTGCGCGATGCCGATTACCTGGCCGGCGACATCGGCCACCGGCCGGTGGAAGGCAGTTTGCTGCCCGAGACCTGGTACCTGTCCCGGGACGATTTGCGCGACGACGTCATCGGGCGGATGGTGAAGTCCATGCATCAGGCGATGGAGACGCTGTGGGCCTCCCGCGCGCCCGGCCTACCGCTGAAAAGCAAGGAGGAGGCGGTGGTGCTCGCCTCCATCGTCGAGCGGGAGACCGCGCTGCCGGCCGAGCGGCCGCATGTCGCCGCCGTGTTCGAGAACCGCCTGCGCAAGGGGATGCGGCTGCAATCCGATCCCACCGTGATCTACGGCATCTCCGACGGCCTGGGGGTGATCGACCGGCCGCTGGTCCACGACGACCTCGCGGCGACCCATCCGTGGAACACCTACGTCATCGATGGCCTGCCGCCGACCCCGATCGCCAATCCCGGCCGCGCCAGTCTCGATTCGGTCCTGCATCCCGCGGTTTCGGACGACCTCTATTTCGTCGCCGACGGCACCGGCGGGCACGTCTTCGCCCGCACGCTGGAGGCCCACAATTCCAACGTCGCCAATTGGCGGCGCATCGAAAACGGCCGGCGGGAAAAGTGACCGGCATCCGAACAATGGGCTAGGTGTCGACAAACTATTGTCGTAGAGGGCGGTGTGCGCTAGTTAACGTGCCCATGACATTCACGACCTTGCCAATGTCCACCGTCCAATCTTCGCCGTTGCGCGTGGCGGTGACGGTCGACTTGACGCCCGGGCCGCGCGCCGGCGGCCACGTCAAGTGTTGGGAACGGCTGGCTCGGACGGCGCTAGGCTTCCCTGAGATCGACCTCACCGTCTTCGTCTCGGGTCCCGAGGAGGCGACCGCCGAACTGGGCGCCAACGTCCGCTTCGTCGCCCTGCCGCCGGTGTTCAGCACAAGGCGGCTGTCGTTCCTGATCGGCGACATCCCCGACCATACCGACCTGTCACCCTGGCATGCCGGCCTGGCGCGCCGGCTGTGCGACGGGTTCGACGTCGTCCACACCACCGACGCCTATTTCGCCTTTTCGCGCACGGCTGCCGGGGTGTCGCGGCGCAGCGGCCTGCCGCTGGTCAATTCGGTCCATACTGCGACGCCCGAACTCACCCGGCTGTTCGCCAGCCAGGTGGTCGATCGGCTGTGCGGGTCCGGGCGGGTCGGCCGCTTTCTCACCGACGTGGTCCGCCTGCCGGAGCGGGCGGAAGAGGGAAAGCGCGCCACCTTGCTGCACTACCAGTCGGGTTGCGCCTATGCCCTGGTGTCGCGCGACGACGATCGCGCCCGGGCGACGTCGGTGCTGCCGGCCGACCGGGTGCGGACCCTGCGGCGGGGCATCGACCGCACCATGTTCACGCCCGACCGGCGCGACCGGGCCTGGCTGGCGGCCGAATACGGCGTGCCGGCCGAGGCGGTGGTGGTGCTGTTCGTCGGCCGCATGGATCCCAGCAAGAACATCGGCCAATTGGCCGAGGCGGTGCGGCGCGCCGCCGACAGCGGGGCGCCGCTGCACCTGGTGTGCGCCGGCGAGGGCAGCCAGCGCGCCAAGGTCATGGGCCTGCTGGGGAATCGGGCGGTTTGCCCCGGGCAGATCGAGCCGGATCGCCTCGGCCGCATCTACGCCTCGGCCGACCTGCTGGCCTTGCCGTCGGAGATCGAGGTCCTCGGCAACGTGGTGCTCGAAGGCCTGGCCTCGGGCCTGCCGGTGCTGGTCGCCGAACGCAGCGGCATGGGCATGCTGGTCGACGACGGCAGGACCGGGCTGGTGGTCTCCGGGCCGGGGCCCGAGCCGTGGACCGAGGCGCTGACGGCGCTGGCCCGCGATCCGTCGCGCCAGGCGTCCATGCGCGAGTGCGTCCGCCGGATGCCGCGGACGGTGCTGCCCGGCTGGGATGACGTGCTGTCCGAGGATCTGTTGCCGGTGTGGCGGGCGGCCTCCCGCTCGCGGCCGTGACCCGCATTCTCGTCCTCGCTCCCCATCCCGACGACGAAATCGTCGGCTTCGCCGCTCGCATCGCTCGGCAGCGGGAGGCGGGCGCGTCGGTGTCGGTGCTGTTCCTCACCGACGGGGTGCCGGCGGCGGAGGTCCTGTGGCCGTGGCAGCGGCGCCGGCGCCCCGCCTGGGTGGCGCGCCGCCGGGCCGAGGCCGAGGCGGTGGCGGCGCTGCTGGGCCTGGACTGGCACGGCTTCGTCGACATCCCGACCCGGCGGCTCAAGGATGAATTCGCCAAGGCTCGCGCGGCGGTGCTGGCGGCGATCGCCGGCCGGCGGATCGATCACCTGTGGGCGCCCGCCTACGAAGGCGGCCATCAGGACCACGACACCGCCAGTTTCCTTGGCCATGGCCTGGCCGGGGCGGTGACGGTGTTCGAGGCGCCGCTCTACACCTTCGCCGGCGGGCGGGTGCGGACCCAGACCTTCATCGACGGGCCCGAGGGCGAGGTGCTGATTCTGAGTCCGGTGGAACGCGCCGAAAAGCGCCGGCTGCTGGCGCTTTACGCCTCCGAGCGCGGCAATCTCGATTATGTCGGCCTCGACAGCGAATGCCTGCGGCCGCTGGTGGGCTACGACTACGCGCGGCCGCCGCACCCGGGGCGGGCGTTCTACCAGCGCTTCCAATGGGTGCCGTTCCGCCATCCCCGCATCGACTTCACCACCCCCGAGGCGGTGTGCCGGCGGCTGGCGACCCTCTGCCGCGGAGCGGGAGAGGGGTAAGGAAATGGAGCGGAACAACCGCTCCATTTCCGCCAAGCCCGAGCGGCGTCTGAGCCAGGGTTTCCGCGGACGCGGAAACTCAACAGAACAAACAAGGCGACGCACTTATTTTCACGCGTCGCCTAAGTCCGTCCTACGCCTCGAGCGCCTTCAGCATGTCGGCGGTGATCAGGGTGATGCCCTTCTCGGTGCGGTCGAAGCGCTTGGCGTCGAGGGCGGGGTTGTCGCCCACCACCAGGCCGGGCGGGATGGTGCAGCCCTGGTCGACGATGCACCGCTTGAGCCGCGAATGCCGGCCGATGTCGCAGTCGGGAAGGATGACCGAATCCTCCACCAGGCAGTAGCTGTTGACCCGCACGTTGGAGAACAGCAGCGAGCGCCGGACCACGGCGCCGGAGATGATGCAGCCGCCCGATACCATCGAATCCACCGCCATGCCGCGGCGGTTGTCGCCGTCGAACACGAACTTGGCCGGCGGCAACTGCGCCTGGTAGGTCCAGATCGGCCAGTTTTCGTCGTAGATGTTGAGGGCGGGCGTCACCGTGGTGAGGTCGATGTTGGCTTCCCAATAGGCGTCGATGGTGCCGACGTCGCGCCAATAATGCTCGCGCGCGCTTTCGTGCATGACGCACGAATCCTCGAAGCTGTGGGCGATGAGGGTCTGCTTGCCGACCAGCGACGGGATGATGTCCTTGCCGAAGTCATGGCTGGTCACCGCACGGCTGGCGTCGATCTGCAATTGCTCGTAAAGGAACTGGGCATTGAAGATGTAGATGCCCATGCTGGCCAGCGCCAGGCCCGGCTTGCCGGGAATGGGGTGGGGATTTTCCGGCTTCTCGTCGAAGCGCAGGATATTGTCGCCGTCGTCCACCGCCATGACGCCGAACCCCTTGGCGTCCTCCAGCGGCACTTCGAGGCAGGCGACGGTGCACACCGCATCGCGGGCGATGTGGTGCGCCAGCATCCGCCCGTAATCCATCTTGTAGACATGGTCGCCGGCCAGCACCAGGACGTATTCCGGCTTGTGGGCGCGGATGATGTCGAGGTTCTGGTAGACCGCGTCGGCGGTGCCCTTGTACCAGTTCTCGCCCTCGGTGCGCTGCTGCGCCGGCAGCAGCTCGATGAATTCGTTGAACTCGCCGCGCAGGAAGCTCCAGCCGCGCTGGATGTGCTGGATCAGCGAGTGGGCCTTGTACTGGGTCAGCACACCGATGCGCCGGATCCCGGAATTGATGCAGTTCGACAAGGTGAAGTCGACGATGCGGAATTTTCCGGCGAACGGCACGCCCGGCTTGGCGTGCCAGTCGGTGATCGACTTGAGGCGCGACCCGCGGCCGCCCGCCAGCACCAGCGCAAGGGTGCGCCGCAGCCTTTCGGTCACCTCGAGATCCAGCATCCCCATTTCGGTAGGCTCGAACATCCTGCTTCCTCCTGCGCCGGCGATTTAACCGCCGATTATTATCCATGCGCGACGGTGCCATATCTCGCCCTTCGGCACAATAATGGCAGCAAGGAATTTGTCGGCATTCACGGAGAGGTAATACCTTCGTTATGCGGCTTCCGCCGCCCGCCGCCATGCGATACCCTCGTGCCGACGAAGGGAAGGGGGGCCCGGCCCAAACGTCCGACGGGGTGTGGCGGTTCGCCAACACGTTGATTTTCTGGGAGAATGCGGGCCGGACGGGGGAGGGGTGCGATGCGCGTGCTGTTCGCGGCGTCCGAGGTCTATCCGCTGATCAAGACCGGCGGCCTAGCCGATGTCGCCGGTGCGCTGCCGGCGGCGTTGACGCAGGCGGGCGTCGACGTGCGGGTGCTGCTGCCCGGCTATCCCGAGGCCGTCGACGCCGCCGAGGATAAATGCGCCGGCGTCGCCCTGGGCGATCCCTTGAAGATCGGCGCCGAGGCCAGGTTGATCACCGCCCGGATGCCCGGCTCGGGCGTTCCGTTGCGGCTGATCGATTGCCCGCAGCTGTTCGATCGTCCGGGCGGGCCCTACCAGGACGTCGACGGACAGGAATATCCCGACAACGCGCTACGCTTCGGCCTGCTGTCGTGGGCGGCGGCCCATCTGTCGCTGGCCGGCGATGGCGACGGCTGGCGGCCCGATGTCCTGCATGCCAACGATTGGCAGACCGGCCTGGCGGCGGCCTACCTGCACGCCTGGGACGCCGAGGTTCGGCCGGCGACGGTGTTCACCATCCACAATATCGCCTATCAGGGCCGCTTCCCCAGGGAAATGGTGCCGCGACTCGGCCTCGATTGGTCGATGTATACGCCCGAGGGGCTGGAATTCTGGGATACCCTGGGCTTTCTCAAGGCCGGCCTGTGCTACAGCGACCGCATCACCACGGTCAGCCGCCGCTACGCCACCGAGATCCAGTCGGCGCCCTTCGGCTGCGGCCTGGAGGGACTGCTCAAGCATCGCGCCGCGGACCTTGTGGGCATCCTCAACGGCGCCGATTATGCGGTGTGGAACCCCGCCGAGGACGAGAATCTGCCGGTGCGCTACACCGCGGCCGAATGCGTGGCGGGCAAGGCCGCCAACAAGAAGATCCTGCAGGAGCGGTTGGGATTGGAGGTGGCGGCGGACAAGCCGCTGCTGGTCATCGTCAGCCGTCTCAACGACCTCAAGAGCGGCGACGTGGTGCTGGGGGCCTTGCCGGCGATCCTGCGCCAGGGGGCGCAGCTGGCGGTGCTGGGCACCGGCGACCACGGGCTGGAGGGGGCCTTCCGCGCCGCCGCCCGCAGCAATCCGCGCCAGGTCGCCGTCAAGATCGGCTATTCCGAGGGCAGCGCCCATCGGCTGATGGCGGCCGGCGACATGCTGCTGCTGCCATCCCGTTTCGAGCCTTGCGGCTTGACCCAGTTCTATGCCTTCCGCTATGGCACGGTGCCGGTCGCCCATTTCGTCGGAGGCTTGGCGGATACCATCGTCGATACCACCTACGACAGCCTGATGACCGGTACCGGCACGGGGTTCGTCTTCGACCATGCCAATGTCGGCGCACTGAAATGGACCATCGAGCGCGCCATCGCGCTGTACCGCCAGAAGGACAACTGGCGCCGCGTGCAGGCAGCCGGATTTGCCCAGGATTTCGGCTGGGACCGCTCGGCCGCACGCTATATCGAACTCTATCGCTCCGTCGCCGTCTCCAGAGGTAACCCATGACCGAACAACTCGCCCTCATCGCCGACATCGGCGGTACCCACGCCCGCTTCGCCCTGGTGCGTCCCGGCGCGCCGCCGGCCGATACCGTGGTGCTGCGCTGCGGCGACTATCGCGGTCCCGCCGAGGCGGCGCAGGGCTACCTGGCGACGGTGGCGCCGGGCCAGGCGGTGCGCCGGGCCGCCTTCGCCGTCGCCTCGCCGGTGACCGGCGAGCGCATCGACATGACCAATTCCCCGTGGAGCTTCACCGTCGCCGAAGTCGGCAAGGCGCTGGGCCTGGAGCGGCTCGAGGTGGTCAACGACTTCACCGCGGTGGCGTTGTCGCTGCGCCACCTGGCCGGCGACGACCTCGTCCGCCTCGGCGGCGGCGAGGGGGTTGCGGGCGCGGCGCTGGCGGTGCTGGGGCCTGGGACCGGCCTGGGCGTCTCGGGCCTGGTGCCGGCGGCGGGGCGCTGGAGCCCGCTGTCGACCGAGGGCGGCCACGTCACCCTGGCGGCGGCCGACGAGCGCGAGGCGGCCGTCATCGCCTGGCTGCGCCACCGCTTCGGCCACGTCTCGGCCGAACGGGTGCTGTCGGGACCCGGGCTGGTCAGCCTGTACGAGGCGGTGGCGGCGGTGCTCGGCCGCCAGCCGGTCTACAACACGCCCGACGCCATCACTCAGCGCGCCGTCGACAACACCTGCCCGGTCTGCCGCGAGACGCTGGACACGTTCTTCGCCTTTCTCGGCACGGTGGCCGGCGACCTGGCCCTGACCCTGGGCGCGCGCGGCGGCGTCTTCCTCGCCGGCGGCATCCTGCCGCGCGTACGCGGCGCCCTGGAGGCTTCCAACTTTCGCAGCCGGTTCGAGGCCAAGGGCCGGTTCCAGGCCTATCTGGCGCCGGTCCCGACATGGCTGGTCGTCCATCCCCAGCCGGCATTCGCCGGGCTGGCGGGACTGGTGAGCGAGGATTGAGGGGTTAGCCGCCGAGCCCTTGCGGCGTCTGAGCCAGGGTTTCCGCGGACGCGGAAAGCCGACGGAACAAACAAGGCGACGCACCTAATCTTCACGCGTCGCCTTAGCGCTGGGCCAGGGTTCCCGTCGCCGCGCCGCGGCCGTGGTCGGCGGGCGCATGGGTCAGGCCGATCGCAGGGGAGAAGATCACCGAAACGAAGACCGATACGCCGTAGAGCGTTCCCAGCGCCAACAGGCGCAACGCGTTGCGCGGCGGGACATGCATCTGGTCTGGTGTGTCGATCTGGGCCACGGCTGCTACCCTGACGTTTCGTCATCCTATCCAGAGGTATTAATGCTCCTCTTCGCAGGTGCGGTCAAGCGCCTGCGGCCCGCGGCAGGTTGAAGAATCGGCAGTTCCACGGCTACAGGACGATTGACGACGGCGGGCCAAAAAGCTGATACCTCCAGGACCACAGCGTTAAGACTGGCCGGGGGAGAGACCAATGCGCGTCCTGCTGATGACCAATGAATTTCCGCCGAATATCTATGGTGGTGCCGGCGTCCACGTCGAATACCTCTCGCGCGAGCTGGCGAAGCTCACCCCGGTCGAAGTCCGCAGCTTTCAAGAGCAGGCCTATACCCAGGGCCAGCTCAAGGTGCTGGGCACCAAGTTCGACGGCTCGGTGTTTGCCGGCTGCCCCAAGGAACTGGTGTCGCCGCTGAAGGCGTTCGGCACCGGCCTGGCGTTCAACGGCCAGGGCATCGAGGCCGACGTGGTGCATTGCCACACCTGGTACGCCCATTTCGGCGGCATCGTCGCCAAGCTCCTCTACGGCATTCCGCTGGTCGTCACCGTCCATTCGCTGGAGCCGTTGCGCCCGTGGAAGCGTGAGCAGATCGGCCGCGGCTACGACCTGTCCAGCTGGGTCGAAAAGACCGCCCTGGAAATGGCCGACGCGGTGGTCGCGGTGTCGAAGAGCACCAAGGACGACATCCTCCGCCTGTTCGACATCAAGGCCGACAAGGTCCCGGTGATCCCCAACGGCATCGACACCGACGAATACAAGCGCATCGACGCGCCGGAGGTGCTCGCCAAGTACGGCATCGACCCCGCCAAGCCGTTCGTGCTGTTCGTCGGCCGCATGACCCGCCAGAAGGGCCTTTACTACCTGCTGCAGGCGATCACCAAAATGGATCCCGCCATCCAGGTGGTGCTGTGCGCCGGCGAGTCCGACACGCCGGAACTGCAGAAGGAACTCGAGGCGATGGTCGCCGGGCTGAAGGACAAGCGCCCGGGCATCATCTGGATCCCCGAGATGGTCACCCGGCAGACCACCATCGCGCTGTATTCCCACGCCACCGTGTTCTGCTGCCCCTCGATCTACGAGCCGTTTGGAATCATCAATCTCGAAGCCATGGCGTGCAACACGCCGGTGGTCGGCAGCAAGGTCGGCGGCATCGCCGAGGTGGTGCTCGACGGCGAGACCGGCTTCCTCATCGATGCCAAGCTGTCGTCCCAGATGCCGCACGACCCGACCGACCCGGCCGGCTTCTCGGCGGCAATGGCCGAGGCGATCAACCGGGTCGCCGCCAATCCCGACCTGCGCAACCGGCTGGGGGCCAAGGGCCGCGAGCGGGTCGAGCGGAACTACAGCTGGCGCAGCATCGCCGAACAGACGTTGGCGCTCTATAAGAGCCTGCCGCGCGCCTAGGGAGGGAATCCGATGCAACGACAGGGGCCGCGCATCTACAACCTGTTTCCCCTGCTGTGCGGTTCGGTGCCGCAGTGGAAAGAGCATCTGCCGCGTATCGCCGCCATGGGGTTCGACTGGGTCTACGTCAACCCGTTCCACTACCCGGGCTTTTCCGGCAGCCTTTATGCGGTCAAGGACTACTACCGCATCCACGACCTGATGTGGGACGGGCATTCGTCGCTGGAAGACCTGCTCAAGGACTTCTGCTGGCGGGCGGGAGAGTTGGGCCTGTCGGTGATGATGGATCTGGTGATCAATCACACCTCGAAGGACGCGGTGCTGACGGGGGAGCATCCCGAGTGGTACATGCGCGAGTCAGACGGCTCGCTGTTCTCGCCGCGCGCCATCGATCCGGCCGATTCCCGCAAGGTGACGGTGTGGGGCGACCTGGCCGAGATCGACTATCGCAGTCCCGCCAATCGCGCCGCCCTGACCAGCTATTGGGGCGGCATGGTCGGGCACTTCATCGATTGCGGCATCCGCGGCTTTCGCTGCGACGCCGCCTACCAGGTACCGGCGGACGTGTGGTCGAAGCTGATCGCCTTCGCCCGCTTCAAACGCGACGACACCACCTTCTTCGCCGAGACCCTGGGCTGCCGGCTGGAGCAGATCGGCGCGCTCCGCACCGCCGGCTTCGACTATCTGTTCAACAGCGCCAAGTGGTGGGACTTCAAGAGCCCGTGGCTGCTGGAGCAATACGACGCCTTCCGCCGCATCGCCCCCTCGGTCGCCTTTCCCGAGAGTCACGACACCGAACGCCTGGCCGGCGATTTCGCCAAGTTCGGGCGGGCGCAGGTGGAAAAGGCGTGTCGCCAGCGCTACCTGTTCGCCGCCGCCTTCTCGACCGGGGTGATGATGCCGGTGGGGTATGAATTCGGCTTCCGGAAGAAGATGGACGTGGTTTCCACCCGCCCGGAAGACTGGGAAGAGCCGCAATTCGACCTGTCCGATTTCATTGGCGCGGTCAATCGGATGAAGGCGCAGATCCCGATGATGAATTCCGAGGCGCCGCAGCGGCTGGTCCGCTTCAGCCATCCCGCCCTGGTCGGCCTGCTGCGCCGCTACGAGGGCGAAGGCCCGTGGGCGCTGACGGTGCTCAACACCGACTGGAACAACGCGCGCGCGGGGCGGATCGAGGGGCTGGACCCCGACATCGCCGAAGGCCGCGAGCTTACCCCCGGCCGCCAGTGCCGCAAGCTGGTGGTCGGCGAGTCAATGACCCTGGAGCCGTGCGAGGCCCGGGTTTTCGTGAACGTCTGAAATTGCGAGGGATTATGGACGACGGCGTGCGCAAGACGGCCAAGGCGAAGGCGGGCAAGACCCATCACCACCAGGCTGAAACGGTTTCCAAGGCCTTCGCCAGCCTGTCGAGCCGGCCGATCACCATCCAGAACGTCCATCCCGAGATCGACGGCGGCCGCTATGCGATCAAGCGCGAGGTCGGCGACGCCCTGGTGGTGCGGGCCGACGTGTTCAAGGAAGGCCACGACAAGCTGACCGTGCTGGCGCTGTACCGGGCGTGCGACGAGACCGCCTGGCAAGAGGCGCCGATGCACTGCACCAATCCCGGCCTCGACCGCTGGGAGGGCAGCTTTACGCTGACGCGCAACACCTACTACCACTACACCGTCGAGGCGTGGGCGGACGTATGGGCCAGCTGGCGCGACGAGGTCGACAAGAAGGTCGCCGCCGGCCAGATCGTCGAACTCGAACTGATCGAGGGCCGCGACCTGGTCGAGGACGCCCACGGCCGCGCCAAGGGTGCCGACAAGCGCCACATGGGCGACCTGGTCAAGCGCTTCGATGCCGGCGACTACGCCACCCGGCTGGCGCTGCTGACCTCGACCGAGGCCGCCGAGACCATGGGCCGCTGGCCCGACCGCGGGACCGCCAGCCGCTACGACCGCGAACTCGAGGTCTTCGTCGATCGCGTCGCCGCCCGCTATGCCGCCTGGTACGAGATGTTCCATCGGTCGCAGGGCACGGTTCCGGGCCAGCACGCCACTTTCGCCGATTGCGAGCGGCGGCTGCCGGCCATCCGCGACCTCGGCTTCGACGTCATCTATTTCGTGCCGATCCATCCCATCGGCGTCGCCCATCGCAAGGGACCGAACAACACGCTCAACGCCGGTCCCAACGACCCCGGCAGCCCCTATGCCATCGGCTCGGCCGAGGGCGGCCACATGGCGGTCAATCCGCGGCTGGGCACGCTTGAGGACTTCCGCCATTTCGTCGCCGCCGCGCGCGGCTACGGCATGGAGGTGGCGATCGACTTCGCCATCCAGTGCGCGCCCGACCATCCGTGGATCAAGCAGCATCCGGACTGGTTCAAATTTCGCCCCGACGGCACCATCAAATACGCCGAGAACCCGCCGAAGAAGTACCAGGACATCGTCAACGTCAATTTCTACGGCCCCGACCAGGAAGGCCTGTGGAACGAGCTGCTGGCCACCTTCCTGTTCTGGTGCGAACAGGGGGTGAAGACCTTCCGCGTCGACAATCCGCACACCAAGCCGGTGCCGTTCTGGGAATGGGTGATCCGCCGGGTGCGCGAGAAGCACCCCGACGCCATCTTCCTGGCCGAGGCCTTCACCCGGCCGCCGATGATGGCGATGCTGGCCAAGGTCGGCTACTCGCAGTCCTATACGTATTTCACCTGGCGCAATTTCAAGCAGGAACTGATCGACTACCTGACCGAACTGACCCAGTCGGAGGTGGCCGAATACATGCGCCCCAACTTCTTCCCCACCACTCCCGACATCCTGCCGGAATACCTGCAGAAGAGCGGGCGGCCGGGCTTCGTCACCCGCTTCGTGCTGGCCGCCACCCTGTCGGGGGTCTACGGCATCTACAACGGCTACGAACTGTGCGAGGACGCCGCCGTCCCCGGCAAGGAGGAGTACGACAATTCCGAGAAGTACGACTACAAGGTCTGGGACTGGGACCGGCCGGGCAACATCAAGGACCTGATCGCCAAGGTCAACCACGTCCGCCGCACCAATCCGGCCATGCAGGAACTGACCAACCTGGCGTTCTATCCCGCCAGCGACGACAACATCCTGTTCTACGGCAAGATGACCGACGACAAGTCGAACATGGTGTTCGTCGCGGTCAACCTCGACCCCTACGACCCGCATGAATGCGAGATCGAACTGCCGTTGTGGAAGATGGGCCTGACCGACCACGACAATTTCGCCGTCGAGGAATTGCTCAGCGGGGCCAAGCACCTGTGGGCCGGCGCCCGCCATCGCATCCGCCTCGACCCCTACGGCGAGCAGGTGACGATCCTGCGGATCACGCCCTGGCACCACGTCGATTTCGAGGCGCCGAGCTTCTGAAAAAGGATAGCGAAGGGATTCGTCCCTTCGCGCCTCCTACCCCGGCGACACCGCTCCCGCCTGCGGGCGGGTCAGCCGCATCAGTCCGGTGACGACCACGATGGTGGCCAGCCAGGCGGCCAGTTGGTCCAGGCTGGGACGGTCGACATAGCCGATCAGGACGTGGAGCAGGCGGCCGGTCAGGCTGTTCTCGGCCAGCAGGCGGGAACTGTCCCACAACGGTTGCGAACCGCCGTCGAGGATGCCGGCCGCGGCGAGGAAATTCACCGCCTGCGCCGCCATTCCCGCCGCCACCAGGGTGATCAGCTGGGTGGTGACGGCGAACAGGGCGCGGGTGGGAATCGCCAGCAGCCCGAAATAGAGCAGGGCGCCGATTCCTGTGCCGGCCGCCAGGCCGAGGCCGCAGCCGAGGGCGGTGTCGCCCATGCCGTGGCGGTCCGACGCGGCGATTCCGTAGAGGAACAGCACGGTCTCGCCCCCTTCGCGCAGGACGGCGATGCCGACCACCAGCGCCAGCACCCGCACCGGCCGAACCCCGTCCACCACGGCCCGGCCGACCGCCGCTACGCTGCCGGCCAGTTCCCGGCCGTGCCGCGCCATCCACACGTTGTGCCAGACCAGCATCAATACCGCGACCATCAGGACCAGGGCGTTGAACACTTCCTGCCCGATGCCGGCCATGGCGGCGGACAGGGCGTCGGCCGAGGCGGCGAGAACCAACGCCCCCGCGATTCCGCCGGCGACGCCCGCAGCGATCCAGGCGCGGCTGCCCGCCAGGCCGCGGGTGGCGGCCAGCACGATGCCGGCGATCAATGCCGCCTCGAGGGTTTCGCGAAAGACGATGATGGCGGCCGCCAGCATTATGCCTCCGCCCTGATTCGGCCATGGTGAATGTTCTTCATCGGACCTCCGCGGCTTTATATTTGCAAGTGCGAACGAGTTGCATATCTTTGTGAGGGTTGGTATAGCCATCCGAGGGCCGGATGTAAAGCCCGTCCTAGGAAAGTCAGCCCCGCGGCGTCGACCGTCGCAGTGATGGTTGCTCATGGGGCGCCGGGGTCGTACCATCCGTTCGAGGTAAATTGATGATCATCAATCAGGCGATGGCGGGACTGCGAAAGATCGAGGTGTCTGCGGGCATTTACTGGGTAGAGGCCCCGATGGTCGACGCCCGGATTCTGTGCGGCTGTCCGGCCGATTCGGTCAAGCATCTGATGAAGCGCGGCCTGATCGCGCCCATCGAAGTCAACGGCGTGCTGTTCGAATCGGGGCCCAACGCCATTCTGCTGTCTGATGTGATGGTGCAGAACGGCGCATTCTCCAATCTCGCCGAATTTCCCGTTCTCCAGATGCTGTACCGGCAGGGGATGATCCTTCCTGGCCACCCCGGCAACACGGGCGCCAAGCCGCTGCTGATCGGCTCGCCCGAGCAGGTGGGGGCGCAGCTCCAGTACATCTATCGCGGCAATTACGGCCTGGTGAGCGAAGCGGAACTGGTCGAGGCCGGCGTGTCTCCCGAGGACGCCCATGCGATGATGCGGCTGAAGCGCCGCTTCGCCTTCGGCGCCATTCGTCCACCCACCGAACTGGTCGATACGCTGATTGTGGAAAAGGATTCGGTGACGGTGCGCCCCGGCCTGGTCGTGCGCCGCCTCAGGGTCAACGTTTTCGAGTTCACCTATGACGGCAGCAGCGTCGTGGTCGACCTCAATCTGCCGCCGCAGGAAACCTATGAATGTCCCTATCCGCTGGGGTTCTACTATATCCCACGCGAATATTTCTCGGTGGTGCATTCCGGCGAGGGCGACGGCTGGGACATCAACCGCGCCAGCATGGGATCGATCCTGCTGTTCCAGGGCCGCATCTACCTGATCGACGTCGGTCCCAATATCCTGGCCAGCCTGACCGCGCTCGGCATCGGCGTCAACGAGATCGAGGGAATTTTCCACACCCACTCGCACGACGACCATTTCGCCGGCCTCACCACCCTGGTGCGGTCCGACCACCGCATCAAGTATTACGCGGTCCCCATGGTGCGGGCTGCCGTCGCCAAGAAGATGGCTGCCCTTCTGTCCATTGAAGAGGCTGCTTTCTCCGACTACTTCGATGTCAACCATCTGCTTCTCGACCAGTGGAACGACATCGACGGACTTGAAGTGCGTCCGGTTTTTTCCCCACATCCGGTGGAAACAACGGTATTTTTCTTCCGCACCATGTGGGAGAACGGCTATCGCACCTACGCCCACTTCGCCGATATCTGCCGGCTCGACGTGCTCAAGGGGTTCATCACCACCGATCCCGAGGCGCCCGGCCTGTCGGCCGCCTGGTACGAGCACATCCGCAAGGAATACGCCACGCCGGCGGACGTCAAGAAGGTCGACGTCGGCGGCGGCATGATCCATGGCGACGCCATCGATTTCCGCGAGGACCGTTCGGGCAAGGTCATCCTCGCCCACACCGCGAACAAGCTGACGGTGACCCAGCGCACCATCGGTTCGGCGGCGGCATTCGGGACGGTGGATGCGATCATCGACAGCGACCGCGACTTCATCTGGAGGGTGGCCGAGGAATTGCTGGTCGGCATCTTCCCCGACGTCCCCAAGCACCAGATCCGGGTGCTGCTCAATACCCCGATGGTCACCTTCAACCCCAGCACCATCTTGCTGCGCGAGCGCCAGCCGGCCGGACACGTCTTCATCCTGTTGTCGGGCAGCGTTGAGGCGATCCCGTTCGAAAGCGGCGGACGCAGCCTGCTGTCGGCGGGCGCCGTGGTCGGCGAGCTGCCCTGCCTGTTCGGGGCGCTGTCGACCGAGACCTACCGGGCGCTCGGCTTCGTCAAGGCGCTGAAGATTCCGGGGTCGCTCTATGGCGAATTCGTGCGCCGCAACCATCTGGTCACCGACATCACCCGGCTGCTGGAGCGCCGCGAATTCCTCCAGCGAAGCTGGCTGTTCGCCGAGGTGGTGTCGACCAAGACGCTCAACCGCATCGCCCGCGAGGTGGAAACCCGCTTCCTGCCCGAAGGCATCGTCGTCGACATCGGCCCCGAATTCATTGGTGTGGTCGAACGCGGGCGGATCGGGCGCTACATCGGCGACCATGCGGTCGGTACGGTGGGGCCGGGCGACTTCTTCGGCGAGGAATTGGCGGTGTTCTGGACCCCCAGCATGTTCCGCCTACGCACCCTGGAACCGACCGAGGTGATGGTGCTGCCGGCACGCGCGGTGGCCGGCATTCCCTCGGTCCGCTGGCGCCTGTTCGAGGCCTGGGGCAGGCATACCAGCGTCTTCGTCGACGGCCCCGGCCCCGGCCCGTCCGCCCTGCCGTGGCAGGAGGAATACCGCACCAACGTCCAGCGCATCGACAACCATCACCGCCGGCTGTTCGAAATGGCCAACGCCGTGGTCGACATCGCCGCCAGCGGCGGCGATCCCCGCAACGTGGCGGAATCGATCGAGGCCCTGGCGGATTACGCCCGCTATCATTTCGGCGAGGAAGAAGCGTTGCTGGCGCGCCACGGCTATCCCGACGTCGACCTCCACCGCCAGGCGCATGCCCGGATGAGCGAGGCTCTCGCCGCCTTCAACGCGGAACTCCTGGGTGGCACCTGCGGCAGGATCAACGATGTCGGCCCCTACCTGCGCCAATGGCTGACCGACCACGTCAACGGCCAGGACCATTCGATCGGACCATTCCTCAACGCCAAGGGGATTTATTGAGCGGCCCCAAGCCCGAGCGCGTCGCCTAATGGTGTCGCATGGTCAGGCCGTCCATCAGATCCCGGATGATTTCTCCGGCCTCGGCGGTGACCTCGGCCTCTGCGGCCGTCGCATCCACGGTGGCGGCATCCGCCAGCATTTCCTCGATATCCTCGCGGCTGAGGACGTTGCGGTCCATCAGCACGGCAATCAAATTTTCGCAAATGGACAATGCCGCCAACGCGACGGCGGCATCACTGGTGCCGTCTTCCATGGGACGCCTCCTTCGGGCCGATCCCTGCGGACGTGGGACAGCGGGACTGCCGCTGCAAGACCTAACTTCGGTCGATCAGCCCTCGTCGAAACGGCCGGGGGCGGGGCGTAGTGGCGGCAGGTCGTCCTCGCCCGCTTCACAGGCCGCCCACATACGCAGGGCCCGGCGCAAAATCTTGCCGGTGGCGGTCTTGGGCAGCGTGTCGACGAAATAGATCTCCTCCGGCGCCAGCTGGGGGCCGAGCTGCTGACGGGCGAAAGCGAGCAATTCGACGCGCAGGGCGTCGCCGGCCTCGAATCCGGGGTTGACCGCGGCGAAGGCCACCGGCACTTCGCGTTTCAACATGTCGGGCTTGCCGACCAGGCCGATCTCGGCGACCGCCGGATGATCCATCAAGGTGCTCTCCACCTCGAACGGGCCGATCGACTGGGCGCCGGAAACGATCATGTCGTCGCTGCGCCCGACGAACCACAGGTAGCCGTCGGCATCCCGGCGCACCAGGTCGCCGGAAAGATACCAGGTGTCGAAGAAGCTGGCGCCGAACCGTGCCGGGTCGCCGAGATAGCCGGTGAACATCGACGGCATCCCGGTTCTGATCGCCAGTTCGCCCGGCTGGTCGAGTCCGGTGACCGGCTCGAAGCCGCCCGTAACGCGCCGGCCGACCGTCACCTCGACGCCCGGCAGCGGCCGGCCCATGCTTCCTGCCCGCGAGGCGAACGGCAGATTGGCGACGGCGATGGCCCCCAGTTCGGTTTGCCACCAGGTGTCGAGGAAGGGAACGCCCAGCGCCTTTTCGCCCCAGGCGACGGCCTCGGCGTTCAGGGGCTCGCCGACGCTGGCGGCGATGCGCAGGCAGTTGGCGGGATACGAGCGGGCCAGTGCCGCGCCGTGGCGCATCAGCATGCGGATCGCCGTCGGCGTGGTGTACCAGACGGAGACCTTCTCGGCGTGCAGCACGCCGTACCAGTGATGCGGATCGAAATCGCTCTCGTCGGCGACGGTCATGCAGCCGGTGGCCAGTGGCGCCACCATGCCGTAGGCGGTCCAGGTGATCCAGCCGGGGTTGCCGGTGCACCACAGCACGTCGTCGGGCTTCAGGCCGAACACCTGCTCGCCGCTGACCAATTGCGACAGAACCGCGCCGTGGCCGGTGAACACGCCCTTGGCGATGCCTGTGGTGCCGCTGGTGAAGTGCAGGCAGGCGGGGTCGCCGGCAACGGTCGGGGCCATTTCCACCGATTCGGGGTCCACCTCGGCGAGCAGAGCGCCGAAATCGCCGCAATCCTCGCGTTCTCCGGCATGGTCGCCGACCAGCAGAACCGTTTTCAGGGCCGGCAGACGGGCGCGGATGGCGGCGATGCGGCGGGCGTAATAAGCGTCGGTGGTGATCAGCGTCGTGGCGCCGCTCAATTGCAGGCGCGCCTTGATCGGACCCGGCCCGAGCGAGGTGTACAGCGGGCAAAACACCGCGCCCGCCTTCCAGGCGCCCAATGCGGTGACGAACAGTTCGGGCACCCTGGGCAACAGGGTAGCCACCACCTCGCCAGCGCCGATTCCCAGGGCGCGCAACGCCCCGGCGGCGCGGGTCGACAGTTCGAACAGGTCCGCATAGGACAGCAGCCGGCGTTGTTGGTTGCGGCCGAGCCACAACACGGCGGCACGCTCGCCGCGTCCTTCCGCGACATGACGATCGACGGTCTGATAGGCGATGTTCACGCGTCCCTCCGGCTGGGCGGCAAGGCGGTCGCGGGCCGTATCCCATTGAAAGGCATCGCTCATGGCCGCGGGTGTGGTTCCGCGCTGTGGCACAGCCATCGTTCCTCCCACCATGGCTATTCTTCTTTTTTTGTCGGGGGCGTCGCGGGCAATGCCCAGCGCCATCTCCCAGCGGACTGGATTCTGTGCGCCTATGACAACCAGAGCAATGTACGGAAACGCAGGGCTGCGATGCACCTTCCGGACCGCTTACACCTTGCCTTCCAGTCAGGGCACGAGGCGGTCGTCGGCGACCCGGTGCGCAATGGCGTCGGCGATGGCGCGGTTGAAGGCCGGGCTGTAATGGACCGTGTCGATGTAGGCGTTGGAATCGTCGGGTTCCAATTCACCCAGCCACAGGTGGTTGCGCTGCCACAACTGGCCGGCGGCGCCCATCTCCGCCATGCGGGCATAGCCCCTGGCGGAATTGGCGTGGTAGCCCAGCATCTCCTCCTTGACCGGGACGGGGCGCTTGGCGTTGTCGTAATGCCAGGTCGGCACCGGCTGGGTGACGAACAGCACCTTGAAGCCCAGGCGTTCGGCCATTCCGTCGATGATCCGCCGGTTGGTGTCGAGGCGGCGCACGATTCTGTCGATGTCGGCATCGGAATTGCAGAAACTGCCCCATTCGCGCACCACCACCGCCTTGTCGCCGCCGAAATGGCGGGCCAGCTGGACGACATTGGAGCGCGCCGCCAGTTCGATTCCCAGCGGTTGGCGCGAGCGGGCGCGGGTGGTCTGCATCAGGCGCTCGTACCACGAGCTCTGGTCCGGGACGGTGCAGTAGTAGAAATCGTTGAGGCCGTCGACGAAGACGGCGAGATCGGGCTTGATGCCGGCGGTGAGCAGGCGTTCGAGGGCGATCCGCTCCTGGGTGGAGAACCACGCGACCGCACCGAAATTGAACACCTGGGCGTCGGGCTTGCCGGCGCTCCGCAAGGAATCCTCGAGATAGGCCGGGATGGTTTCGGCATCGGTGACCCCCGATCCCATGGTGGTCGAGCCGCCGAAGACGAAGATCTTCGGGCCCGCGCGGCCGAGATCCTGGGCGCCGTGGCCGTTGGAACGGAACCCTTCCTCGGTGACGTTGAACCATTTGCCCTGCGTCGGCGCCATCCGGAATTCGACGAATGGGCTGTAGACGGTGTCGCCCATCTTCCAGCTTTCGGCGATTACCTCGCGGTAGCGCTGGACGTCGGCCGAACCGTACAGGCGGGTGATCTCGTCGTCGCTGTAGGACAGCATGTAGAGCGGCCGCGCGGCCCTGATCCGCTTCAGCGCCAGCCCGGCCCCCCCTTCGGCCAAGGCGAGGCAGATGATGGTGGTCAGCACGATTACGGCGATCGCGGTGAACAGGCGGGAGAATCGGGAGGGCGGTGTGTGATGCATGCCGCCGGTTTACCCCGATTGCCAAGGCGATGCAATTTCCCGGTACAGATCCGTCGTTAGTGACTGCCCCGCCTTCGGGAGGGTCCTGTGCCTTCGGTTGATTGTCGACGGTGCGTGTTGATCGATTCCGCCTCGTCGCCATAACGTTTGCACCGGCTTGCCGGTGAACAGGGGGCGCAATGTTTCTCGACCGGCTGCTGAATGCGATCGTCATCGAAGGGGACCTCACGGTGGTCCACCCGGACGGCCGCTGTCGTCGCTACGGCCGCGGGAGCATTCCCGGGGTCGCACGGTCCGTCATCCGCATCACCCGGACCGCCACGGCCTGGAGGCTGGCGTTCGATCCGTCGCTGTGCTTCGGGGAAGCCTACATGAACGGCGGCCTGGTGGTCGAGGAGGGGGATATCTACGACTTCCTCGCCCTCAGCATCTTCAACGTCGCGCGGGCCCGCCGTTCCGGGGCGCTGGGCTGGTCGGACCACATCGGGCGGCTCGCCCGCCGCCTGGTGATGCACAACCCCGTCGCCCGCGCGCGGCGCAACGCCATCCATCATTACGATCTCCCAAGCCCGTTCTACCGGCTGTTCCTCGACGACGACCGCCAATATTCCTGCGCCTATTTCGAGACTCCCGGCCTGTCGCTGGAACAAGCCCAACAGGCGAAGAAGCGGCACATCGCCGCCAAGCTGCTGTTGCGCCCCGGCCAGCACGTGCTCGACATCGGCTGCGGGTGGGGGGGGCTGGCGCTGTCGCTGGCTCAATGGGCCGATGTCCGGGTGACCGGCATCACGCTGTCCGAGGAACAGCTGAAAGTGGCGCGACTCAGGTCCCAGGCCGAGCGATGCCGCCAGGTGTCCTTTCAGCAGTGCGATTACCGCCATATCGACGGAAAATTCGATCGCATCGTCTCGGTCGGCATGTTCGAGCATGTGGGAATCGGCCACTACCGCGCCTTCTTCGAACGGCTGCGGGATCTTTTGACCGACGACGGCGTCGCCCTGGTGCATTCCATCGGTCGCTCAGACGGTCCCGGGGTCACCAATGCCTGGATTCGCAAATACATCTTTCCCGGCGGCTATTCGCCGGCGCTGTCCGAGGTGCTGTCCGCGGTCGAACGTTCGGGGCTGGTGGTCACCGACGTGGAGATCCTGCGGTTGCACTACGCCGAGACCCTGCGCGAGTGGCGGCGGCGGTTCCTGGCGCGGCGGGACGCCGCCGCCCGGCAATATGGCGAGCCATTCTGCCGCATGTGGGAATTCTACCTGGCGGGCAGCGAGGCGTCGTTCCGCTATGACGGCATGATGGTGTTCCAGATGCAGCTGGCCCGCTCCGTCGACACGGTGCCGACGTGCCGCGACTACGTTTCGGCGTGGAAACGCCGCGCCGTCCACTGGGAACCGGGCGAATGAATCCGCGTCACATGCCGGATTGCAGATAGTTGGCCAGGCCGACGTCGCGGATCAGGTCCACCTGGGTCTCCAGCCAGTCGATATGCGCTTCGGTCTCGGCCAGGATCTCGCGCAGCAGATGGCGGCTGACATAGTCGGCGGCGGATTCGCAGATGGCGATCCCGGCCAGCAGGTCGACCCGCGAGCCGCGTTCCAGTTCGAGGTCGTTGGCGATGATTTCGGACACGTTCTCGCCCACCAGCAGCTTGCCCAGGTCCTGAAGGTTGGGCAGCCCCTCAAGAAAGAGGATGCGCTCGACCAGACTGTCGGCGTGCTTCATTTCCTCGATGGACTCGTCGTATTCGTGCTTGCCGAGACTTCCGAAGCCCCACGACTTCATCATCCGCGCGTGGAGGAAGTACTGGTTGATCGCCGTCAGTTCGTTTCTGAGGCAAAGGTTGAGATAGGTGATGACGTTGGCGTCGCCGCGCATGCCGACTGCTCCTCCCAGCTGGGACCCTAGCCCGGTCTGAGGTGGGCGCAAAGGGCGCCGCCGGCAAGACCGTCCAATGGCTACGTCGCCTCGACGCAGGCGCAACCCGGGCCGCAGCCGTCGCCGTCCTTGGCAGCCTTGACCATATCGCGCACGAACGGCACGCACTTGCCGCACCGCGGCGCGCAGGCGAAGTGCCGGTAGACCTGAGCCGCGCTACCGGCGCCGCCTTCCTCGATGGCGGCGCGCACCTGACGCTCGTTCAACCCGTGGCAAAGGCAGACGTACATGGGGATCCCTGGCTCGGCTGCGATGCTGATGATGATAGTCATTCGCAACAACGAAAGCCAGCAGATTCTCGTCGATTGAACCCTCCCGCTTGGCGGGCTTCAGGGGGCGACGAAACCCATGGCGTCGCGGATGCGCCCGTGGGTGACCGCGGCGATGGAGCGGGCGCGCTCGGCGCCCTGGCGCAGGATGTCTTCCAGGTAATCCTTCGAACCGGTCAGTTCGGCATAGCGGGCCTGCACCGGTTCCAGCGTCGCCACCACCAGCTCGACCAGCGCCTTCTTCAGCTTGCCGTAGCCCTGGCCGTGGAATTCGGCTTCGATCTCGGGGTGCGACTTGCCGGACAGCACCTCGTAGAGGTCCAGCAGGTTGCGTACCCCCGGGCCGGCGTGGTCGAAACGCGCCTCGTTGGCCGAGTCGGTCTGGGCGCTCATGATCGCCTTCTTGACGTCGCCGGGCGCGTCCAGCAGGCCGATGGAATGGCCCTTCTTGGTTTCCCCGATACTCTTCGACATCTTGGTTCCGGGGTCGTCGAGCCCCATCACGCGGGCGCCGGAGGGGGGGATCATCGGCTCGGGGATGACCAGGCGGGCGGTGGGGAACATGCTGTTGACCCGCTGGGCCAGGTCGCGGGTGAATTCGATGTGCTGCTTCTGGTCCTCGCCCACCGGCACCTTGTGGGTGTCGTAGAGCAGGATGTCGGCGGCCATCAGCACCGGATAATCCAGCAGGCCGGTGCCGACCGACTCATTCGCGCCGGCCTTGGCCTTGAACTGGGTCATGCGGTAGAGCCAGCCCAGCGGCGTGACGCAGTTGAGCAGCCAGGCCAGTTCGCTGTGCTCGGGGACGTGGCTTTGCAGGAACACCGTCGACTTGGCCGGGTCGATGCCGCAGGCCAGGTACAGCCCCGCCACTTCCAGGATCTTGGCGCGGAATCGCTTGGGGTCGACGTTCTCGGGAAGGGTGATGGCGTGCAGGTCGACGACGCAGAAGATGTTGTCGTAGGTATCCTGGTTGTCGGCCCATTGCTTGATGGCGCCGACGTAATTGCCGATGTGCAGCTTGCCGGTGGGCTGCACCCCCGAAAACACCCTCTGTTTGCCGCTCACGTCGCTTCTCCCTGTCCGGCGAGGGTGTCTAGATAGCGCGGCGATGCGGGGAAATCCAGGCCAATACCATCAGGCGATCAGCCGGTCTTGCTGTAATACGGCGCTTCCACGCTCCAGCGGGTGTAGGGGTGGCGGCACAGATAGGAATTGTGGAAATGGTCCATGGCGGTGACCTCCCGACCGACCCAGGCAGGCAGCGCCAGCGGCCGGTCGGCGCGGTCGAGTTCGATCTCCGCCAGCACCAAGCCGTCGTTGAGGCCGGCGAATTCGTCGACCTCCCAGGCCTGGCCGTCGTGCGGCACCTCGTGGCGGACTTTCTCCACCATCATCCGGCCGCAGGCGGTGTTGAGGAGGAACTCGGCGTGGTCGGCCGGGATCTCGTATTCCAGTTCGTTGCGGGTGAAGCCGCGCTGCGCGCTCTTGATGGTGAGATAGCCACGCTCGCCCAGCAGCCGCACCCTGACGGTGACCTTGTCGTTGGTGGTCAGGTAACCCTGGCGGATCCGGTGGGACCGGCGCGCCATCCCCTTCCATTCGTCCCCGGTCACCAGGAAACGACGCTCGCATTCTATGGGTATCGGCATGCGCCCTCCCACCTTTCCACAGGACCAGCGGCGATGTTAGGGGAAAGTTAATCTTTTCGCTCCCTCCCATTCGGCATAACCCGGTAGCGGGAACGGAATGCCTCCGGCGCTTGACTCCAACGGGGAGGATCGCTCCCACGGGCCGCCAGGAAGGTGATGACACGAAAGTGGGAGGCTGCCCATTTGCGCGCCCCAGCCAACCGCACCGGGCGCTAGGGTGGGCTCCGGCGTCATGGAATGGGGCGAGGAATGGATCTGGCCGAAATCACTGGACGGGAATGCGGCCGCTGGGTGGTCGTGGCGGCATGCGGCCGCAGGTATTTCCTTGGCGACCGGCAGATCGTGTGCCGACAGGGCGGGCCGCGCGTCGGCCTCAGCGGTACGATCGAATACGTCCAGGGGCCCGCCTCGCTGGTCCTGACCTTCATCGCCATGGAGGGGACCGAGGGCCGCTGATTTCCCGCGGTGCGGTTGCGGGCGGGCCGCCGGGCCGCCCGCCCGCGACACTCAGGCGCGACGGAAGTAGCGCGGGTCGGTGAGAGTTGGAACCGAAATCGTTAGTGATTCTCGTCTGTCACCTTCTTTCGCCAGGTTGGCGTGTGGTGGTTCCGATGGTAACTGAAATATCCGCGATACGGTCCAAATAGCCGACTGAAAAGCGCCAAGCTTAACGAATCGGTCACCGACCTTAATGGACGGTTTGCGCAGCACGGTAATTTTCTCCTATATTAATAGTCTGGGTTTCCACTGGCCGAACTCATCGCCCTATTACACCAAATTGCGTTTGGATGCTAGAGTGACGAAAACGTCTATTGCAGGGTGAATAAGACTGTGTTTAAGTGCCCTCGGCGCTTGGGAGGGGCTGTTGCCGATGAAGGTTCTACTCGCCGACGACCATGCCCTGTTTCGGGAAGGGGTGCGGCTCGTGCTCAGGGATCTGGTGGCCGGCGATCTCGATATCGTCGAGGCCAACGACCACGTTCAGGCGCTCGCCATCGCGCGTGCCGACCGGAACATCGAGATTGCGTTGGTCGATCTGAACATGCCGGGGATGGACGGCTTCGCCGCGGTCGAAGCCCTGAAGACCGCCGCGCCCGACCTGCATGTGGTGGTGGTCTCGGCGTCCGAGGATCCCCGCGACATTCGCCGCGCCCTGGATGCCGGCGCCTGCGGCTACATCACCAAGGCGTCATCGTCGGCGGCGATGGTCGCCGGCATTCGCTCGGTTCTGGCCGGGGACACTTTCGTGTCGCCGCAGATCACCTTGCCCGAGCCTGCCAGGCCATCGGCGGCGGCCGAAATCAAGGCGCTGCTGACGCCGCGGCAGCGCGATGTGCTGGCGATGCTGCGGCAAGGCAAGAGCAACAAGGAGATCGCCCGCGATCTCAATCTGGCCGAGATCACGGTCAAGCTCCACGTCACCGCCATCCTGCGTGCGCTGGGGGTGGAGAACCGCACCCAGGCAGCCATCCTCGCCGGCAAGGCTGAGGCGTAGGCTTAACCCCAATACGGTTCACTTGTAATTTCAATATATTACGTCATGCCAGGGCTTGTTCCGGCCATGCACGTGGCCGTTCGTCCGGCCGGTAGGGGAGGGAATGCCCAGCCGCATGGCCGAGCATTCCCCTAAAATCCTACGACGTCAGGCGGTTCCACCAGCCGCGGCGCGGCGGGGAGGCGGGAGCGGGCGGCTCCTCGGGTTCGGGCTCGGGTTCCGGCCCAGCCTCAGCTTCCGGCCCAGCCTCCACTTCCGGCCCAGCCTCCGGTTCGGGCGCGGCCTCCGCTTCCGGCTCAGACTCCGCTTCCGGCCCAGACTCCGGTTCGGGCGCAGACTCCGCTTCCGGCGCGGCTTCCGCTTCCGGCGACATCACCGGCTCCGGTGCCGGTTCGGGTTCGGGCGGCGGTTCGTCGGCAGGCGCAACCTCGGCCTCGGCTTCCACCGCCTTCTTGCGCGGGGCGGCACGCTTGCGCTTGGGCTTCTCTTCGTCGTCGGCCGGCTTCTTGCGCGGGGCGCGCTTGCGCTTGGGTTTTTCCTCGGCGTTTGCGGCTTCTTCGGCAGGCTCCGCCGCTTCGGCGGGCTCTGCCGGTTCGGCGGCGCCGCGCCCGGCGGCGCGGGCCTCGGCCTCCGCTTCAGCAGCGGCTTCGGCCGCCTCGAACACGTCGGCGACGGCGTCGTGGGTCAGCACCTCGGGAATATCGGCGCCTTCGACCACCGGGCCGTCACCGCGATGGCGCCGGCGGCCACCGCGGCGACCGCGGCGGCGCTTCTTGGCGTGGCTTTCCTCGCTGCCGTCGGCGGACGCATCCGCCTTGGCCTCGTCGTCGTCGCCTTCCTCCTCCTCGCCTTCGCCTTCGCCTTCGCTTTCGCCGGCGTTCTCTTCGGCGGCCATCGGCTCCCCGGTGGCCAGGTCGACCTGCGAAGGCCCGTCGCCGCGGCGCTTGCGGCGGCGGCGGCGGCGGCGCTTGCGGTTGGCTTCGTCGCTATTGTCGGCATCGCCGTGGCTCTCCGCCGGACTCCCGGCGGTAGCCTCGGCCTCGGCTTCGGACTCGGCCTCGTCCTCCTCGATTTCGGCCTCGTCTTCCTCGGCGACCGCGGGTTCGGCGATCATGGCGACGGGGGCGGCGCGGGCATCCTCGGGGCGCATATCGGTCTTGGTCCGGTCCACCCGGTAGGCCGGCGCGATCAAGCTGTCGTCGGCGGCCAGCAGCACATGGAACTGGTAGCGTTCCTCGATGGCGGCCAGCGCATGGCGCTTCTGGTTGAGGATGTAGAGCGCGATGGCCGGCGCCACGGTGACGACGATTTCCGACGAGCGGTGGCGGATGCCCTCTTCCTCGATGGCGCGCAGCACGTGCATCGCCGCCGATTCCACCGAGCGCACCAGGCCGGTGCCCGAGCAGTGCGGGCAGGGGGTGAAGGTGGTTTCCTGCAGCGACGGGCGCAGGCGCTGGCGCGACAGCTCCAGCAGGCCGAAGGCGCTGATGCGGCCGACCTGGATGCGGGCGCGGTCGTTCTTCAGCGCTTCCTTCAGGCGGCGCTCGACCGAATGGTTGTTGCGGCTCTCCTCCATGTCGATGAAGTCGATGACGATCAGGCCGGCCAGGTCGCGGAGGCGAAGCTGGCGGGCGACTTCGTCGGCCGCCTCGAGGTTGGTCTTGAGTGCCGTCTCCTCGATGTGGCGCTCCTTGGTGGCGCGGCCCGAATTGACGTCGATGGCGACCAGGGCTTCGGTCTGGCCGATGACGATGTAACCGCCCGAGCGCAATTGCACCACCGGGCTGTGCATGGCGTCCAGCTGGCTTTCCACCTGGTAGCGGTGGAACATCGGCATGACGTCCTTGAACGGCTGGACCTTCTTGGCATGCGAGGGCGTCAGCATCCGCATGTAGTCCTTGGCCAGGCGGTAGCCTTCGTCGCCGTCGACCAGAACCTCGTCGATGTCGCGCGAATAGAGGTCGCGGATCGACCGCTTGATCAGGCTGGCCTCCTCGTAGACCAGGGCCGCGGCCGAGGATTTCAGGGTCAGCTCGCGTACATTGTCCCACATCCGCAGCAGGTATTCGTAATCGCGCTTGATCTCGGTCTTGGAGCGCTCGGAACCGGCGGTGCGGATGATTACCGCCATGCCCTCCGGGATTTCCAGCTCCTGGGCGATCGACTTCAGGCGCTTGCGGTCGGTGGCATTGATGATCTTGCGCGACACCCCGCCGCCACGGGCGGTGTTGGGCATCAGCACGCAGTAGCGCCCGGCCAGCGAGAGATAGGTGGTCAGTGCCGCGCCTTTGTTGCCGCGCTCTTCCTTGACCACCTGCACCAGCATGATCTGCCGGCGCTTGATCACCTCCTGGATCTTATAGTTGCGCAACAGCCGTGCCCGGCGGCGTTCGAGTTCCTGCTCGGAGGCCTCGTCGCCGCCGATGGTCTCGACCCGGGCCGGCGGTTCGTGGGGCGGGCCGTCGTCGCCGTGGGGGGCGGGTTCGCCGGCCTCGCCGCCCTCGCCGCCCTCGGGATGGTGCTCGGGCGCCTCGGCTTCCGCCGGTTCGTGCGTCTCGCGGTAGCTGTCGGCGTTCTGGGCTGCCAGCAGCGCCTGGCGATCGGCCACCGGTATCTGGAAATAGTCCGGATGGATTTCGCTGAAGGCGAGGAAGCCGTGCCGATTGCCGCCATACTCGACGAAAGCGGCCTGAAGCGATGGCTCTACGCGGACAATCTTGGCGAGGTAGATATTGCCTTTGAGCTGCTTCTTGGTGCTCGTCTCAACGTCGAGTTCTTCGAGGCGGGTTCCGTTCACCACGACAACCCGAGTTTCCTCCGGGTGTGTGGCATCGATCAACATACGCTTTACCATGAAGTCGGTATCTCCGTGGCGCCACCGGCGCCCTCAGGCGCACAGGGCGGGAATGTGAGGAAGCGAAGCCGACGGCGCCGGAGGGCGACTCCTCGATCGATGCGATGGAGGTCGTCGCGGTCTTGGCGGGGCTTCGGAAAGGTCTGACAGTGAGGCGAAGGCGCGAAAGGCGGCACCGCTCCGTGCCACGCGCCAGCGGCGCGCGGAAATCGATGTCACCGTCCGGCAGGCGGACGCTCGGTACCCTCGAACTCATAGCCTCACCATACCGGTAGCTGAAAGTTTCGACAACGATCTTGTTGCCTATCGAACGGAGAACCCGGATGGCGAAACCGGGGGGCAAAAGGGGGTCACGGAAGAGTCTGCCGAATCAATGCCTTTTGAGTTGATGCTGAGACTCCTCATGCGCTATAGGTGTTAACACTCGCTCAATGCTTGGCAGCGAAAATGGGATGCATGATTAGGCGCGCGGCACGATTGCTCCTCCTGCTCCTCGCGGTTGCCCTGGCACCCGCCGCGGCCGACGCGCGCACGTCGGTTTCCGCGATGCGGATCGGCGCCCATCCCGACGGGGTGACCCGCTTCGTCCTCGACATCTCGGGGGCGATGCCGTTCCGCGTCCGCCTGCAGGCCGATCCCTACCGGGTGGTGATCGAGAACGACGGCATCGCCTGGCTGACCGATCCGGTTATGCGGAAGGCGGTGGGGGCGGTGAGCGGCCTGCGCTACGTCGAGGAATCGGCAGGCGGCCGCCTGGTGCTGGATCTCCGCCAGCCGGCCGAGGTGAAATCGGCGTTCGTCCTGTCCCCGCGCGAGGGCCAGGGCTGGCGTTTCGTCATGGATCTGAAGGATACCACCCGGCAGGCATTCATCGCCGCGGCCGCTTCGTCGCCGGTGCGCCATCCCCCGGCCGCGCCGTCACCGGCCGCGCAGCCGGCTGCCGCACCCGTATCCGCGCCGCCCGCCGCGATTCCGGCGGCCGAAGCGCCGCCGCCGCCGCCCGTCCAGTCAACCAATCGGGTGGTGGTCATGTCGCCGGTGGCCGAGGCCCAACCGCAACCCGAGCCCGAGCCCGCGCCGGCCCCCCCGGCGCCCGCACCCGTGGCGGCAGCGGCGCCCCGCGGCGGCGGGCAGATGATTACGGCGCCGATGCCGCCGCCGCCCGAGCGGCCGTTGCCCGCCGCGGTTTCCACCGGTCCGGCCAATCCGCCCCAGGCGGAGCCGCTCCCCGCGACCAACGTCGCAGCGCCGGCGCCGGCGCCGGACCCCGATGCCAAGCCGGCGCACCGCCACGGCGACGGGCGTCCGACCATCGTCATCGATCCCGGCCATGGCGGAGTCGATCCGGGAGCCATCGGGGTGTCCGGCATCTACGAGAAGGCGATCACCCTGTCGGTGGCGCGCGATCTCAAGGAGCACCTGGAGCGCACCGGCCGCTACCATGTGCGCCTCACCCGCGACCGCGACGTCTTCGTTCGCTTGCGCGACCGTGTCTCCATGGCCCGGCAATACAGCGCCGACCTTTTCGTGTCGCTGCACGCCGACGTGGTCAAGGATCCGCAGATCCGCGGGTTGTCGGTCTACACCCTGTCGCAGAACGCTTCGGACGGCGAGGCCCAGGCGCTGGCCGACAAGGAAAACAAGGCCGATCTGATCGCCGGCATCGACCTCAGCCACGAATCGGCCGACGTCGCCAACATCCTCATCGACCTGGCCCAGCGCGAGACCATGAACCGCTCCGCCGGTTTCGCCGGCGAGATCGTCGAGGAACTCGGCCGCGAGACGCCGCTTCTGGCCAACACCCACCGTTTCGCCGGTTTCGCCGTGCTCAAGGCGCCCGACGTCCCGGCGGTGCTGATCGAGATGGGCTATCTGTCCAACGACGTCGAGGAACGCAGCCTGCGCCAGCCGGAATACCGCGGCAAACTGTCCAAGGCCATCACCCGGGCTGTCGACCGCTTCTTCCTGCAGGGGCAGAAGGCGACGCGGCCATAGTTAGGCGACGCGTGAAAATAGGTGCGTCGCCTTGATTGTTCTGTTGGGTTTCCTCGTCCGCGGAAACCCTGGCTCAGACGCCGCTCGGGCTTGGCGGAGATGGAGCGGTTCCGCTCCATCTCCTTATTGGGTGATGTCGAAGGTCTTGTTCGCCTCGGTGAGTTCCAGCAGCCGCAGCACGTTGCCGTTGGGCGACGCCAGGCTCAGGCGCAGCCCCAGGCCCTCGAGGTCTTCCTTGGCGATGTAGAGCAGGCCGAGCCCGACCGAATCGATATGGGTCAGGCCGGACAGGTCGAACACCACCTTGCTGCCGCCGGCCTTTCCGGCCTCGCCGAGCATGGTCTGGAAGTCCTGGTTTGAGACGAAATTCAGCTTACCTTCGAATTTGACCGTAACGGTGGCACCATCCTTGGCGACATCGAACCTCATCCCCAGATCCTTTCAAAGTGCGTGGAAAGGCACGCCCGATAAGGCGAGACACTATATGAATTCGGTGCCGTTCGCCTAGCGGATATGGCATGTGCCATATCGGAGCGGCCGGCACATTCCGGCAGGTCGTTGCATATCCCTCTCGCGGGAACCGCGCCGCCGGGTTAGAATCGGTCATGTCGCCGGATCCACAGGCCGAAGTGATTGCCCTGCTGGCCGCGCCTGCCACCCATGGCGGGACGGCGCCCGAGCGCATCGACACGCACATCTCCTCCGTCTTCCTGGCCGGCGACCGCGCCTACAAGCTGAAGAAGGCGGTGCGGCTGCCGTTCCTCGACTTCTCGACGCTGGAGGCGCGCCGTGCCGCCTGCGAGGCCGAACTGGCGCTCAACCGGCTGACCGCTCCCGACCTGTATATCGAGGTCGCGGCGGTGACGCGGCGGCCGGGCGGCGGGCTGGGCCTGGGCGGCGAGGGCGAGGCCGTCGACTATCTGGTGGTGATGCGCCGGTTCGCCTCGGACACGCTGTTCGATCGCCTGGCCGAGCGGGGGGCGCTCGACCGCCGCCTGGTCGAGGACCTCACCGAGGCGGTCGTCCGCTTCCACGGGGTGGCGCCGGTGCGCGGCGACCGCGGCGGCGCCGCCGGCCTGAAATGGACGGTCGACACCAACGAGATGTCGATGCTGGCGCAGGTGCCGGCGATCCTGCCGGCCAACGGGGTGCGCCGCCTGACCGAGCTGTCGCGGGCGTGGCTGGATCGTCTCGGCCCGATGCTCGACGAACGGCGGGAGCGGGGGCTGGTGCGGCGCTGCCACGGCGATCTCCATCTCGGCAACATCTGCCTGTTCGAAGGGCGGCCGACCCTGTTCGACGCCATCGAATTCAGCGAGGACATCGCCTGCATCGACGTCTTCTACGACCTCGCCTTCCTGCTGATGGATCTCGACGTCCACCGGTCGCGCCCGCTGGCCTCGATGGCGCTCAACCACGCGCTCGACCTCACCGGCGACTACCAGGCGGTGGCGGCGCTGCCGCTGTTCCTGTCGCTCCGCGCCGCTGTCCGCTGCCACGTCGCCGCCACCATCGCCGCCCAGGCCGAGGGCGACGACATCACGCGCCGCGCCGCCGAGGCGCGCGCCTACCTGATCGCCGCGCTCGATTACCTGGCGCCGCCGCGGCCGCGGCTGGTGGCGGTGGGCGGGCTGTCGGGCAGCGGCAAGTCGCGGATGGGCCGCCGGCTGGCGCCGCTGCTGGCGGTGCCGGGCGCGGTGGTGGTGCGCTCGGACGCGGTGCGCAAGCAGGTGATGGGGGTCGGCCTCAAGGACCGCCTGGGGCCCGAGGGCTATACCGGCGCCGTCACCCGTCGCACCTACCGGACGATGCTGGAGACCTGCGCCATGCTGCTGTCCGCCGGCCATCCGGTGATTGCCGACGCGGTTTTCGCCAAGCCGGAGCAGCGCGCCGCGATCGAGGATGTGGCGCGGCGGGCGGGGGTTCCGTTCGACGGCCTGTGGCTCGAGGTGAATCCCGAGGTGGGGAAGGAACGCATCGCCGCGCGCGTCGGCAATGCCTCGGACGCCACCCCCGAGGTGCTGGAGCAGCAGCTCGGCTACGACCTGGGCGAAATCGGATGGACGCGCATCGACACCGCGCCGGTCGGCGAAGCGGCGTTCACCGCCGCCTGCCATCGGCTTGGCGTATGAGAGGTATCATCCGGTAGCGGGTTAACAAATCGCCGCATAGCGCGCATACTGGTTGCACCCCCGAGCGACAAGGAGGGGTGCCATGTCAACCTTCAAGACCATCCTGGTTCCAATGGCCGATGCCTCAATCGGCCAGGCTCCGTTGGATGCCGCTTTTCGCCTCGCCGGCGGAACCGCCGGCCATGTGATCGGGCTGCACGTGCGGCTCGACCCCGCCGCCGCCGTGCCGCTGGTCGGCGAAGGCATGTCGGGGGCCATGGTCGAGGAGATGATCTCGGCCGCCGAGAAGCAGGCCGATATCCGCGCTTCCGCCGCCCGCCGCGTCTTCGACGCGGTTTGCGCCCGCCACGGCGTCAAGCTGGCGGCCGCGCCGGTGGCCGAGGTTTCGGCCGAATGGCTGGACGTTCCCGGACAGGAAGAGGAAGTCGTCGCCTGGCGCGGTCGCCTGGCCGACCTGGTCGTCGTCGGCCGCCCGGGTCCGGATGGTGGCGGCACCGCGCCGATGACCTTGAACGCCGCGTTGATGGAAAGCGGACGGCCGCTGCTGCTGATACCGCCGGATCTGCCGCCGACGCTGGGCAAGACCATCGCCATCGCCTGGAACGGCAGCGCCGAGGCTGGCCGTGCCGTCGGCTGCGCCCTGCCGCTGCTGGAGAAGGCCGCGTCGGTGACCATCCTGTCGGTGTCCGAGGACGACCGCACCGCCACCGCCACCGCGGGCGAATTGTCCGCCTACCTGGCCTGGCACGGCATAACCGCCGGCTGCCGCAAGCTGACCGGCCCGGCCTCCCACGCCGGCGAGGCGCTGTGTACCGAATGCGCCAGCCTGGGGGCCGATCTGCTGGTGATGGGGGCCTACACCCACTCTCGGCTGCGCCAGTTGATCCTGGGCGGCGTCACCCGCCACATCGTCCACCACGCGCCGCTGCCGTGCCTGATGTGCCATTGAGGGGGGCGGCTCTTTACCGCCGCAACGCCTTGTCCAGGGGCGCCGCCTTGCCGTCGGCGCCGACCACCCAGATGGCGGCGACCGGGCCGAAGTCGCTCTCGGGCGCCCCGATCTGGAAGCCGAATTGCACCGACTTGAACTGCTGAAGCTTGGTCGAGATGTCCGGGCGCGGCTGGTCGGGGGCGACCGCGGCGATGATCGTGCCGTTGCTTACCAGCAGCACCCATTTGGCCGGCAGCGGCGGCGTCCCGGCCGAGGCATCCGACGCCCAGCCGGTCAGCACGACGCGCCCGTCGGTCTTGTCGGCCCGCTCCAGGTCGCCCTGCACCGTGGTCGAGCGCGGCACCACGTGCCCCGCGCCGTCGATCAGGCAGTCGGGGCAGAAGCTGAAATCGGGCTTCTCGACCGGTTTGGCGGCTTCCGCCGCCGGTTGGCCGCTGCCGACCTTGGCCAGCAGCGCCTTGGTTTCGGCGCATCCCGCCAGGGCGGTCACCGCGGCGGCGATCATCAACGCCCGTACTTGGTTTCGCGCCATGGCTGGTCTCCCTCCGTCGGCACGGATGACAATATCGTTATATCCTTTCCCCGCACAGCCGGCGATGTATCCTCTGGTGATGAAAAACGCCAACGACCTTGTCGCCCGCCAATACACCGCCTGGATCTATCCGCAGCCGCAGACCGACCTGGAGGCGGGGCGGGCGGCGGGCGGCTACCAGTTGGGCGACCCGTCGCTGGTGCCGCTGGCGTTCTGGCCCGACCGGCCCTATCGGACGGGGATGCGCATCCTGGTGGCCGGCTGCGGCACCGACCAGGCGGCGCAACTGGCCTTCACCAATCCCGCCGCCCGGGTCCTGGGCATCGACCTCAGCGAGCCCAGCCTGGCGCACCAGCAATTCCTCAAGGAGAAGCACGGCCTGGCCAATCTGCGGCTGCGGCAGATGGACCTCAACGATTCCGCCGCGCTGGGCGAAGAATTCGACCTGGTGGTGTCGACCGGAGTGCTCCACCATTTGCCTGACCCGGCGCGCGGGATGCGGGCGCTGGCCGCGGTGCTGGCGCCCGACGGCGCCATGAGCGTGATGGTCTACGGCCGCCATCTGCGTGCCGGCATCTACATGCTGCAGGACGCGTTCCGCCGCATGGGCCTGGGCCAATCGGGCGAGGACGTCGATTTCGTCCGCGCCGTGCTGGCCAGCCTGCCGGCGTGGCACGCAATCCACGCCTATCTGCGGGTGGGCCATGACCTGGCCTATCCGGCCGGTATCGTCGACACCTTCCTGCATCCGCAGGACCAGGCCTTCACCGTCGACGGGGTGCTCGATCTGGTCGCCGCCGCAGGGCTGGTCCACCAGGGCTGGCTCGACAACCTGGATTACTACCCCGAAGGCGGCTTCCCCGCCGGCCATCCCTTGAGCCTGCGGGTGGCGACGCTGCCCGAGCGCCAGCAATGGGCCATCGTCGAGACCATGGCGCAGTCGCTGGGGACCCATCGCTTCGTCGCCTGCCGCCCCGAGCGCGACCCCGCCGGCTGGCGGGTGTCGTTCGAGGGCAAGGGATTCCTCGCCTATGTCCCGCACCGCCGCCATCTGCTGGAGCTCAGCCCGGTCGCCGGATCGGGGGAATGGCGGCTGACGCGCTCGTGGCACGAATGCACGCTGGCGCCGCTCGAAGGCGAGTTGCTGGTGGCCGCCAACGGCGAACGTTCGATCGAGGAATTGCTGAAGATCGTGCCCGGCCTGCCGGCCAAGCGCGCCGACCGGGTGGCCTTCGCGCGCGCCTTCTTCCGCCGCATGTGGCGGCTGGGCCACGTGCAGTGCCAAATCCCCTCTCCCGCCTAGCGGGACCTTTACGAAATCCCCCGTTTTCGACCGTCATCCCCGCGAAGGCGGGGATCCATGGCACCGCCCGCACAACTTATGGCGTCAAAGTGCTTTCCCTGCCCAAAGATGGATCCCCGCTTTCGCGCTAGGCGATTCACACATCTCGAAGCCTCCAGCCGTAGGCGATGGATCGGAAATACTCCAGACCGTGGCGGAAGGTGATCGGGCCTGGCGGTTTGGATTTGGGATAGCCGTCCCAGCCGCCG
>Ga0265331_10000161_pt1 | contig 84155 bp, 87 predicted proteins | sample 41923metaG_FD_202088 | JGI IMG/M metagenome (GOLD analysis project Ga0265331, IMG submission 202088) | Rhizosphere microbial communities from Carex aquatilis grown in University of Washington, Seatle, WA, United States - 4-19-23 metaG | ecosystem: Host-associated > Plants > Roots > Rhizosphere... | reverse complement strand
GCTGCGGCAAACCGGGTGCACGCCATGCAGGTACCGTACGCGCGGCGCCATGGATGCCCTCTTTCGAGGGCATGACGGTGGTGTTGTTAAGGTATCGCTAACCTGACCACGTTGCCCTGCCCCTCGCCCGCGAGGCGGGAGAGGGGCTGGTGCGCCGGTCACGCCCTCGACTGGGTGGCGATGTAGCGTTGGGTTATGGTCGGCAGCGCGTCGGACAGCCAGTTCATCAGGCCGACCTTCTCGTTGGCCATTTCCTCGAACATGGTGCACATCGAGTGGTCGCCGGCCGTTTCGGCGGCGGCGGCAAGCGCCCGGTAGTTGGCGATCTCCCAGTTTTCGTAAGCCAGGGTCGAGGTCGCCTGCTTGACCACGTCGTCCGGCGCCGCGCCGGCCATTAGGGCCTGGATCCTGCCGGCGATCCGTAGCGCCGCGTCCTTCATGGTCGACGGATCGGTCCCCAGCGCCCTCAGCTGCTGGTCGATGCGCTGTTCCTGACTGCGGGTGATCTCGATCTGCTGTTCGAGCTTGGCCTTGAGTTCGGGGTAGTCGTCGAGGTGGTCGACCTGGTGTTCGAGGTTGTCGAGGGCGGCGTGCTCCATCGCGTGGGCGTCTTTCAGCCAGTCCTTGATGATTTCGCGGGTGTCGGTCATCGGAATCTCCTGCAAGCGGGTTTCCGCTCTGGCAGGAACAGCCGAGGTCAGGGCCGCGTTCCCGGCAGGGCGACGCTCACTGCGGCAGGGTCTCGATGAAGTCGACCAGCAGCGGCACCACCTTGCACCGCACCGCCTCCATGCCGAAGGTCTGGGCGATCTTGCGCATCATGATGCGGTCGCACTTCGGGCATTCGAAGAAGGCCTTGACCGCCAGCGCTTCGCCGCCGTGGGCGGGAAGCTTGTCGATCCACTTGCAGATGCCGTCGCGGAAGGCCCCCTCGCGCGCCTGGTCGTGCCTGCTGGCGGGGGCGTATTCCTGGGTGTAGAGCTGCGCCAGCTCGCGCCAGCCGTCGGCCAGGGCCTCGGCGTCCCAGCGCAGCAGGGTCTTCAGCATCCAGATGTGCCGTTCGGCGGGAGCGGTGTAATCGTGCGTGCCGGCATGTTCGACGAAGGCCGGCCACGGCATCTCCTCGGGCTTCAGCGGCTTGGCCTTCGACGATTTCGGCGCTCCCGACCGGAACACGTCCCAGCGGGCGTCCCACTGGTGCAGGATGGGATTGTCGCGCGCGGTGCCGGCCTGGATCATGGACACCAGGCGGCTGTTGCCGGCCTTGCCCCAATTGCGGCTTTCCGCCAGTTCCTTGAGGGTGCGGGTGGCGCGCATCTGCGGCAGGACGCGCTTGCGGATCACCTCGGTGAAGATGGCGTCGAAGCCGGGGGCGGCGTAGTACGGCGGCGGCACGTGCGGACGGATGGAATTGACCGCCAGCACCTTCAGGGTCTTGCGCACATAGGTGCAGACGGTGTCGTCGAACATCGTCTTGAAGCCGGTGTATTCCTTGCCTTCCTCGTCTTCCTCGGCGAGCAGCTGGGTGAGGTCGACCTTGGGCGTTACCGGCCCCTCGACTTCGGTCGGGCGGGTCATTTCCCGCAGCATCGGCCGCGACATGTTGTAGAGCATCCAGCGATCCTGGTCGCGGATGTCCTGGGGGACCGGGGGCAGCAGGGGTTCGAACTGATTGTCGGCGGCTTCCTGCAGGCGCTCTTGGCCCAGGCGCTGCAGCGCTTCATTGAGGATGACGGTGAAGACGACATCCAGTTGTTTGACCGACGCCCATTTGAGGGCTTCCGGATCGGTCATGGTCATGCGCCGTACCAGCAGGATCTGCGGTATTTCGAGTGGGCGGCAGACGGCTACCAATTCGGCAACCTTGGCGTCGAATCTAGCTTCCTGCTGTTCGTTCATCTGCAAAGCCTCGATTTCTGCAAAGGGCATAGCAGGGCAGACAGCATCCGGCAAGAGGTGGCGTGACTCGCGGGCAACACTTCCGCCGATGACCCGCGTGCCGCTTCAGCACAGATGAGGACCACCGGCGACAAATACACCCTGGGTGATTGCTTTTCCAGTTTCTCGGGTTTGGGCCGGCGGCGGGTGCGGTGCGGGGTGACGAAGCGTTAACCGGTCTGGGCACACAATAAGGGGTGAACGCTTCAGAAAGGGGTGATCATCATGAGCCAGAAGGCGACGGGCCGCAGCGAACAACTGGTGGCAATACGGGAAATGGCGTGCGACATCATCGCGGCGCCGGAGGCCCACTCCCTGATGACGCGGGAGCGGGCGTTGGACCTCATCGGCTATGTCTGGGAGGTCAACCGCTGGCGGGTCGGGCGCCTGCAGGCTTGTTGAATGGCGGCTCGCGCTCCCCAGGGGCGCGAGCCGGCTTTCCTACGGCTTCTCTCCGGGCGTCGTCGCCACCGCCGGGCGCGGTGCCGCGGACGGTGCCGGCGGCTCGGCCTGGGCCAGGCTGTCGGCGGCGGCATGGACGTGCTGCTCCAGCTCCGCCAGCCGCTTCTCGGTCAGCTTCAACCGGTTGGACAGCTGCACGTTCTCCTGCTCCAGTTGGTGGTTGGCCAGGGCCAACTGGGCGTCGGCGGAAGCCGGCGTCGCGGGCGCGGCGGCGGCCGGCGACAGGATGGCGGCAGGGGGGCGCAGCTGGGCGGCGTACCACTGCTTGCGCAGCTCCAGTTTCTGCGGCCCCGTCAGGGCCTGCCATTCGTCGTAGCCGACGTCGTAGGGCAGATGGGAGCAGCCGCCGAGCGCGGCGAGGAGGGACAAAATGGCGAGAATTCGGGTAGTCATCGTGGGCGATACTCCATGGCCAGAGACGCACATGGGGAGCGCCGGCGGCGGCGGACAGGCGGGCGGGCGGAGATTGCCGTTCGCCGAACCATGCCGTTTGTGACAAGTCGCCACGCTGATGGGGGATTTAAGGAAAGGGCAAGGGGCGCGCCGCTAGGAATGGGCCGTCGCCACACTTTCGCCCAGGAGCCCGGACGTCCATGCCTCTCGTCGTCATCCAGACCACCATACCCGATGCCAATGGCCGACCCTTCCGCATCACCGAGGTCCTCGATCGCGTGGCGACGACGGCGGCGGAGGCGCTGGAGATCGCCGCCTCCCATATCGACGACACCGGGGCCGACAGCGAATGCCTGACCGCCCGCTGGCACGACAGGGGCGGCTACTGGCTGGTGGCCTGGGAGCCGATGCAGGATTGCGAACAGCCCGGCAAGCGAATGATGCTGATGTGATGCCGTTCCGTCTTTCCGTCGATCGCGCCCCGTGGTGAAATGGGGCGATGATCGTCACATTCACCGATTTCGGGTCGGAGGGGCCGTATCTCGGCCAGGTCAAGGCCGTCTTCCACCGGCTGGCCCCGGGGATTCCGGTGGTCGACCTGGTCGCCGACGCGCCCGCCTTCGACCCGCGATCGTCGGCCTATCTGCTGGCGGCGCTGGCGGCCGAATTCCCGGCCGGCGCGGTGTTCTTCGCCGTCGTCGATCCCGGAGTCGGCGGGGCGCGGGCGCCGCTGGTGGCGGAAATCGACGGCCGCCGTTTTGTCGGCCCCGACAACGGCCTGTTCGAGCCTTTGATGCGGCGTGCCGCCGGCCTCGGCTGCTGGGAGATCGTCCGGCGGCCCGAACGGCTGTCGGCCAGCTTCCACGGCCGCGACCTGTTCGCCCCGGTCGCGGCGGCGCTGGCCGCCGGCCAATCGCCCGAGGCGGCCGGCTGTCGCGCCGTGCCGCCGCCCTTCCGCCCGGACTGGCCGGACGACCTGGCCGCGGTGATCTACGCCGACCGCTACGGCAACGCCTGGTCGGGCGTTCGCGCCCGGGCGCTGCCGGCGGATGCGGTGCTGGATATCGGCGGGAGGCGGCTCCGCCGCGCCAGGACCTTCGCCGACGTGCCGGCCGGAACCGCCTTCTGGTACGAGAATTCCAGCGGCCTGGCGGAGATCGCGGTCAATGGCGGGCGTGCCGTCGATGTGCTGGGCATTGGCGTCGGCCAAGAACTGGACTGGTATGCCTGCTGAGAACCGCCCCTCGTCGCCAAATTAAGCGATGCCATATTGAATGAATGGCGATACTCTGCTTTGAAGGGGTCCCGCGGAGGCGGCGGAAGAATGGGGTACAAGGTCAAGTTCTGGGGGGTGCGCGGCAGCATTGCCTGTCCGTCGGCCGACTATGTCGTATATGGCGGCAATACCAGTTGCGTCGAAGTCATTGTCGGCGGCAATACAATCATCCTCGACGCCGGCACGGGCATCCGCGGTCTCGGCAAGGACGTTCAGCGCCGCGGCACCGGCTCGGCGACGCTGATGCTGACCCATACCCACTGGGACCACATCAACGGCTTTCCCTTCTTCGCGCCGGCGTTCAGCGCCGATTTCTCATTGCGCATCATGGCCGGGCACCTGGCCGGCAAGCCCGGCGGCATCCGTGCGGTGCTGGCCAACCAGATGGAGAATCCCACCTTTCCGGTGCCGCTGTCGGCGATGAAGGGGGTGATGAGCTTCGAGGATTTCCGCGCCGGCGAGTCGTTGGCTCTGTTCGACGGCGTCAACCTGCGGACCGCAGCGTTGCGCCATCCCAACGGCGCCACCGGCTATCGCATCGAGCATGCCGGCGTCTCGGTGTGCTACGTCACCGACACCGAGCACATTCCCGGGCAGCCGGACGACAGCGTGCTGGGGCTGATCGCCGGAGCCGACCTGGTGATCTACGACTGCACCTACACCGACGACGAATTCCTCGCCAAGATCGGCTGGGGCCATTCCACCTGGGAAGAGGGGGTGCGGCTGTGCCGGGCGGCGGCAGTCAAGCGGCTGGCCATCTTCCACCACGATCCCGACCACACCGACCCGTTCATGAGTCACATCGAGGACCAGGCCCGCCAGCTGTGGCAGGGCGCCCTGGTCGCCCGCGACGGCATGGAATTGACGCTGGCGTAGGGGAATCCCTAGCCGCGGGCGATTTCCTCGTCTTCCTCGGGCGGCTCCTTGGTCAGATCCAGTTCGACCTCGACCACGTCGTCCTCCATCGCGCGGATCGGGCGGAAGCCCAGGTGCTCGATGAAGCGCAGCATGCGGCCGTTGTCCTTCAGCACCTGGCCGACGATGGTGTGGGTGCCGTTGGCCCGGCAATATTCGATCATCTTGCTCAGCAGCCGCCGTCCCAGCCCCGATCCCTTGATGTCCGAGCGCACGACGATGGCGAATTCGGCGTTTTCATTGTCGGCGTCGCTCACCGTGCGGACCACGCCCAAGGTCTCCTTGCCGCCCGCGGGCGCGTCGATCTCGGCGATGAAGGCCATCTCGCGGCCGTAATCGATCTGGGTGAGCCGCGCCATTTCCGTATGCGGCAATTGGTGCACCAGGCCGAAGAAGCGGAAGCGGATGTCCTCGTGGGTCAGCCTGGAAATGAAGACATGGTGGTTGGGTTCGTCCTCGGGCCGGATCGGGCGCAGCAGCACCCGGCGGCCGTCGGTCATGGTGAACCATTCCTCGTATTCGGCCGGGTAGGGGCGGATGGACAGGCGTTCGGCGGCGGGCTTGGCGGTTTGCAGGCGGATGCGGGCGTCCAGGGCCAGCACGCCGTCGGCGTTGACCCACAGGGGGTTGATGTCCAGTTCCGCCAGTTCCGGCAGGTCGACCACCATCTGCGAGATCTGGATCAGCGTCAGGTACACGGCACTGATGTTGGCCGGCGGCTGGTCGCGGTAGCTGCGCAGCAGGCGTGATATCCGGGTGCGCTCGACCAGTTCCGCGGCCAGCACCATGTTGAGGGGCGGCAACGCCACCGCGTGGTCGCCGATCACTTCGACCGCGACGCCGCCTTGGCCGAACAGGATGAACGGGCCGAAGATCGGATCGGTGGAGACGCCGGCGAACAATTCCTGGGTGCCCGGGCGCCGCTCGGCCATGGGCTGGACGGTGAAGCCGTCGATGCGGGCATCGGGGACGGTCTCGCGCACGCGCTCCAGCATGGCATTGGCGGCCTTCTCCACCTCGAACGGCCCGCTGAGGTCGAGGATGACGCCGCCGACCTCGGATTTGTGGGTGATGTTGGGGGAGACGATCTTCAGCGCCACCCGGCCGGTGAATTCCCGTGCCGTGCGGCTGGCCTCGGCCGGATTGCGGGCGAAGCGGGTCTCGATCACCGGAATGCCGTAGGCTTCCAGCACCGCCTTGGCGGCCGGTTCGGACAACGCCGTCTCGCCCCGGGCCATGGCTTCGCGCACCAGCGTGCGGGCGAACCGGGTGTCGGGGATGAATTCGGTCGGCGACGAGGCCGGCACCTCCATCAGCATGTCCTGGTTGCGCCGGTATTCGAGAAGATGGAGGAAGCCTTCGACCGCGGCGCGCGGGGTGTCGAAGCTGGGCACGCCGGCCTCGGCGAACAGGCGCCTGGCCTCGCCCACCTTCTGGCTGCCGACCCAGCAGGTCATGATGTTGGCGCGCGGCCGCTCCTTGAACAACTTGATCACCGCCTCGGCGACCTCGGTCGGATTGGAGATGGCGGTGGGGGCGTGCATCACCAGCACCGAATCGATCTGCTTGCTGTCCAAGAGCGCGGTCAGCGCCGCGCTGTAGCGCGGGCCGTCGGCGTCGCCGGCGATGTCCACCGGATTGCCGCGCGACCAGTTGGGGGGAATCTTCGCGTCGATGGCGGCGATCACCTCCTCGGGTATTTCGGCCAGCTGGCCGCCGCCGTCGCTGAGGTCGTCGGTGGCCAGCACCCCGATGCCGCCGCCGTTGGTCAGGATGGCGAGGCGGCGGCCCTTCACCGGCCGCGCCCGCGCCAAGGTTTCGACCGCGCCGAAGATCTCGTCGATGTCCTTGACCCGCAGCATGCCGGCGCGGCGGATGGCGGCGTCGAACACCGCGTCGGACGACGCCAGCGCCCCGGTGTGGGAACTGGCGGCGCGGGCGCCCTCGGCGGAGCGGCCGGACTTGATCACCAGCACCGGCTTGTTGCGGGCGGCGGCACGGGCCGCCGACATGAAGTTCTGGCGGGAGTCGACCGTCTCCATGTACAGCAGGATGGCGCGCGACGACGGGTCGCTGCCCAGGTAATCCAGGATCTGGCCGATATTGACGTCCATGCCGTCGCCGGTGTGGATGAAGTGGGAGAAGCCGATCCGCTTGGTGGTGGCCCAGTCGATCACCGCCGAGCACAGCGCCCCCGATTGGGATACGAAGGCGATCTTGCCGGGCATCGCCTTCTCGGGCGCCAGGCTGGCGTTCAGCCCGATGGCGGGGACCAGGATGCCCATGCTGTTGGGGCCGAGGATGCGCAGGCCCACCGCCCGGGCCTCGGCCCGCGTCGCCTCCAGCGCGTTGCGGCCGTCTTCATCGACGGCCAGGTGCAGCGCTCCGGTCATGATGCAGGCGGCGCGCGTGCCCCTGGCGGCCAGCGCCTTGATTGCGGCGGGCACCGATGCGGCCGGGCAGCACACCAAGGCAAGGTCGGGCGTCACCGGCAGGCTGGCGATGTCGGGATAGGCCAGTACTCCGGCGACCGAGGTCTGGTCCTGCGTCACCGGCATGATCGGTCCGGCGAAGTCGGACTGCAGCAGCCGCCGCATCACCACGGATCCCTGCGGCCCAGTGGCGCCGATCACCGCCAACGAACGCGGATTGAACAGGGCTTTGAGATTGCGCACGCTCATCGATCAACAGCCTTATCCGATCCGGAATACCCTGGCAACCAGGAACATTGTGCATCGCAATATCGCACGCTTCCCCTCCCGGAAGCGGTGGCCGGCGGAATTGGTGGAAGCCGGACGGAAAAGAGGGTTACCGCCCAGGCGATGGTTGTAACACAAATGGAGTAGGGAGTATATTTCGCAGTGCAGCATTCCCAACGCCAAAACAGGCGCCAAGGAGACGATATATGGTTGAGATGGTCGAAAACAGGATCTGGGACGAAGTCAAGGTCGGCGACACCGCCAGCCTGACGCGGGTCTGCCGGGTCGAGGACGTCGAGTTGTTCGGTGTCGCCACCGGCGACTTCAATCCCACCCATTTCCGCCAGGCCGATGCCCAGAAGCTGGCGCACCACTCCAAGGTGATGGCGCATTCGCTGTGGGGAGGCTCGCTGGTCTCGGCCCTGCTGGGCAACCAGCTGCCCGGACCGGGCACCGTCTACCGGGCGCAGGAATTCGATTTCATGCTGCCGGTCGAGGTCGGCGACACCGTCACCGTCACGATCACCGCCGCCGATAAGCGGCCTCCCGACGAGCTGGTGTTCGATTGTTTCGCCAGTAATCAGCACGGCCAGCCGGTGTTTCGCGGTCGCGCGCGGGTGGTGGCGCCGCTGGTCAAGGTCAAGGCGGCCAGGATCGAGTTGCAGGAGGTCAGCCTGCACCGCCGCCACCACGTGTTCGAGGATCTGATCGCGCGCTGTTCCGAGCTGGAACCGATTTCCGCGGCGGTCTGCCACCCTTGCGACGAAGTGTCGCTGTCCGGCCCTATGGACGCCTACAGGGCCGGGCTGATCCGGCCGATCCTGGTCGGTCCGGAGGCCAAAATCCGTTCGGTCGCGGCGGAATTCTCCGTCGACATCGGCGGCGTCAGGATCATCGACACCGCCCATTCCCACGAATCGGCCGAGCGCGCGGTGGCGCTGTGCCGCTCCGGCGAGGCCGAGGCGCTGATGAAGGGCTCGCTGCATACCGACGAGATGATGCACGAGGTGGCGCGGCGCGACACCGGGCTGAGGACGGCCCGGCGCATCAGCCACGTCTTCGTCATGGACGTGCCGACCTATCCGCGCACCCTGCTGATCACCGATGCCGCCATCAACATCTACCCGACCCTGGAGGACAAGGTCGACATCGTCCAGAACGCCATCGACCTGGCCCAGGTGCTGGGCGTCGATGTGCCCAAGGTGGCGATTTTGTCGGCGGTCGAGACCGTCTATCCCAAGATCAACTCGACCATCGAGGCCGCCGCCCTGTGCAAGATGGCCGATCGCGGCCAGATCACCGGCGGCCTTCTCGACGGGCCGCTGGCCTTCGACAACGCCATCAGCGAGGAAGCCGCCAAGATCAAGAAGATCGTCTCGCCGGTGGCGGGCCGGGCGGACATCCTGCTGGTCCCCGATCTCGAGGCCGGCAACATGCTGGCCAAGCAGCTGTCCTATTTGGCCGACGCCGACGCCGCCGGCATCGTGCTGGGGGCCAGGGTGCCGATCGTGCTGACCAGCCGCGCCGATTCGGCCAAGGCGCGCATGGCCAGTTGCGCCGTGGCGGTGCTGTTCGCGCTGGCGCGGCGGGTCAGGGCGGCCAAGGGCTCGGCGGAATAGGGGGGACGGACCATGCACGACGGCATCATCGTCATCAACGCGGGTTCCTCGTCGATCAAGTTCTCGCTGTATCTCAGCAACGCCGACGAAAAGCCGCAGCTGTCCAGCCACGGCCAGGTCGAGGGTATCAACGTCGCCCCCCACTTCATCGCCAAGTCTCCCCACGGCGCCGTGCTCAACGAGCAGCGCTGGCTGGACCAGCCGGATCTCGGCCACGAAGCCCTGTTCAAATACATGATCGAGTGGATCGAGGCCCATCTCGGCGACGCCGAGCTGAAGGCGGCCGGCCACCGGGTCGTCCATGGCGGTTCGCTGTATTCCCAGCCGCTGCGGATTACCGACGAACTGATGGACGAACTCGAACGGCTGGTGCCGCTCGCCCCCCTGCACCAGCCGCACAACCTGGCGCCGATCCGGGCGCTGACCCGCGTCCATCCCGGCCTGCCCCAGGTGGCCTGTTTCGACACCGCCTTCCACCGCACCAATCCGTGGACCTCGCAGTGCTTCGCCCTGCCGCGCAAGATCACCGGCGAGGGGGTGAAGCGCTACGGCTTCCACGGCCTGTCCTACGAGTACATCGCCCGCCAGCTGCGCCAGCTGTCGCCCGCGACGGCGCGGGGCAGGGTGGTGGTCGCCCATCTCGGCTCGGGCGCCTCGATGTGCGCCATCAAGGACGGCAAGAGCGTCGCCAGCACCATGGGCTTCACCGCCCTGGACGGGCTGGTGATGGGCACCCGCCCCGGCACCACCGATCCCGGCGTGATCCTCTACCTGATGCAGCAGAAGGGCATGAGCGCCAAGGAAATCGAGGACATGCTGTACAAGCAGTCCGGCCTGCTCGGCGTCTCCGGGGTCAGCAACGACATGCGGGTGCTGCTGGAAAGCTCGGAATCGCACGCCGCCGAGGCGGTGGAGCTGTTCGTCTACCGCATCGGCCGCGAATTGGGGTCGCTGGCGGCGGCCTTGGGCGGCATCGACGCCCTGGTGTTCACCGCCGGCATCGGCGAGCGCTCGCACCAGATTCGCGCCCGGGTATGCCAGCATGCCGAGTGGCTGGGGGTGCGCATCGACGACGAGGCCAACCGGCACAATGCCCAGCTGATCAGCACGATGGATAGCCCGGTCTCGGTCTGGGTGATTCCGACCGACGAGGAGATGATGATCGCCAAGCACACCAGGGAGGTGTTGGGCCATTCGCGGGATTGAAAATCTGCGGCTGGTGAAGCGGGACGAAAACGGGCAGACTGGTCCTCGGTCGCGAGAACGGGGACTGGTCGAATGGCGCGCAAAATCAAGATCACCATCGGGGGGCTGACGCTCGGCGCCGATCTGCTCGCCACGCCCACCGCGGAGGCGATCCTCGCCGCGGCGCCGTTCGAATCGCGTGCCGCCACCTGGGGTGGCGAAGTCTATTTTTCCACCCAGGTCAAGGCCGAACGCGAAGACGACGCCCGCGACGTGGTCGAAGCCGGCGAACTGGCCTTCCGGGCCGAGGGCGAATTCATCGTCATCGCCTATGGGCCGACTCCGGCGTCCCGGGGCGACGAAATCCGCCTGGCCGCCGCCGCCAACATCTGGGGCAGGGTGGAGGGCGATCTGGAGCGGCTCAATGCGGTCGAGCCAGGGGACGTGGTCAAGGTCGAGATCGCGGAATAACGCGTTTCCGGGTGATTGCGCTTTCAGGCGGAACGAGGCTATCCTTTCGTTCGCAACGCTGCGGCGAAGGAGCGTAAATGGCGCAGAGCAAGTGCTACCGTCTGGTGACGCGCAGCGATTTCGACGGTCTGGTCTGCGCGGTGCTGCTCAAGCATGTCGGTCTGATCGACGAGGTCCACTTCGCCCATCCCAAGGACATGCAGGACGGGGCGGTCGAAATCGGCCCCACCGACATCACCACCAACCTGCCGTATGTCGAGGGCGTCTATCTCGCATTCGACCATCACCGGTCGGAGGTGCTGCGTGTCGGCCGCCAGGACAACCATGTCATCGACGAGCGGGCGCCCTCCGCCGCGCGCGTCGTCTACGACTATTTCGGCGCCGACCGCTTTCCCGCCGCCTGGAACGAAATGATGGAGGCGGTGGATCAAGGCGATTCCGCCCAATATTCGGTCGAGGACATCATCGCCCCCAAGCGGTGGGCCTTGCTCAACTACATCATGGACGCCCGCACCGGGCTGGGACGCTTCCGGGATTTCAGGGTTTCGAACTACCAGCTGATGATGATGCTGATCGATTATTGCCGCGATCACGGCATCGATGAAATCCTGGCGCTGCCGGACGTCAAGGAACGCACCGACCTGTATTTCGAGCACGGGGAACTCGCCAAGGAACAGATTCTGCGGTGCGCCACCATGCACGGCAACCTTGTGGTGCTCGACCTGAGGCGGGAGAAGACGATCTATTCCTGCAACCGGTTCATGATCTACGCGTTGTTCCCCCGCTGCAACATTTCCATGCACGTGATTTGGGGCCTGCGCCGGCAGAACACGGTGTTCGCAATCGGCAAGTCGATCCTCAACCGCTCGTCCCGGACCAACATCGGCGAATTGTGCCTGATCTACGGTGGCGGCGGGCATGCCAACGCCGGCACCTGCCAGATCGACAACGAGGCAGCCGACATCGTCCGCGACGGCCTGATCAGCCGGATCACCGCCGACGGCTGAACGGCGAGCCGGCTACCGGTTTCCGCCCAGCGCCGTCTTCAGCCTGGCCGCTTCTTCCGATGTCTGGCGGAGGCGGCCGGACAGGGTCTCGATCAGCTTCATCGCCACCGGGTCGCTGGTGCTCAGCCGCTTGCGGAAGCTGTCGCCGGTGATGACCAGCAGCGTGCACGGTTCGATCGCGCGCACCGTCGCCATGCGGGGCTGCCTATCGATCACCGCCATCTCGCCGACCAGTTCGCCCGGGCGGGTGTATTCGAGGAAGACCTCGTTGCGCAGCCCATCGGACATGATCACCTGAAGCAGCCCGGTTTCCAGGACATAGAAGATGTCCCGCGAGTCTTCGCCCGCGCGGAAGAGGTAATCGCCGGCATCGATCGTCCGGCGATTGTCGCCAGGGACCGGCGGGGCGTTGCCATACCCGGTGAGGACCCGCCGGGCACCGGCGAAGCCTTCATCCGACGCGAGGGCGGCGGTCGCGGCGTCCAGCGGCCCGCAGGCGACCGCGGCGCGGCGGCAATGGCCGGCGACGCAGGCCAGGATCGCGCCGAAGCCGGCGACGTCGCCGTCGTGGCCGTCGAGCGGGCGGCCTTCGGCGCGGGCGAGCAGGCGGCTTTCGGCGATGCCGGCAACGCGGATGCCGGCTTCCGACAGGCACACCGAGGCGGGCACCAGGCCCAGTCCCTGGATGCCGCTCTTCCAGCAATATTCCAGCAGGTTGGCGACGATGCGGGCGATGTGGACGGCGCCCTGGAGGGTCAGCCCCTTGTCGCCCGCCAGCTGGTCCAGGCGCACGCCCTTGGCCGCCACCGTCACCAGGTAGGAGGTGCCGCCCGGGGTGGCGACGTCGCTGAGCGCCGGCAGCAGGTTGGGATGGGTGACCCGGGCGCCGTCGCGGGCGTCCTCGACCAGCGCGCCGGGGCGGAAGCCGGGGGCATCTGGCGCGATCTCGTACACCGTGACCGGGCGGTCGCCGAAGGGGTCGAAGCCGGAATAAATCCGCCCATGGCCGAATGCGACCGGGTCGCCGAGAATGCGATAGCGGTCGAGGATTGCCGAGGCGGCCGCCATCACCGGATCAGTCGGGCAGGGTGACGACCGAGAACCAGAATATCTTGAGCGCGGTGAGCGCGTTCAGGAACTCGGCGAAATCGAGGGGCTTGGTGACGTAGGCATTGGCGCCGGCGTTGTAGCAGGCAGTGATGTCCTCGTGGGCCGACGAGGTGGTCAGCGCCACCACCGGAATGCGCTTCAGCGCCGGGTCCGCCTTCATCTCGGCCAGCACCTGGCGCCCGTCCTTGCGCGGCAGGTTGAGGTCCAGCAGCACCAGATCCGGCCGCTTCCGGTTGGCATACTCGCCCTGCCGGCGCAGGAACGCCATCGCCTCGACCCCGTCGGGGACGTGGTGCAGGGAATTGAGCAGGTGCCATTCCGCGAACGCCTCCCGTACCAGCCTGGCATCGCCAGGGTTGTCCTCGACGAGCAGCACGTCAACACTTTGCGGTTGGCTGTTGTTGGTCATTATCCGGCGCTATCCACGATCCCGTTCGGCCCGAACTTTGACAGTATGTGGCGCGGCTTGCAAGGGACGGCGGGGCGGGGGTGGATCATGGTGTGGGCGGCAGCAGCACGTCGTCGGGGCCGAGATCGATGTCGGCAGGCGTGATCCCGGCTTCGCACCACCCCAATCGCTTCATCTCCTCGATCAGTCGCGATGCTGTAATGCCGTCGGGATGCTGCTCGATCAGCCAGAGTATGCGGAGATGAATAAGTTCGAGCGCGAATACTTCGGACACGGACTCGCCTTTCCATGCGAGGACAGTACAGTGTGGCTTCGGCCACGACAGTCCAATTCGCCGCAGCCGAAGAATATTTCAAGCAGGCGGAGGCGCATCCCTGGCCTGCGGCAGGAATGCCCGAGTTTTGGGATTGACAGCCGCTGGAACCAATCACACTGTCAACCCCAGAGTTGACGGGGGGCGGGATGGATCTCATCGATTTGATGACGCAGGGAGTCGATCCCGAGCAGGCGGCGCTCGACCGGCTTGCCGCCATCCTCGCCTTGTACGAGGCGGACGACCCTGCCGACCAGGACGCGGCGCTGGCCCGCGCCCAGACCTATTGCCGCAATCACTGGGGCAGCTATGCGGCCGGCATGGAGCAGTTCGCCCGGCGGGTCGAAGCCGCCGCCGCGGATGCGGTCACCGGGTCGCTCGACGCCCTGCGCTGGCGCGACGAGGGCGACGATCCCGGCCAGATCATCCGCTTCCGCCGCAGCCGCCGGCGGGCGTCGGACCTGGCCGGCGCCGCCCGCGCCGCGGTCCTCGCCCGCTATGGCAGCGAGGCGGCGGCGCGGGCGCCGACGCCGCTGGAACAGGACTTCATCGGCGCCACCACCCACCTCGCCGCCGAGGACGCGTTCGACGCCTTCGCCCCGCTGGCCGGCTGGGCGCTGCCCTGGCACGCGGTGCCCGAGGCGCTGGCGGCGGCGGTTTCGGCGGTCCGTCCCCTGCCGACGACGGTAACCGGCGCCCGCGCCGAGGCGGCGGCCTGGGAGGAGCGGCTGGGCGAACTGGCGGCCCTCGGCGGCGGCCCCGGCGAAGCGGTGTTGCCGACCGCCTGCGCCGCCCGCCGGCGAATCGTCGAGGAATTGTGGCGGCGGCTTCTGCCGGCCGAGACCGCCGCAGACCTGCTGGCCCGCCTGGAATACTGGGCCGAGCGCGGCGGCGACGACGGCGGCGGCTATGGGGTGGCGCTCGACGACCTGCGCCGGCTGGTGGCCCGGGCGGCCCTGGCCCCGCCCGCGGGGGCGGGCGAGGGCACCCGCGCCGCCGCCCACCGCCTGAAGGCCGCCCATCCCGAGTGGTCGCTGGCGATGATCGGCAAGGAACTGGGCATTTCCCGCCAAGCCGTCCACAAGCACCTGAAGAAGAGCGCGACTTAAACTATCGTATTGCCCCCCGATACCTTTTCGCCGTACCGCTTTCGCATCAGGCTGCGGCACAATCGACGGGTCAGGAGGGCTTTCGATGGAATACTGCCACGTTTGCCACAAGCCGATCCCCAACCACGATTGCGACTGCCGGGTCAGTGACAGCCTTGACAGGTTCGAGCGCGTCTGGCGCCGCCTGGCCGCCGAGCGGCGCGAACCGGTGCTGCAGGCCAGTCTGATCCGCCAACTCGGCCGCCACGGCCGCCCGGTCGCCTGATGGTGGGACCAAGGGTATTCCCTTGCGTCCACCCGACCCTCCCGGTCGGAGCATTGCAATCGGGCGGGGGACGCCGACATCCGGGACGGATCGAGGCCGAGGGAGGCGACGCATGCCCTACGAAGGCGGGTGCCTGTGTGGCGCGGTGCGCTACCGGATCGACGGAGAGCCGCTGTCCGCCGGCTATTGCCATTGCCGCATGTGCCAGCGCGCCGCCGGTGCGCCGGTGGTCGCCTGGGTGGCGTTCCGCCGCGGCCACTTCCGCTTCGTCAAGGGCGACCCCGACGCCTACAGGGCCAGCCCGCGGGCGACGCGGCGCTTCTGCAGCCAATGCGGCACGGCGCTGACCTTCGAGTATTCGGCCGGCACCGACAGCGTCGACGTCACCATCGCCAGCCTCGACGACCCCAATCTGGCCGAGCCGGTCTACCAGATCTGGACCGCCAGCCGGCTGCCGTGGCTGCACCTGGAAGGCCGCGGCCCCCAGTTTCCCGGCGATGCCCCGGGGGAGCCGCCGCTGCATTGACCGACCCATGGAGGGGTGACAACCCGCCCCCTTGCGGCTTATAAGCCTTTCCAATCCTCGGTGATTGGGAAGACCGCCATGCACGACATCAAGGCCATTCGCGACAATCCCGAGGCGCTGGATCGCGGCCTCTCCCGTCGCGGCGCCGAGCCGGCCGCCGGCCGCATCCTCGCCCTCGACGAAAAGCGGCGCGCCGCCCAGACCCGTTTCCAGGATTTGCAGGCAAGGCGCAACGAGGCCTCGAAGCAGATCGGCGCGTTGAAGCGCGAGGGCAAGGACGCAGCAGCCCTGATGGACGAGGTGGCCGCCCTCAAGGAGCGCATCCCCGCCGCCGAGGAGGAGGACAAGGCGCTGGGGGTGGAGATCGACGCCCTGCTCGCCGCCATCCCCAACCTGCCCGCCGCCGACGTCCCCGACGGCCCCGACGACAGCGCCAACGTCGAGGTCAAGCGGTGGGGCGAGCCACGCGCCTTCGACTTCCCGCCGCTCGAACACGACGCCATCGGCGAGAAGCTGGGCCTGATGGATTTCACCGCCGCCGCCCGCCTGTCCGGCGCCCGCTTCGTCGTCCTCAAGGGGGCGCTGGCGCGCCTCGAACGGGCGCTGGCCAATTTCATGCTCGACGTGCAGACCGGCCGCAACGGCTACACCGAGGTCAACCCGCCCATCCTGGTCAAGGACACGGCGCTGTTCGGCACCGGGCAGCTGCCCAAGTTCGGCCAGGACCTGTTCCGCACCACCGGCGACCACTGGCTGATCCCCACCGCCGAGGTGCCGCTGACCAACCTGGCCGGCGACACCATCCTCGACGAGGCATTGCTGCCGGTGCGGATGACCGCGCTGACGCCCTGCTTCCGCTCCGAGGCGGGGGCGGCGGGCAAGGACACCCGCGGCATGATCCGCCAGCATCAGTTCTGGAAGGTCGAACTGGTGTCGATCGCCCATCCCGACCGCTCGGAGGACGAGCACGAGCGGATGACCGCTTGCGCCGAATCCATTTTGGAGGGACTGGGCCTGCCCTACCGGCGGATGGTGCTGTCCACCGGCGACATGGGCTTCTCGTCGGTCAAGACCTACGATCTCGAGGTCTGGCTGCCGGGGCAGGGGCGCTACCGCGAGATATCCTCGTGCTCCAATTGCGGCGACTTCCAGGCGCGGCGGATGAAGGCGCGCTTCCGCGCCGCCGGCGACAAGGGCACCCGCTTCGTCCATACCCTGAACGGATCCGGCCTGGCGGTCGGCCGTACCCTGGTGGCGGTGCTGGAGAACTACCAGCAGGCCGACGGCCGCGTGCTGGTGCCCGACGCGCTGAAGCCCTACATGGGCGGGATCGAGGCCATCGGCTGACCATGTTCGCGCCCATCCCCGACCTGTCCGAGGCCCGCATCCTCATCGCCAACGACGACGGCATCAATGCCCCCGGCATCAAGGTGCTGGAGCGCATCGCCCGCTCCCTGTCCAAGGACGTTTGGGTGGTGGCGCCGGAAAGCGAGCAATCGGCCGCCGGCCATTCGCTGACGCTGCGCCGGCCCTTGCGCATCCGCCAGCTGTCGCGGCGGCGCTTCGCCGTCGACGGCACGCCCACCGACGCGGTGCTGCTGGGGGTCAACCACATCATGAAGGGCCGCCGCCCGCACCTCGTGCTGTCGGGGGTCAACCGCGGCGCCAACATGGGCGAGGACATCACCTATTCCGGCACGGTGGCGGCGGCGATGGAGGGCGCCATCCTGGGGATCCCCTCGATCGCGCTGAGCCAGAACCTGCTGCCCGACCATCCGGTCAAATGGGCCACCGTCGAGCATTGGGCGCCCGAGGTCATCCGCCGCGTCACCGCCGTCGGCTGGGGCCGCAACGTGCTGATGAACCTGAATTTCCCCGACGTCCCCCATACCCATGTGACCGGCATCGAGGTCACCTGCCAAGGCAAGCGCAAGATCGGCGACCAATTGGCCGAGCGCTTGGATCCGCGCGGCGAGCCCTATATCTGGATCGGCGCCCAGCGCACCGAGCAGGCCACCACGCCGGGGACCGACCTGGAAGCGGTCTATCGCGGGGCCATATCGGTGACGCCGCTGTGTGTCGACCTCACCGACGGCGCCACCATGCGGGCCCTGGAGACGGTGTTTCCGTGAAGAACAAGGCGTCGATGGCCGCCGAAGCGAGGATCATCCGGCTGCTGATGGAATTGCGTGGCGCCGGGGTGACCGACACGCGGGTGCTGTCGGCGATCGAGAAGGTGCCGCGCGACCTGTTCGTCGAACCGACCTTCCTCGACCAGGCCTATGAGAACACGGCGCTGCCGATCGGCTGCGGCCAGACCATCAGCCAGCCGCTGGTGGTGGCCCTGATGAGCCAGGAACTGGAGATCGGCGAGCGCATGAAGGTGCTGGAGGTGGGCACCGGCTCGGGCTATCAGACCGCGGTGCTGGCCCATCTGTGCCGGCGCGTCTACACCGTCGAGCGCCACCGTCCGCTGCTGGCCGAGGCCGAGGCCCGGCTCAAGGCGCTACGCTTGCACAACGTCACCGCGCGGGCCGGCGACGGCGCCAAGGGCTGGCCCGAGCAGGCGCCGTTCGACCGCATCATGGTGACCGCGGCCGCCCACGACGTCCCCCCGGCGCTGATCCAGCAGCTGAAGATCGGCGGCATCCTGGTGCTGCCGGTGGGGGAGACGTCGCAGGACCTGCTGAAGGTGGTGCGGATGGCGGACGGCCTCGACATCCACCCGTTCCTGCCGGTCCGCTTCGTCCCCCTGGTGGAGGGGATGCCGGAGGAGTAGGGGGCGTGGTCTTCGAGCAGGGATCGTGCTAAAATCCCACGCGAAAGGGGGCATGAATGCCGGTCGTCTTTCGCTGGGCGGGCGTCAGGTTCTATTTCTTTTCCAATGAGGGTGATCCGCGCGAGCCGGCGCATGTCCATGCCGAGCGGCAGGGAGCCGAAGCCAAGTTCTGGCTGTTTCCCGCCGTATGCGTCGCGGAGAGCACCGGCTTCGATCGGCGGGCGCTTTCCGACTTGATGGCCGTCGTTGAGCAGCGCAGGGAAGAGATCGAAAGGGCGTGGCATGAGCATTTCGGCTGATTCGCTTCGTTTCGACGAGCACACGATGTGGGTCGACCTGTCGGACGGCCGTACCATCGGCGTTCCGCTTGCGTGGTTTCCGCGCCTGCTTCATGCGACTGCGGAACAACGCCAGCGTTACCGCATCGGCGCCGGCGGGCGCGGGCTGCATTGGGACGAGATCGACGAAGACATCTCGGTCGCCGGGCTGCTGGAAGGCCGCGGCGACCAGACCCGCAAGCGACCGACGGCGGCGTGAGTGCCCCCATCCGTTCTAACCCGATCGTCCTCCCCGCATTCCCCCCGCCCCATTGCCCCCGCGGCCCGTTCGCGCTTATAGTTCCCCTATGCGCGCGAGCCCACTCCATATTGTTGTCGCCCTGGCGCTGGCGGGATGTGCGGCGCAGCCGGGGGGAACCGCGGGAAATCGCGAGGCCTCGGGGCAGCCGCGCTGCCCGTCGCCGATGGCGGTTTATGCCGGCGACACCGTCTATTCGGTGGCGCGCCATTGCGGCGTCTCGGTCCGCGCCCTGATCGAGGCCAACCATCTGCAGGCGCCCTATGCGCTGGCGGCGGGGATGCGCCTGGCCATGCCGGGCGGCGGTTCCGACCACGTGGTCGAGCGCGGCGACACCCTGTCGGTGCTGGCGCGGCGCTACCGCGTCGATTTCCAATCCCTGGCCGCCGCCAACGGCAAGACCCCGCCCTACACCCTGAAGGTCGGCGAGCATCTCCGTATCCCCGGCGGCACCGCGACCGCCGCCGCCGGCGGCTACGGCAACCTGGTGGTGGCCTCGCCCAACGCCGCCAATCCCGCCCCCGCCATCCACGGCGTGCCGCTGCAGCCGCCGCTGCGGACGGCCGCGGCGCCGCCGCCACCCCAAGTCCCGTCGGCGCAGCGGCCGGCGGCCGCCCAGCCGGCTCCGGCCGGCGCCCAGTCCGCCCCGGCGGCCGTCGCGGCGGCGGTGCCGCCCGAGCCGGCCGCGGTCACCGGCCGCGGCTTCCTGTGGCCGGTGAAGGGCGATGTGGTGCTGGATTTCGGCCCGCAGCCGGCCAAGGGCCAGAACAACGACGGCATCAACATCGCCGCTCCCAAGGGCAGCCCGGTGCGCGCCGCCGAGAACGGGGTGGTCGCCTATATCGGCAACGAACTCAAGGGCTTCGGCAACCTCATCCTGCTCAAGCACGCCGATGGCTGGATGACCGCCTACGCCCATGCCGACCAGGTGGCGGTGCGCCGCGGCGACGCCGTCAAACGCGGCCAGCAGATCGCCACCGTCGGCGCCACCGGCTCGGTGACCGCGCCGCAGTTGCATTTCGAGATCCGCCGCGGCAGCGAGGCGGTCAACCCGATCGACTACCTCAAGGACGTCATCGCAGCCGGCAGCCCAGACGGCCCGCCAGATCCTGGATGAACTGCCAGGCCACCCGGCCCGAGCGGGCGCCGCGGGTCACCGCCCATTCGTTGGCTTGGGCGTACAGCGCGTCCTCGGCGATGGGCAGGCCGAAGCGCGCGGCGTAGCCGGCGGCGATGGCGAAATAGGTGTCCTGGTCGACATGGTGGAAGCCCAGCCACAGGCCGAAGCGGTCGGACAGCGACACCTTCTCCTCGACCGTCTCGCCGGGGTTGATCGCCGCGCTCTGCTCGTTCTCGATCATCGTCCGGCTCATCAGGTGGCGGCGGTTCGAGGTGGCGTAGAACACCACGTTGTCCGGCCGGCCCTCGATGCCGCCCTCCAGCACCGCCTTCAGCGCCTTGTAGGCATGGTCCTGGGTCTCGAACGACAGATCGTCGCAGAACAGCACCGAGCGCCGCGGCGACGCCCCCAACAGGCGCAGCAGCCGCGGCAGCGAGGGTATGTCGTCGCGATGGATCTCGACCAGGATCAGGCCGCCGGGTCCCTCGGCGTTGACGGCGGCGTGCACCGCCTTGACCAGCGAGCTCTTGCCCGAGCCACGGGCGCCCCACAGCAGCGCGTTGTTGGCCGGCAGGCCCAGGGCGAATCGCCGGGTATTGCCCAGCAGCAGCTCGCGCTGGCGCTCGATGCCCTTGAGCAGGCCGATGTCAACCCGGTTGACGGCGGTCACCGGCTCCAGCCGGTCGGGGTCGGCATGCCAGACGAAGGCGTCGGCGGCGTCCAGGCCGGCGGCGTTTTCCGGGGGCGGCGCCAGCCGATCGAGGGCGTCGGCGATGCGGGCGAGCAGGGCGATGATGTCGGCGTTCATGGGCGTCGAGGGTAAGGCAGGCCGCTTTGGTCGGCAATACGGATGCGAAATCGCCCAACCGTGGCCCGTCGCGGGAGTTAAGGTTTGCAACGCAGCGCCGGGAGGCTATATTCCGCTCGGCTTTCGAGAGGAGATTCCATGCTGATTTCACCCGCATTCGCCCAGGCCGCCGCGTCCGGCGGAGCCGCCGCCGGGCTGGAACAGTTCCTGCCCCTCGTCCTGATCTTCGTCGTCTTCTATTTCCTGCTCATCCGTCCGCAGCAGAAGCGGGCCAAGCAGCACAAGGAAATGCTGACCCAACTGCGCCGCGGCGACCGGGTGATCACCGGCGGCGGCATCATCGGTTCGGTGGTCAAGCTGGTCAGCGACACCGAGGTGTCGGTCGAGGTCGCAGAGGGCGTGCGGGTGCGGGTGGTGCGCTCGTCGATTTCCGAGGTTCTCAGCAAGACCGAACCGGTCGCCGCCGCCAAGCCCGACGCGGGCGACAGCGACAAGGCTGCCGACAAGTAGGATAGCGGACGGCACATGTCACATTTCCCCAGGTGGAAGATTGCGTTGGTGCTGGTGGTGGCCATCGCCGGCCTGGTATTTGCGGCGCCCAGCCTGCTGCCGCGTGAGACGACCGACCGGTTGCCGTCGTGGCTGCAGCCGGTCAGCCTGGGCCTCGATCTCCAGGGCGGCTCGTACCTGCTGCTGGAGGTCGACACCGCCTATGTCACCAAGGAGCAGGTGACCTCGCTGATCGAGAGCATCCGCACGACGCTCCGCAAGGAGCACATCAAGTACGCCGACCTGGGGGCGATGGGCCGCGACGCCGTCCGGGTCCGCGTCCTCGACCCGGGCGAGCGCGAAACCGTCCGCCAGATGATCCACAAGCTGGATCCCGAGATCGCCGCCGAGAGCGCCGACGACGGCACGCTCACCTTCCGCTTTTCCGAGTTCCAGACCAAGCGCCGCATCGCCCAGGCGGTCGACCAGTCGCTGGAGATCGTGCGCCGGCGCATCGACGAGCTGGGCACGCGCGAGCCGTCGATCCAGCGCCAGGGGCTGGATCGCATCGTCGTGCAGCTGCCCGGCGTCAAGGATCCGGACCGCATCAAGCAGCTGCTGGGCAAGACCGCCAAGCTGGCCTTCCACATGGTCGACGAGAACACCTCGCCCCAGGACGCCTCCCGCGGCCGCCTGCCGCCGGGCACCGAGCTGCTGCCCATGGCCGACGAAGGCCGCGGCCAGCAGCCGCCGGTCGTGGTGTTCAAGCGGGTCGAGGTCAGCGGCGACATGCTCACCGATTCCCAGGCGACCTTCGACCAGATGGGCCGGCCGGCGGTCAGCTTCCGCTTCAATACCGCCGGGGCCAAGCGCTTCGGCGAAACCACCCGCGAAAACACCGACAAGCGCCTGGCCATCGTGCTCGACGAAAAGGTGATCTCGGCGCCCAAGATCAACGAGCCGATTCTGGGCGGCACCGGCATCATCACCGGCAATTTCAGCGTCCAGCAGGCCAAGGATCTGGCGCTGCTGCTGCGTGCCGGCGCCCTGCCGGCGCCCTTGAACGTGCTGGAGGAACGCACCGTCGGCCCCGATCTCGGCGCCGATTCGATCCGTGCCGGCGAGATGGCCTGCGGCATCGGTCTGGTCCTGGTGGTCGGCTTCATGGTGGTGATCTACGGCACCCTGGGCATGCTGGCCAACGTCGCCCTGGTGCTCAACCTGGTGCTGCTGATGGCGGTGCTGTCGCTGCTGGGCGCCACCCTGACCCTGCCCGGCATCGCCGGCATCGTGCTGACCATGGGCGCCGCGGTCGACGCCAACGTGCTGATCTACGAGCGCATGCGCGAGGAACAGCGGAACGGGCGGAGCATCCTGTCGGCGGTGCAGGTGGGCTTCGAGCGCGCCTTCAACACCATCTTCGACGCCAACGTGACCCACCTGCTGGCGGCGGCGCTGCTGTTCCAGTTCGGTACCGGCCCGATCCGCGGTTTCGCCATCACGCTGATGGTGGGCATCGGCAGCTCGATGTTCACCTCCATCATGGTGACGCGGATCATGGTGCTGAGCTGGATCTCATTGCGCCGGCCCAAGGCGCTGCCGCTGTGAAGGATCGACAGGCATGACCCTCTACGCCCGCCTGATCGGCAAGACCAACCCGAAATACGACTTCATCCGGCTGCGCTTCATCGCCTTCGCCATCACCGGTGTGCTGATCCTGGGCTCGTTCGCCTCGATGGCGATCAAGGGCTTCAATTTCGGCATCGACTTCGCCGGCGGCCTGGTGATCGAGGCGCAGGCCAGCGCCGAACGCGTCGACATCGGCCATATGCGGACGGTCCTCGACGGCCTCGGCCTGGGCGAGGTGTCGCTGCAGGAATTCGGCGCCACGGGGCGCGACGTGATGATCCGCGTGCAGCGCCAGGACGGCGGCGACAAGGCGCAGATGGCGGCGCTCACCCGGGTCAAGGAAGCGCTGGGAGCCGGCTACGATTACCGGCGGGTCGAGATCGTCGGCCCCAAGGTCGGCGACGAGCTGAAGACCGACGGCATGCTGGCGGTGACCCTGGCGGTGCTGGGCATCGCCGCCTATGTGTGGTTCCGCTTCGAGTGGCAGTTCGGCATCGGGGCGCTGATCGCCACTTTCCACGACGTCATCACCACCTTCGGCCTGTATTCGCTCACCGGCCTGGAGTTCAACCTGACCAGCGTCGCCGCCATCCTCACCATCGCCGGGTATTCCATCAACGACACCGTCGTCGAGTACGACCGGGTCCGCGAGAATTTGCGCAAGTACAAGAGCATGTCGATCTACGACCTCTTGAACCTGTCGGTCAACGAGACCCTGGCGCGGACCGTGCTGACGGTGTCGACGGTATTCCTTTCGGTGGTCACCCTGGTCGTCATCGGCGGCGAGGTGCTGCACGGCTTTGCGCTCGCCATGCTGTGGGGGCTGGTGGTCGGCACCTATTCGTCGGTCTACGTCGCCATGCCGGTGCTGATCTACTTCAACCTGCGACCGGGCGGAGCCGCGAAAGCGGAAGTGGACGTGGCCGGCCCTTGAGATCGAAGTCCCTTCTCCCGCGGGGCGGGAGAGCGGCAGGCAATCCTGGAGCCGCCTCATGGACATCACCCCCCTGGTTCCCGCCAATCGCCAATTGATCCACGGCTACGGCGACGGCGGCTTCACCGTTTCCGCCATCCGCCACGAGGGCCCGGTGCTGGTGCTGGCCGATCGCACCATCGCCTGGGATGCGGCCGATGCCGGCGCCGTCACCCTCGAATCCCTGGCCGCGGTGATCGCCGACCGGCCTGACATCCTGGTGCTGGGCTGCGGCAAGGCGATGGTGGCGCCCCCCCGGGCGCTGCGGGCCGCCCTCAAGGCCGAGGGCATCGTCGTCGAGGCGATGGACACCGGCGCCGCCTGCCGCACCTACAACGTCCTGTTGACCGAAGGGCGCCGCGCGGCGGCCGCCCTGATCCCGGTATGATCGGCCGGGTCCTCAACCTGGCCCGGCGGCCCGACCGCAGGCGCCAATTCATCGATTGGAACGGCGGGCACGGCATCCGCTTCGACTTCGTCGACGCCGTCGACGGCGCCGGGCAGGCGGGCGCGGATCTGGTGCACGACGGGATCCTGGCGGCGGACGCCCACACCTATTCCATCGGCGCCATCGGCAATGCGCTGTCGCACCGGCGCCTGTGGCTCCAGGCCGCCGCCGGCGCCGAGCCGATGCTGGTGTTCGAAGACGATTGCTGCCTGCGCCGCGGGTTCGCCCAGTTGCTGGACCAAGCCCTGGCCGCGGCGGGCGAGGGGTGGGACATCTTCTTCCTGGGCTACAACACCAATGCCGCGATCGCCGTGATCACCCCCGAGAAACTGTTCGGGGTGGTGGTGTTCGACGACAACGCGCTGAGGAAGCCCGGCTATTTCGACAAGTTCGCCAAGGGCGCGCCGGACGCGCCGCCGCCCTATGTGTTCGACACGGTGCGGGCGTGGGGGACTCTCGGCTACGTGGTCACCCCCAAGGGCGCCGAACGGCTGCTGGACGCCTGCTTTCCCCTGGCCTCCGATCGCGGGGTCACCATGCACGTCGAAGGCCGCGCCATGCTGCCACGGGCGCTCGACGGCATGATCAACCTGGCCCTGCAGGATGGGCGGGCGGCGGCCAAATGCTGCTTCCCGCCCATCGTCTGCGGCCCCAACGACGACAGCGACGTCGTCCTGGAACCCGATCCTACTGGTCGAGGACGCTGACCGCCCGGCGGTTCTGCGCCCACGACGATTCGTCGCTGGAAACCGCCACCGGACGTTCCTTGCCGTAGCTGATGATCCGCAGCCGCCCCGAGGCGATGCCGTTGTCGGTCAGCCACGTCCGCACCGCCTGGGCGCGGCGGTCGCCGAGGGCGAGGTTGTACTCGCGGGTGCCGCGTTCGTCGGCATGGCCTTCGATCAGCAGCTTGACCGCCGGATTGGCGTTGAGCCAGGCGGCCTGCTTGCGCAAGACGTTCTTGCCCTCGGTGTCGAGGGTGGAGGAATTGGTGACGAACAGGACGCGGTCGCCGACCGCCTGCAACTGGGCGCGCAACGCGTCGGCGCCGGTCAGCGCGGCCCTGCCGCGGTCGGAGCCGAGCGATTGGCCGGACTGGTTGCCGCCGCTGCCCGAAACGGCACCGGTGTTCTGGGGGCTCTCGGCACAGGCGGCGAGCGCCAGGGCAAAAACAACGGGAATAAGGAACGTTCTACGCGCCATCAGGGATACCTCATGCTGTCGATGTCCACCGCATCCGTGATAGATCGAAAATGCGGCTGCCGCTAGGCAAGTTATTCAGTCTTCACCTTAAGTATGTTCTGTCCTATCCTCATTCCGAAGCGGACTCAAGGGGGTGTCCGGGGGTAGGCCGGTGGGTGCATGACTCTAAGTGCCAAGGTAACCGTATTCTTCGTCGCGATCGCCGTCAGCTTGGTCGCCATGCTGATGGCGATCAGTCTCTATGCGTTTCGCACCTTCTCGATCGCCTCGTCGACCGAACACATCCGGACTTCGGCTGAAATCGTGCGCGTGCACCTCACCGAATCCATGATCAACGGCGTCATCGACAAGCGCGAGAGCTTCCTGCGCCGGCTCATGGAGGTGGACGGGCTCGCGTCCGCCCGGGTGGTTCGCAGCCCGCTGGTGGTCAAGCAATTCGGCAAGGGCTTTTCCGAGGAAGTCCCCGACGATGAGATCGAGCGCACCGTGCTGGCCGAGGGCAAGGCGCAGTACCGGGTGATCGAGACCGCCGAGGACACCTTGATCCGCGGCACCATTCCGTTCATCGCCACCAGCCGCGGTTCGCCCAATTGCCTGCAATGCCACCAGGTCGAGGAGGGCAACGTCCTCGGCGCGGTCACCATGCTGGTATCCATCGGCTCGCTGAAGTCCAAGGCGCTGATGACGGTGGCCGAGATGGTCGGCATCGTCGCCCTGTTCGCCGCCACCGCCTTCATCTTCATCCGCCGCATCATCCGCCCGATCTCGGATACCGCCAACAACGTCGAGCTGGTGGTGCAGCGGGCGCTCAAGGGCGATTTCAAGGGCATGGTGGAGCAGTGCACCAACGACGAACTGGGCAAGATCGCGGTCGACATGAACCGGCTGCTGAGCTTCCTCGACGACGGCCTCAGCCGCATCGGCGCCAGCGTCGCCCGCCTCACCGACCGCACGCCGTCCCCCGACGAGAACCAGCTGACCGCCACCATCGACATGGTCGACCAGCTCACCCGCGCCGCCCATTTCAAGCAGGCGATCGAGGAGGACGAGACCAAGGCCGAGATCCATCAGCGCCTGGCCGTCGCCATCCGCCGGGAATTCGGCATCGAGCACTATTCGCTCTACGAGATCGTTCCCAACCACAACCACATCACGCCGCTGATCGTCGACGGGGAAGTGGAGTGCAATTGCAAGTGGTGCGACCCGCAGATCCTGGTGCGCGCCGAGGGCTGCCGGGCCAAGCGCACCGGGCATCGCGTCGACGGGGTACACAATGCCGGCATCTGCTATTCGTTCATGCCGCCCGACGACAGCGGCTACAAGCACATCTGCCTGCCGATCATCCAGTCGGGTTCGGTCGGCAACATCCTGCAGCTGGTGGTGCCGCCGGGAGGCGAGGAACGGATTTCCGGCCTGATCCCCTTCGTCAACGTCTACCTGCGCGAGACCGCGCCGGTGCTGGAAACCAAGAAGCTGATGGAGACGCTGCGGGAATCGAGCCTGCGCGACCCGATGACGGGGCTCAACAACCGCCGATTCCTCGAGGAATACGTCGACACCCTGGTGGCCAATTCGCAACGGCGCAAGACCGATCTGGCCGTGCTGATGCTCGACCTCGACTTCTTCAAGATGGTCAACGACACCTACGGCCACGATGCCGGCGACGCGGTGATCCGGGCACTGGCCAAGCTGTTGCGCCAGTCGGTGCGGGCCTCGGATCTGGTGATCCGCTACGGCGGCGAGGAATTCCTCATCGTGCTGGCCGACACCGCGCCGGCCGACGCCGATCTGGTGGGCGAAAAGATCCGCGCCGCGGTCGAGCAGCTGGAGGTGCAAGCCAGCAACGTGGTGCTGCGCAAGACCATCTCCATCGGCATCGCCGATTTCCCCAACGACAGCGACACCTTCTGGCAAGCGGTCAAGTTCGCCGACGTCGCCCTCTACCAGGCCAAGGAAGGCGGTCGCAACCGCGTGGTGCGCTTCAACGCCGAGATGTGGGGCGACAAGAGCTACTGATGCCCTCTCCCGCAAAGCGGGAGAGGGCTGAATCGGGCTACCCCAGATTGGCGGCGACGAAATCCCAATTGGCGAGATGGTCGAGCACCGCCTGGACGAAATCGGGGCGGCGGTTCTGGTAGTCGAGGTAATAGGCGTGTTCCCACACGTCGACGGTGAACAGCGCCTTCTGCCCGTGCGCCAGCGGCAGGTCGGCGTTGGCGGTCTTGGCGATGGCCAGCTTGCCGTTGGCCTCGACCAGCCAGGCCCAGCCCGAGCCGAACTGGGTGATTGCGGCGTTCTTGAAGTCGTCCTTGAACTTGTCGAAGCCGCCGAGATCCGACTCGATCCGCGCCAGCACCTTGCCCGACGGCTTGCCGCCGCCGCCCTTCTTCAGGCAGTTCCAGAAGAAGGTGTGGTTCCATACCTGGGCTGCGTTGTTGAAGATGCCCTGCTTGGCCGGCAGGTCGGCGGCAGCGGCCTTGATCACGGCTTCCAGCGACTGCGACGCCAGGGGGGTGTCCTTGGTCAGGTTGTTGAGGTTGGTGACGTAGGCGGCGTGGTGCTTGCCGTGGTGGAATTCCAGGGTGCGCGCCGAGATGTAGGGCTCCAGCGCGTCGTTGGCGAAGGGAAGGGGGGGAAGCTCGAATGCCATGGTTGGCCGCTCCGTCAATTGGATGTGGGGGAGTCTGGATAAAATCTAATGAGCCATAACATAAGGGCTGTGCGCCGGCTTGTGAAGCCGGCAAGGCGAATCAGGAGAGGAATGCCAAATCGGGCTGCCCTACCGCCAGGCGTGCCGCCGCCAGGCCGGAGACGATTGCCGCCTCGATGGTGCAGGGCCACGGCCCGGCGAGCCAGTCCCCCGCCAGCAGGATCTTGGCGAAGGGGGTATGGGGCGGCGGCCGGCGGCGCACCGCTTCGGGGGTATGGGCCACGGTGGCGCGGCGTTCCTTGAGGACGCGGCAGCGGGGCTGCGCCGATCCCGGCTGGCCGATCGCCGCCGCCACTTCCCGCCACAGCGTCGCCGCCACCGTCTCGGCGGGTTCGGTGGCCAGGCGGTCGGCGGCGGAGACGGTGACCGACAGCACCGCGCCGCGCCGCGCCAGCCATTGCGCCACGCCGCCGGTCACCCCCAGGAACGGCAGCCCGCCGGACAGCGCCGCCGGCCGTTCGAGGCGGAAATGGGCGTTGACGATGGCGCGGGATTCGAAGCGGGGTGTTCCGGCCATCACGCCCTCCAGCGCCCACGGCGGCAAGGCGAGGACGGCGCGATCGCCCGGACCGAGCGGGACACGGCCGTCCTCGAACACCAGGGCGTCGGCCTCGGCCGACAGCAGCCGGTGGCGGAAGCGCAGTTCGGCGCCGCCGCCGGCCAGGCGCGCCACCGCCGGCGCCACCAGGGCGTCGGACAGGCCGGCGTGGAACACCCACGGCCGCAGCGCCTGGCTTCCCCCCATCAGGGCGGCGCGCAGCAACCTGGCGAACAGCCGCGCCGACGCCTCGGCCGGATCGGTGTTGAGGGCGGCCACGCACAACGGCTCCCACACCCGCCGGAACGATTTGGCGCCGCCCAGGCTGGCGGCCACCGTCCGGCCCTCGGGGCAATAGGGCAGGCCGCAGGCCTTGAGCAATTCCCACGGCCGCGCCGCCAGGCCGGCGGCGGTGAGGGTCCAGCGCTCGCCACTGGCGACGTCGAGGAAGGGGAAGCGGGCGGGGTAGGGCGTCATCGCCGCGATGCCGCCGACATGGCGGGCGAAGGCCAGCGCCGTCCGGTTGACCCCGAGCAGAAGATGGGTGCCGTTGTCGATCACCTGGCCGAGGGTTTCGTCGGGGAACGAGCGGCAGCGCCCGCCGGCATGGCCGGCCGCTTCGTGCAGCACCACCGGCATTCCCGCCCGGGTGGCGGCGGCGGCGCAGGCCAGGCCGGCCAATCCGGCGCCGACCACATGCAGGCGCGCGGTCATGCCCCGTCGTGAGCGCCGAACAGTCCGCCGGCTGCCGCCACCAGATAGTCCCACGCGCCCAACCGCACCGGGCCGGCCAGCGGATCGGCGATACGCAGCCGGCAGCACAGGCGTTGCGCCAGCATCACGGCGGCGGCGGCCAGCATCCTCAGGCGGCGATCGCGCAGATGGTTGGCCAGGGCGCTGGACAATTCGATCAGGCCGTCGACGCCGTCGAGAACCTCGTCGAACACCCGGCGCAGCCGCGGCGACGCCGCGTCGTCGGCGAAGGCGTCGGAGGCGACGCCGGCCCGCATCAGCCAGTCGCGCGGCATGTAGATCCGCCCCAGCGATTTGTAGTCGGCGCCGCTGCTGCGGATCAGGTCGAGGATCTGCAAGGCCACGCACAGGGCGTCGCCGGCGGCGAAGGCGGCCGGATCCTCGCCGTGGACGTCGAGCAGGAAGCGCCCGATCGGCACCGCCGAAAACCGGCAATAGGTCATCAAATCGGCCCAGTCGCGGCAATGGTCGCACACCGCGTCGCGGCGGAACGCCTGCAGCAATTCGCCGGCATGAACCAGCAGCAGGCCGTCGCCCTTGACCTCGCGGCGTAGCGCGGCGGCGGTTCCCGCCTGGGAATTGCCGGCCAGGGCGTCGTCGAGAATCTCGAAACGGGTGAGCTTCTCCTCGGCGCTGAGCGTCGGGGCGTCGGCGACCGCGGTGGCGGCGACGGCGAAGCGGTAGAAGGCCACCACCTGGCGGCGGGCGGTCGTCGGCAGCAGCCGCGCGGGCCAGGGCATCGCTTCGTCTTCGGACCGGCCGGAGGGCCGGAGGATGGCGGTGGCGGCGCGCAATGGATGGTCCTTGCGGTGCGAGGGAAACCAGGCGAACTTGACAGGGTCCGAATTATGACATGCCTTTGGTATGTCCGCCAGGGCTGGAGGGCGATCATGGCCCAAAATTTGTCACAGGCAGCCGAGCACGTCCGCCGCTGCGACCGCGAGCGTTTCGTCACCGCGCTGTTCGCAAAGGCGGAACAGCGCGAGGGATTGATGGTTCTCTACGCCTTCAACGCCGAGGTGGCGCGGGTGCGGGAAAGCGTGCGCGAACCCCTGGCAGGCGACATCCGCCTGCAATGGTGGCGCGACGTCATCGCCGGCGCCCGGCCGGAGGACGAGATCGCCCGCCATCCGGTGGCGGCGCCGCTGCGCCATCTGGTCGCCGGGGGGATCCTGCCGGCGGTACGGCTGGAGCGGATCCTCGATGGGCGCGAGCGCGACCTGGCGGCGGAGCCGTTCGCCGACCTCGCCGAACTGGAAGCCTATGCCGAGGCCACCTCGGGGCAATTGTCGCAGGCGGCGCTGGCCGTCCTGGGGGTGGGCGGCGGCGACACCGTGGCGGCGGCCGGCGCCGTCGGCACCGCCTTCGCCCTCGCCGGGCTGATGCGGGCGGTTCCGCATCAGCTGTCGACCGGGCGCTCGACGATTCCCGAGGCGGCGCTGGCCGCGGCCGGCACCTCGTCGGCGGCGATGCTGGCGGGCCGGGCGCCGCGCGCTGCGGTGGCAGCCGCCGCCCGGTGCGTCGGCGAGCGCGCCCGCGCCCTGCTGGCCGAGGCGCGCGCCCGCAGAATAGACCGCCGCGGATTGCCGGCGCTGCTACCGGCGACACTGGCGTCGGGCCACCTGGCTCGCCTGGAGCGGGCCGGCTGGGACGTTTTCGCCGGCCACCTGGCCCGCCCGGCGACGGCGCCGCTGCGGCTGACGCTGAACTGGGCGCTGGGGCGGTTTTGACTGCTGGTCAGTCCAGCACCCAGGGCGGATCCGGGATCACCTGGAACAGGTCGTTCAGCCCCTTGCCCCAGCGCTGGTGCAGGTCGTTGAAATAGGGATCCTCCTCGCGGATGATCTGGTGGGTGCCCAGGCGCAGGGCGTCGCGGCGGTACAGCGCCAGGTCGATCGGAAGTCCCACCGTCATGTTGGATCTTATCGTCGAATCAAGGGATAACAGGGCGCACTTGGCAGCCCGGATGAGGTCGGTTTCGACGTTGACGACGCGGTCGATGATCGGCTTGCCGTACTTGGTTTCGCCGATCTGGAAGTACGGGGTCTCGGCGGTCGCCTCGATGAAGTTGCCGGCGGCGTAGATCATGAACAGGCGCGGCGCCTCGCCCTTGATCTGGCCGCCGAGGATCAGCGAGACGTTGAATTCGACTCCGGTCTCGCGCAGGTGCTCGGCGTCGTCGCGATGGATCTCGCGCACCGCGGCGCCGACCATGCGGGCGGCGGAGTACATGGAATCGGCCGCCATCAGGCTGTGGGCGGGGGTCTCGGCGCGGATGCCGCGCTCCAGGATCGCCGCCACCGCCTGGGTGATCGCCAGGTTGCCGGCCGACAGCATCACCAGCACCCGCTCGCCCGGCCGCTGCCACAGGCGCAGCTTGCGATAGGTCGAGATGTGGTCGACGCCGGCGCTGGTGCGCGAATCGGCGGCGAAGACCAGGCCCTGGTTCAGCGCCATCGCCACGCAATAGGTCATGTCACTGCTCCTCCCGCATGGCTTCGAGCCGGACCTTGGTCCGCATCCGCTCGCCGCTGCCGCCGCGCTGCACGCCCCGCACCGGCGCCGCCCCCCGGCCGTCGAGCGCGACCGCCAGGCGGACATAGGCGTGGGTGGCGCTTTGGCAGTTGCACGGGTCGAAACTCACCCAGCCGAGATATTCGACCTCGGCCTCGGCCCAGGCATGGGTGGCGAGGTGGCGGCCGGCCTCGGCGGCGGTGTGGAGGTAGCCGCTGACATAGCGCGCCGGCACGCCCAGGCTGCGGCAACAGGCGATGAACAGGTGGGCGTGGTCCCGGCAGGTTCCGGTGCCGCGCTCCAGCGCCACGGCGGCGCCCTGGTCGTCCTCGCACTCCGCGATGCCGACCCGCTGGTGGATGGCGGCCATCAGGCCGTGCAGCGCCGCCAGCCGGTTGCGGCCGGGAGCGGGGGCGTGCGGCCGGGCGAAGTCGCGTACGCCGTCGTCGGCCAGGGTCAGTTCGGTCGGCCGCAGATAGGCCTCGGGCGGCGGGCCGGCCGGGTCGAGGGGCAGCACCCCGTTGGTGTCCCGGGTGTCGACCTCGCCCTCGACCGCGATCTCGACCCGATGATGGGGTTCGGTGACGGCGACGGTGTGCACCAGGTTGCCGAAGCCGTCCCACCACGGGTGGATCGAACCGGGCGCCTTCAGCCGCCAGCGCAGCAGCCGCTGCGACGGCTCGGGCCGCGGCGACAGCCTGAGATACTGGATCGAGGCCCCGGCCGGGGTGGAATAGGCATACTCGGTGCTGTGGATGATCGAGAGGATCATGCCGCCATCATGAAATCCGCGTGGATCTGGTCGCCGAGCACGCTGTTGCTCGCGATGAAGCGGTCGGCGAAGGCGTCCAGCCCGTTGGACAGCAACTGGTCGAGCCGGCCCCAGTGCAGTTCCGCATGGATCGCCCCGGCCAGGCGGGTGCATTCGGAATCCGGGCGCAGCTGCTGGAGGATCTCGACCACCATGTCGAGGCAGGCGTGCAGCGAGCGCGGCATATCGGCGATCAGGATCAGCATCTCGGCCGCCCGCGCCGGGGTGACGTCGCCCTTGAACAGGGTGCGGTAGGCCTTGAAGGCGCTGACCGCGCGCAGCAGCGTCGCCCAATGCAGATGCTCGGACGGGTCGGCCTCGTGGCTGGCGGCGGTCACGCCCTGGGCGCGGGTGTTGATCAGGCGGGCGGTGTTGTCGCCGCGCTCGAGGAAGGTGCCCAGCCGGAGGAAGTGATAGGCCTGGTCGCGCAGCATGGTGCCGTAGGTAATGCCGCGGAACAGGTGCGACCGCCCCTTGACCCAATCGCAGAAGCCGGTCAGCCCCTGTTCGCGCAGGCGGGCGCCGTTGAGTTCCCGCATTTCCAGCCAGGTGGCGTTGATCGCCTCCCACAGCTCGTTGGAAATGGTGCTTCGCACCGCGTGGGCGTTCTCGCGCGCCGCCCGCAGGCTGGCGTGGATCGACGACGGGTTGGCGGTTTCCAGCACCGCCCACGGAATCACCTTGATCGGCGAGATGTCGCCGTGGAGTTCGTGGTAGTCGCGCCCGCTGCCCGAGATGGTCAGCACCGGCTGCCAGGCGAAGTCCGCATCGCTGCCCGACATCGACAGGCGGTTGGCGACGTCGAGCAGACGGGCCATGTTCTCGGCCCGCTCCATGTAGCGGCTCATCCAGTAGAGGTGTTCCGCAGTGCGGCTCAGCATGGCCGATCCTCCGACAAGACCCAGGTGTCCTTGGTGCCGCCGCCCTGCGACGAGTTGACCACCAGCGAGCCCTCGCGCAGCGCCACCCGGGTCAGGCCGCCGGGCACCAGGGTGGCGGTCTCGCCCATCAGCACATAGGGCCTGAGGTCGACGTGGCGCGGCGCGATCGCCTTGTCCACCAGGGTCGGGCAGGTGGACAGCGCCAGCGTCGGCTGGGCGATGTAATTGCTGGGGTTTTCCAGAATCTTGAGGCGGAAGGCCGCGATCTCGTCCTTGGTCGAGGAGGGGCCGATCAGCATGCCGTAGCCGCCCGAGCCGTGCACCTCCTTGACCACCAGCTCGGCCAGATGGTCGAGCACGTAGCCGCGGTCGTCGGGCAGGTCCAGCCGCCAGGTCTGCACATTGGCCAGGATCGGCTCCTCGCCCAGGTAGAAGCGGATCATCGCCGGGACGTGGATATAGGTGGCCTTGTCGTCGGCGACCCCGGTGCCGATGGCGTTGGCCAGCGTCACCCCGCCGGCGCGGTAGACCGACAGCAGCCCCGGCACGCCCAGCACCGAATCGGGGTGGAAGGCCAGCGGATCGAGGAAATCGTCGTCGATGCGCCGGTAGATCACGTCGACCCGGCGCGGCCCCTCGGTGGTTCGCATCCACACCAGGCCGCCGTCGACGAACAGGTCGCGGCCTTCGACCAGTTCGATGCCCATCTGCTCGGCCAGGAAGGCGTGCTCGAAATAGGCGCTGTTGTAATAGCCGGGGGTGAGCAGCACCACGGTCGGCTCGCCGTCGCAACGCGCCGGCGCCACCGAGCGCAGGTTCCTCAACAGCAGCTCGGGATAGGAATCCACCGGCTCGACCCGATAGCGGCCGAACAGGTCGGGGAACAGGCGCATCATCATCGCCCGGTTCTCCAGCATGTAGGACACCCCCGAGGGCGAGCGCAGATTGTCCTCCAGCACCGAGAACTCGTCGGGTCCGGTGCGCACCACGTCGATTCCGGCGATGTGGATGTAGACGTCGCGGGCGACGTCGAGGCCCTGCATTTCCGGCCGGTAGAACTCGTTGTCGAGCAGGCGCTCCTTGGGGATCTTGCCGGCCGCGAAGATTTCCTGGCCGTGATAGATGTCGTGCAGGAAGGCGTTCAACGCCCGCACGCGCTGGCAGCAGCCGTCGCTCACCCGCTTCCATTCCGCCGCCGACAGGATGCGCGGGATGGGGTCGAACGGGATCAGGCGCTCGGTGCCCTCCTGGTCGCCGTAGACCGCGAAGGTGATCCCGAGGCGGCGGAACATCTCGTCAGCCTGCTCGTGCCGGCGCGGCAGCAGTTCGGGGCTGGCCGACAGCAGCCACTTCTCATAGGGCTGGTAGGGACCTCGAACCCGGCCGGAGGCCTTCATTTCGTCGAAAGCCATGGTCTCTCCCCGCATCTGCTACCGGTGCTAATTATGCAAGCGCCGTGCCTCCCCGAAATCAAGCAAAATCGGGCCGGACTTTCGGTCGGTGTGAATACAAATTGGGCAGATCTGCGGTCTCTGCCGCCAAGTTGGGCGTCCTTGCGGATGGCGGCCGGTGGCCACATCTGACCGATGAGGCGGGAGAGAGGGGCAGAGGTTCGTGACCGATCGCCACAGCATCCGTCAGGCCAACGCCGCCGACGAGGCAGCCGTGGTCGCTCCCTTGATCGCCGCCGCCCGTTTCGCCCCCGAGGCGCGCCGCCGGGTAGAGGCCGCCGCCGCCGCCCTGGTCGAGGGGGTGCGGGCGCGGCGCGCCCGCCTGGGCGACCTCGACACTTTCCTGACCGAATACCGGCTGTCGACCGAGGAGGGGGTGGTGCTGATGTGCCTGGCCGAGGCGCTGCTCCGCATCCCCGATTCCGCCACCGCCGACCGGCTGATCCGCGACCGCGTCGGTTCCGCCGACTGGGCCGGGCATCTCGGCCGCAGCGAGTCGCTGTTCGTCAACGCCTCGACCTGGGCGCTGATGCTGGGCGGGCGGCTGGTGCGCCTCGACGAGGGCGTGCTCGGCCGCATGGCGGCCAAGGTGGGCGAACCGGTGGTGCGCGAGGCGCTGATCGGGGCGATGCGGATCATGGGCCGGCAATTCGTCATGGGCCGCACCATCGGCGAGGCGCTGGAGCGCGCCCAGGCGGCCGAACGGCGCGGCTGGCGCCACTCCTACGACATGCTGGGCGAGGCCGCCCGCACCGCCGCCGATGCGGAACGCCATTTCGCCGCCTATGCCGAGGCCATCGCCGCCATCGGCCAAGCGGCGGCGGCGGCCGGGCCGGAGGCGGGGGCGGGGATCTCGGTCAAGCTGTCGGCGCTGCATCCCCGCTTCGAGCCGGCCCAGGCCGAGCGGGTCGCGGCCGAACTGGCGCCGCGCCTGATCGCGCTGTGCCGCCAGGCCCAGGGCGTCAACATCGGGTTGACGGTCGATGCCGAGGAATGCGATCGGCTGGAGCCGATGCTCGACGCCATCGAGCTTGCCGCCGCCGATCCTGGCCTGGCCGGATGGGATGGCTTCGGCCTGGCGCTGCAGGCCTACCAGAAGCGGGCCTGGCCCCTGGCCGGCTGGGTGATCGACCTGGCGCGGCGGACCGGGCGGCGGCTGATGGTGCGGCTGGTCAAGGGCGCCTACTGGGACAGCGAGATCAAGCGGGCGCAGGAGCGGGGGCTGGCCTGCTATCCGGTGTTCACCCGCAAGGCGGCGACCGACGTGTCCTACCTGGCCTGCGCCCGCCTGTTGTTGCAGGCCGGCGACCGGATCTTCCCCCAATTCGCCACCCACAACGCCCATACCGTCGCCGCGCTGGCGGAACTGGCCGGCGGTCGCTCCGGCTGGGAATACCAGCGTCTGCACGGCATGGGCGAGGCGCTCTACGATCAGGTTGTGGCCGAGGGCGGGCGCTGCCGCGTCTACGCTCCGGTGGGCAGCCACGAGGATCTGCTGCCCTATCTGGTGCGCCGCCTGCTGGAGAACGGCGCCAACACCTCGTTCGTCAACCGCATTGCCGACCGCGCCGAACCGGTCGCGGCCATCGTCGCCGATCCGGTGGAGCGGCTGGCCGCCCTGCCGGTCGCCGCCAATCCGCGGATACCGCTGCCGGCCGCCATCTTCGGGCCGGGCCGGCGCAATTCCCGCGGCTGGGACCTGGCCGACCCGGAGGTCGCCGCGGCGCTGGCGGCGGCGGTGGCGGCTGCCGGCGGGCAGACGTTCGCCGCGGCGCCGGCGGTGGGCGGCAACGAAATCCTCGCCGGGCCGGACAGCGAAATCCGCGATCCCGCCGATCGCCGGCGGGTGGTCGGCCGGGTGGTGCCGGCCACCGCCGCCGACGTCGCAGCCGCGGCGCGCCTGGCCGGGGCGGCGGCCGGCGGCTGGGACGCGGTGGGAGCGGAGGCAAGGGCGGCGGTGCTGGAGCGGGCCGCCGACCTCTATGAGCGGGCGGCGCCGGACCTGCTGTGGCTGCTGATCCGCGAGGCCGGCAAGACGGTTCCCGACGCCGTGGCCGAATTGCGCGAGGCGGTCGACGGCTTGCGCTATTACGGCGCCGAGGCGCGGGCCAAACTGGCCGGGGCGCTGACCCTGCCGGGGGTCACCGGCGAGACCAACAGCCTGGAGATGCACGGCCGCGGCGTCTTCGCCTGTATCTCGCCATGGAATTTCCCGCTCGCCATCTTCACCGGGCAGGTGGCGGCGGCCCTGGCCGCCGGCAACGCGGTGGTGGCCAAGCCGGCCGAACAGACGCCGCTGGTCGCCGCCGCCGCACTGCGCCTGCTGCACCGGGCGGGCGTGCCGCCGGAAATCCTCCACCTGCTGCCCGGCGACGGGGCGGTGGGGGCGGCGCTGGCGGCGGCGCCCGAGGTGGCGGGGGTGGCGTTCACCGGCTCGACCGCGACGGCGCGGGCGATCCAGCGGATTCTCGCCGGCCGCGACGGGCCGATCGTGCCGCTGATCGCCGAGACCGGGGGCATCAACGCCATGCTGGTCGATTCCTCGGCGCTGCCCGAACAGGTGGTCGGCGACGTCGTCGCCTCGGCCTTCGGCAGCGCCGGCCAGCGCTGTTCGGCGCTGCGCCTGCTGTTCCTCCAGGAGGAAATCCACGACCGGGTGGTCGAGATGCTGGGCGGCGCCGCGATGGAACTGGCCATCGGCGATCCCGCGCTGCTCGCCACCGACGTCGGCCCGGTGATCGACCGCGCCGCGCTGACGGCGCTGGAGTCCCATTGCCGCGGCCTGTGGGGGAAGACGCCGATGCTGTTCCAATGCCAGCTGCCCGAAGCATGCCGCCACGGCACGTTCTTCGCCCCGCGCGCCTTTGCCGTCGAGCGTCCCGAACTGCTGCCCGGCGAGGTGTTCGGCCCGGTGCTGCATATCGCCCGCTGGCGGGCCGGCGCGCTGGACCGGGCGCTCGACTGGATCGCCGGCACCGGCTATGGCCTCACTTTGGGAATCCACTCGCGCCTGCCGTCGTTCGCGGCAACCGTGCGCGCCCGGCTGGCGGTGGGCAACGTCTATGTCAATCGCGGCATGACCGGTGCGGTGATCGGCGCCCAGCCGTTCGGCGGCGAGGGCCTGTCGGGCACCGGCCCCAAGGCGGGCGGACCCCATTACCTCTATCGTTTCGTCACCGAAAGGACGCTGACGGTGAACATCGCCGCCGCCGGCGGCAATCCAGCCCTGCTGGCCGCCGACGACGGGGGCTAGGGCCGATCGGGATAGGACCGAGGCCATATTGCGGCGACGGTCGGCGTGCTCCTAGGCTGATCGACCAACCCGAACCTGACCGCGGCAAATGCCCAAGCGAACCATCACCCTAAGCCGGACCGGCGAGAAGGCCAAGTCCCGCTTTCTCGCCGCCGCCAGCCACGACCTGCGCCAACCGCTTCAGGCCCTGGCGATGTTCACCGCCGTGCTCGCCGACCGCAATCACGATCCGGCGCTGACCGGGCTGATCGGCCGCATCCAGGACTCCGTCGTCGCCCTGGAGGATCTGCTCGGCAGCCTGATCGAGATGTCGAAACTGGACGCCGGGCTGGTCGAGGCGCTGAAGGCCGATTTCGCCGTGGCGCCGATGATGGCGCGCCTCGCGGCCGAATTCGCGCCGCTGTGCCGGGCCGAGGGGCTGAGCCTGCGGGTGGTGCCGTCCAGCGCCCGGGTGAACGGCGATGCGACCCTGCTGCAACGTATCCTCAAGCATCTCCTCGCCAATGCCGTGCGCTTCACCAAAAGCGGCAAGGTGCTGCTCGGCTGCCGCCGGCAGGGCGGGATGCTGCGCTTCGAGGTGCGGGATTCCGGCATCGGCATTCCCGCCGCCGAGTTCGGCAACATCTTCCGCGAGTTCTATCAGGTCGGCGATCCCGGCCGCGAGCGCCGCCAGGGACTGGGGCTGGGCCTGACCATCGCCGGCCGGCTGGCCGGGGTGATCGGCAGCCGCATCCAGGTGGATTCGCTGGAGGGCAGGGGCTCGCGGTTCGCCGTCGAGGTCCCCTTGGCCGGCGCAGCCGCCCGGCCGGCGCAGATGTCGCTGGGGCTGTCGCGCGCCGGCGCCACCGTGATGGTGATCGACGACGAGCCCGAGGTCCTGGAAAGCCTGCGCATGCTGCTGGATGGCTGGGGCTATCGGGTGGTGCCGGCCAGCGGCGCCGCGGAATGCGCCCGGGCGGTCGACGCGTTGGGGCGGGCGCCCGACATCATCGTCGCCGATTTCCGCCTGCACGACGGCGAGACCGGCGGCGAGGCCATCGCCCGGGTCGAGGCGCGGTCGGGCGGCGGCCGGCGCATCCCGGCGATCATCCTGACCGGCGACACCGCGCCCGAGCGCCTGCGCCAGGCCAGGGCCTGCGGCCATGTGCTGCTGCACAAGCCGGTCCAGGCGGCGGCGCTCCGCGCGGCGATCGACGACGCGCTGACGCGGGCGCCCAACAGCCCCCGGAAAAAGCCGAAGGCCGAGCGGCTTACGGCCTGATGGTGAATGTGGTTTGGGCGCCGGTGAGTTTGAGCAGGCGCAGCACGGCACCCTGCGGCGACGCCAGGCAAAGGTCGGCCCCCAGCCTGTCGAGTTCCTGCCTGGCGATGTGCAGCAGGCCGAGGCCGACCGAGTCGATGCCGGTGAGGCCGGCCAGGTCGAACACCACGTGGTTGCCGCCGAGCCGGGCGATCTCGCCCAGCATCGCCTGGAAATCCGCGTTCGAGCGGAAGTCCAGCTTGCCGTTGAACGTGATGACGAGTCCGGTGCCGTCCCTGGCCACATGGAATTTCATCGCCGCACCCTCATCCAGAAGGAATTGCTTGCCGCCGGGAAGCTGTCGGCGCCGATCGCCTGCCATGCCGGGCGGGCGCGGGCGGACAGGTCCGGGTCCTGCGAGACGTAAAAGGCGGGAAACATCGGTTCCAGCCACAGCCCGCCGCCGAGGAACAGGGCGGCCAGCAGATATTGCTCGTTGTAGAGCAGCCCCTCCGCCTGCGGCGGATAATCGTAGGGCAGATAAACGTCGTGGACGTGCACCACCACCCCCGGCGCCAGCGCCGGCAGCACCTCGAGGAACAGGGCGGTGACGTCGGAATTGGCGAAGCTGCGGTGCGAGCTGTCGATGAACAGCACGTCGCCCGCCTGCAGCTTGGAATACACCGCCGGGTCCATGGTCTCGGCCGGAGCCCGCACCACCTCGTCGCACAGGGCATCGATTTCCGCCCGCGGCTCGGGATCGATGGAGATCAGCAGGGTCCCCAGGCCGTGGTCCCGGATGGCCCGGCGCGCGAACTTGGTCGAATTGCCCGAGCCGATCTCGATCAGCAGGCGCGGCTTGATTTCCGCCAGCAATCCATACAGGGCCAGCGCGTCGAAGCCGGTGAACCACGGATTGCGCCAGCGCGGCGCCGGCGAATCGTCGGCGGCGTCGATCGGAATGGCGGCCAGCATCGGCGCCAGGGCGGCGAAGCGGTCGAGGCGGGCGGCGTAACCGTCCCGGCCGGCGGCGACGATCTCGGCCATGCCCTTCAGCGCCGGCCGGCCGAAGCCCCAGCGCGGCTGGCAGGAATAGACATAGTTGCCCAGCTTGACGGTGGCGACCACGGCGGTACTCTCCCTTCGCCTCCGTCCTTCAATACACCGGCGGAGACCGATGGAGAAGGTGCAGCATGGCGGCCGACCTCGACGGCGAGATGGCCCGCGCGGTGGCGATGGCCCAGGCCGGCCGGCTGGCCGCGGCGATCGTGGCGATGGAGCGGCTGGCGGCCCGCCATCCCGATGCCCTTGCGGCCCGCTACAATCTGGCGCTGATGCTGCTGGAGGCCGGCCGGCTGGCCGAGGCGATCGGCCATCTCGACCGCATCCTCGCCCGCCAGCCCGGCCATCCGCCGTCGCTGTTCAGCAAGGCGAAAGCGCTGCTGGCGCTGGACCGCGCCGCCGAGGCGCTGCCCATCCTCGACCGCCTGGGCGGCGACCCCGAGACCCTGCTGGCCCTGGGCAACGCCCACCGCCGCCTCGGCCACCGCGACGCGGCGGTGGATGCCTATCGACGGCTGACCGCGACGGCGCCCGGATTCGCCGCCGGCCATGTCAACCTTTGCCAGATGCTGGCCGAAATCTCGCCCGAGGCGGCGCTGCCGGCGCTGGAGCGGGCGGTGGCGATCCATCCCGGCCATGGCGACCTCGCCGGCATGCTCGGCCATTGCCTGCTGCGGCTGGGCCGCACCGAGGAGGCGGCGGAACAGTTGCGTCGCGCCCTGGCCCTCGATCCCGGCCTGGCGGCGGCGCGCGGCCACCTGCTCAGGGCCTGCCGCGAACTCGCCCTGTGGGACGAGGAGGAGCGCGTGTTCGCCGCCATCCACGCCGATCTCGGCCGGCTGACCGGGCAGCGCCGGCAGCTGGCGCTGGCGACCCAGGACGCCATCTTCTTTCCCTTCGACGGCGCCGAGATCCGCCGCATCGCCGAGGCCGAGGCCGATTTCCGCACCGGCGGGCGCCCGGTCCCGGTTCCCCGCCCGGCCGCCGCCGCTTCCGGGCCGCTGGTGATCGGCTACCTGTCGCCGGACTTCCGCGAGCACGCCACCATGCACCTGGCCGGCGACGTCTTCGCCCGCCACGACCGCGCCCGGGTCCGGCCGATCGCCTATTCGGTCGGCCCCGACGACGGCTCCGGCTGGCGCGGGCGGATCGGCCGCGATTGCGACGGCTTCGTCGATCTCGCCGCCCTGTCCGACCGCGCCGCCGCCGAGCGCATCGCCGCCGATGGTGTCAACCTGCTGGTTGACATGTCGGTCTATACCCGCCACGCCCGCCCCGGCATCGCCGCGCTGCGGCCGGCGCCGGTCCAGGTCGCCTGGCTGGGCCTCGCCGCCACCTCGGGAGCGCCCTGGATCGACTACGTCCTGGTGGACGCGATGCTGGTGCCGCCGGAGCACCGCGCCCATTTCTCCGAGCGCCTGGTTCGCCTCCCCTTGTGCTACCAGCCCGCCCTGGCCTGGACCCCGCCCGGCCCGCCGCCGTCCAGGGCCGAGCACGGGCTGCCCGAGGACGCGGTGGTGTTCTGTTCGTTCAACGGCCATCGCAAGCTCGACCGCGCCAGCTTCCGGCTGTGGATGGAGATCCTGGAAGCCGTGCCCGGGTCGGTGCTGTGGCAGCTGGCGCCGCCCGAGGCCGCCAGGGTCCGCCTCGCCGCAGCCGCCGGCATCGATCCGGTGCGGCTGATCTGGGCGCCGCCGCTGCCGCGCGACCGCCACCTAGCCCGCATTCCCGCCGCCGACCTGTTCCTCGACGCGCTGGTGTGCGGCGCCCACACCACCGCCGCCGATGCGCTTCGCATGGGGGTGCCGCTGGTCACCACCGCCGGGCACAGGCTGGCCGCGCGGGTGGCAGCCTCGCTGCTCGGCGCCGCCGGTTTCGCCGAACTGGTCGCCGCCACGCCCACAGGCCAGCGGGATCTGGCGATCGCCCTGGGGCGCGACCGGGAGCGGCTGGCGGACTTGCGCGCCCGCCTGCTGGCGGCATTGCCCGGCGCGCCGGCCTTCGACCCCGCCCGCTTCGCCCGCGACCTGGAGGGGGCCTACCAGGCCATGTGGGACCGCCATGCCGCCGGCAGGAAGCCGGCCGATATCGACCTTTGCCCGTCGCCGGTCGCGGCGGGGGAGTAGCAGGGCCACGATGTCAGGTTTCTGAATCGTTAATTTCATCCGTCACCCCCTCGAAAGAGGGGGCCCATGCTGCGGCAAACCGGGTGCACGCCATGCAGGTACCGTACGCGCGGCGCCATGGATGCCCTCTTTCGAGGGCATGACGGTGGTGTTGTTAAGGTATCGCTAACCTGACCACGTTGCCCTGGGGGGAGTAGGCATCTCTTTGCCCGCTGGCCGTCGCGCCAATATAGATGGTCGCCCCATCCCGTCCCCCCTTGCAAACCCGGGCGCCCGGGGCATGATGACACCTCTTCCACGGAGATCGACCATGACCAGCGCCCTCATCGCCATCTTCTGCCCCGACCGCACCGGGCTGGTCGCCGCCATTTCCGGTCGGCTGTTCGAGATCGGCGCCAATCTCGGCGACACCAGTTTCTCGATGCTGGGCGGCGGCGCCGAATTCACCTCGGTGTGCGAGCTGCCCGACGACATGCCGCTGGGCGAGGTCGAAGCCGACCTGGCGGCGCTGCCGGAACTGGCGCAGGCCACCGTGTCGGTGCGGCCGTTCCGGCTCGCCCACGGGCCGTCGGGCGGAATCACCCACCGCTTCGTCATCAGCGGCGGCGACCGCCCCGGCCTGGTCGCCCGGCTGTCCGAGGTGTTCGGCGAATTCAGCGCCAATATCGTCAACATGGATGCCCGGCGCGTCCCCGAGGAAGGCCTCTACGTCACCCGTTTCGCCGTTTCCATCCCGGCCCGGACCGATGCCTGCGTCGCCACCGTCGCCAACACCGCGGGCGAACTGAATCTGTCCTGTCACGTCGAGCAGGCGTAACTTGACTTTTATCATGGGGAGATTTTGCTGTATGTTTCGGGTTAGGGGAAATACCTGATCCGGGGATAATTTCGGGGGGCGTTGACGTGAAGGGTAGCATCGGCCGCCGGTTCACGGTGGTCCTGGGCGTGGGGATGGCGTTGCTGTCGGCGCTGGTCGTCGCGGTGTTCGTCCACCACGAGGAAGGCGTGATGGAGCGCAAGCTCCATGACATGAGCGTCAATGAGATCACCTCGCTGCATGCGCTGATCGTCAACGTCATGGCCAGCCGGCCCGATGACGGCCAGGACATCGGCATCGGCGTCTTCAACAGGTGGTTCGACAGCCGCAACGCCCATTATCCGGGCAAGGTGTGGAGCGCCTGGTCGCCCAAGGTGACGGCCTATGTCCACGAGGCGCAACCCAACCGCGCCCCCAAGCCGGCCATCGACGACATCGACCGCGAGGCCATGGCGACCGCCAAGCCGGTCGCGCGGCTGGAAGGCGGCTTCTACCGCTATTCGCTGCCGATCGTGCTGGGCGTCACCGAAGGCGCCACCTCGGAAGTCTGCCACTCCTGCCACGGGGCGATGGGCATGGCGGACGGCGACGTCATCGCCGTGCTGTCGAGTTCGCTGTCGGTCGAGCGCGACCGGAACCATCTGACCTCGTTCGTCTTCGCCCTGGTCGGCGGGGCATTGGCGTTGGCGTTGGCTGCGGTGCTGGGCGCCCACCTGCTGCTGCGCCGGGTCATCGCCGCTCCGTTGGGGCGGGTGACCCAGCTGATGGGACGGCTGGCGGCCGGCGACACCGCGGTCGAGGTTCCATTCCTCGACCGGCCGGACGAAATCGGCGAAATGGCCCGGGCCACCGAATTCTTCAAGGAAAAGGCCACCGAAAACCAACGCCTGCACCAGGCCAGGGCGGACGACGTCACCCGCTCCAAGGAGCAGCTGCACGATGAGATGCTGGCGCTGACCGAAGTGCTGGAGGGCGAGGTGCAGGAGACCGTCGGCGACATCTTCGCCGAGGCCAACCGCCTGTCCGAAGGGGCGAGCAAACTTTCCGAAGTGGCGGAACACCTCCGCACCATGGCCGGCGAGGTCGCGGTGTCGGTCGAAACCACCTCGGGCAACGTCCAGACCGTGGCCAGCGCCACCCGCGACCTCGAGGAATCAAGCCAGCAAATCGCGCTCCAGATCGCCAGCAGCTCGCGGCTGGCCGACGAGGCGCGCCAGAAAGTCGACGTCGCCAGCCAGCGCGTCGCCGGCCTGACCGAGGCGACGGCGCGCATCGGTTCGGTGGTGACGATGATCCGCGACATCGCCGGGCGCACCCGCATGCTGGCCTTGAACGCCACCATCGAGGCCGCCCGCGCCGGCGAGGCCGGCAAGGGCTTCGCCGTGGTCGCCGACGAGGTCAAGGGCCTGTCCAGCCAAACCGAGGACGGCATCGCCACGGTCAGCGGCCAGGCCGACGAGATCGGCCGCACCACCCGCGAAGCCGTCGACGTGGTCGAGGCGGTGGCGGAAGCCATCCGCGAGATCGACGCCATCGGCGTCCAGGTGGCCACCGCCGCCGGCGAGCAGAAGTCGGCGACCGCCGAGATCAAGGGCAGCGCCGCCCAGGCGGCGCAACTCACCATCCAGGTGGCGACCAACATCCAGTCGATGATCGCCAGCGTCGAGATGACCAGCGAGACCTCGATGCGGGTCAACGACCTCGCAGCCAAGGTCAACGGCAGCGTCTCGGCCTTGCAGCGGCGGCTCTACGTCATTTTGCGCAGTTCGGTCGGCGGCGACCGCCGCAGCGTGCCGCGCATCGCCGCGGCGATCAACTTCACCGCCAGTTTCGGCAACGTAACGTTCTCGGGACTCACCGCCGACCTGTCGATTTCGGGGGCGCTGCTGGTGCCGTCGACGCCGGTGAAGCCGGAAGGCGAGTTGGGCGCCGTCGAACTGGAGGGGGTGGGGCGCGTCGAGGCCCGCATCGTCACCGGCCTGGGCCTGGGCCTGAACGTCGCCTTCCTCTCCCCCGGGGAGGACGAGGTGGCGCGGTTGCGGCAGCGCATCGAGACCGCCATCGCCGAGGATCAGCCGCGCCTGGCGATGGCCCAGGGGGTCGCCGATCTGGCGTCGGCCGCCCTGGAGAAGGCGGTCGGCGACAACGCCATCGACGCCGCCGACCTGTTCGACACCCAGTACGAGCGCATCCCCGGCACCGACCCGCTGCAGGTTCTGGCCAAGCACACCGAACTGGTCGAGCGTCTGTTCCGGCCCCTGATCGAACCGCCGCTGGCCGCGGATGCACAGGTCGTCTTCTGCTGCATCGCCGACCGGGGCGGCTACATCGCCGCCCACAACACCAAGTACAGCCAGCCGCAGCGGCCCGGCGAACGGGTGTGGAACACCGCCAATTGCCGCAATCGGCGGGTCTTCGACGACCGCACCGGCATCCTGGCGGCGCGCTGCACCAAGCCGATCGTCCAGACCTATGGGCGCGACATGGGCGGCGGCGTCGTGGTGCTGCTGAAGGAGATCGACGTCCCCATCATCGTCGGCGGACGCCGCTGGGGAGCGGTGCGAACGGCGTTCAAGCTCGGCTGACAAGGCATTGAAAACGCTGCCGAAGGATTACGCGGCAGCCCACACGTTGCCGCGCTTTTCGAAGCGGTAATGGTGGCGGGGCTGGAACGACTCGCCGGTCCAGGCGTGGATGGCGACCTCCAGGCGCGGCATGTCGACGCGGATCAGGCCGTAGCCGTTGGCATCGTCGCGCAGGCGGGTCGAACAGGCGGTCGACGCCTGGGCCAGGACGCAGGACGACGGGCCTTCGGCGGCGATGACCGCCACATGGGCCTTGTGCACGTGGCCGGTCAGGATCAGGTCGACGCCGTGCTCGGCCAGGGTCTGGAACGGGTGCCCCGACGGCGCGCTGGGCGGCGGGTGGTGCAGGAACACCACCTTGCAGGCATCCGCCGGCGAGGCGGTCACCACCTGGTCGACGTGTTGCAGGTGGCCGCGCCGCAGCTTGCCGCTGATCCAGCGCATGTGCCGGGTGCTGTCGAGGCCGATGGCCACCACCTCGTCGTCGTGCCAGACCGGCCAGTCGGGCCGGCCGGGCAGGGCGCGGCGGAAGCGGGCGCGGGGCGCGAACAGCCGCGAAATCGGGCGATAGAGCGGGGCGAGATCGTGGTTGCCCGGCACCACCATGGCCGGGCAGGGCAGGCGGTCGAGGAAAGCCCGGGCCTCGGCGAACTGGTGGGTGCGGGCGCGCTGGGTGAGGTCGCCCGAGATCAGCGCCATGTCCGGGCGATGGCGGGCGATGTCGGCCAGCAACGCCTCGACGACGAGGGGCTCGGTGCGGCCGAAGTGAAGGTCGGAGAGATGGACCAGGATCCTCACGGCATCAGCACCTTCAGCGCCTTGGGGCGGGCGCGGAACACCAGCGGCGAGTGCAGCACCGTCACCTCGCCGTCGAGGGACACCATGGTCCGCCGCTTGCGGCTGATCACCCGCACCGTTTCGGCCTGGTAGGTCTCCAGCAGGCGGCCGACCCGCCAGCGCCCGAGCAGGGCGTTGAACGCCAGCCACAACAGCGACAGCCTTGAATTGCAGCGCGCCACATGGACCTCCAGCAGCCCCTGGTCGAGGGCGGGCCGGCTGAGCGGCGGCGGGCCCTGGCGCCAGGCGTTGTTGGTGACCACCAGCAGCGGGGTGGCGACGGTGAAGGTCTCGCCCGCCACGGTCAGGCGGGCCTTGACCATGGGATAGCGGCGCAGCGCCCGCAACGCCGCCAGCGCCATCGCCCGCCACCGGCCGATGCCGTTGCGCTGGAGGTGGTCGCGCCGCCGCACCATCCACGGGTGCAGCCCGAGCGAGGCCCAGATGGCGAAGGGCAGGCCGTTGACCTCGGCCAGGTCGATCTCGGACGGCACCGCCCGCGCCAGCCGGCGCGCCGCCTCCACCGGGTCGGCCGGCAGGCCGAGGTCGCGGGCGAACAGGTTCATCGTACCCAACGGCAGCACCCCCAGCGGCACCGTGGTGCCCAGGCCCGCGAGCACGGCGGTGAGCACCGTGCCGTCGCCGCCGCCGATGATGATCGCGTCGGCGTCCCGGCGCGCCGCCAGCGCCGAGGTCGCGCCGGCCAGGTCGCGGCGCCAGCACACGACCGTCTCGACGTCGTGGCCGGCGGCACGGAAAGCCTCGGCGATCGCCGCGATGGTGGGGTCCGGCGGCAGTCTGCGGAACAATCCCGCCGAACGATTGATCAGCACGACAAGGCGCATGACCAAAGTCAGGGCCGAATGGCGGGAATTGTCAACTGACCGCAAGAGGGGGGTGGTATTGAAATATTCTCCGGAAGGTCGCATGCTGCATGATCGGCGATCGAAACGTGTGGTGATCGCGGCCTGCGTGGGGGAACGCCATGGACATCGGGTCACCTTATGCCCGCGATCTCGACAAGAATGCCGCCAATTACGTGCCGCTGACTCCCCTGGGGTTTCTGGAGCGCTCGGCTTCGGTCTATCCCGATCGGATTTCGGTGATCCACGGCGACCGTTCGTTCACCTGGAGGCAGACCTATGCGCGATGCCGCCGGCTGGCTTCGGCCCTGGCCGGACTGGGCGTCGGGCCCGGCGACACGGTGGCGGTGATGGCGCCCAACACCCCGCCCTTGTACGAGGCCCATTTCGGCGTGCCGATGGTGGGCGCGGTGCTGAACGCGCTCAACACCCGGCTCGATGCCGAGGCGATCGCCTTCATCCTCGACCACGGCGAGGCCAAGGTGCTGATTACCGACCGCGAAATGTCGCCTGTGATCGGCAAGGCGCTGGAACTGGCCAAGGCCAAGCCGGTGGTGATCGACGTCGACGATCCCTTGGGCAAGGGCGGCGAAATGCTGGGCGGGTGCGAGTACGAGGCCTTCCTCGCCGGCGGCGACCCCGATTACGCCTGGCGCTGGCCGGCCGACGAGTGGGAGGCGATTTCACTCAACTACACCTCGGGCACCACCGGCAATCCCAAGGGCGTGGTCTACCACCACCGCGGCGCCTATCTCAACGGCATCTGCAACATCGTCAACTGGGGGATGACAGGCTGCCCGATCTACCTGTGGACGCTGCCGATGTTCCATTGCAACGGCTGGTGCTTTCCGTGGACGTTGGCGGCGATCAGCGGCACCAACGTCTGCCTGCGCCGGGTTGACGCCGCCCACATGTTCGCCGCCATCGCCCGCCACGGGGTCACCCACATGAGCGGCGCCCCCATCGTGCTCGGCATGCTGATCAACGCGGCGGAGGCGGAGCGCCGCCCGTTGCCCCACCTCGTCCAGGTGTCGACCGGCGGCGCGCCGCCCCCCGCCGCGGTGATCGGCAAGCTGGAGAGCCAGGGATTCAAGCTGACCCACCTCTACGGCCTCACCGAAACCTACGGCCCCGCCACCGTCTGCGCCTGGCACGACGAGTGGGACGCCCTGCCGCTGGACGAGCGGGCGCGCCTGAAGGCCCGCCAGGGGGTGCGCTACGTCATGCAGGAGGCGATGATGGTCGCCGATCCCTTTACTTTGAAGCCGGTACCGGCCGACGCCGCCACCATGGGCGAGGTGTTCTACCGCGGCAACCTGGTGATGAAGGGCTACCTCAAGAACCCCACGGCCAGCGCCGAGGCCTTCGCCGGCGGCTGGTTCCACACCGGCGACCTGGGGGTGCTGCACCCGGACGGCTACATCGAACTGAAGGACCGCTCGAAGGACGTCATCATTTCCGGCGGCGAGAACATCTCGACCATCGAGGTCGAGGGCGTGCTCTACCAGCATCCGGCGGTGATGGAGGCCGCGGTGGTGGCGCGTCCCGACGAGAAATGGGGCGAGACTCCCTGCGCCTTCGTCACGATCAGGCCGGGCAGCGAGACGACCGAGGCCGAAATCGTCGAATTCTGCCGCGGCAGGCTGGCCCACTTCAAGTGCCCGCGCACGGTGGTGTTCGGACCGCTGCCCAAGACCTCGACCGGCAAGGTGCAGAAGTACGTGCTGCGAGAGATGGCCAGGAAGCTGTAAACCCGTTGACGCCCGCATGGATGGCCGGCGGCATCCTTCCGTCGCGCCTCCCCTGCCATCCGAAAGTTTGACCGCACCCCGCCAATCGTGCTTCGCTCGCCGTTGACGGCGGTTTAACCCCGGCGGGGGTATCGTCGCCACCGGTAAACGTTTCGGAGGCGGGTCGATGCGCATGCGCCTGTTGGCGGCGGTGGGGATGGTGATGGTGGCCGGCCAGGCCTCGGCCGATTCGGGCGAGCGCTGGGCGCGGGCGAGCGCGCCGGTGGCTGGGCCGCCCCAGGTCCTCGGCTCGGCCGCGGCCGGCTGCATCAGCGGCGCGGTGCCGTTGCCGGCCGACGGCGACGGCTGGCAGGTCCTGCGCCTCCAGCGCAATCGCTTCTACAGCCATCCCAACACGATCGCCTTCCTGCGCCGCCTGGCCGGCCGTGCCAAGGCCGAGTCGCTGGGCACCCTGTTGGTCGCCGACATGTCCCAGCCGCGCGGTGGGCCGATGCCGTCCGGCCATGCCAGCCATCAGAACGGGCTGGACGTCGACATCTGGTATCGTCTGCCCGACCACCCGCTGTCGGACGACGAACGCGCCGACCCCCAGGGCATATCCATGGTCAAGGGCGCCGCCATCGACCGCCGCCACTGGACTCCGGCCCAGGCCCGCCTGGTGGAATTGGCCGCCCGCTCGCCCGAGGTCGATCGCATCTTCGTCAATCCGCCGATCAAGGTGGAACTGTGCCACCGCGCCGGCGCCGACCGCGCCTGGCTGTCGAAGATCCGGCCGTGGTTCGGCCACGACGAGCATTTCCACGTCCGCCTGTCCTGCCCGGCGGGCAGCATCGGCTGCGTTCCCCAGGCGCCGGTGCCGGACGGCGACGGCTGCGGCGCCGAGGTGGCGTCGTGGCTGGCCAAGGGCACCATCCAGATCCCCTCGGACAAGCCCAATCACCGCAATCCGACGCTGCCTGCCGCCTGCCAGGCGGTGCTCGGCCAGCCGGGAACCGCGACGGTCGGGCGGCGGTAGGGCGGGGCTGCCGCGACGGCGTGGGGATGGAAATTGCTGTGCGGCAGGCCATCTGTTGAGATGATCGCCCACATGACTGCTGTATCTATGCCCAACCCGCTGCACTCTACCGAAGAACCCGAACGCGAGGCCAAGCGTCGCGCCATCGCCGAGGCGCGGGCCGATGTCGCGGCCGGCCGGGTGGTCTCCCATGCCGACATGTGCAAGTGGCTGGATTCGTGGGGTACGCCCGACGAACTGCCGAAGCCGATCTTGCGCAAATCCGTTCGTTCATAGCTGCGAATAACCCGGTCGCTGCCGATGCGGTGGCGGCGGCCATCAAGGCTGCCGGCACCCGCGAACTGGTGGTTCCAAAGTTTCGGCGCTACGTGCTGATCTATGACATCGGAGAGCGGACGCAGGTTGTCACCATCCTTCGCGTGTGGCACGCTTCGCGGCAGCGATAATTTGCAACCGCATGGATTGTCGCCGCGTGGTGAAGTTGTTGGGATGTGACGCCATGGCCAACCTGGAAGGTTTGAACGTGCATTCAGGCAGCGACATTATTTCATCGGCCAGTGGGCCACTCGTTTTTATCAGCCACGACTCTCGCGATGCGGAGCTTGCCAAGCGTCGCCAACATCGCCTCGTCACCCCGTCCCGCCGTAGACTTCCGGCCTGCCAGCGGGCAAACTCCGCCCATGCCCCATGCCGATTTCGTCCATCTGCGCGTCCATACCGCCTATTCCCTGTCGGAAGGCGCCATCAAGATCAAGCAGCTGGTCAAGCTGTGCGAAAAGATGGCGATGCCTGCGGTCGGCATCGCCGATACCGGCAACCTGTTCGGCGCCCTGGAATTCTCGTCGGCCTGCGCCGATGCCGGGATCCAGCCGATCGTCGGCTGCCAGCTGGCGCTCAGGCGTGAGGACGGGGCGCCGGCGCGCGACGGCCGCCGGCCCGATCCCGACCGCCTGGTGCTGCTGTGCCAGGACGAGGCCGGCTACGGCAATCTGCTGAAGCTGGTGTCCAAGGCCTTCCTCGGCACCGAGGCGGGCGAGACCCCCCAGGTTTCCCTGCACGACATCGAACAGCGCGCCGGCGGCCTGATCGTGCTCACCGGCGCCGCCGCCGGGCCGGTCGGCCGGCTGCTGGCGGACGGGCAGGGTGACAAGGCGGAGATCCTGCTGGTCCGCCTGGCCCAGGCTTTTCCCGGCCGCGTCTATGTGGAACTCCAGCGCCACGGCCTGGAGGTCGAGGACCGCATCGAGGCGCCGCTGGTCGACCTGGCCTACAAGCACGACCTGCCGCTGGTCGCCACCAACGAGCCGTTCTTCGCCGACCGCGCCATGTTCGAGGCGCACGACGCCCTGATCTGCATCGCCGAGGGCGCCTATGTGGCGCAGGACGAGCGTCGCCGCCTCACCCGCGAGCACTATTTCAAGTCGCCGGCGGAGATGCGGGAATTGTTCGCCGACCTGCCCGAGGCCTGCGACAATACCCTGGTGGTGGCCCGGCGCACCGCCTTCATGGTCAACAAGCGCAAGCCGATCCTGCCGCCCTTCCACATGGACGGCCTCAGCGAGGCCGAGGTCTTGCGCAAGAAAAGCGCCGAGGGGCTGGAAAAGCGGCTGTGGGTCCACGTCTACCGCCCCGGCATGACCGATGAGGAACGCGAGCACGCGGCCAAGCCCTACCGCGAGCGGCTCGACTACGAGCTGACGGTGATCGAGCAGATGGGCTTTCCCGGCTATTTCCTCATCGTCTCGGACTTCATCCAGTGGTCCAAGGCCAACGGCATTCCGGTCGGGCCGGGGCGCGGCTCGGGTGCCGGTTCGGTGGTGGCGTGGGCGCTGACCATCACCGACCTCGACCCGTTGCGCTGGGGCCTGCTGTTCGAGCGCTTCCTCAACCCCGAGCGGGTCTCGATGCCCGACTTCGACATCGACTTCTGCCAGGACCGCCGGGAAGAGACCATCCGCTACGTCCAGCGAAAATACGGCAGCACCCACGTCGCCCAGATCATCACCTTCGGCAAGCTGCAGGCCCGCGCCGTGCTGCGCGACGTCGGCCGGGTGCTGCAGATGCCCTACGGCCAGATCGACCGCCTGTGCAAGCTGGTGCCCAACAATCCGGCCCAGCCGACCAGCCTGGAGGACGCGATCAAGGGCGAGCCGCTGCTCAAGGAAATGCGCGAGCGCGACGAGGCGGTGGCCCATCTGCTCGACATCGGCATGAAGCTCGAAGGGCTGTACCGCCATGCCTCCACCCACGCCGCCGGGGTGGTGATCGGCGACCGGCCGCTCGACGACCTGGTGCCTCTCTACCGCGACCCGCGCTCGGACATGCCGGTCACCCAGTTCAACATGAAATGGGTCGAATCGGCCGGCCTGGTGAAGTTCGACTTCCTCGGCCTGAAGACCCTGACGGTGATGGACACCGCCGTCAAACAAATCAAGCAAATCAAGGATGTCGACGTCGATCTTTCAGCAATTCCGCTGGACGATCCACTGACCTACGAGCTGCTGGCGCGGGGCGAGGGGGCCGGGGTGTTCCAGCTGGAATCGTCGGGCATGCGCGACGTGCTGCGGAAGATGAAGCCCAACCGGCTGGAGGACCTGATCGCGGTGGTGGCGCTCTACCGCCCCGGCCCGATGGACCAGATCCCGCACTACATCGCCTGCAAGCACGGCGCCGAGAAGCCGGACTACATGCATCCCAGCCTGGAGCCGATCCTGAAGGAAACCTTCGGCATCATGGTCTACCAGGAGCAGGTGATGCAGATCGCCCAGGTGCTGTCCGGCTATACGCTGGGCGGCGCCGACCTGCTGCGCCGCGCCATGGGCAAGAAGATCAAGGAGGAGATGGACAAGCAGCGCGCCGCCTTCGTCGATGGCGCGGTGGCGCGCGGGGCCGAGGAAGCCCAGGCGTCGATGATCTTCGACAAGGTGGCCAAGTTCGCCGAATACGGCTTCAACAAGTCGCACGCCGCCGCCTATGCCCTGGTGGCCTACCAGACCGCCTGGCTCAAGGCCAACCACCCGGCGGAGTTCATGGCCGCGACCATGACCTACGACATGGGCAACACCGACAAGCTCAACGCCTTCCGCCAGGAACTCGACCGCCTGAAGATTCGGCTGGTGCCGCCCGACATCAACCGCTCGCGCCCCACCTTCTCGGTCGAGCGCCTGGCCGACGGGGCCCTGGCGGTGCGTTACGCCCTGGCGGCGCTGAAGAATGTCGGCGAGGGCGCGATGAAGTCCATCGTCGGCGAGCGCGACCGCGGCGGCCCGTTCAAGGACCTGATCGACTTCGCCCGCCGCCTGGACACCAAGCAGATCAACCGCCGCCAGCTGGAGAACATGGTCAAGGCGGGGGTGTTCGACAGCCTGGACAAGAGCCGCGGCAAGGTGTTCAAGAACATCGACGCCCTGCTGCGCTTCGCCGCCAACCAGGCCGAGGAGCGCGATTCCAATCAGATCAATATGTTCGGCGGCGGCGAGGGCCCGGCGATCAAGCTGGAGAACGCGCCCGACTGGTCGCCGCACGAGCGCCTCAGCCAGGAATTCGAGGCGATCGGATTCTATCTGTCGGCCCATCCGCTCGACGCCTTCGCCAAAAGCCTGAAGCGGCTCAATGTGCATAAGGCGACGGAATTGCCGCGCCAGCTCCAGGCCGGGCTGAAGGGCAGGGTGCGCCTGGCCGGATCGCTGCTGTCGAAGCAGGAACGGGTGTCGGCCAAGGGCAGCCGCTACGCCTTCCTGCAATTCTCCGACGCGTCCGGGATGTACGAGGTCACTTGCTTTTCCGAGGTGCTGGCGGCCTCGCGGGCGCTGCTGGAGGCCAACGGCCCGCTGCTGCTGGAGGTCGACGCCCAGCTGGAGGGCGAGCAATTGCGCCTGACCTGCCAGCGCATGCTGTCGCTCGACCAGGAGGCGGCGCGGGCGGCGGCCGGCATCCGCATCCACATCCGCGACGAGGCCCCGATCGGCGATCTCGGCAAACTGCTCGGCGGCGAGCCGCGGGGCAGGAACCGCATCGCCATCGTCTCGCAACTGCCCGGCCGCGAGGTCGAGATCGGCCTTAAGGACGGCATCGCGCTCAGCCCCAAACTGCTGTCGGCGCTGCGCTCGGTGCCCGGCGTGGTGGAGGTCGAGGAGACGTGAGCCGGCCGAGCGAAAAGCCCCTCCCACTCCCGTGGGACGGGAGAGGGGTCATCATCGCCTTCGCCGTCTGCCTTGCCGCGGCGCTCTTGCCGGTGCTGGCGGTGGAGACGCCGCCGCTGGCGGATTACCTCGATCATCTCGGCCGCATGCACGCCATCGCCAGCCTCGACCGCGATCCGCTGCTGGCCCGGTTCTACACCATCGAGTGGCGCCTGCTGCCCAACCTGGCGATGGACCTGGCGGTGCCGCCGCTGGCCCGGCTGATCGGGATCTATGCCGCCGGCCGGGTCTTCATCCTGGCGACGCTGGCGCTGATGGCCACCGGCCCCTTCGCCGTCCACTGGGCGCTGCACCGCCGCCTCGATGCCTTTCCGATGGCGGGCTTCCTGCTGCTCTACAGCTTCGCCTTCCTGCAGGGCCTGATGAACTACCTGATGGGGATCGGCCTGGCGGCCTGGGCGGTCGCCGCCTGGATCGCCCTCGAACGGCGGCCGGCCTGGCTGCGCGGCCTGGTCTCGGCGGTCTTCGTCGCCGCCCTGTTCTTCTGCCACCTCTATGCCGTCGGCCTTTACGGGTTCGTGCTGCTGTGCCACCTCGCCCGGCGGCGGCATTGGACGCTGGCGGATCTGGCGGCGTTCGCGCTGCCGTTCGTGCCGCCGGCCCTGATGCTGCTGCTCAGTCCGACCACCGGCCTGGCCGGCGAGACGGTGTTCTCGCTGGAGGACAAGGACGAGGGCATCAAGTGGCTGTATTGGGCCTATTACGAAAACGGCCTCGACGTCCTGTGGGGGCTGGCGGTGTTGGCGGTGCTGGCCTGGGCGCTGTGGCGGCGCGGCGTTTGCGCCCATCCCACCGGCAAGGTGCTGGTTGCGGCGGCGCCGCTGCTCTACCTGGCGATGCCGCAATGGCTGCTGGGGGCGTGGGGCGCCGACGTCCGCCTGCCGGTCGGCCTCGGCATCGTCGCGGCGGGGTTCTTCTCCACCGGTTTCCGCGGCCGCCGGGAACGGATTGCCTTCCTGGCGGCGATCACCCTGCTGGCGGTGGCCCGCTTCGCCGGGGCGGCGGTGGCGTGGCACAGCCTGGATGCCGATCTGCACGACTTCCGCCGCTCGCTGGCGGCGATCGAGCCGGGCAGCCGCATCCTGGTGGCCGAGGCCGACCAGCCCACCGGCAGCCTGGCCTTCAACCGGCCGCTGTCGCACGCCTCGTGCCTGGCGATGATCGAGCGCTCCAGCTTCGTCGCCGACGCCTTCACCCAGCCGGGCAAGCAGATCCTGGCGGTGCGGCCGGAATACCTGGCGATGTCCAACGCCCAGGACGGCGAGGAACCGGCGCTGTCCGAACTGGTCCGCGCCATGTCGCACCCCGATCCGGCGCTGGACGAATACTGGGCCGCGTGGTGGCGCCGCTTCGACTACGTCTACGTCCTCTACACCGGCGAAGACGACCCCGAGGTGCCGCCGCCGCTGCGCCAATCGTACCGGGGCGCGCGGTTCCGGCTTTACCGGGTGGCGCCGTCGCCGTAAGAATTGGCGCACGGGATGTCGACGAAGGGAATCGCCATGAGGCGCTGGCTGGTGATGGCTGTGGTGGCGGCGCTGGCCGCGTGCGCGGGTTTCGACCAGCACCCCGAGGTGTCGCTGGTCGACATGCGGATGCAGGACGCCACCCTGTTCGAACAGCGGGCCGAGGTGCTGTTGCGGGTGCGCAATCCCAATGACGGCCCCTTGCTGGTCGAGGGCTACCACTTCACCCTCGACGTCAACGGCCAGAACTTCGCCCGCGGGATGAGCGACGAGGTGTTCACCGTCCCGCGGTTGGGCGAGGCCACCACACGCGCCCAGTTGACCATCTCGACCTTCGACATCGTCCGCCAGGTGATGGCGGTCGAGGGACGGACCGGCATGGATTACCGGCTGTCGGGGACGCTGTATCTGGCCGGCGGCCTGCGCCGTTCCGTCGATTTCGACCAGGCGGGACGGCTCGATCTGCCGGCGGGGCAGGGACGGTAGGCGCCGCCGCGAAAATCTCCAACATCTTGTAGCGAACGCTTGTTGACGGCGCCTCGCCTTGCGAATATGGAAGAGGCTGGTGAGGATGCACCCTCACGCGGAAGGGGGAGTGTCATGAAGGTCGCCGTCCTCATCCCCTGCTACAACGAAGAGCAGGCGGTCGCCCAGGTGGTGCAGGACTTCCGCGCCGCCCTGCCGCACGCAGCCCTGTACGTCTACGACAACAATTCCAGCGACCGCACCGCCGAGGTGGCGCGGGCGGTCGGCGCGGTGGTCCGCCGCGAGCCCTTGCAGGGCAAGGGCAACGTGGTCCGCCGCATGTTCGCCGACATCGAGGCCGACATCTACGTCATGGTCGACGGCGACGCCACCTACCACGCTCCCAGCGCCCCGATGATGATCGCCAAGCTGGTCGAGGAGAATCTCGACATGGTGGTCGGCACCCGCCTGCACAGCGAGGAGGCCGGCGCCTTCCGCCAGGGCCACCAGTTCGGCAACCGCATGCTCACCGGCTTCGTCGCCTGGCTGTTCGGCGACCGCTTCGGCGACATGCTGTCGGGCTACCGGGTGTTCTCGCGCCGCTTCGTCAAGTCGTTTCCCGCCCTGGCCCAGGGCTTCGAGACCGAGACCGAGCTGGCCGTCCATGCCCTGGCGCTGAACATGCCGGTGGACGAGGTTCCCACCCCCTACGGCGCCCGTCCCGAGGGCTCGGTGTCCAAGCTGCGCACCTACCGCGACGGCTGGCGCATCCTTGTGACGGTGATCAAGCTGCTGAAGGAGGAACGGCCGCTGTTTTTCTTCACCGGCATTTTCTCCGGGTTAAGCGTCTTGGCCATAGCCTTGGCGACGCCGGTCGTGGTTACCTACATGGAGACGGGGCTGGTGCCCCGCTTCCCCACCGCGATCCTGGCGACCGGAATCATGATCCTGGCCTTCCTCAGTCTGGCCTCGGGCTTCGTGCTGGACAGCGTCAAGCATGCGCGCCGCGAAATCAAGCGCCTGCAATACCTCCATTACAAGGCCCCCGGGGCGGAGTGAGAGCGTGACCCTTCCGATGTCTTCGTCCTCGATCGCCCGCGATCAGACCTTTGCTCCCGGCGCCGCCGCCTCGGTATCCGTCGCGACCGCCCGCTGGACCGTGTGGGACGGCGCGGCGCGCCTGGTGCTGTTCGCCGGCCTGGTGCTGGCGCTGCTGACCTTCCCCGATTTCGGCATCACCCATGACGAGGAAGTCCAGGCGATCTACGGCGAGAAGCTGTTCTCGTGGTACGCCTCGGGGTTCGCCGACACCTCGGCGTTCGAATACCTCGACCTGTTCTGGTATGGCGGCCTGTTCGACCTGGTGGCCGCGGCGCTGAACAAGATTTCGCCGTTCGGCTATTACGAGACCCGCCACCTGCTGGGCGCCCTGGTGGGGCTGGCCGGATTGGCCGGCGCCTGGCGGCTGGCGCGGCTGGCCGGCGGGCCGCGCGCCGGCCTGATCGCCGCGGTGCTGCTGATCCTGACCCCGTGCTTCGTCGGCCACAGCTTCAACAATCCCAAGGACGGGCCGTTCGCCGTCGCCATGCTGTGGGCGGTCTACGCCCTCGCCCGGCTGGTGATCGAGATGCCCAGGCCGCGCCTGGCGACGGTGGCGTGGTTCGGCGTCGCCATGGGCGCGGCCCTGTCGGTGCGGGTCGGCGCCTTCCTGGTGTTCGGCTATTTCGGCCTGGCGGCGCTGGCGTTCTTCGCCGGCCGCCTGCGCGTCGCCGGCTGGCGCCAGACGCGGCGCCAGGTCGGCGCGCTGGCGGCGCGGATGGCGCTGGCGCTGGCGTTGTCCTGGGCCATCCTGGCGGTGTTCTGGCCGTGGGCGGTGCAGGATCCGCTCAATCCGTGGCTGGCGGTGACCCATTTCTCGCGCTACGACATCGACATCGACAGCCTGTTCAACGGGCGCCTGGTGCCGGCCACCAACCTGCCGGCGTTCTACCTGCTGGGCTACCTGGCGGTGACCCTGCCGGAGGCGGTGCTGGTCGGCCTGGCGGCGCTGGCGGTGGGCCTGCTGATGCGCCGCCGCCACGCCGAAGACAGCCGGGTGGTGGCGATCGTGGCGCTGGCCGCGGCGTTCCCCATCCTGTTCTTCGTGGTGTTCCGCCCCACCGCCTATGACGGGCTGCGCCATTTCCTGTTCGTGGTGCCGCCGCTGGTGGTGCTGGCGGCGCTGGGCATCGAGCGGCTGTGGACCTGGGCCGACGGCCGGTCGCGGCGGCTGGGGCGGGTGTTCGCCGCGGTGCTGGTCGGCGGCGTGGTGGTGCAGGCCACCACCATCGCCCGCCTGCATCCCGACGAGTACATCTATTACAATGCCCTGGTCGGCGGCGTGCACGGCGCCGAGAACAAGTGGGAGCTGGATTACTGGAGCAATTCCATGCACGAAGCCGTCGACCGCCTGGCCGAGGCGATGCTGCTGGAGCATGGCGGCCAGGCTCCGGCAGTGCCGGCCAAGGTGCTGATCTGCGGCAACGGGCTGTCCGGCACCTATTTCTTCCCGCCCTACATGGTCGAGGTGACGTCGCTGCAGGAGGCTGAATTCGTCATCGCCTATACCCAGGCCGATTGCTGGAAGACCTGGCGCGGCCGCCCGCTGGCCGAGGTCGAGCGTTTCGGCGCCGTCCTCAGCGTCGTCAAGGACCGGCGCGGCCTGCCCAACCCGGCCGAGGACTAGCGGTATGCGGGTCGCCACCCTGGCGCTGGTGCTGGTTTTCGCCGCGCTTGCCGCCGCCGGCTGGTGGGCGCTCGACCGGCCGGTGCCGGTCGGCCTGTCGTTCGACGAGCCGTTTCCCAGCGTCTCGTTCGCGCCGTTCCGCCGCAAGGGCCTGTTCGAACGCGACCAGAGCCCGCTGACCAAGATCTATCCCACCGCCGCCGAGATCGAGGCCGACCTCAAGAGCCTGGCCGGGGTGGCCCGCGGCGTCCGCACCTACACCGCCCGCGAGGGGATGGAGGCTGTGCCCGAGATCGCCGGCAAATACGGCCTCGAAGTGACCCATTCGGCCTGGCTGGGGGTGAAGCTCGACACCAACGAAATGGAAATCCGGGCGCTGATCGAGGCGGCCAACGCCCATCCCGACACCATCCGCCGGGTGATCGTCGGCAACGAGGTGCTGCTGCGCAAGGATCTCACTCCCGAACAGCTGATCGGCTACATCCGCCGGGTCAAGGCCGAGGTCAAGCAGCCGGTGTCTTACGCCGACGTGTGGGCGTTCTGGCTCAAATACCCCGAACTGGCGCGGGAGGTGGATTTCATCACCATCCACATCCTGCCCTATTGGGAGGACGAACCGGTCGGCGTGGCCGACGCGGCCCTGCACATCGTCAAGACCTACCGCATGATCCAGCAGGCCTTTCCCGGCAAGCCGATCCTGATCGGCGAGGCGGGATGGCCGACCCGCGGCCGCGACCGCGGCCCCGCCGCCGCCAACATGGTCAACGGCGCCCTGTTCGTGCGCACTTTGGCCAAGGTGGCCAAGGAAAACGGCTTCGACTACAACGTGGTCGAGGCGTTCGACCAGGCGTGGAAGGCGGCGATGGAAGGCACCGTCGGCGCCAATTGGGGCGTCGTCGATGGCGACCGCCGGGTCAAGTACCGCATGTCCGGCCCGGTCGAGGCGAATCCCGGCTGGCCGGTCCAGGCCGCCGCCGCCTGCCTGCTGGGCGCCGCCGGGGCGCTGTGGTACCTGCGCCGGGGCAGCTGGACCGTGGCGCGGGCGGCGGCGCTGGCCGCTTTGGCGCAATTGCTGGCGACGCTGGCGGTGTGCCAGGAGGTCAACGCCTGGCGCCTGGGCTACGATTGGATCGGCGATTCCTGGGCGCTGCTGCGTATCGGCCTGTCGGCGCTGCTGACGGTGTCGCTGCTGGCCGCGGCGGCGCGCGCCCTGCGCGGCGAGGGGGGGCGCGGCGAGGGGGGGCAGGACGCGGCGGGGCGGTGGCTGGAACGGCTGGTGCCGCTGTACGGCATGGCGGCGGTGGCTTCGACCACGCTGCTGCTGGTGGACGGCCGCTATCGCGATATTCCCGATATGGAATTCCTGGTTCCCTGCGTCGGCGTCGGCGCCTATGGGCTGCTGCGGATGGGCGTGCTCGGGATGACCTGGGGCAAGGCCTTCGCCGTCGGCCGCCTGGCCGCCGGTTCGCGCCCCGGTGGCTACAGCCCGGCCAATGCGCTGGCCATCGGCCTGTGGCTGTCGGCGGCGGCGGCGCCGCTGTCCGAGGCGATCGCCCTGGCCCAGGGCGACGACTTCCTCACCATGCACCCGACCTGGGCCGAGCGCTGGCCGCTGCTGGCCAATATCCTGGTCGCCAATCCCGAGATGCTGGTGTGGTCGGCGATGCTGCTGGCAATGTCGCTGCCGTTCCTGGCTGAGGGGCGGCGGGGGTAATCAGTCAACCCACGGGTTGACGACGGCGATATCCTTCAGGTTGGTGCGCTGGTTGATGTCGGCGACGCCCTGGTCGTCGAGTTTCGGCCCGGCCAGCAGGTAATCGACCAGCGACGGGCGGCTGGCCTCCAGGCGGCGCCATTCGGCGATCGACAGGATTACGGCGGTGTCGACGCCGCGGCAGGTCACCACCTGCGGGCCTTCGCTGGCGGCCAGTTTCACGATTTCGCTGAATTTCGCCTTTGCGTCCCGCAATTGCCAAGTATGGGGCATGGGGTGTCATCCAACTAGACTGCAAGGATTGCGCGGCATCGCCACGCGAAGGTCGGCGCGCCCTACCGCCCCAGCAGCCGCGCCGCCTCGGGCGCGGCGTAGGTGAACACCGCGTCGGCGCCGGCGCGCTTGAAGGCGAGCAGGCTTTCCAGCAGGGTCTTCTCCCAGTCGAGCCAGCCGTTCAGGGCCGCCGCCTTGATCATCGCGTATTCGCCCGACACCTGGTAGGCCAGGGTGGGGACGCCGAACGCCTCCTTGACCCGGCGGACGATGTCGAGATAGGGCAGGCCGGGCTTGACCATCACCATGTCGGCGCCCTCGGCCAGGTCGAGGGCGACCTCGCGCAGGGCCTCGTCGCTGTTGGCGGGGTCCATCTGGTAGCCCTTCTTGTCGCCCTTGAGCGCCGCGCCCGACCCGACGGCGTCGCGGAACGGCCCGTAGAACGCCGAGGCGTATTTCGCCGCGTAGGACACCATCTGCACCCGCTGCAATCCGGCCGTGTCGAGGGCGTCGCGCAATGCGCCGATCCGCCCGTCCATCATGTCCGAGGGGGCGACCACGTCGCAGCCGGCCTCGGCCTGCACCACCGCCATGCGCGCCAGCACCGCCACGGTTTCGTCGTTGGCGACGGCGCCGTCGATCACCAGGCCGTCATGGCCGTCGGAATTGAACGGGTCGAGGGCGACGTCGCAGATCACGCCCAGATCGGGCACCGCCTTCTTGACGGCGCGGACGGCGCGGCAGACCAGGTTGTCGGGATTGACCGCCTCGCGCGCGTCGGGGGTCTTCAGGCCGGAATCGACCGAGGGGAACAGGGCGATGGCCGGGATGCCCAGGCCGGCCGCCATGGCCGCCGCCTCGACCAGACGGTCGATCGACAGGCGCTCGACGCCGGGCATCGACGCCACCGGCTGGGCGACGGCGGTGCCCTCGACCACGAACAGCGGCCAGATCAGGTCGTCGGCCGACAGCCGCGACTCGGCCACCATCCGGCGCGACCAGGGGGTGCGGCGGTTGCGGCGCATGCGGGTGCGGGGAAAGGCGGCGTCGGGAAGGAATGTCGGCACGGGTTCGGCTCCCAATAATGCGAACGGCCGCTTGCGCGGCCGCCCACTTTACCGGTCAATCCCGACGAAAGGAAAGCCTATGCCGCCTCCAGCGCCTGCGTCAGGTCGGCGATAATGTCGTCGATGTGCTCGATGCCCACCGACAGGCGCACATAGCCGGGGGTGACCCCGGTCAGCAGCTGGTCCTCGGTCGACAACTGCGAGTGGGTGGTGGTCGCCGGATGGATGGCCAGCGACCGCGAATCGCCGATATTGGCGACGTGGTAGAACAGCTCCAGCTTGTCGATGAAGCGGCGGCCGGCATCGGCGCCGCCCTTCAGCTCGAAGCCGACCAGGCCGCCGTAGCCGCCCTTCAGCAGCGCGTCGGCGCGGCGGCGGGGCTCGCCGGTCTGCAGGCTGGGATGGATGACGGCGGTGACCTTGGGATGCTTGGACAGGAACTGCGCCACCTGGGCGGCGTTGTCGCTATGGGCGCGGATGCGGTAGGGCAGGGATTCCAGACCCTGGATGAACTGGAAGGCGTTGAACGGGCTCATCGCCGCGCCGACGTCGCGCAGCAGGGTGACGCGGATGCGGATGATGTAGGCGATCGGGCCCAGCGCCTTGACCGCCTGGGTCCACACGGCGCCGTGATAACTGGGGTCGGGGGTGTTCAGCAGCGGGAAGCGGGCGGCGTGCTTCTCCCAGTCGAAGGTGCCGCCGTCGACGATCAGCCCGCCGATCGAGGTGCCGTGGCCGCCGATGTACTTGGTGGTCGAATAGACCACGATGTGGGCGCCGTTCTGCAGCGGCTTGGCCAGCACCGGCGCGGCGGTGTTGTCGATGATCAGCGGCACGCCGATCTTTTCGGCCAGGGCGCCGACTTCGCGCACCGGGAACACCTGCAGCTTGGGATTGGGCAGGGTCTCGGCGTACCAGGCGCGGGTGCGGTCGTCGGTGGCGCGGACGAAGGCCTCGGGATCGGCCGGATCGACGAAGCGGCACTCGATGCCCATCTGCTTGAAGGTGTTGGCGAAAAGGTTCCAGGTGCCGCCGTAGAGGTCGGTCGACGAGACGAAGTTGTCGCCGGCCTGGGCGAGGTTCAGAATGGCGAAAGTGCTGGCCGTCTGGCCGGAGGCGACTCCCAGCGCCGCCACGCCGCCTTCCAGCGCCGCCACCCTTTGTTCGAGCACGTCGGTGGTGGGGTTCATCAGGCGGGTGTAGATGTTGCCCAATTCCTTGAGGGCGAACAGGTTGCCGGCATGCTCGGTGTCGCGGAACTGATAGGATGTGGTCTGGTAGATCGGCACCGCCACCGCGCCGGTGGCGCTATCGCTGCGATAGCCGGCATGAAGGACGATGGTCTCGGGATGGATGCTCTTGAAGGTCATGCCCTGGGCTCCTGTCGGGTCGGCGGCGGGGGAAAATTTCACACCGCCGGCCGGCGATGTCAAGTTTCTACTCTATGGGAAAACTAGAATAAAGCGGCGGGGAGGGGGGGCGGATGGCGGATGATGAAGTCCTCGTCGAGCGCGCGGGACGCCTCGGGCGCATCGTATTGAACCGGCCGGCGGTGCTGAACGCCGTGTCGCCGGGCCAGTATGCCACGCTCGAGGCCGTGTTGGGCGAGTGGCAGACGGATGACCGGGTCCGGGTGGTGGCAATCGAGGGGGCGGGGGGCCGGGCCTTCTGCGCCGGCGGCGACATCCGCGCGGTGTGGGATGCGCGAGCCCGCGGCGACGACGCCTTCAACCGCGCCCTGTTCCGGCTGGAATACCGGCTCGACCGGCGCATCCATCATTATCCCAAGCCCTATGTCGCCCTGATCGACGGCATCGTCATGGGCGGCGGCGCCGGCATCGGCGTCAACGGGCGCTTCCGGGTGGCCGGCGAGCGCACCCTGTTCGCCATGCCGGAAGCCGGCATCGGCCTGTTCCCCGACGTCGGCGCCACTCATTTCCTGTCGCGCTGCCCCGGCCGCATCGGGCTTTACCTCGGCCTGACCGGCGCGCGGCTGGGGCCGGCCGATTGCCTGTGGGCGGGGATCGCCACCCATTACGTCCCGGCGGCGGCGCGCCAGGACTTGACGGCGGCGTTGGCGGGGGCGGCCGACGCGGCCGATGCCCTGGGCGCGGTGGCGGAGACGCTCGCCGCCTTCCATCGCGATCCCGGCCCGCCGGCGCTGGCCGGCATCGCCGGCGACATCGAACGCTGCTTCGGCCGGCCGACCCTGCCGGGCGTGCTGGCGGCCCTGGCCGAGGAGCCGGGCGAATGGGCGCGCGCCGCGTCGCGCCGGATGGCGGCGAATTCGCCGACCTCGCTGGCGGTGGTGTTCCGCCAGTTGACCGAGGGCGCGTCGCTGGATTTCGACAGGGCTATTGCCCGCGAGTACCGCCTGACCTGGCGCTTTCTCGCCGGCCACGACCTGTTCGAAGGCATCCGCGCGCTGGTGATCGACAAGGACAAGCGGCCGCGATGGCGCCCGGATCGCCTCGATGATGTCGCCGAGGCGGACGTCGACGCATATTTCGCGCCGCTGGGCGAGGACGAACTATAAGTGCGGCTTCACCACAGAGACACCGGGACATCGAGATTTCCCCGTGCTTTCTCTGTGTCTCTGTGGTGAAACTCCAGGTGAATTCTCACCACTAGGAGCGGGCCGATGGCTGGTCGAGAAGTTTTGTTCGAAATCACCCGCGTGGGCAATTGCGTCAAGGTCACCGCCTTCGACACCAGAACCCTGGTGGAAGTGTCGATGGTCGCCAGCCCGGCTGCGACCGAAGCCCATTTGAAAGCCGCGGCGCTCCGCAAATTGGATTACGTGCTGGCCAAGAAAGCCAAGGGCTGACCGGAACGAATACGCCGCCTCCCACATTGGGGAGGCGGCGCCTCGTCGATTCCCGTGTCGCGGTCAGCGCCCCTTGCGCCGTCCGGTCTTTTCCTCGGCGCCGGTCTTGCGGCCCAGGCCGATCTTCTTGGCGAAGTCCGAACGCTGCGCGGCGTAATTCGGCGCCACCATCGGATATTCCGGCGGCAGGCCCCATTTGGCGCGATATTCGTCCGGGGTCATGTTGTAGGTGGTGCGAAGGTGCCGCTTCAGCATCTTCAGCTTTTTGCCGTCTTCGAGGCAGACGATGTATTCGGGTGTGACCGATTTCTTGACCGCGACGGCAGGCTTCGGCGCCTCCGCCTTGGCTTCCGGCTGGCCGTTTTCCAAAGACGACAATGAGGCGTAGACGGTGTGGATAACCTCGGGAATTTGGCCGGCAGGCAGCGGATTCTTACTGACATAGGCGGCCACGACATCGACCGCCATGCGAAGCAGGTCGTCGCGATTGGTCTTCTCGGTGCTTTCAGTCATTTGTGCGCCCAAGCGAGGTTCGTGATGGAGCTGCCGTCATAAAATGCATGCTTGGTTTTGCCTGTCAATTCCAAACTGCACGTCGCGAATAATGAGTTCTTCAGGTCTCTACCCTATTCAATAAATCTCCCCCCTTCGTGGGAGGCCTATACCCCAATGGTCTGTGTCGGCCGCACGGTTCTTTTCGCACATCCGAAGAGCCGGAGGTGCAACCCCTGCCCGGGCGAAAGATGCTCTCTTGGCAGCGTCCCCCACCCATGGAATTGTGGCGCATTGGCAAGACGATCCGAGATATGGTATCTAGCCCCCGTCGCAGCAAGCAAGCAGGGAAACCCAGCCGATGCCCTCCGAAACCATTGCGCTGGCCTCGGATCATGGCGGGGTGACGCTGAAGGACCTGTTGCGCGCCTATATCGAGGGGCAGGGGATGCAGGTCGTCGACCTCGGCAGCCATGGCGACGGTGCGGTCGACTATCCCGACTATGCCCGCGCCCTGGCCGAGACCTTGAAGGACGGCAAGGCGGAACGCGGCATCCTGGTGTGCGGCACCGGCATCGGCATGGCCATCTCGGCCAACCGCTGGTCCCACATCCGCGCCGCCCTGGTGCACGACGCCTACGGCGCCCGCATGGCGCGCCAGCACAACGACGCCAACGTCCTGGTCCTGGGGGGACGCAACACCGGCCCCGAGGTCGCCAAGGAATGCGTCGACGTTTTTCTTTCCGCCGGGTTCGACGGCGGCCGCCATGCCAGACGGGTGGCCAAGCTGGGCGAGCAGGGGGAGCGTTAGAATTGCCAGACAGGACGAGGGATCACCGATGAGCACAGCCGCATTTTTCCGCACCCCGCTGTCCGAGGGTGATGCCGAAGTCTTCGCCGCGATCGGCAAGGAGCTGAAGCGCCAGCAGGACAACATCGAACTGATCGCCTCGGAGAACATCGTCTCGAAGGCGGTGCTCGAGGCCCAGGGCTCGGTGCTGACCAACAAGTACGCCGAGGGCTATCCGGGCAAGCGCTATTACGGCGGCTGCCAGTTCGTCGACGTGGTCGAGCAATTGGCCATCGACCGCGCTTGCGCGCTCTTTTCCTGCGGTTTCGCCAACGTGCAGCCGAGTTCCGGCTCCCAGGCCAATCAGGGCGTCTACATGGCGCTGCTGCAGCCCGGCGACACCCTGATGGGGATGTCGCTGGCGGCCGGCGGCCACCTCACCCACGGGGCGGCGCCCAACCAGTCGGGCAAATGGTTCAAGGCGGTCCAGTACGGGGTGCGCCAGCAGGACGCCCAGATCGACTTCGACGAGGTCGAGGCCCTCGCCGGGCAGCACCGGCCCAAGCTGATCATCGCCGGCGGCTCGGCCTATCCGCGGGTGATCGACTTCGCCCGCTTCCGCCGCATCGCCGATTCGGTCGGCGCGCTGTTCATGGTCGACATGGCCCACTTCGCCGGACTGGTCGCCGGCGGCGCCTATCCCAGCCCGTTCCCGCACGCCCACGTGGTCACCACCACCACCCACAAGACGCTGCGGGGGCCGCGCGGCGGCATGATCCTGACCAACGACGGCGAGATCGCCAAGAAGATCAATTCGGCGATCTTCCCCGGCATCCAGGGCGGTCCGCTGGAGCACGTGATCGCCGGCAAGGCGGTGGCCTTCGGCGAGGCGCTGCGCCCCGAGTTCAAGGCCTATGCCGCCCAGGTGGTGGCCAACGCCCGGGCGCTGGCCGACGTCCTGGTGCGCCGCGGCCTGGCGATCGTCTCGGGCGGCACCGACAGCCACCTGATGCTGGTGGATCTGCGGCCGAAGAAGCTGACTGGCAAGGCGGCCGAGGCCAGCCTCGAGCGGGCCGGGATGACCTGCAACAAGAACGGCATCCCGTTCGACCCGGAAAAGCCGATGGTGACCTCGGGCGTGCGCCTGGGGACGCCGGCGGCGACCACACGCGGTTTCGGGGTGGCGGAATTCATGCGGGTGGGCGAACTGATCGGCGACGTGCTCGACGGCCTGGCCGCCAATCCCGACGACAACGGCGCGGCCGAGGCCAAGGCCCGCGCCGAGGTCGAGCAAATGTGCCGGCGCTTCCCGATCTATTCGTAGGATCGCCGGCGGAGGAGGGGGGACGACTTCATGCGATGCCCGTTCTGCGGACATGATGATACCCAGGTCAAGGATTCACGCCCGACCGAGGATAATTCCGCCATTCGCCGGCGGCGGTCGTGCCCGGCCTGCGGGTCGCGCTTCACCACCTTCGAGCGGGTGCAGATCCGCGACCTGGTGGTGATCAAGAAGGACGGCGCGCGGGTGCCTTTCGACCGCGAGAAGGTGCTGCGCTCGGTCAAGATCGCGCTGAGGAAGCGTCCCGTCGACGAGGAGCAGATCGAGCGCATCGTCAACGGCATCCATCGCCGGCTGGAAAGCATGGGCGAGAACGAGGTTCCCTCGAAGTACATCGGCGAGCTGGTGATGGACGTGCTGATGGACCTCGACAAGGTCGCCTACGTGCGCTACGCCTCGGTCTACCGAAACTTCCGCGAAGCGAAAGACTTCGAGGATTTCCTGGGAAAGATGGGTGGCAATCGCGACAACTGAGGCCGACCGGTCCCACATGCAGGCAGCCTTGGGTTTGGCGCGGCGCGGCCTCGGCAGCGTCTGGCCCAATCCGGCGGTGGGATGCGTGATCGTCGGCGACGGCCGGGTGGTCGGACGCGGCTGGACCCAGCCGGGCGGCCGCCCCCATGCCGAGACCGAAGCGCTGGCGGCGGCCGGCGCGGCGGCTCGCGGCGCCACCGCCTACGTCACCCTCGAACCCTGCGCCCATCACGGCAAGACGCCGCCCTGCGCCCAGGCCCTGGCCGATTGCGGCATCGCCCGGGTGGTCGGCGCGGTCGAGGATCCCGACCCGCGCGTGTCCGGCAAGGGCTTCGCCCTGCTGCGGGCCGCCGGAATCGATGTCGCCAGCGGCCTGCTGGCCGACCAGGCGGCGGATCTCAATGCCGGCTTCTTCCTCAAGGTGCGCGAGGGGCGGCCGCTGGTCACCCTCAAGCTGGCCACCACGCTGGACGGGCGGATCGCCACCCACACCGGGGAAAGCCGCTGGATCACCGGCGACGCCGCGCGCCAGGCAGCCCATCTGCTGCGGGCGGAAAGCGACGTGGTGATGGTCGGCAGCGGCACCGTGCTGGCCGACGATCCGGATCTCACCTGCCGGCTGCCCGGCATGGCCGAACGCTCGCCGGTGCGGGTGGTGGTGGACGGCCGCCTGCGCCTGCCGCTGACCGCCAAGCTGGTGGCCACCGCGCGCGACATCCCGACTTGGCTGGTCACCCTGGCCGGCGGCGCCGACGCCCGCCTGGAAGCGCTGGAGGAGGCCGGAATCGAGGTGCTGGAGGCGCCGTCCACCCCCGACCGCATGATCGACCTCGGCGTCGCCCTGGCGATGCTGGCGGCCAGCGGCGTCACCCGCGTATTGGTCGAGGGCGGCGCCCATCTCGCCGCGGCCCTGCTGCGCGCCGGCCTGGTCGACCGCCTGGTGTGGTTCCGGGCGCCGCGGCTGATCGGCGCCGACGGCCTGCCCGCGGCCATGCCGTTCGGCGTCGATAGGCTGGCCGCCACCGCCGATTTCCGCCGCGTCGACGTGCGCCCGGTGGGCGAGGACGTGATGGAAACGTATACCCGGTTGTGAACCGCCAAGGCGCCAAGACGCCGAGGCACGGCAAGATCATAAAGACCACCCTGGCGTCTTGGCGCCTTGGCGGTTCAATGGCACGGAGGTGCATAGGTGTTCACCGGAATCGTCACCGACCTGGGCGAAGTGCGCCGGGTCATCAGCGGCGCGGGCCGCGAGACCCGCTTCGAAATCGCCAGCCACTACGACCCGGCGACCATTCCGGTGGGCGCCTCGATCGCCCATAGCGGGGTCTGCCTGACCATCGTCGAGCGCCGGGACGACTGGCACGCCGTCGAGGTTTCGGCCGAGACGCTATCGAAGACCACCCTGGGCGGCTGGCGCGAGGGCTCCAAGGTCAACCTCGAACGCTCGCTCAAGATCGGCGACGAACTGGGCGGGCACATCGTTTCGGGCCATGTCGACGGCGTCGCCCGGGTGGCAGCCATCAGCCCCGACAACCAGTCGCTCCGCTTCGTCTTCGAGACGCCGCCGGATCTGGCGCGCTTCGTCGCCTCCAAGGGATCGGTCGCCATCGACGGCGTGTCGCTGACCGTCAACGAGGTTGACGGGCGTCGCTTCGGCATCAACGTGATTCCCCATACCCAGGCGGTGACCACCTTCGGCGGGCTGAAGAAGGGCGACCTCGTGAATATGGAAATCGATATGCTCGCGCGTTATGTTGCCCGCCTCCTGGAAAGGGAATAGCGCCCTCGTGTCCGAAAACACCGCCCATCTGTCCTCGATCGACGACATCCTCGAGGAGGCCCGCAACGGCCGCATGTTCATCCTGGTCGACGACGAGGACCGTGAAAACGAGGGCGACCTCGTCATCCCCGCCCAGATGGCCACCCCCGACGCGGTCAACTTCATGGCCCGGTTCGGGCGCGGCCTGATCTGCCTGGCGCTCAGCCAGGGCCGGGTCGAGCAACTGGGCCTGCCGTTGATGAGCGCCGCCAACGGCACCCGCATGCAGACCGCCTTCACCGTCTCGATCGAGGCGCGGGAAGGGGTGACCACCGGCATATCGGCGGCCGACCGCGCCCGCACCATCCAGGTGGCGATCGATCCCAGCCACGGGCGCGACGACATCGTCACCCCCGGCCACGTCTTCCCGCTGATGGCGCGGGAGGGCGGGGTCCTGGTGCGCGCCGGCCATACCGAGGCGGCGGTCGACCTCGCCCGCATGGCCGGTCTGACCCCGGCCGGGGTGATCTGCGAGATCATGAACGACGACGGCACCATGGCGCGGATGCCCGACCTGATCGCCTTCGCCCAGTTCCACGCGCTGAAGATCGCCACCATCGCCGACCTCATCGCCTATCGCCGCCGCCACGACAAGCTGGTGCGCCGCGAGATCGAGGCGCCATTCCGCTCGCGCTGGGGCGGCGACTGGCGGATGGCGGTCTACGTCAATACCGTCGCCTACGCCGAGCACGTGGTGCTGGTCAAAGGTGACGTCGCCGCCGGCGGGCCGGTGCTGGTGCGGGTGCACGCGGTCAATATCCTCGACGACATGCTGGGCGACCTCGATTCCGACAAGGCGGGGGAGTTGCACGCCGCCATGGCGATGATCGCCGCGGAGGGCCGCGGCGCCGTCGTGCTCATCCGCGAATTCAAGCCGACCAGCCTGTCGGACCGGGTGCGGGCGCGCCTGGCCGGCGCCCCGCCCGAACCGGCATTGCGCGACTATGGGGTGGGGGCGCAGATTCTGCTCGATCTTGGGATCAATGAAATGATCCTGCTGTCCAATACCAGGAAGACCATCGTCGGGCTGGAAGGCTTCGGCCTCAAGGTGGTCGAGCAGCGTCCGATCGCCGTCGCCTGAACCGGGAGGAGAATGCATGCCCAGGGTGCTGATCATCGAGGCCCGGTTCTACGATCACATCGCCGACGGCCTGCTCGCCGGCGCCGTCGCCGCTCTGGAGGCGGGCGGCGCCGCCTGGGAGCGCCTCACCGTTCCCGGCATCTACGAACTGCCCGCCGCACTGGCGATGGTGGTCGCCTCGGGCCAGGCCTATGACGGCTTCGTCACCCTGGGCTGCGCCATTCGCGGCGAAAGCGACCACTACCACCACATCTGCGCCGCCTGCATCACCGGGCTCAGCGAAGTGGCGGTCGCCCACCGGCTGGCCCTGGGCAACGGCGTGCTCACCGTCCACAACGAGGCGCAGGCGCTGCACCGCTCGGACCCCAAGCGCAAGGATATCGGCGGCCAGGCCGGGCGGGCATGTCTGCGGATGATGGATCTCCGCCGCCAGACGGCCGGCTGATCGATGGCCAGGGACACCACCCGCAGGTCTTCGGGCGGCACCGCCAGGCGCAGCGCCGCCAGGCTTGCCGCCGTGCAGACGCTGTATTCGATGGACATGACCGGCATCGGCGCCGACCAGGCGCTGGCCGAATTCCGCGATCGCCTGAGCGAACCCGCCGACGGCATGGCGCGGGCCGACCCGCAGATGGTCGCCTTCCTGGTCAACGGCGCCACCGAAAGGGCCGAGGCCCTGGACGAGGTGATCGCCGGCTCGCTGTCCGGGGACTGGTCGCCCGATCGGCTGGAGGCGGTGCTCAAGGCGGTGCTCAAGGCGGGCGCCTACGAGATCATGGCGCGGCCGACGACGCCGGCGCGGGTCGCCATCTCGGAATACGTCGACGTCGCCCACGCCTTCTACGAGGGCCCCGAGCCCGGTCTGGTCAACGCCGTTCTCGACCGCGTCGCCCGCGTGCTGCGCCCGGATGAATTCGCATGAGAGCCCTCTGCCGCGGGGCGGGCGGGTGCGAATGATGGATGAGTTCGGCCTGATCGCCGACTTGTTCGCGCCGCTGGCGCAGGGCTATCCGGGGGCCTTCGGCCTGCTGGACGATGCCGCGCTGGTCGCCGCCGAACCGGGAAAGGAAATCGTCGTCACCGTCGACGCCGTCGTCGCCGGCATCCATTTCCTCGCCGACGACCCGGCCGACCTGGTGGCCCGCAAGCTGGTGCGGGTCAATCTCTCCGACCTTGCCGCCAAGGGCGCCGAGCCGTTCGCCGTGCTGCTTGCCGCCGCCTTCCCCCAGGACGTCGGGGCGGCGTGGCTGCGCCTTTTCGCCGACGGCCTGGGCAAGGATGTGCGGCGCTACCGGATCGCGCTGATCGGCGGCGACACCGTCGCCACGCCCGGCCCGCTGACCCTGTCGCTGACCGCCCTCGGCCGGGTGGCGGCGGGCGGGATGCTGCGCCGCGCCGGCGCCCGCGCCGGCGACGACCTGTGGGTGAGCGGCACCCTCGGCGACGGTGCGCTCGGCCTCAAGGCGGCGCGGGGCCAGCTGCCCGGCCTCGCCGCAGGCGACCTGGCCGCGCTCGCCGAGCGATACCGCCTGCCGCGGCCGCGGGTCGACCTCGGCCCCCGCCTGGTCGGCCTCGCCGGCGCCTGCATGGATGTCTCGGACGGGCTGGTCCAGGATCTCGGCCACATGTGCCGGGCGTCGGGGGTGGGGGCGGCGGTCGATTGCACCCTGCTGCCGCTGTCTCCGGCCGCGCGCAACGCCTTGGCGGCGGACGACTCGCTGCTTGCCTGCGTGCTGGCCGGGGGCGATGATTACGAGTTGCTGTTCACCGCGCCGCCCGCGGCGCGCGCGGCCGTCGAGGCCGCTGCCGCGGAATCCGGGGTGGCGGTCGGGCGGATCGGCGGCATCGAAGTGCAGCCCGGCGTGCGGGTGGTGGACGGCGCCGGCCGCGCGCTGGCGCCGGCGGCGACGGGATGGCGCCATTTCCGCGCCGGGACTGAAGGGGGAGGGGGGGAGTGATCCGCCTGATCATGATCGCCGTCGCGTTCTTCGTCATCTTGGGCGCGATCGTCGGCGGGCTTTATTTCTGGGGCATCGACCCCCTCGCGGCGTTCGGGCCGGTGTTCGCCAAGGCGCCCGAGAACCCGATCATCAAGCAGGCGCCGCCCGGCTACGTCGATCTCGGGCTGGTGGTCGTACCGGTGATCGAGGACCGTGAGGTCAAGCGCCAGGCGGAGTTGATCGTCCGGGTGCAGTGCACCCCCGGCAACAAGGAAAACGTCGCCGCCGTGCTCACCCGCCTTCAGGCCTCGTTCCTCGAGGACCTCATCGGCTTCCTGCCGGTTCACCTGCACGAGGCGGGGGCGCTCGATCCCGAGACCATCCGGCACCATTTGCTGCCGTTGGCGCAGCGCATCGCCGGGCCGGGCAAGGTCGCCGACGTGCTGATTGAAAACGCGGTGCTGAAGCCCACTTCGTGAACGGCACGTCGACTGCATGTTGTGTCGGCAGCTGGCGCTAACACAACGTGTCGCGTTGCTCGTGTCGAGAGTGCCTGCATTTTTGCGCAAAATCAAACTTTTGGCACTCTGAAAAAGGCATTGCCCGAACCGCCGCCGTATATGTCGTCATACTCAAAAACGCCGAACTAGGGGGGGCACCGCAGCATTTTATTGCATCCCCCTTTGTCTTCTGGCAGTTTTTCACGGCTTCCGTCGTTCCATTACGTCCGGCAGCATTCCAAGCCAGACGAAACGCGACCGAAAAAAACGCTGCTCAGGGGATCGAACCACAATGACAAACTTGTTCGTCATAGCGTGCGGGGTTTTGGCCCTGCTGTACGGGGCATACGCCGGAAAGTCGGTGATGGCCTCGTCCGCCGGCACGCCGAGAATGCAGGAAATCGCAGGCGCGGTGCAGGAAGGTGCCCGCGCATATCTCAATCGGCAGTATACGACCATCGCCATGGTCGGCGCTGTGATCTTCGTCATCCTGTTCGCCAAGCTGGGCGCCTATCAGGCCATCGGGTTCCTGATCGGGGCCCTGTGCTCCGGCGCGGCCGGCTACATCGGCATGAACGTGTCGGTGCGCGCCAACGTCCGCACCGCCGAGGCTGCCCGCTCCAGCGGCATGCAACAGGCCCTCGACGTCGCCTTCAAGTCCGGCGCCATCACCGGCCTGCTGGTGGTCGGCCTGGGCATCCTCGCCGTCGCCGGCTACTACACCGTCCTTCAGGGCTCGGGCATCGATTCCCGCGCCATGATCGAGGCGCTGGTGGCCCTGTCGTTCGGGGCTTCGCTGATCTCCATCTTCGCCCGTCTCGGCGGCGGCATCTTCACCAAGGGTGCCGACGTCGGCGCCGACCTGGTGGGCAAGGTCGAAGCCGGCATCCCCGAGGATGACCCACGCAACCCGGCGGTGATCGCCGACAACGTGGGCGACAACGTCGGCGACTGCGCCGGCATGGCCGCCGACTTGTTCGAAACCTATGCGGTGACCCTGGTGGGTACCATGCTGCTGGGTTCGATCTTCTTCGCCGACCCCGCCAAGAGCCAGATGATGATGTTCCCGCTGCTGGTCGGCGGCGTCTGCATCATCGCTTCGGTCATCGGTACCTTCTTCGTCAAGCTCGACGCCTCCGGCAAGATCATGAAGGCCCTCTACAAGGGTCTGATCGTCACCGGCATCCTGTCGGCGGTGCTGATCGCGGCGATCATCAACGTCAACCTGGGCGGCTTCAGCGCCAGCTTCACGCTGATCAGCGGCGCGGTGGTCACCGGAATGTCGCTGTACATGTGCGCCATGATCGGCCTGGTGGTCACCGGCCTGATGGTGTGGATCACCGAATACTACACCGGCACCGACTATCGCCCGGTCAAGAGCGTCGCCCAGGCGTCGACCACCGGCCACGGCACCAACGTCATCCAGGGCCTGGCCGTGTCGATGGAATCCTGCGCCCTGCCGGTGCTGGTCATCAGCATCGCCATCATTGTCGCCTTCAAGATCGCCGGCCTGTTCGGCGTCTCGGTGGCGGCGACCACCATGCTGGCGCTGGCCGGCCTGATCGTGGCGCTCGACGCCTACGGTCCAGTCACCGACAACGCCGGCGGCATCGCCGAAATGGCCGACCTGCCGAAGGAGGTCCGCAAGACCACCGACGCGCTGGATGCGGTCGGCAACACCACCAAGGCGGTGACCAAGGGCTACGCCATCGCGTCGGCCGCCCTGGCCTCGCTGGTGCTGTTCGCGGCGTATACCGAGGACCTCAAGCACTACTTCCCCAACCTGGACGTCAAGTTCGCCCTGGAAGACCCCTTCGTGGTGATCGGGTTGTTCATCGGCGGTCTGCTGCCCTACCTGTTCGGTGCGCTGGGCATGCAGGCGGTCGGTCGCGCCGCCGGTTCGGTGGTGGTCGAAGTTCGTCGCCAGTTCAAGGAAATCGCCGGCATCATGGAAGGCACCGGCAAGCCGGATTACGGCCGCGCCGTTGACCTGCTGACCCGTGCCGCGATCAAGGAAATGATCATTCCCTCGATGCTGCCGGTGCTGTCGCCGATCGTGGTGTACTTCATCGTCAAGGTCTCCATCGGCCAGAAGGAGGCGTTCACCACTGTCGGCGCGATGCTGCTGGGCACCATCGTCACCGGCCTGTTCGTCGCCATCTCGATGACCTCGGGCGGCGGCGCGTGGGACAACGCCAAGAAGTACATCGAGGACGGCCATCATGGTGGCAAGGGTTCCGACGCCCACAAGGCGGCGGTGACCGGCGACACCGTCGGCGATCCCTACAAGGACACCGCCGGCCCGGCCGTCAACCCGATGATCAAGATCATCAACATCGTCGCCATTCTGCTGTTGGCGATGGTCGCCTGATCCCGATCGTCAGGGACTGAAACGGAAAGCCCCGGCCGCAAGGCCGGGGCTTTTCTGTTGGGGACGGCGGCGCGCATTGCGCACGCGAAAAGGGCGGGCACCAAGGCCCGCCCCACGCTAAATATATCGGCTGTGCGGCGCCCTACTTGCCGTCCTGGGCGTCTTTCTTGAAGCGGCCGATGTTGCCGACCAGCTGCTCGATGATGGTCATTTCCTTGCCGGCGCTGGGGGTCTCGCGGCTGACGGTGTCGACCTGCTTGCCGTCCTTCAGGCCCAGCTTGGTGACCTCCTTGACCTTGCCGTCGGTGTCGAAGGCGATGGTGACGACGGTGCGTTCCTTCTCCTCCGGCTTGGTGAAGGCGACGTACTCGGTCTTGGCCGAGATGTAGTGCCAGACCTCGCCGCCATAGGTCATGGTCGAGGACGGGGTCCCCAGCAGCGTCATCACCTCGTCCTGGGTGGTGGTGCCGGGCTTGATCTGGGCGAGCGCCTCGGGAGAGGGCAGGTTGCCCCGCATATCGATGGTGGGGCTGCAGGCAGAGAGCGCGGCGACAAAGAAGGCAAACCTGAGAGGCTTGATCATGCTGAATACGCCCGGGCCATTGACGGGGCCGAGTTGAGTGGCAGAAGATGCATGCCGAACAGTGCACGTCCCGGCGAACCGTTGTCAACGGCCGCGCATGCCAGGGGCACCAGATGGGACGGATATGCCTTTCCGCCGGAACGCCGATCGCCGCCGCCGCGAGGACGCCGCCCACGACCTTTACGCCGGGGTGGTGGCGCAGGCCCGGCAGCCCTTTTTCTACAGCTGCCTGGGCGTCCCGGACACCCTGGACGGCCGTTTCGACGCCCTGGTGGCCCACGCCTTCCTGCTGATGCGCCGCCTAGGCGCAGCCCAGGCGGGCGAGGACGCGCGCCTGCTGTCCCAGGCGGTGTTCGACCTGATGTTCGCCGACATGGACCAGAACTTGCGCGAGCTGGGAGTCAGCGACATGTCGGTGGGCAAGAAGGTGAGGCAGATGGTCGAAGCGTTTTACGGCAGGATCGCCGCCTACGAGGCAGCGATCGAAGCGGGCGGCGGCGCGCTGGCCGAGGCTGTCGCCCGCAACCTCTACCGCGGCTCGCCGCCGACGCCCGAGGCGGCGGACGGGATGGCGGCCTACCTGCGGCGCCAGACGGTGCATCTCGATCTCCAGCCCCTCGATGCGCTGCTGGCCGGGCGGGTCGCCTGGCTGGCGCCGGAGGCGGCCGGATGACCGCGCCCGTGCCCGAGTTTTCGCGGCGGCTGACGGTGGCCGAGGTGCCGGGCCGCGGCTGCGAAATCGATCTGGTCGCCGGTCCGGGCGAATGCGCCGCCCTGGCGGCCCGCTTCGCCATCCCGGAGATCCGCGCCCTTACCGCGCGGGTGCGCCTGCGGCGGCTCGCCGGCGGGCTGGTCCGGGTCGCCGGCAGCCTCGCCGCCGAAGTGGTGCAATCCTGCGTGGTCACCCTCTGCCCGGTCGTATCGAGCGTCGCCGACAGGTTCGACATCACCTTCGGCGCCGCCCCCGAGGGCGACGAGGACGAACTCGACCTGTCCTTCGATTCCGCCGACCCGCCCGAGCCCATCGTCGACGGAACCATCGACGTCGGCGAGGTGGTGGCCGAACACCTGGCCCTGGCGCTGGACCCGTTTCCGCGCTCGGCGGACGCCGTGTTCACCCCGCCGGAGGCGGCCGCGCCCGCCGAGGAATCGGCCAGCCCCTTCGCCATCTTGTCACGTTTGCGGAAAAATGAAGGGTAGGGGGAAAGCATCCCCTTGCCCCCAGCGGTGTTTTTGGATAATAAACCACCCTTTCCAGAGAGAGAAAATTCCATGGCTGTTCCGAAGAAAAAGACGTCGAAGTCCCGCCGCGACATGCGCCGCGCCCACCACGGCCTCAAGCCGGTCTCGGTGTCGGAATGCCCGAATTGCGGCGAGATGAAGAAGCCTCATCACGTGTGCGCCTCGTGCGGTCATTATGACGGACGCGAAGTGCTCAGCCAGGCTGTGGCCGAAGTCTGAATTCGGCCGGAAAGGGCGTCAGGGTGAGCGCACCCGCTACCATATCCATCGATGCCATGGGCGGTGATCGCGCACCCGACGTGGTCGTCGAAGGCGTGCGCCTGGCGCATGCTCGGTTGCCGCATGTCCGCTATCTGCTGTTCGGCGACGCGGCGCGGATCCAGCCGCTGCTCGACGCAGCCCCGGAAATTCGCGGCGTCTGCACCGTCCGCCACACCGACGAGGCGGTGTCCAACGACGCCAAGCCCGGCCAGGTGCTGCGCACCGGGCGGCGCTCCAGCATGTGGCTGGCAGCCGACGCCGTCGCCCAGGGCGAGGCGGCAGGGGTGGTTTCGGCCGGCAACACCGGCGCCCTGATGGCGGTCTCCAAGTTCGTGCTGCGGACCCTGCCGGGCATCGACCGCCCGGCCATCGCCGGCATGTTCCCCACCGAGCGGGGCGAGACGGTGATGCTCGACCTCGGCGCCAACGTCGATTGCAATTCCAACAACCTGGTCCAGTTCGCCATCATGGGCGAAGTGTTCGCCCGCGCGGTGCTGGGCCTCGAGCAGCCGACCGTCGGCCTTCTCAATGTCGGCTCGGAGGAGCTCAAGGGCAACGACGCCGTGCGCACCGCCGCCGCCGTGCTGCGGGAAAGCCCGCTGCCGATCCGCTTCCACGGCTTCGTCGAGGGCAACGACATCTGCGCCGGCACCGTCGACGTGGTGGTCACCGACGGCTTCACCGGCAACATCGCCCTGAAGACGGCGGAGGGCACGGTGCGCCTCTACGGCACCCTGCTGAAGGAAGGCTTCAAGAATTCACTGCTGGCCAAATTGGGCTATGTCTTCGCCCGGCAGGCTTTGCAGAAAGTCAAGGTCAGGACCGATCCGCGCCGCTACAACGGCGCCATGTTCCTGGGCCTGAACGGCATTGCGGTGAAGAGCCACGGGGGCACCGACGCCTTCGGCTTCGCCAATGCCATCGGGGTGGCGGTCGATTTGGTGTCTCATGGTTACAACGACCGCATCCGGGGGGAGTTCGAGCGCTTCAAGACGGCCGAGCCGGCTCCCACCCAGCGCGTGGCCGGCTCCGGATGATCGCATGATGCTTCGCTCCCTGATGGTCGGCTGCGGGTCCTACCTGCCCGAGCGCGTCGTTACCAACCAAGACTTGGCCGCCCGGCTGGACACGTCGGAGGAGTGGATCGTCGAGCGCAGCGGCATCCGCCAGCGCCACATCGCCGCCGACGGCGAGACCACGTCCGACCTCGCCACCATGGCCGCCTCGCGCGCGCTGGAGGCCGCGGGCGTCCGCGGCAGCGACGTCGACCTGCTGGTGGTGGCCACGGCGACGCCCGACAACACCTTTCCCGCCACCGCCACCCGGGTGCAGAGCCGCATCGGCATGACCGGCGGCGCCGCCTTCGACATCCAGGCGGTGTGTTCCGGATTCATCTTCGGCTTCGCCATCGCCGACAACTTCATCCGCGCCGGCCAGGCGCGCACGGCGCTGGTGATCGGCGCCGAGACGTTCTCCCGCATCCTCGACTGGACCGACCGTGGCACCTGCGTCCTGTTCGGCGACGGGGCGGGGGCTGTGGTGCTGCGGGCCGAGGAGAGCGCCGGAGGCGCCGGTTCCCGCGGTGTGCTGTCCACCCACCTGCATTCCGACGGCCGCCACCACGACCTTCTCTACGTCGACGGCGGCCCATCGAAGACCCAGACCGTCGGCCATCTGCGCATGTCGGGGCGCGAGGTGTTCCGCCACGCCGTGTCCAACTTGGCCGAAGTGGCGCAGGAGGCCCTGTCCGCCAATGGCCTGACCGGCGCCGATCTCGATTGGGTCGTCCCGCACCAGGCCAACAGCCGAATCCTCGAAGCCACCGCGAAGAAGCTGGGCCTGCCGCCGGAGCGCATGGTGGTGACGGTGGATCGCCATGCCAACACGTCGGCCGCTTCGGTGCCGCTGGCGTTGACCGAGGCGATCGGCGACGGGCGCATCAAGCCTGGGCATCTGGTGCTGATGAACGCCATGGGCGGCGGCTTCACCTGGGGCGCCGGCCTGTTCCGGATGTGAGCGTCGTCGCGCATCCCTTTGATTATTGACGGGTTTCGCCAGAAGGGCTATGTGTTGCTCGAAGGGCAACAAGTCGATGGGGTGATGTCGGCATGGTGGAAAGAACCATTACCCGGGCGCAGTTGAGCGAGGCGGTCTACCAGGAGGTGGGGCTTTCGCGCAATGAATCCGCCGATCTGCTCGAAGCGGTGCTGGGCGAGATCTCGGGCGCGCTGTCGCAGGGCGAGACGGTCAAGATCTCCTCGTTCGGCAGCTTCTCGGTGCGCGCCAAGGGACAGCGCATCGGCCGCAATCCCAAGACCGGCGAGGAAGTGCCGATCCTTCCCCGCCGCGTGCTGGTGTTCCGGCCCTCGCAGCTGTTGAAGAAGCGGATCAACGACGGGCCGCTGGCCGGCAAGAGCGGCAAGTGATGGCAGCGGATGGCGAACTCTCCCTGACACGGCGGGCCGGCAAGTCCGAGGCGGCGTTCCGCACCATCAGCGAGGTCGCCGAGGAGCTCGACGTGCCCCAGCACGTGCTTCGTTTCTGGGAAGGCCGTTTTCCCCAGGTGCGGCCGCTGAAGCGGGGCGGGGGCCGGCGCTACTACCGGCCCGAGGACGTGGTGCTGCTGCGCCGCATCCGCGACCTGCTCTACAGCCAGGGCTACACCATCAAGGGTGTGCAGAAGCTGCTCAAGGAAGGTGGGACCGCCCGCGACGCCGTCACCGCCGAGGCGGAGACCGCGGACGAACCGGCGCCCCCGCCGACGCCCGAGGACGACATCGACGACGAAGCCGACGACGAAGCCGATGCCGAAGTCGAATCCGGCGAGGCGCCGCGGTTCCGCACGGCGCTGACCCCGGAACTGCGGGGCGAGATCGAGGCGATCGCCGATGAGTTGGAGCAGCTGCGATTCCTGCTGCTGGGGCAGCGGTGATCGGGGTTGCGTGGTTCCCCCCCGCTTTGTATAGTCGCGCCTCTTCCGGCCCCCCCGCCGGATGGCCTTGCGGGCAGGATTGACCGACAATCCGCCCAGGCCTATTGGTTCTCGACGGTCGGAGCGTAGCGCAGCCCGGTAGCGCATCAGTCTGGGGGACTGGAGGTCGCAGGTTCGAATCCTGTCGCTCCGACCAATATAAGGCCCTGAAACCTAACGGTTTTGGGGCCTTTCCATTTTCCGGGATTCATCGTGGATGTGCCGCCGGGGTAACGTCTGGGGTAACAGCACATCTCCCGGCCGCGCTGGACTGGGTTGCGCCGTAGGCCGGGCGATGTGCTGCGGGCCCACCGGGGCGAGGATCGATAATTGCAACGGCGACTATAAGCCGCCTGCGGCGGCGAGGTGCCGATAGTAGATGTGGCGTATAGTAAGTAACGGTATAATAAAAATATGAGAACGCAATAATAGAACTTGCGGAATCTGGGGGAAATGGCGTACTATTGAATATCAAAACAGGGGCGCAAGGCCTGGATATCAAAGTAGGAGAAAGACAGTGCGCGTGATCTCGAACTTTCTGATGGTAAGGACGGGGGGCACGGCCGCGCCGCCCCCCCCGGCGCCACTTCGGGATCAATTGGCGGGCGCGGCCTTCTGCATAGCTTTCCACGTCAGCCAGAACACACGGTCGCGGGTCCACTGAAACAGCCAGAGCGGCGTGGTGCAGGCGTCGCCGGACGGCGGGTACGGGAAAACGCGCGCTTGCGCGCACGCTCGGCCGTCCTGAAAGCCGAACGCCGTGCCGAGGAACATCTGCAAACCCCACGACGCCGCGACCAGCAGCATGCCGGCCGACATCAACTGCAGCATCGTAATGTTGAACGCCGCATAGCACGCGGCGACCGCATCGGGAGAAATATGAATGACGTTCATCTGACGCCTCCGTAGTTACTATCAAGACGCAAATAGCTGGCCAGTACGTCGGCCGACAGCTTGAGGAAGTAGCACATGGGGAACCCCTGGGGGTCGGGCCGACCCTCCACATCTTCCAACATGTCGCAACCCCAGTCCCCGTCCGGCAAAAGTGTTTCGAGGATCAAAAACCGCCCATCTGGGCGCCGCAGCCGTAGGCTCCTCGGCTGGTCGCAGCAAGAGCTTGCCGACAAGGCTATCGTGTCGGTCAACGCTATCCGACGACTGGAGAGTTCCCAGGTCGATCCGCGATTGAGCACCATCATCGCGGTGAAGACGGCGCTCGAAGCCGCCGGCATCGAATTCCAATTCGCCGACATGACGAAGGGGGAAGGCGTCCGCCTCCGCTCGCCATAGGCGGCCGGGTCAGGATGGGGGCCGTACGTGCCATGTGGCATCGGAGCGCCCCTCCTTCGGAAAATTTGGAAAATCGGCGGGATTGGATATAATGGGCGGGTGAAACCTAACCCTCACATCATCATGAGCGCGAACAATCTGCAAACCACCATTGAAACGAGCGTCGAAGGCATCCGCGATGCCGTCGTGAAGGCTGGTTTTCGGCCCGGCCGGCGCGTGCGCGTGTCCGTGGAGTACGCTGACGCGAAGGAAGCGCGTGAGGCTGGGTACCAACGCCTTTCAGCAATCCTCGACCAATACCCGGCCGATCCGCAGTTCGCGGGAATGACGGAAGACGAAGTAATGGCCTACGCCATCTCAGTCGTTGACGAGGTGCGGAAAGAGCGCCGCAAATCCGGTAAGTAGCCGGGCCGCATGAGAGTTCTTATAGACTGCAACGTGGTCGTTTCCGCCGCCCTATCCGGCGGTGCTTGTCTGCGTGCCATTTCAGAAGCACGTGACAATCACACCATTCTCGTGAGCGAGGAAATTCTTGCCGAATACCGGCGGGTAGCCGGCTATCCGAAGTTCTCGGACGGCACCAAGATGAAAATGCACGCCATTATCGAAGAAATGGCGCTACGGGCCGAATGCGTTTCCATCCCCGAGGTTCCACCAGAAACGGAGCCCATGTCAGACCACGAAGACCTGATCTATGTGGTTGCCGCCCATGTGAGCCAAGCGGACGCCATCGTAACTGGGAATACGGCGCATTTCACGGAACCATCCTATGGCCGTGCCCTGGTGGTGTCCGCACGCGAATTTCTGGATATGACGGGCGGGTGAAGGCCGGGAAAGTAGGGGAGGGGCAATGCCCAACCGTCCTACCCACGCAGCTTCACCACGTTCCGCGCTTCCTTGGGCGAGGCGATGCTTTCGATGAAATCGGCCCACGCCTCGAAGGCGCTCCGACGTTCTTCGAGGTAGAGGGCCTTGTTGTAGACGCCGGCAACGCCCGCCTTGGCGCTCCCGGAGATATGGTTGACGCAGGCTTCGACGACGTGGGGCGGGACGCGCAGGCATTCGTTCATCATCGTCACCATCGTCCGCCGCAGGTCGTGAAGCGTCCAAGGCGGCATCGGCGGGAGTTCGGCCTTTGCCCGTTCTCTGGCAATGCGGCCGTCCAAGCGCTCCTTGGTCTTGCTGAAAGCCGACACGGGGGGTGAGCTGGCCCCCAAAAACTGGACAGGAGGCTTGGCTCTGGTTCTGATCTCGGCAACGAGAGAAAGGACCACGGACCATGAGCAAGACGCGTCGTAATCACGGATCGGCCTTCAAGGCGAAAGTGG
>Ga0265331_10000160_pt1 | contig 85512 bp, 41 predicted proteins | sample 41923metaG_FD_202088 | JGI IMG/M metagenome (GOLD analysis project Ga0265331, IMG submission 202088) | Rhizosphere microbial communities from Carex aquatilis grown in University of Washington, Seatle, WA, United States - 4-19-23 metaG | ecosystem: Host-associated > Plants > Roots > Rhizosphere... | reverse complement strand
TGAGAGCCGCGGAGTGGCCAAGGAGGCGGCCGACGGCATAAAGGAGAGTCGATTTGGCGCCGTGGACCTTTGCAGATCAGGCAAGCGACCCGCGCGATCGCAAGCTCCAGAGCTGCTATGGTTGTTGCAGAGCACTAATCTGCGACGACAGGCATCGCAATTCAAATCACTGCACACGCGGCGACGACGCGATAACGATCGGCATTGGCAGCCGCACGAGCCAAACGCGCAGACGCTCGACAATTTTCCCATCGGCGGGCACCTGGCCGACAATCCGGTAACTCCCTTGGTCGATCGCCTCGCGCAGAATTGTGAGCCTGGTGACGAGCGTGCCGAGGAAGCGGCTGGCCTCATCGTCCGTCAGATCGTGTCGCCGAAGTTGCACTTTGCCCGCCACGCGGTGCCGCCTGAGGGAGACGAGCCGGCCCTGTTTCGTGGCGTTGATCCACTCCGCTTTATAAAGCAGTCCCTCGACGTAGCCGCGGCGCAGCTCACATTGGGAATTGAAATGGTAGGCCGGTTCGGCCCCGAAATAAATGCTTGCCGAACCGTCCCGGCGGAACCCGGCGACCAGGGGCTGCTCGAAAGCGGCAACGGCCAACTCGACGCGCTCGACCAGCGCCGTCGCTTCCGCCAGCAGATCTTCACGTTCGTTCTCTTGCAGGGCCATGAATCGTCCGCCAGAATCATGAGGGTGGCCATTGGTCATTCGTCAATTGTTGGCCACGTTCCAATGGCCGATGAATGACCAATGATAATGACTCACGACTAAAGTCATCAATGACCAGTGGCCAATGACCAATAATGACCTTACCTCACGGCTCGACTTGGCACTAACGGCCGCTCGCGAAGCCGGCGCGATCACGTTGGGCTATTTCTGCCACGACAACTACTCCGTCGAATTGAAACAAGACTCGTCGCCCGTGACCGTGGCCGATCGCGAGGCGGAGCAACACCTTCGCCGAAGGATTGCTGCCGCCTTCCCGGATGATGCGATCCTGGGCGAGGAATTGGCCGACCGGCCCGGCCAGTCGGGCTTTCGCTGGATCCTCGACCCGATCGACGGCACCAAGTCGTTCATATCCGGCGTGCCGCTCTACTCGACGCTGATCGGCGTCGAGTACGAGGGCAAGAGTGTGGTCGGCGTGATCCATATCCCGGCGCTTGACGAAACCGGCTACGCGGCGGTGGGTCAGGGAGCATGGTTTGCCCGCGCCGGCGCGACGCCGCGGCCGGCACGGGTATCGGCGAAAGCCACGTTGGCTGAGGGCTTGTTCTGCACGTCGGAGGTCAGGACGTTCGACGCCACCGACCGGCGCGAGGCCTACGAACGCCTGCAAACCGCCAGCCGGCTGAGCCGCACCTGGGGCGACGGCTACGGCTACTTACTGGTTGCCACCGGGCGGGCCGAGGCGATGGTCGACCCGAAAATGAACGTCTGGGACTGTGCCGCCTTGCAACCCGTTTTGGAAGAAGCCGGCGGCACCTTCACCGACTGGCAAGGCCGGCCCACGATTCATGGCGCCGAGGCCGTGGCCACCAACGGTCGCGTGAACGATGAGGTACTGGCCATCACGCGCCGGTTTCCCAGGAGCGAGGCTTAGTCCGGATGATTCACGGATCCCAGAGGGCCCTCCCCAGTCCTTTTACGGCCGGTTGAAGTACTCGTCACTCGCGAGGATGCCATCCAGGATGGTTTCCTGCGGCAACCCAGAATCCATCTGCTTCAACCAGTACATGGCGCCGCTGCTGTCGATCGGCCGGTGCAGGTATTGCAGGTACCAACCCACATCGTTCGGATCGTTGGGGATACCTTGCAACAGGTCGAGCCGGTACTCGTCGCTGGTGACGAAGCCCAACACGACATTGGTCCGGGCGGCGCCGGTGTGGCCCTCGGACGCCAACACACCGGTCCAGTAGGACACTTCGCTAAACACGGGATTGCGATTGAAGAGGTTGTGGTAGAGCGCAGTGACCCATGCGGCGTCGGTGTTGCCGGCGGTGATATAGTACTCCGGCGAGCCAATGATGCCGGCCTGCACCTGTTCTGGTCCACTATTGGCGCTCCAGACCTGCAGCCAATGGTTCAGCCCACCGGCGTCGACGGCGCGTCCCAGGTAGGTCTCGTAGAGGCTGTTGATCACCTGGCTGCGGCGCTCGGGGCTGGTGACGAAAATGTTAACGATCTGCGCGCGACTGACTCCGGCGTTCAGTTGGCCGACCCAGGAGTTCACTTCATCGGCGTTGGGGTGCGCGCTACGCCCCAAAACCTCACTGTACATCCTCGCGACCCATCGCGATTGCACGCTGTCGAGGTACACCGTGGCCGGCGTGCGGAACGTGCCGTTGTCGGCCATGTAGACGAACGAATCCTCGCCGTTGAAACCGGGGTCGGGCTGGTAGGTAAACGAGCCGTCGGGATTGAGCACCAGTTTGCCGTGTGCCGGAACGTTGAAAAGCACCGCCGTCATCGGCTCGCCATTGACTTCGACATCGTTGGCCAACACGCCCGGCGCCGTCACCGACAAGGGTGTGTTCGGGGAGTAGAGGTAGGTGTCGTCATGAGGTTGCGGGGGTTGCTCGACCTTGAGCACGTTGACGGTCAACGTGGCGTTGGCCTGGGCGTGACTTGCCCCCTGGTCGGTGGCGGTGAGCGTGAGAGTCGCTGTGCCGGTTTGATTGGCGGCGTAACTCAGCGTCAACGTGGTCCCTGACACGCTTACATTGACCAAGGTAGGATCGGTGCTGCCCGACAGGGTAACCAGCGGGAAGGGCTCACCCTGTGAGAAATCGGCGTCGCTGAAGATCGTCCGCAAGTCGATCACCGTCGGCGGAGCGTTTTCGTTAACCGTGATCGTGGTATTCGACTTGATTGCCACCGGCGGTTGGTCGACGTGGAAGACGTTGATCGACAACACGCTGGTCGTCGTTTGTGGTCCGCCAAGGCCCGTGTTGCCCAGGTCGTTGGTGCTGACGGTCAGCGATGCGTTGCCGACGAAATTGACCGCGGGCTGGAAACTGAGCCCGTTCAGCGCGGCGTTGAGGTTGGGGATGGTCCCTTGCACCGTGACCGAGACGTCATTGGCGCCCGTGCCGCTGATGATGGTCAAGCCGGCGATCCCGCCCAATGAAACCGTGCCGTGGCTGGCGGTAAGCGTGACTTGGATCACCCCGTTTCCGGGCGACACCGCGGCATCGACATCGGATACTGAAATGGCATTCCCGCTGGCGGTGGAAAATACCAGCGGCCCATTCACCCCGTTCTCGGCAACGCTCTGCGGGCCGGGCAACGTGTTCACCGGCGCCTGATCGACCCTCACGACGGTGACGAGCGCTGTGCCAAGCCCTGTAAGTCCGGTTCCCGTGTCCGTAGCCGAAACTTGAATCGAAGCCTGGCCGGCGAATCCATTCGCTCCGTTATAGGTCAGGCCCGACAGTGCATTGTTCACGTTGGCCAGCAGGCCACTGAAAGTGATCGTGGCCTGGCCGTTGGCGGTGCCGTTGAGGAAGGTCACGCCGGCAATCGAGCCGAGAGTCAAGGTCCCCTGAGCGGTGCTCAATGTGACCATGATCTGGTTTGATCCACCCTCGATATCGAAGATCGAAATCGGGTTGCTCGTGCCGCCTGAGAAAACCAGCGGAGTGCCCTGATTGACACTCTGCGGGGCAGGCACCGAGACGACCGGTGGATCGCCCACGGCGCTTTGCAAGAGGATATCGTAACGAGTGAAGCCGGTCGCCGAATTCGCCTGCAGCAGGTTGCCGGCCAAATCCTTGATGCCGATGGGCGTGCGCTGGGCGTTGAAACCGTCGAACTTGACGCCGTTGTCGACGAAGATCGTGTATTGGCTGCCAGGCAGCCAAACACCAGCCGCGGCCGTAAAATGGGCGGTCTTGGTGTTGGAATCGTAGCTGAAGAAGTAGTCGATCCCCTCGACCAGAGGCGTTCCATTGCGATAAAGGGAAAACTCGGTCGGAACAACGGTGGTACTGTCGATACCCGTGCCATTGGGGTCGATCAATTGGATGGCGAAATCGTTCAACGTGTGGCCGACGTCGTGGACGACGTTGAAGGTGGGATCCTGGTCGAACTGGTCGTTGTCCAGCGGATTGGCCAGCACGGCGGTGGGCCCGGTGACGTCGACGCGCTCGATGGCCCCGAGGTCCTTCGTGTTGTTCGAGCCGAGGCCGCTGCTGCCGGGGTTGGTGGGATCGGTGGCCCGCAATTGCCCGTAAAGGTCGTACGCGGGGGCGGCCACCGGCGACGCCGGAATACCCGTGAGTGTCTTGGCGGCAACCATGGCCGAACGGTCGGGCAGCAGGTCGGTGGCGCTATCGACCGCTTTCGAACCCTGCAACAGGTAGAAGTCGCCCGCCGGGGCGTTGGCGAACAGCGCGTCGGTGGCGGCCAGATGGGTGGCATTGGTCTCGATGATTGGGTTTGCCGAGACGACGTTGTTCGTGTTTCCCTGATAGATGTTGGAGGTGATCACCGTCGGGTGGAAACTCGTGGCGCTCGACGAGGCATCGACGCTGATGGCCGTGGAAAGGTTGGCGAAGATGTTGTTGATGATCGTCGGCGCGGCATTCTGCTGCACCTGGACACCGGTGCCACTGGGCGACAACCCTCCGTAGATCGTGTTATTGATAATGCGGCCAAAAGGCACGGCGGCCAGAGGCTCGCCCGAAGGGTCGGCGTCGCCGCTGAACAGGATCGCGCCGGTGCCGCCTGAGGCAAGCAGCAAGTTGTTGGTAATCACCGGTCCGGGAGCCAGGCCGCCCGGTGGCGCCTGCGGTGGGCCGTTGATTGTGTCGAGATTGCGCGCCACGCCCGGGTGCGGAATGCTGCCGCTGCCGCCGCGCGTATCGGCATTGACGACGATGTCGAATTTGGACGCATTCGAGATCGTGTTGTCCTGGATAATGATTTGCCCCTGATTGCGCGTAATGTTGGCGTCGCCCAGGCGGTTGAAGCCGTTGGGCGGATTGACGAGCACTTTGCCCTTGGCGCCAGCCAGGCCGGGGGCGGCGGCGAAAATCGAGACGTTCTCGACGGCATTGACGGAAAATGGACCGACGTAGCTGACAACGAAGGTGGCCGAGGTTGCTCCAGCGGGAATGATCACGGTACTTCCACCTCCCGGCTGGGTCACGGTGGCTTCCGTCGGATCGCTGGACAACAGGAACACCGTCAACGGTTGTGTGGTGGGCGTATTGCGGGTGACGGTCGCGACCACACTGTTCTGGCCGTTGCCGTTGGGGATCGCGGCGCCGGCCGGGAATGTGACCGACAACGCCGGTGTGTCGGCGTCGACTGGGAGCAGGAATGTGGCGGGCGCGTCGTCGCCGTCAGCGACCACGTCGAGCGCGTCGGAGATCGGACTAAAGCCGCCGCCTGTAGCGGTGAACACGACGGTCCCAGGGTACTGGGCAACCGAACTATCCATGATCGTCACATCCGCGGTTACCGACGATTGCCCGTCGGGGATAGTGACCGTAGTCGTGGCGGACGTTGTACCCGGTGTGGTGGACGATGGAAATTGAGCTAGCGTCGGATCGCTGCTGGTGAGTGTCACCACCAGATCACCGGTGGCGCCGCCACGAGTAATCGTAAGCTTCCCAGAGAGACGACCAGCGTCGTCGGTCACCGGGTCTGGACCGTTGACGGCCACAGTGAGGCTGGAGGCCGTGCCAGATCCGTCGCCGTCGTCCTGGACCGTCAGGGTATCACGCCCGCTGAGGTAATTGGGAGCAGAGGCGACGATCACAGCGGTCTGGGCGCCGAAGGGATTGGTGAGCCCATTATCCACCGGGGTGATTGGGAAGGTCACTGTAGCCTGGCCCGCCGGGATCGTGACCGTTAGCGGCACGCTGGCGGCAGCCGGATTGAGGCTTTGCAGATTCACCACGAGCGGAGCGGTCGTCGGCGAGTTCCGCGTGAGCGTGGCCTGAATCGTGGGCGCATTCACCGGCGGATTTTCCGAAATCAGTTTCGGCGCGGCGACCGACAGAGTCAATTGCGGAAGCACGTTCGGCGAGTCCGTGACGTCGAGCGTATCGGCGACACCGAGGAATCCGGCCGCTGAAGGGACCAATTCGACGGTCTGCGCGCCGTCGGCCATCTCCCGACCCGGCGCGATTAAGGTCTCTTGACCGAAAATCTTGAACGTCGCCGACGCCGAGCCCGCCGGGATCAAGACATTGACGGTCGTCAAGTTGGGCGCGCCAAAATTCGCATTGGTGCTCGCGGCCCCCGTCGCGACGTCGATCGCCTTGATTGTGATATTCTGAGGTGCGCCGAGCGGGCCCTGGCGGGTCACCGTGCCCGTCGCCACGCCGCCGTTCTCGTCGATCGTACTTGCAGCAGGATCAATCGAAACGGTGATCCGGTTCTCACCGGAGTTCGTCAAACTGGCGACCCCGAACAAGTCGACTCGGTTGCCGGTCGTCACGATCGTGCCACCCGGGCCGACGGGATTGTTGACTGTGCCGGCGGAAACTTTCCAGGTGGTGATCGAGTTGACCGCGGCGGCAATGTCGTGGGCCACCGTGGCCGGACTGTCGGCTGCCGTAAACGTTACCGCGACATCGCCCGGCAAGACCGTCGCCGGGTTGGTTACGAATTCGAATGTCTTGGACGCAAGGCCATCGCTGATGGTAAACGTCTCGCCGTTGGCGAGCGCTGCACCAGGGGGGGCCGATATCGTGAAACCGCTCGTCAATCGGTCGTTGGTATCGAAAGATTGGGTCAGCGCAATGTCGGGATAGTTGGGGTTGGCCGTGGCGGCATATTCTGTTCCCTCCCGCACCTCCAATTGGTACGGGCCGGTCAGAATTTGAGTTGGAGCACCAACGTTGGGGTTTCTCGGTGTTTGGAAGAACGACATGTCAGGGGTTGCCCCCGTGACCATCTCGCCGCGTTCGGCGAAACCAACAGTGATATCGTCGACGAAAAAGCCCTCGTGACCGGTGTCCTGGCCACGGGCGACATTCGTGAAATTGCCGAAGCTGTCGCCCGGCAGGCCCTGGTTGAGCGGGTTCGAGGGGTTCATGGTTCCGGCAGTGCTAAAATCGAACCGCAGTTTGAGGTTCGATTGGCCCGAGTAATTGCTCAGGTCGATCCTCGCCTGGCGCCAGGTGCCCGCATTGTCGAACAATTGCTGAACCTGTTGCCGTGGATCGTTCGAGCCGATATCCGACGAGGCGCTGAGGAAACTGGGCAGTTCGGCGTTGGGATCGGTATTGCTCGTAGCCAGATCGGGGTTGTTGGTGGCCACCATTTGCCACGTCGCGCCGTTGTCGGTGGAGACGTAAACCCGCGCACTGTCGAGCATCGTGCCCGGATTTTGGGTGTTGCTGGCGGAAGAACGAGCACTGAGGAAGTAGTTGAAGTACAAGGTCGGTTTGTCGCCGGCGCTGTAGTTCGCCAGGCTGAAACCATTGGTGACCAGGCTGCCGAGCGCGCCGCCGGGGAGATCATAGGTGTTGTAGACCGTAGGGTTCGTGGAATAGTTTCCGGCCCCGGGCTGGAACGAATTGCCGGGGGACTGCGTGAGCGTCGTCGAGGCGTTGGGGTTTTCCAGGCCGAAGTAGAAGCTGGCGTTGGTGTTCGTGCCTTGCGTCGGCTGGTTGCTCGCGTTGGATTGCGGATCGCGGCTGTTGTCGGGCGCCGGTGGAATACCGTGGCCGGGCATCGTGCCGAGCAGATCGGTGACGTGCCAGAGGTTGTAGTCCAACGTCGAGAAGGCCAGTCCCACAATACTGCTGGTTCCCAAATGGACGCTCGTTGCCCCATTGGCGAAGATCGGTTGCAGCGTGCCTGCCGGGTTGCCGTTGGGGTTGCTCGGCGACTTGGCCGAAAACGCGTTGAAGGCGTAGAGGTTTCCCGACGAGTCGGCGCCGAAAAGCATGCCTGCGAACTGACCGCCGTTCACGTCGGGCGGCCCGGCCGTGAGGCTGCTGAATTGGATCGGAGCGCCGTTGGGGCCTTTGACCGTGAGGGCATCGATCAGCGTCGCGCCGTTGGGGTTTCCGCCCGTATTGTAAATCACTCGATAAAAACCACCCGTGTCGCTGACGGCGAACAGTGGTGGGTGCGCCGATCCGTCGTTGATGCTAGCCAGGCCCGTGATCCTTCCGCCCGGCCCGCCACCTTCGGTGGTGAACGGCAACGGAACTCCCGTGAGGTCGACGTTGCCACTCCCAAAGCCAATCTTGCCAGTGGCTTCGATTGTCGGATTGAACTGAGGCAGGGCCTTCTCGAGGGCCGCCCAAACATCCTGAGTGATGGTGTCGATGGAATCGCCCGCTCCGAAGGTGATCCGGATGTTCGGCGAGGTGACGCCGTTGAGCCCCTGTACGTAGTTCATTCCGGACGGCTCGTTCGGCACGTCAGCGGGCTGCGCCGGAGGAGCCGGGAAGTCGTTTTGCGGTGTCAGGTTGGCGTCGTTGAGGAAGGTCATGCGACCATTTCCTGCACCATCAATGGCGAAACTGGCGGTGACGCCGGCGGCGGCACCAGGTCCGGTGTTCACCGCGTTGACAATCTCCTGCCCAAGCTGCGCCAAAGTATCGGTCTCTTCGAAGGGTACCGGTATGTGACCGTTGGCGACCCCGTAATTACCGACGCTTATAATCCCGTCCTTACCCCCCTGGGCGGTATTGTCTCCGATATTCTGATCGCCGACCAACGTGATCCGCCACGCACCGCTATTCGGCACCGGCACGACAGTGGCAGTCACTCCGGTGAAACCGGCAGCGTTGATGGCATTCGCTAAATCGTCGGCCACGGTTAGCGTGGATTCGTTGTCTTGGTAATTGATCGCCGTATCGACCCCGGGTATCCCGTTGAGGTCGGGAGGCAGGCCGTCGTCGATGAACTCGAATATCACGCTCTTATTCTTCTTGTCGGTCACTTCGAGCGTCGTTCGGTTGGTGAGGAAGTCCGAGGCCTGAGTAAGGTTCGGAACGACAAGTGTGGGACCGCTGTCGAATTCGAACGTCTTTCCATTGAGCTTGAACGTTTCGCCATCGCGGATGTACTGGGCGCCGGTGTTCGGGCCGGGCACGAGTTGGACCTCGGGCCCGCTGTCCATTTCAAATGTTTTCGAAACTCCCCCCGCACCGGATACGGTGAATGTGTAACCGTCGTTGATGTTGTTGACGGGCGGATTGTTGACGGTGTCGGTGGCCGCAACGACGTCGATCGTCGGTTCCGTGACCATCAGCGTGCCGACCGCATCGGTGAACGTCGGAAGCGTGAGAAGCGGGTTTCCAGTGTGATTGAGCACCGCTCCAGTGTTCGGATCGAGCTGATACAATACGTTTTGCTCGGGGACTGGGATGCCGTAAACACCGGCGACGCGGTGCCCGACCGCGAACAGTTCCCGAGTGGGCGCGGTCCCGTTGGTTGCGTTGGGCTGCACGAACGCAAGCGCGTCCATGTTCACGCCCACATTCTGCAACGTGATCTTGGGTGGGTTCTGGGTGATGTCAAGGTAGTATGTCTGGAGGTTATCTTGCTGCGAAGAGAGCACGGCGGCGTTGCCGGTGCTGAGTTGGTTAAATGTTCCCGCGCTGGCGTCGGAGGTGCCTTGCGTGATGCCGTACAACTGACCGTCGTTGCGCATGGCGATATCGCCATAGCCCAGTCCGGTGCCGGGAGTTCCGCCGACGGTGGTTTCCAGCGCGCCGGTAAACGGATTGACGGTCTGCAATTGACCGCCTCCTCCACCCTGGTCGACGTATAGCACCGTGTCGCCGAGCGTGAAAGGCGTGGCGGAACTATTGAGTTGAATGATGCCGGACGTGCTTGTCGTGTTGCCACTAAAGGCCGCGGTCAGCGTGGAGGGATCCTGCGCCGTCTCACCCCCTTGGGTGCCGATGTGGTCTTCGACAACCCGATTCACCGAGTTGACCGGCTCAAGGCGCACGAGCGACTGTGAGGCCCCCGCGACGAAGGTGCCGTTGAGTGCCGTGGGGAGCGTGGAGTCGGACGAGATCGCGACATAGTACGTATTGCTGTTGGCCGTACCGACTTCGCCCGCTGGCAATTGCACCGTGCCAATGTAGGGGTCGAGCTGGCCCACTGAACCGTGCGAAAGGTTGGTCAGGTTGGAACCCTGACCGGGCTGTGGCTGCTGGTCGGCGACGTTCGAGTCGCGCCCGGTATAAATCAAACGGCCGGAGGCGTCGAACACCGAAATCGTCGTATTCGCCCGCGAAAGCCCGTCGGCATAGCCAACGTCGAAGATGGCGGGAAACGTCTTTTCGGATGCGTTCACGGAAGTGAGTGCCTGCACCAGATCATAATTGAGCGTGAAACTGTACCAGTCGACCTGGGTGGGCGAGGTGAGCGAACCAGCTACGCTGAGGGCCATCTGGTTGGTGGTCAGCAGGTTGCCCAGGCTCTGCGGGATGGCGGCATTAGCGGACGAAGGGGTGAGGTCGGTCGGGTTGTTGCCGGCAACGTTGGTGGTGTTGATGTTCCCTGGTGCCTGGCCGGTCTCGCCCAACAACGGTGAGTTGGCCGGCAATCCGTCGATCTCGATGCCGTTGGTGGCGAAGCGGATATTGGCGTTTTGCACCATCGATCCGGGTACGGTCTGTTCTTCTTGCAAGCGGACCGATAGGTCGTATACGCCGCTGGTGAGGCCGGTGCCCGGCACGTACGGGTTCTGCTGTTGTCCGTTGGGCAATTTAGTCGGTCCCTTGCTGTAGATTCGCACGTAGTATTCGTGCGACCCGGCGGCGCCGGGCAGGACCACGCGGAAGCCCGCGTCGAGCGGGTTTGTGGAACCAAAGTTGCGCAGTCCCGGGTATGACTCGCTGAGCGGGGCATATGTGTTGTCGGTAAGCGTGTCGGAGGTCATGGGCAGCGCCAGGTTATTTGCCAACTCGCCGGCGAGCATCGGCCCGGCCGTCAGCGCGTTGCCGGCGTTGGTGGCGTCCTGCGCCTCGGCGTCGGCGTTGTCGCTGCGCGCAACCACGGTGCCATTGGCGTTGAGCAGTTCGATCACGCTGTCGAGCGCTGGCGAAGTGGCCCCGGCGCTAATCCAAACCTGAGTGCCGGCCTGCGCCTGGAAGGCGTAGATGTCGGTGTCGCCCGGGGTGTTTGGGCTGATTGCGCCGTGGATGTCGAAGCCAAGCCTCTGAGTGTCGTCGCCGCTCTTCAGATTGGGCGCGAGCACGCCAAGTTGCTGCGCCGTGGCGATCGAGTTGTTGACGTCGACGCCGCTGGTTAGCGCCGGTTCGGACTCCATCACGGTCGCCACGTTGGTATCGTTCGAATTGCTGTCGAACTTGACACTCCGCCATTGGCCGCCGGCGATTTGGGGCGGAGACGGAACTTCAGTGATAAACGTCGTTATCAGCGTTGATGTAGCGGTGGGGTTGACGTCCCACGCAAAGGCGGTGGTATTGTCGGCCGGGCCATAAATGGTGCCCAACTGCGGATCGGTCGTTGGCGGCAGGTTGTTGGTGTTGATGTTGCCCGTGGGTGAGTAGCTGGTGCTGCCTATCGCACCAGTAATCGCGTTCTGCAGGTCGTCAAACTGGTCGGCCGCCCAGCCAACCCAAGTGGCGTTCACAAGCTGCGGACCCGGCTGGTAGATGCCGCTTTGAGCGACGCCGACACGCTGGGGACCGTCGATCGTAAACACTGCGAAATTGGGCTGTCCGGGAGTGCCGCTGGCAAAGAGGAAATCGTCACCCGGAGACGGCGGCACGTCTTCATCCATGTAGTTGATGAAGCGGATCGTGCCCAGCGCCGCGGTACTTGAGAGACTGATCTGGTTTTGGATTTTCGTATCGCCAGGTTTGATCGAGGACGTAACCGTCCAATTGACCGTCTTATTATTGTTACCTACGAAGGTGCCCGTGCTGACGACGGTCTCTGGCGCGACCAGTGTCGGAGCTTGGACCAAGATGCTGAAGCTTGTGTCTGAGAGACTCTTCGCTTTGCCTGTGTTTCCCACGTCGATATAGTTCTCGTAATCGAACAGGAAATTCTGGTTGACCAGCAACTGGGTCAGGCCCTGTGCCGTCACGCCGATTGGAAATGTGCCGGTTTGCGCAAAACTCCCCAACTCGCCGCCGGGTCCGATGGTGGCTTCAAGGTGGCCCACGACATTGACCGCGACGTCGTTGTCGATGGTGGTGCCACGGTTGACCTCGGGTATGGTCGGCAACAGTTGCTGCGTGCCGCTCGTGGGGTTGTTGTTCGTCAGGTCCTGCGGGAGTCCCGCGGGCGTGAGACCGGCGCCAACGGTGCTATCCGCCAGGGCGGTGAGTACCACCGGGTAGGTGGGCGTGCCGATGATCTGGACCGAGCCGCCAATGCGGTTGTTGACATCCAACGGCGTTCCAGTAGCCGTGAAGCCTGCATTGGGCCCTTGGAGCTTGACCACCAGGCTGCCTGAAGTGTCGCTTTGTAGCCGCAAACCGCCTTGCTGGTAGTAGTTGGGGACCTGGATCTCGTCGAACAATACGTGGACGATATCGGTATCGTCCCAGACGCTGGAGGTATCGAGCGTGCCGCCACGAACGACCATGCCGTTGACGGCGTTGTTGCCCAGCCGGTTGAGCCGCACCAGCGGGCCTTGGTTCGTGGCGTACTGGGTGTAGGCGCCCCAAGCGCCTGTGGTCCGCCCTGGATCGGGCAGAACGCTGCTCGAAAGCGAATCGAGGTCAATGTCGATCGCCTCGCCAAGATTGTTTTGGATGACATTGTTGACCAGAGCGGGCTGCGCGCCGAGCACGTAGATCGTCGTGGAGGCGTTGGTACCACTGCCGGCGCGGTTCGAATTCGCCAGGCCGGCCGCGTTGTTTTCCAAGGTACTGTCGGCGATCCGTACGTTCGCCTGCCGGATTTCGACGGCGTTGAAGTTGTCGATCCCGCCTGCGATCGGCGAACCACCGCCGGCGAACGCAATGAGCGCGTAATCGATGCTCCCCTCGGAGCCGGGAGCAAAGTAAAGGCCGGACCAGTCACCCACCGACGCAACGTTGGACAGAGAGCTCTGGCTGCTGCCCACGGTGTTGAACGTGCCCCCGGAGCCGTAGGTGGCGTCGTGCGCGGAGGTAAAGATTACCTGATGGCCCGGCTGAGCCTCGGCGATCAATTGGGCGCCCATGTCGGTCTCGATTCGCGAACCGAACAGCTTGACGACCACGTTGGCATCGACTGCCAGGCGCCCTCCTGGCCGGCCGCTTGTATCGAGCATACCGCCGGGTTGCCCTTGGATGACCAGGTTGTCGGGCAAGAAATACACGATATCAGTAGCGTCCCAGCGGGCTGAGACGGTGAGGGCTTCGGGCGTCTGGGCCGGCCGATCGTGGGTGCGCACTTGCAGACCGTTGATCGCGTTGGCGGCGACGGCCGTGAAAACGGTGAGCGGGTTTGCGAACCGCACGCCCGTTGGCCCAACAAGCACGATCTCATTACCCACGGCCAACGCCGTGACGCCGAAGGCGGCGTTGTTGATGGCGGCCGCCGTCTCGGCCGCGACCTGCACGTCGGTGTCGGTGGGCAGGAATTCGATCGGCAGATTTCCCGGCGTGATGGTGGGGATGGGCGATCCGCTGGGATTCGGCGTCGGGTCGCTGTCGAACTCGAATGTAATCGAGTTGCTATTGATCGTGTTGGTGATTTTGAAGGTCGTACCGTCTTGCAAGTTCGATCCCAGAGGCATCACAGTCGACGTCGGCGAGCTGATCGTTAAGCCGCTGGCGCCCGACGACGACAAGGCAAAACTGGATGGTCCTGTGAGAAAGACCTGGTTGCCCACCACCTCGGCAGTGGCGCCGATGTTGGCGCCGTTGATGGCGGCCGCGATTGCGGCGGCGACGGTGGTGTCGGCGTCGTTGGCGGTGAAGTTGACGGCAACGTGGCCGGCGACCACGCCGCCGACACTGTTGTACTCGAAGACGAAGGTCTTGCCCGAAACCGGGTCGAAGATCTGAAACGTCTGGCCGTCGGCCAGGGCACTACCCGGTTGGGCCGTGATGAATTCAGGCGCGGTCAGGTTCACGTTCGAAGCGCCTGTGACGCTGACCTGGTTCGTCAATTGGCCGTTGGTCGTTAATTGCGTTGCAGCAATGCCGATGTTGGCCGCTTTGATCGCCGACACGATCGTGGTCGCCACCTGCTGGGACGTATCGCCGGGGGTCGGCAACCCAGTGGTCGGGTCGATACCGGGCAAGTTGAAAGGAACGGCGAAGTTGCCGTCGGGCAAAACCGCTCCGGCGGTCTGACCGGAACCACTGATGAACTCGAATGTAAACACACCGCCGGCACTCGTGGCGGTTGGCGGCTGATTGGGGTTGGCAATCGTGAATGTTTCACCGCTGACCAGTGCGGAACCGGCGGGGGCGGTGAGCGTCAAGCCCCCGGCGAGTTGGATCGAAAGATGGTTGCCTTGGATGTCGGGACCGACGCGGTTGTAATCGAGACTGAAGAACTGCGTCGGATCGCCACCGGAACTGCCGAAGTCGGTTTCCTGGAAAGCGTTCGGGTCGGCCGACATGGCGGCGTCGTTCGAAAGCGTGATCGTGTTGTTGGTGATCGTCGGCTGCGAGCCGGAAATGTAAATGGGATTGAATATCTGCTGGTTAGGCACCGAGAGGCCCACCGCCCCGCCACCATAGCGGAAGTTCCCATAATTGACGTTGTCGAGAAAGATGGCCTGGCTGGCGAGATCGGCGCTGGGCTGGAAGTCGATACCGCCCCAGTCGCCCGGCTTGGGGGCGGTGACGGTGTCGAGCGTCTGGCCCAGGCTATTGTCGTGAAACGAGGTGAAGAATACCGACGTGGCTGGCGTGCCCAGCACCTGCAGTGCGGCGCCCGAGCGGTCGATGTTCGGCGTGGTCAGGCCAACGTCGATATTGGCGTTTTCGAACTTGAGCACGGCGCCCGCGTCAATCATGACGGTCACGCCCTGCGGGACGATGAACGTCGATCCGTCGGCCAACGGAGTATTATTGAACTGGCTGTACCCGATTTGGTAAGCCAGCGCGTTGGACGAGGCCTTTAGTGCCGGCGTCGCCTGGGCATTGACGGTGATCTGCCCGACGCCGCTCATGGTAACCCAAACGGCCGTGGCGTCGTTTGGCTGTATGGCTGGCACGCTGGCCACGATAGCGCCGCCGGCGGCCTTTGCCAGCGGCGAGGCATTGATCGCGGCGGCAATCGCGGCGGCGATCGAGGCAGGGTTCTTACTCGCGGGTAGCGTCACCGCCAGATGTCCGGCCGCAACGGGGCGACCGGACGTCGTGAACTCGAAGACCAGCGCGTTCAGCGTGCCGGCGGTGATGGTAAATGTATCCCCCGCGACGATCAGGTTGGCCTGGGCCTGGTTGACGGGAACGCCCAAGGCATTGTCAGGGCCGGAATTGCCGATGATCCGCACGATCTTGGTGACGCCTGGGTCGCCCGTGGGCGTTAGGGCCGGCGCGCCGCGCAAATCCATCGATTGCGTGCCCAAGAGATCAACCGCACTTCCATTGACGTCGACCTGGGCATTGGCGCCGGGCGCCAACAATCCCTGGCCGACGGCGTTTTGGATGGCCGAAACGATGCGATTTGCCAGATCCGACTGGGAGTCGGCGGCGCTAAACGAGACGGGTTGGTTCGTGCCGGAAACCGCCCCTGTACTGGTAAACTGGAATGTGACGACGTTGGGCGGATTGGCATCATCGACAACGTCGAAGGTTTGACCGTCGAGCGTTGTTGCGACGCCGTTAATCGTTTCGGCCCATGCGCCACCCTGGACGGGCACGATGATCCGATTGGCGGCCAGCGAGAGTGCCGCCGCCACGTCGTTGAGCGGATTCGCAAGCGAGCCGTCGCCGCCAGGCGCTGCGGCCTTGTCGACGTAGATCGTATTACCGACGTTGAAGAAGAAGTTGTATGCGCCTCCCGAGACGCCGTTGGAATTGCCCTGAAGCGAGTTACCGGCCAGGTCTGTGATATTGGTTACCGCCGTGGGGGTGAAAGCGAGCTTGAGATCGTAAACGCCCTGGGTCGTGCCGCCGGCGCCACTATTGGGCACGCTGGGGTCGAAGTTCGTGTTGCCCACGCTCGTGACCGCGATGTAGTAATTTCCCGGCGAAAGATCGAGCTTGAGGAACGAATCGGTGCCGAAGTAATCGTCGTTGCGGGAGATGATCTCGTGCGACACCGAATAAGCGACACCTCCCTGAAAGCCCTGGGAAAGCACTGTGAGCGGCCCGTTGAGCACGACCTGGTTGAATTGTACCGTAGCCGAAGCGTTCAACGCCACCGTGTGACCGGCGACGAGGTTGTTAACAGCGGCCGCCAGGCTCACGGCCACGTCGTGCGCCGCGCTGGCCGAGGGTGTGTACGGGACGGCGTAGTTTCCGTCCGCGAGCAGCGTGCCCGGCTTGAGTGTCGATCCGGAAGGTACTGCCGCGAACTCGAAGGTAATGATCGGGTTGACGCCGTCGTTGACTGTGAACGTCGAGCCGGCCACGACATTGCTTCCGACGGGAGTAGCACCGGTGCCGGGTACCTGAATGACGTTGGTTTCGTCATAGAGCGTCAGAACCGTGTTGAGCTGACTGGCATTGGGTAACCGCTGAGCGATCGTTTCGGCCGTCACCTCGCCGGGCGTGGTGACGGTGAACTTGTAGAGGTCGATGCTGTTGCTCTGCGGCTGGAACAGGTACTGGCCGTGGAGGATGTCAGCGTTACCGGGAAACACACCGTCGCCGCCCAGCGGCTGGTTCTCATTCGGGCCGGAGCCCATGACCGTGCCCGGCGGGCCTTCGTAATTGGCTCCCAATCCGAGCAACTGTCCGATCTCATTCATCGCCGTCTGGAACCAGGGCCCACCATATTGGCTTTCCGTCGCGAATACACCCTCATTCATCACCGCCAGGCCGCTTGTGGTCGAGCCAGGCAGCAAGCCGGCCACACCTGGCTCGAGCGACGGCAACGTCTGGGTGACTGCCTGCACCACGCCGGTCACCACGCCGATGTTCGCGGCGCCAAGGGACTCGTCGCTAAGCTCCTGGAATTGCACTCCCAGGTACTTGCTGTAAAGTTGGAAAATCTCGCGGGCAAGTTGTTCTTGTTCGGGCGAACTCAGGTTCGTCAGCCCCGTGTTGCCGGGTGTATCGCCGTAGGTCGTGGGAAAATTGTACGTGACCGTTGGGATCGTGGGGGTCGTGCCTGGGGTTTGCGGTGACGGCTGGACGACGGCGACGCCGGAGCTGGTGTTCGACTCGACTCCTGGATCAGGAATCGTCCGCTGACCCGGACCGTACGGACCACCGGGGTACGCCACCAGGGTCTGGATCGGCACCGGACCGATCTGGCTTGTGAACACCTGGTCGTTGAGACCTGCGCCTACGTCGTTGAGCACACCAGCGTTAAAAGCCGGCGACGTGACGTTGGCGAAGCTCGAGCCGGGCTTTGGTCCGCTGTAGTTGATGTCGTTGAAGTCTACGACCGAAGGAGGATTGATCGAGGGCGATTGGCTGTTGCCGATCCGCAACCGGAAGGCTCCACCGTCGAGCACCGTGCCGGGATTCGCCGGGTCGACCGCGTATTGATTGATCGGTTTCGCGAACAGGAGCCGTGCCATGTTCGTCGAGGCGTCGAAACTCACACTCGCTGGATGGATCGGCGCGCCGTCGAGAGACGGATTTGCATTTGGGTCGTCCAGCGCCGGATTGGCCTGGTCTGCGGTGTAGTATAACTGGAACAGGCTCGGGTCGAGCTGGTTGACCGTCAGCGGCAACGGAGCGATCGGCTTATTGAAATAAACATCGATCTCACTGGCGCTTTGTGACAATGTGCCATTAGCGGCCCGCGAGACCGGTTGCGGCACGACCGACAAGACCTGCGGTCCCACATCAATGGCGAAGGGAAGCACCAAGTTTGGCTTGCCGGGTTGGTTGCTGACAAACGGATTTGGCGGCGATGAACTGTCGGTTAGCTCATTGGGGCCGGTACCCAGGATCGTGAATTGGTACTGGTCGTCTGGCAGCGGATCGGCGAAACGCATCACCACCTGGTTGGGTGTGGTCCCGATGCCCACGAAGCCCGGCGTGATTGTCACATCGTCGGGCGTGCCGAACTGGTGGTCTGTCCCGGCACGGACCAACTCGATACCACCCAAAGTCGAAGGGTTGATAGCCTCGCCCTCGTTGAAGAGCAACGTGAACTGGGTGGGATCCGCGTTGAACGTGGGGGCTGGCGTATTGGGCAGGATCACGCTGCCATCGTTGGCCGTGATCGACAACAGTATCGGCCCCGAAGTAAGCAGGCAACGCTCCTCGAAGCGTTCCAACGCCAGATCTCCGCGCCGCTGCGCGGGCCGATCGCGGCGGCGCCGCCGAGCCCGTTTGAGGTCGGCCTGTTGCCGTGTTGGTTTGAAAGGGTGGAGCGACCGCCACATCCCCATGGATCAATCTCCTCGTTGATTCTGTTCCTGCTCGAAATGCGGGAAAACAGGATAGGGCAGGCGCCAAGGCCCGTCCATTCTTGTTATCCTAATTAGCAACCGCAAACTATCCAAGTTAAATAATCTATTCAGAGCCCCAGAATTCAGTGGGGGTGGGCTTCCTAGGGGCCATTATTCTTGAGCGGTCCCTTGGAAACCCGTCCCAAACCTACGCGGGCGCATGGCCTCGCACCACAGGGAATCAGATACCAAGTCAACAAGCGCGCCAGTCGAATTGGCCAACGGGTCAGTTGAGTGATTGAACACGTCCATGACACCACGTTGGCGCCTGGATTGGCGCCAACTACGGTCCTCACGGTACACCCCCCTAGGCCCGTCGTCCCGCGACTGCGATCCCAGGTTTTGGGAAATCGTCCGCGTGGCGGCGTTCGTCCCACAGCGGCGTTAGGTTACTGGCCGCGCCGCGGCGGTTCACTCAGATGAGTTATCTTTCATTAAAACCGCAGTCGCGTTTAAGTCAAGGAATTTGCTGGGAATCGTCGTTAGAACAGATAAAGCGACCGACCCACGGTGCCTGCCGCAGGCGCCGGTGGCGTGTTTGCGTACTCGGGCAAATTGATGATCGCCTCTTGCACGTCGCTTTGCGTGGCCCCAGCCTGGAACTGGGCGACGTATTGGTTGACCTCGGCGACGGTCGGCAGGCGCAGCAGGTACTCCTGGAAGAAGGCCGTCGTCAGTTGTTGGAAGTTCTCGGGGCTGCGTACGAAGCCCAGCACGACTTGCTGGCGAGTCATCGTGCCGTTGTCGAGGTTGCTGGTCCAATGTTGCAGGCCGCCACTGTCGGGCTCGCGGCTCAAGAGCCGCTCGTAGAGCGACGTCACCCAGGCCGCGTTGGCAGATAGGCTTGGGTGTTGCAAGCCGGCCGAGGTGTAGAACTCGGGCGAACCGATCATGCCGGCGATCACATTGTCGGGACCGCCATCGGCCTGCCAGACGCCGACCCAATAGGCCAGCCCGGCGGGGTCGGCCTGGCGGAGCAGATACTGTGGGTAAAAGCCTGGATACGTGATGCTACCGAGCTGTCCACCTCCGATGATCGCGTTGAGGCGCTCCGTGCTGTCGAAGATGCCCTGGGCGACCGTGCTGTACGACGCGCCCCCCATGACTTGCGAGGTCCAGAACTCAAGTCCGCCGATGTCTGGCGAGCGGCCCAGCACCTGGTTGTAGAGCTTGTCGACAATGCTCGCCTGCTGGGAAAGCACGGTCACGGTCGTCGGTGAACTCGTCGAAGTTCCTTCTTTGGCCTCGTAGGTGAACTGGTCAAAACCTTGGAAGCCCGGCAGGGGCGTATACGTGAATGAACCGTCGGGGTTCAAGGTCACGGTGCCGTTCGACGGATTCCCGATCAAAACGGCGCGCAACGACGCTTGCTGACCGTCTTGCGAAACATCGTTAAACAAGACGCTGAACTGGCCGGATCCCGTGCTGGGACCACTGCCACCCAGGACGAAGGTATCGGACTTGGCCAAGGGGGCAGGCGGCACGGCAGATACCGTGATCGAGAAGTTCTGTGCGGCCGAAGTCATGCCGTCAGTGGTGTCTTCCAAGACGATCGAGAAGTTGCTGGTCCCAGTAGCGCCCGAGGGTGTGTAGGTCAGCGTTCCCGAAGAATCGACCGACGGGCCAGCGTTGAACAGACCGATCGAACCACCGGTCTGAGTCACGATAAAAGTCAGCGATTGGTTCGACCCGTTCGCTGCGCCCGACGATATTTGCGTGACCCAGTTGGCGACCGTTTGCGCGCCGGCCCCCACGATCGCCGTCTGGTTCGGACCGACGTTGAACGACGGCGCCTGGTTCACCGGCGTGACGTAGATCGTCACATTCGCCGGCGGCGAACTGAGCGGACCGTTGATCTCGGTCATGTAGTAGCCGAAGCTGTCGTACGGCGCGCCGCTGGCGCCGGAGTTCGGGGCGTAAATCACCTTGTTCGACGCGTTTGTCACCGGCGTGTTGACTGCCGTGATGGCCAGCCCTTGCGCGCCGGCGGCGGTCACCTGGTAAAGCGTACCGCCGGTGGGGAGGCTGCTGATCACGGCTGACAACGATTTACCCGTCGGGTCGGTGCCCGACAAGACGATGGGCGGGCTGGTCGGCGTGTTTTCCAGCGTGGTCACCACCTGAGGCGTCGCCGTGGGTGCATTGCTGTTGACCGTGACGACAAACGATTCGGTGAACGTATTCACACCGCCCTGGGTACCCGAGCCGTCGTCTTTCACGGTGACGGTGATTTGCTCAGTGCCGGCCTGGCCCGGCGTGAGCGAATAGCTCAATGTGCCGGTGGTGTTGGGGCTGTTGTAGCTGACCTGCACGTTGGAAATCAGCGAGGCATTGTCGCCCGGCTGTGGCGTCGCCACGGCGGTGATGCTGATGTTCTGCGACTCGTTGAGCCCAGCCGTGATACCCGTCAGTGGGACGGAAGGTGGCGTTGTGCCTTCGAGGATCGGCCCTTGGTTGGTAATTGCGTCGAGCGTGGGCGGGTCGTTGATTCCATTGATCGTGATCGTTGCGAACTGCGTAATCGACTTGTTGTTGCCTCCGCCCGAATTCTCGGCATAGACTGAGAGGGTGGCTACGCCAAATACGTCCTTGGCGAGTGTGTACCGCAACGTGCCCGGCGTGGCGCTGGCGGTGCCGTCGATCGAGACTTCCGGCAAGTCTGTGTTGGGATCGGTTGCGAACAGGTCGGGCCGGTCGGTACTGACAAAGAACGTCACGGTTTGCGGCGGCTGGCCGGCTGGTCCGCTGGTGATTCCAAAAGCGAAATTCGGCACCGTAATCTGGTTGGCGTTGCTACCGGTGCCGGGAACGCCGCCACTGGCCGCGACCGTGTTGTTTTCGATTGTGGTGGTGTTGCTCGAAAGTCCGAACGATGGGGGTTCATTGACGATATTCACCGCCAACGTGGCCGTCTGACTTACGGCGCTAAACGCGGTTTGACCACCCCGTGTTGAAACGTTAGCCAGGCTGCCGTCCGTACCGCTGGTACGATCCCAGGCGACGAATGTCATGCTCACGTTGCCTGAGAAGTTCTGGTTGGGACGGAAGCGCACCAGATCGCCGGATGACAGGAGCCTCGCGGCAGAAGTCGAAACGCTGCCAAACGAAATCCAGCTCGATCCATTGTTCAGGGAGTATTCCCAGACACCATTGAGTGTGTTCGTGAGAGCGGTGACAGCGATGCCTTCGAGCGCGCCGGTGTCCGTATCGAGTTGCAAGAACCCGGTGCCGACCTGGTCGCTCGTGATGGCGCCACCGGTCTTGAGCATCGTATCGATCGTGTAGGCGCCGTTGGCAATTTGCGACGCGCTGGGATTGCTGGCCGAAGGAACGTTTTCGACGATCGCGGGGAAATTGGGCTGGGCAAAGGGCGGGCTGGTGCCGAGCACCGGCGCCTGATGGACCGCCACTACCTGGATATTGATTACCTGTGGCACCGAATTTAGGGCCCCCCCCGAACCAAAATTGCCCAGGTCGTTGGCCACCAGAGTAACTGTCGCCGACCCGGCGTAGGCGTGCAACGGTGTGAACGTCAATCCGTTGAGCGCAGCGTTCACGTCGGCATACGGGCCCTGCAGGATGATCGTGGCAGTACCCGCCGGCGGAGTGTTACCACTGACCGTCAAGTCGGCGGCCACATTCGGGCCGAGAAGTAACGTGCCGGTCGCCGGATCGGTACTGATCGTGAGCTTCACCTGCGACGGCTGCGGCCCCTGATTCGAATCCTCGTCGCTGACGTTGATCAGGTTGGGCGAGTTGAACTTGAACTGCGTGTTTTCCGGCGTCGTAAAACCGCCGACGGGGGGTGTCGGCGCGGTCACGACGGGCGGCGAGACGTTCACTGCCGTGACGGAAAGTACGGCCGCGGCTCCCGTGGAGCTGAACGGCGCGCTGCCGCTGTTGCCGACGGGGTTGGCGCCCGTCGTCGTCAGGTTGGCTGTTCCGCCCGGGATGAGCGACAACTGACCGCCAGTGGTTAAGTCGACGGCAGTAGTTTCATCCCAGGCGTAAAAGAACATGTCGACCGGCGCATTGAGCGAGTCGGTCTGGAAGAACGGGTTGGGCAAGAAGCGGACGAAATCACTGGCGTCGAGCAGCAACGCGTTGGTTGAAGGCGATGGTCCCGACTGCGCGACACCGGCGATGTTGGCTGCGAACGGCGTCCATATCGTGCCGTCGAGCGAGTATTGCCATGTGCCGTCGGTGACGTCGGAGAAGCCGGTGACAGCGATGCCATCCTTGGCGCCCTCGTTGATGGCCCTCAAGGTAATCGGCTGGCCGTTGGCCCCCGTCGCAAGCATCTGCGCAATTTGCGTGCCGGAATTCAGTGCTTGTGTGGCCACTTCGTTAATCGACTGCAGTGTCTCAGTGCCGGAGTCGAGCAGCGGATTGTCGTTGACGGGGGTGATCGTGATCGCGATCGACTGTAGCGGCGCCGACAGCGGGAACGGCGTCGTGACATGGTCCGGCCCGACGCCGACATTGCCCTGGTCACTGGTCTGGATCGTGATTGCGGCGGCGCTGGCGTCAGTCGCGACGAGGCCGAGAGTCGGCAGCGGCGTCAGGAAGGCGGTATTGATTGCCTTCGCCGCCTCGGTCGCCAACGCGGGAGCGTCGTCGGTATCCAGGATCGGGATCGATATGTTGTTCGTGGTGAGGGTGCCGTCGTTGAATTCGAAGACGGCGGTGTACGTCTGGCCGGGTACCGTCGGCGACGGGAGCGTGACCGTGATCGTCTGTCCGTTGATGGTGGCTCCGGTGGCGGTCGCGGCAACGTCAACCTCGGCGCCATTATTCGACACCGACAAGTTGGGGTTCGTTGCCGTGGTCGTCACAGTGGCGGTGGCGCCGAGCAGCAGCGTAATCGCGTCGTTGGCAGCGTTTGCTTTACCGGGATCTCGGGCGCTGAGGCCCGGATTGCTGGCCACCGGGCCGATACCCAAGACGGGAAATACGTATGCCGCGTCGATCGCGGCCGCGGCCTTGATAGCCAGCGTGTAAGCGTTGTCCAATGTGCCCGGGAGAACCACGATCTTTGCGTTCGACGTGGCGTGGCCGTCGGCGTCGAATTCGAACGTCGTCGTGACGGTCTCGCCGTTACTGACTGGCACGGTCACGGTGAAGGTCTGGCCGTTGATCAGGGCTCCCGTGGCGCCGGGAAGCAAATCGACTTCGGTAGCTTTGACGAGCTTCAGTTGATTGCTGGTTGGAGGAACGGCCGCGGTCGCGCCGCCGCCGAAAACGATCCGGTAGCCGGCCCACGACACATTACTCGAGTACTCCGCCACCGGGGTGAATGTCAGCCCATTCAGCGCCGCGTTGATCGCGCTGACCGAACCGGTGAATGTCAGGTTCGAGCCCGTGGCGACCGTTAGTGGAAGGCCCGTGGCGGCGTTCGAAAGTCCGGCGACGGTCGCCAACGTGAGCGTGCCCTCGACGGCCGTCAATGTCTCTTTGAGCGACAAGGCCGGGTTCGCTTGGGCGGCGCCGGTGATGTCTGGATCGCTGACCGTAATCGGGTTACCCATAGCAGTCGAGAACGTGATCGGCGTGTCCTCGACTCCTGAGGCAGTTGACGGGGCTGAAGTGGCCGGCGGATTGTTGACCGCGATCACGGTGATCGGCAAACTGAACGTGGTCACCTGCGCAGGTGTGGGCGAGTTGCCCAGATCATTGGCCACCACCGTGATGGTGGTGGGACCAGCGAAGTACGGCGCCGAAGCCGGGTCGGGCACGTATTGCAGGAGCGCCAAAAGCGTATTGATGCCCGGCACCGCTGGAGTGACCGTGGTGTCGCCGAGCACGGCCTTAATTGTGAGTTGGCTGGTACCGTTGCCGGTAACGATGGCCCCGGCCGCTGTCACGGCCCCGGCCATTTGTGTCGGATCGAGCTGCAAGATGCCGTTGGCCGCGGTGAGCGTCACCTGTTCGACGCCGCCGTTGGCGTCGACATCGAAAATCGTGATGGGAGTGGTGTATTCGATCCCAGGTGTCGCCGGTGGGCTGGGGTTGGACGTGAAAACCAGTGTGTCGTGCTCGAAAACCGAAGGCGTCGTCAAGGGGACCACTAGCGCGGGCGGCTCGTTGTGGATGCTATCCAGAATCATCTCGAAATGAGTGAAACCGCTATATGGGCCGCTGGCGCTGTTCGGTTGCAGGTCGTTGCCTGCCAGGTCCTTGATGCCAGTCGGTGTGCGGCTGGGTTGCAAGGGGTCGAAATTCACGCCGTTGTCGATGCTGATGTCGTAGACGCTGCCGTTTTGCCAGATGCCGGAAGCCGCGATCAGGCGGATGATGTGGTTGTTGTTGTCGTAGACGAAACTGTAGTCGAAGCCCGGCGTAAGCAATACGCCGTTGCGGCGCAGCGTGACCTCGTTCACGTTGACGGAGCTGTCGTCAACGCCCGAGCCGATGCCGTCGTTGATCTGAATGTCGAACTCGGCCAGGTTCGCGTCCAGCGTGTGGACGAAGTTGACGCTTGGATTCTGGTCGTCGACGCCGTTGTCCACGGGGCTCAACAAAGTGGCGATGGGACCAGTAGTGTCGACGCGGTCGATGGCGCCCAGGTCCTGGAAGATCTGCGTGCCGGTGCCGCTGCCGCCAGTCGATGTTTGGTCGTGGATGCGCAATTGCCCGTTGATGTCGTAGCTGGGGGCCAGAATCGGCGAGGGGGCGATACCCAACGGGCCGGTGACCGCGGTCATTGCGGAACGGTCCTGCAGGGACGACAAAGCACTATCGACAGCCTGCGAGCCCTTGGCCAGATAGAAGTTGCCGACTTTGGCGTTCACGAACAACGGATCGCTCGCGGCCAGGTGGATGCCGCCCTGCTCGAGGATCGAGCCAATGCTATCGTCGGTGCCGTTGTTCTGGTAGATGTTCTGGCCCAGCACCGGTTGGCCAGCAAGGGCCTGTGACGAAGCGTCGACCTGGATACCCGTCGAAAGGTTCGCCACGATGTTGTTCAGGATCGTGGGGCTGGCGTCGTTGCTCACATTGATGCCGACTCCCATCTGGCCCGCGAGGCCGCCGACGATCGTGTTGTTCACGATCCGGCCGAAGGGGACCGCTGCAGGGGGTTGGCCTGCCGCCGGCGAAATGCCGTTGAACTGAATCCCCGCCTGACCCGACTTAGAGATCACGTTATTTTCGATCACCACGCCGGGAACGAGCTGCTGAGTGTCGAGCGTGGGCACGTTGCGCACGCCGCCCGTGGGCACCGTGGCGAGGACGCCGTCGCCCGAGGAGCTTGTAATGCGGTTGTCTTGTACGATCACGATACCCTGCTGGCGCGCCACGGCCGTTCCGCCCTGCGCGTTGTCGTATTTGATCACTTGAGTCGCGTCGAGCAGGGTGAAGTCGATCGTATAGGGTCCTGTGCTGCCGGGCTGCGTGCCGCTGTCGTTGACCGGGTTATACGACGTATTGCCCTGCTTGTTCGGCAGCATGCCGCTGACGCCAAAATAGTACGTGCCTGTCGCGGGGGCGAAGAACGTCAGGAACGAATCGGTGTTCGAATTCTGCTTGCCGGGGGTCGGTCCGTCGTCGTTGTGCTGTAGTTCATTGCCATTGGCGTCGAACACACGCAGGTACGAGTCGAGCCCAGAGTCCGTACTCAGGATCTCAAAGGTGTCGCCCGGCGCAGGTGCCGCGCTGAAAGGCGCAGTGAACGTAAAGGTTCCGCTGGAAGCCGCGTAACCGGAGACCTGCCGCTTTTCGCCGATCAAAACCCCCGAGGTGAATTCCAGAAACTGATTGAGGTATTGGTTGTTGAGCAACGACAACGTGCCCGCATTGGCCGTAAATGTCGCGGGTGAAGTGCCGTTGTTTACCGAACCATTGGCCACGATGTTGACCGATGGCGTGTCGACCTGCACTTGTAGTTTCTGGCCCACGTTGAGCTTGACGGCGTACAGATCGAGGTCCAACGACGGCGTACCGAATGGCTGGGGCGGCTGGCCGGGCTGGCGGGCGGGACCAATACCGATCGCAGAAGTGGCCGTCACCGTTGGCTGGCTGAAACCCAGTGGCACCGGCACGGCGCTCGCAAGCGTCTCATCCGGCTCCGAGGGTGTGATGGCCACCGCGGGAGCAACGTTTACCCAGGCCGCTCCGAACAAATTCACGAGGTTGCTGGTGTCGTTGGCTCCCGCCGTCGTGGCATGGCTGGGAGCGTCGGCGGTTGCGGCGGTGACGTTGAACAATCCAGGCTGATTGATCGCGGCGGCAATCGCCTGAGCCAGTTGCGGACTGCTGTAGTTGGTATTGAAGGCGACACGGATGTCGTTGAGATTGTTTAGTTGGTTGTTGTCGTCGTATTCAAAGGTAACGGTCTTGAGACCGTCGGAGATCTGGAAAGTCTGGCCGTCGAGAATCGAGTTGGGATCTCCCGGAAACAGGCCGCTGCCGGCCACCGCCGAATAAGCCAGTGTGGCCGAGAGGCTCGTGATGCCGTCGACCAACGTTCCCGGAGGCGGGAAGACGGTGATATGGATCACGTTGCGCGGATTCGCCGGGTTGGCGTTGTTGGCGGCGATCAACGCTTGGATCTGCGCTTGAGTGAAGGTGATCGCCGTTGAGGGGAACGTCTGGTCTTGCAGGGCCTTGTCGCGTTGGTCGAAATAAATCGACTGCTGGAGTTGTTGGCGCAGCCCGCCCGGAGTGTTCGGCAGGTCGGGGAAGTCGATCGACAGGTACTCTTGTCGGCCTTCGAGGTCGCCCACGGCGTTGAAGGTCAACGTGCCGGTGCCGCTGGGCGAGGGAGTGTCGGGAAAGTTGAAAGTCATCGTCCCGACCAGGGCGCCGGCGACAGGCAAATTCAACGGGACCGGTACCGTCTGATTGTAGATTGGATCGGGCGCGACCAGCGTGTACGAGCTGTCCATCCGGGCGTTGATGTTGGACTGCTGCGTGATGATGATCGGATTGGCGTTTTCATTCTGCGTCTGTCCGATCGGCTGTCCCGGGCGGATTTCCAACTGGTAGGGACCGGTCAATTGTTGTGTTGGGGCATTAAAGTTGGGGGGCGGCGATGCTCCGGGGACCGAGCCGCCGAGCACGGTAAAGCCGGTCTGCGGTGTCGCATTGGTAACCAGCTCGCCTTGTCCCGCCAGGCCCACGGTAATGTCGCTGATCGCCCAGCCGAAGTGTTCGTTGTCCTGGCTGCGGTCGGGGTTGGCCGGATTTCCGAACTGGTCGCCGGGAATGTGGACCCCGGAGCTCGAATTACCCTGGGGCACCTCGTGCTGTAGCGCGCTGGGAATGCTGATGGTACCTGAGCTGCTGAAATCGAACCGCAGAATCAGGTTCGCATCTCCGGCGAAGTTTCCCAGGTCGACACGTGCCTGGCGCCATACCAGGCCGTTTACCCCCGAACCAGTGGTGTCGAACATTTCCTGCGTCTGTTGCCGCGGATCGACGATCGGTTGTCCTGTGTTGGGGTCGGTCTCGGTGGGAACGCTTGCCGACGCCGTCCAGAATTGAGGCAGCTCGCTCGACTGACCATTAGGGCCGTTGGCCGTGTTGTAAGCGGTGCGGGTCGAGTCGTTGGTGGCCAGTTCGCTCCAGGTCTTGCCGCCATCGGCAGAGATTTCGACGCGGGCGCTGGTCTTAAACGCCTCGGGATAACTATTCCGGGTGTTGAGCTCGTAGTTGAAGTACAACGTCGGCTCGTCCGCCGCCGAGTAACCCGCGAGGCTGAATGGCAACGCAGTCAAAGTACCTGCGGCGCCGCCAGGCAAATTGTACGTGCCAAGGGCCGAGCCGTTGGGGACGAAATTGGTCGTGTTCGTGCTGGTATTAATAGTGCCAAACGGCGAGGGGTCTGGGGTGCCGGGGTTGTTGTTGATGTTTGCGATCGCCGGGTTGCCCAACAGGTTGGCGCCGAAGGCCATCTGGCCGGCGTTCGAACTGTCAAGGCCGAATCGCCAAACGCCGGAGGTTGCCGGCTGCCGGCTGTCGTCGAAGGTGGTGTTCACCCCTACGTCCGTCGGACCGACGACTCCTCCCGCGGGCTCGTCGTGCCAGAGATTGACGTCCAACGGCGAAAAGGCCAGCCCGGTTGGAGCGGTGATGGTCGGAATGGTGGTGAAATCCTGGTAGGCGCCGGTCGAGACGGTCTGGCCTTGGAAGTTGATCGGCGTGTCGAACACGCTGTCGGGCGCGCCTGCGGCGCCGCGGGCGCTTTGTCCATCGGTAAAGGCCACTAGAACGGAACCCGCACCAGGGTTCAGCCCAGACGGCGTTGAAATCGCAAACAGGTCGTGCGCCAATTGACCCGGCACGCCATTGCCATTGAGGTCGATGTCTTGCGGCGCCAGCGCCAGCCCCTCGAAGGCGTACTGCCGCGCAACGTACGCGCTCGAGGCCGGTAAGTACTTCAGCGGTTCGAGAACGTGCCCAGTGATCGCGTCAACGAAACCACCGTAGATCCCGCTTGGGTCGTTGCCGACCAAAGAGCCGAAATCGGTATCATACAGGATACCAGCGCTAGTGATGTCCTGGGTGCCGCCGATCTGGTAAACGCCCCCGTTGCTGCTGACGCCGTACATCAAGCCGCCGTCGAAGGCCATGCCGGTGATGTACCCGCCCGGCCCCTGCCCGACCTCGGGCAACCAGGTGATTTGGGAAAAATCGGCGTTGACCGAAAAATAGATGTCCATGGTCCCGCTTAAAAAGATCGGCGGTGGCGGCGGCGCATCAACCCCACCTTCAGGAGGCACAGCGCGGGCGTCATAGGCCCACAGCCGGCTGCCCAACGCCCCAAACACGGCGTTGATTTCATTGATCGTTTCGAACTCGAGCTGGTTTCCGTCGTCACCGGCCGTGTACGGCACGATATTGGCGCCGCCGATGAACGGGGCGTTGAGCACGGCCAACTCGCCCTGCGCTCCGGCGGGAGTCGCGGGAGGATTCACGCTAATCCCCGTCGAGTCGTCGACGAACACGATTCGGTTGGTGTAGGGCGATACGCCCTGAGTGGCGACCGCCGCGTTGAAAGCGATGTTGATCGCGTTCACGGCATCCGCGGTCAATGTGGCGGCGTTGTCCAACGGGTTGACGAAAATCGGCGTGTCGTTGGGGTTCGTTTGGATCTGGCCCTTGAGGACGAACTGGAAGACGTGGATCGCCGCGTTGATCCCGCTACGGACCAGAAACTCTTCGTCGTTGATCGTGTTACCCAAGGCGCTTGGGCTGACGTCAATTTCCGGGACTGGGTTGGCCAAGGTGATCTGACCGCCGGCGCCGGGGAAAATGCTGACCGCCGAAATCGCTCCGGGATCAGTAAAGAAACCGGTCGTCGGACCGTTCTCAAAGTCGATGCGGTTGCCGTCTTGCGTGGCAGTGGGTGTCGCCCCGGAGGGAATGGCCGCGTTGATCGCGCCGACCGCGGCGGCGGCCAAATTGTTGAACGTATCGCCCGCGTTGACGCTGATAGCGATGTCGCCGAACGCCGGGGCGGCGTTGCCGATGACGAATTGAAAGGTGCGGGTGATCGGCGGTGTGTAACTGCCGCCGACCAGGAACCCGCCCAAGGTAACCGAGATCGTTTCACCGTTGACCGAGGCGCCAGTGGCATTGGCGTTGATGGTCAATTCGGGCACGGAGCTGCCGTACTCGAAGGTTTGCTTCGGGTGCACCGCGTCGTCGAGGACGAAGGTGTTGCCGGCGGCGATGTCGGGCAAGCCCGTGTGCGAGCCGCCAGGGAAAGTGCCGTCGTCGGTCGCGGATTGGAACGCCACGTTGGGCGCGGGCGACGCGGTTCCCAACTCGGCTCCCTGGTTTGGCGCTAGCGACTTGCCCCAATTGTTGGTCGGGTCGCCGGTATTGTCGGGAGCGTTGGCCTGGAACAACACCGAATCGTAGCCGCGAACGGCGTCGGGCTCGACCGAATAGAACAGATTGTAAGCAGTGTCCGGCAGACCGTTATTATTACTAAACGCAAGTGCGTCGACCGTGTTGCTGGGTACGACAGTGTCGGGAATGTTGTCCGGAGGGAAGGTCAGCACGCTCGACGGGTTGCCCGGATCGACCTGCACCAATTGCCCGGCGTTGGAGGCATCGGGGCCACGCGATTGGTAAGCATACAGTTTTCCGTCGGTGCGCATGGCGATGTCGGCGGTCGGGAACCCGCCAATCGTGCCGTAAACGGTTTCCTGGTTTCCGCTGGCCGCGTTGACACCGACAAGGGTGCTGCCGGCGCTGGTGCGGGTGCTGACGAAGAGCGGCACATCGCTCAACGTGAAGGGTTCCACGATCTGGCCGGCTTGTGAGGCCGCGGTCGGCAAGATTGGGTTGGGGGCCGTGGGTAAAACCGGCTGGGTCGGGAAACCCAATCCCTGTGAGGCGCTTGCGACTGGCCCGTTGCCGCTGGTGTAGCCCTGGGCACCGACATGGTCTTCGACCACCCGCTGCACGCCCTCGATCGGCTCCAGCCGCACTCCGGGCTGCGAGCTATTTGGGTTGAAGTAGGCGTCCATCGCGGTGGGCAGCGTGGCGTTGGAACTGATCGCCACGTAGTAAGTGTGTGAGGCGCCGGCGGGTACGCCGGCCGGCAGCTCGACCGAGCCGATGAAGGGGTCGTTGTTGCCTAACGAAATGTCGGAAAGGTTCGCCGTATCGCTGCCCTGCGTGTTATGAGGCTGCTGGTCGGCCACGTTCGAATTCTGACCCGACAAGATCAGATTGCCGTTGGCATCGAACACCGAAATCGTCGTGTCCGGGCGCGTCAAGCCGTCGGCGTAACCGACCTGGAAGATCGTCGAAAAGATCTTGTCCGCCGCGTTCACGCTCGAAATCGACTGCACCAGGTCGTAATTCAGCTCGAACTTATACCAATCGACCTGTGTGGGGTTGTTGCTGTCGATCGAACCGCTGACACTGAGCGAACTGGTGTCTGTGGCCAGCAGGTTGCCCAAATCCTGCGCGGGAACCTGATTGATACTGGATGGGTTGTTACCTGCAAGCGGGTTGGTCACGTTGCCGTCGGAGGGAACCTGCGCCGCGTTGGCCAGAAGCGGCGAATGCGTGGGCAACCCCAGCACGCTGATGCCGTTACTGGCGAAGCGAATGTCGCCGTATTGAACGACCGAGCCTGGAGCCTGGGCCAGCTCCTGTAGGCCGATTCGCAACTGGTAACCGCCGCTGCTGACGCCGTCGCCAGGGACGTAGTAATTGGTCGGTGTCGCACCCTTCGAATAGATGCGCACGTAGTAGTCGCTGATCGTGCCCGTCGTTCCGGGCAAAACCAGCCGAAAGCCGGGATCGAGCGGATTGATCGACCCGAAATTACGCAGGTCAGTGGAGGGGTAGACGTTGTCCTGGAACATGTTGCTTTGCAACGGCAACGCCAGATTACCCGCCAACTGAACGCTGCCGGGGTAGTTCGGATTGGTCAGGAGCTGGCCGGCCGAGAGTGCATTGGGGCTGGTGGGGTCGTTCGCCTCGGCCACCGCATTGTCGCTGCGCGCCAGGACGTTGCCATTGGCATCGACCAGTTCCAACACCGAGTCCAGAGCCATCGATGTACTTCCAACATCAAAGAAGGCCTGCGTGCCGGCGGTGCCCTTGAAGGTGTAGGTATCAATGTCGCCCGGGTGGTCAGGGCTGATCGTGCCGTTGACGACGAAGCCGAGGCGGAGATTGTCGTCGCCGCTCGATGGGTTGGGCGCGAGCTCGCCCAGAGATTGGGCCGTGCCCGGTGCGTCGTTCGTCCCCTTGCCGCCGGTATAGGCGGGTTCGGCCTCGTTGACAACCGCCACGTTGGTGTCGTTGGAGTTCTGGTCGAGCGTGATGCCGTTCCAAGAGCCTGGCGTGCCGCTCGAAGCGCCCCCTGACGTGCTCGAAACGGTGACTTCGGCGGTGTAGGTGTCGAAAGCATTCAACGAGCCGGCCGGGTTGTCGCCGGTGGAGTTGGAGTTATCGCTCCAGGTTCGGTAGAGCACCCCGTTCGTGAAAGCCATCTGGTCGTAGTCGCCGAAATTGAACGGGAACGAGTTGACTGCGGCCACCAGGCCGTTCGACGACCCTTGACTAATCTTGAAGTTAGAGAGCCAGGAAACGCCGCCGTCGGAACTGACACTGCCGTACGCCTGGACTGTGTCGTCGGCGGGGCCGGAATTGCGCGCGTCCAACCAGGTGACGGCGACGTTGCCGGTGGTCTGGTCGACGGCGATGGCGGGCATGAATTTGCTCTTACCGTCGCCCACCGCGTCGTCGTTGACAAGGACCGGACCGCTCCAGGTCGCGCCGTTGTTATCGGAGTAACGCACATAAATGCTGGTTTCGGGGCTGGAGGTCGAGGGGCGGTCGACATAGACCAGATACACGCGTCCATCGTGTGGGCCGCCGCTGCGGTCGTACGCCAGGTTGGCCTCGGCGTCGATGGTCCTGTCGGGTTGAGGCGGGATGGGTGAGAAGCCGCCGACGTTGGTGCTGGTGGGAAGCACCGCCGCGCCGAAACCCGCCGGACCAAGTCCGTCGGGGTCGAGATTCACCTTGATCGTGTCTGGTCCATTGCCGCTCCCGTTATTCTGGTAGGTGACCATCACCTGTCCCTTGGGGCCCACGGCGATGTTACCAAAGTCCCCGGCGCTATCAGGGTCAGGGGCCGTTTCCGGTGTACCGAAAGCGCCCACGATCCCTAAGCCGCTCACCGGCGCCCCAACGGCGATGATATTGAAATTGGGGTCGGCGAACGAAATCCACACGCTGCCAGGCGCGCTGGTGCCGCTGGGGCCCACCGCGATCGAAGGCTGGTCGGAGCCGGCAGCCCCCACGGACTGGGCGTCCGTGAATGTCTTCCCGCCGTCGGTGCTCATTGCAAATTCGATGTCATCATTTGTGCCGAAGCGCGTGATGAACAGGTTGCCAAACTGGTCCCAGGCCGATTGGACGTCGCCATCGCTGGTTGGCAGCGCGCTCAAATCACTCGAGAACCAGGTCTTGCCTCCGTTCAGGCTGTAGTGGGCAGTGCCACTGACCGTGTCCGATTCCCACAGGTTCAACGGGTTGGTCGGGTTGACGGAAATGGTCGTTTCCGCCTCGTTCTGAGAATCCTTGGTGATATTGACGTTCGCCCCGACCGACACTGAGAGGCTGCCGGCGTTGCCGTTGCTCGTGTTGTTGCCGGGCTGGCCGCTGGGCGTCAGCCCAGCGCCTACGGTACCGTCAGTGAACGACGTCAGCACCACCGGGTGCTGAGGCGTGCCCAGCACCTGCACCGCGCCGCCGATGCGGTTGGAAATATCCAGCGGTGTGCCCGTGGCATCAAAACCCGCGTTACCTCCATTCAACTTGACCACCAGGCTGTTGGTGGCCGTGCTCTGAAGCCGCAACGTGGTGCTATTGGGTACCTGGATCGAGTCGAGCAGCACGTGGACGATGTCGGTGTCGTCCCAGACTGAGTCCGTGGTGAGCACGCCGCCTCGCACCACCATACCGTTGATGGCTGCATTCGTGGAAACGTTGCCGATTGTGTTGAGCCGTACCAGCGGGCCATCGTTGTTATCAAATTGACTGAAGCGGTCGATTACGCCTGTGCTGCGGCCCCAATCCGGCACGATCGCGTCGGTGAGCGAACTGGCGTCAATGCTGATGGCGGCGCCGACGTTGTCGTTGATGACGTTGTTCACCAAGACCGGCTGGGCGCCAATGACGAAGATGGTTTCACCCATGTTCGGGAGCGAGGCCGCGACCGTGTTGGTACCGCGGCCATCTCGGGTCGAGGCAGCCAGCCCACCCGCGTTGTCTTGAAGTGTGCTGTTAGTGATCCGGACGGTGGCCTGGTAGATCTCAACCGCGTTGAAATTGTCGAATCCCCCCTCGTCAGGCACACGGCCGCCGCCGTATTCGATCAGCACGTTATCCAGGCTGCCCTGAGACGTAGGCCAGAAGAAGAAGCCGCCCCAATCGCCCGGCTTCTGTTGGGTCAGTTTGCCGTTGCCGTTGGTATCGAGGGTTCCGCCGGAGCCGACAGTATCGTCGGCCAGCGAAGTGAAAATGATCTGGTGGTTCGTGTCCCCTTCGGCGATGAGCGTGCCGCCGGGCTGGACTTCAATTCTGGCCGCGGCCAGTTTGACCACCACTCCCGGATCGATCGTCAAGCGGGCACTTTCGCGGGCCGTAGTCCCCAGGGGCCCGCCCGGCTGGCCATCGATGATCAGGTTTTCGCCGAGCACGTAAGTGATATCGGTGGCGTTGAAGGTCGCGGGTACGCCGAGCGTGTCGAGCGATTGGCCGGCCAGCGTGCTAATGTGTACGAACAGGCCATTGATCGTGTTTTCGTCGACGGCCTGGGTTGCAGTGAGCGGCGAGTTGAGTGTGTTGACGTTGAAAGCGCCGAATGGACGCAGGTTCGACGGGGTCAGGGAACCGTTGGGGTCGTACTTGGTGCCGTAGAGTACCACCTGGCTGGAATTGTTCGACGCGATGACGGCGTTGACGCCCAGGCCGAGCGAGGGGTTGTTGATCGCCGTAATGATGTCCTGAGCGACCTGGGCAGCGTTATCGGTAGTCTTGAAACTGACCGGCACGAAGCCGGGAGCCGTGCTCTGATTAGCTCCGCCGACTTGGACGAACTGGAAGCCCTGGTTATTGACGATGAACTGCTGGCCATTGGCGATGCTTCCGGCGGAAACCGTATTGATGACAGGCGTGAGGTTGACAGCCAGCGTATTACCGTGAACGTCAGGTCCCACACGGCCGTAGTCGGCAGTGTAGAAGTTGTTGGTTAACGCCAGCGGCAGCGCATCGGCGCCGTAGATGAATACCGGGTCGGTTTGCACAGCAAGCGGCGAACGCGTTCCCAACGTGGCATTGGTCACCAGCGATGCAGCGTGCTGAAACAGCACCAGGCTCCCCTGTGCCTTCGCGACCACGCCAATGGCGGCGTCGTTGATCGCAGTGGCGATGCTGGTCGCCAATTGAGCCGTCAATGCAGGATCGCCAGCGTTCGGATCGAAGGGGATGAACGGCACGGCGAACGCCCCTGCGATCTGCGCACCCGGTTGGCCCATCGCCGTGATCTGGCCACTGCCGGGCGAGAATACGGTGGTCAGCGCGCTAGCAAGCCGGATGCCGCTGACCGAGTCGAACCCGCCGCCGATATTGACTTGACCGGTGCCGTGGCCCAGCGGCGTAGCTGAGATTCCGCCCAGGCTAAATCCAAGGGCGGCGGAAACGCCGATGTTGATGGCATTTGCGATTTCGGCCGCCACCATGTCGGACGTATCGCTCGGAGCGAACTTGATGCCGACCTGGTTATTGGGTTCGAGTGCCGGGGCCGTTGTCGTATAGAAGACGAATTTGACGGTGTGATTCCCGTCACCAAGGCTGAACGTGTCGCCAGGAGCGAGCCCCGCACCGCCGTTGGCCGGGGCTTGCAAGGTGTAGCCGCTGTCGAACTCGAAGACCTTGCCATTGAGCGTGAAACTCTGGCCATCCAGTGCGTAGAGCATGCCGGCCTGAGAACCGGACGCCTGCAATTCGCCGCTGACGTCGAGCGCGCTGGGGTTGGGCACGAGCGACGTGACATTCTGGAATGCAACCTGGGGTTGCGGCTGGTTGAGCCCGTTGGTGACGACATTGGCCGAAACGCCGATACCGGCCGAGCTGACGGCCGCGCCGATGGCCGCGGCGAGTTGGGCGGCGGTCATCGTCGGGTAGAAGGGCACCGCGATGGCGCTTGAGATTTGAGTTCCCGGCCTTTCGACGTCGCCGGCCTGGCCAAGCTTGAGCGTGATCGTGCCGCTACCGGTCAAAAAGCTTGTCGCGGAGTTGCCGCCAAGGTTGACCTGGCCCAGCCCACTTCCGAGCGAACGAGCGAAAATGTTCGCCAGGCCCGAGTTGTTGATGGCGTTGACGATATCCGCCGCCACCACATCGGCGGAGTCGTTCGTACCCAGCTGTATCTGCACCTGGTGCGGTTGAGGAGCGGGGGGCGCCGACTTGTAGAACACGAACGTGATCGTATTCACGCCGTCGGAGAGACCGAACTGGTCGCCGTTGTTGATTCCCAATGCGCCGGTGGGAGGTACGATCAATGTGTAGCCGCTGTCAAGCTCGAACACCGTGCCATTCACGGTGAAACTCTGGCCGTCCACGACATTCAGCAATCCAGTAGCCGGGTTGACGTCGCCGGCAACATTGATCGACATCGGCGAAATCAGGTTCAGCGTCAGCCCTGGGTTCGTCAGACCCGTGTTCGCCAGCGACAGGTTAACGTCGCTTGTGTTCATCAGGTCGACCCGCGCCTGGTTGTTCGGCAGGGCGACGGCCTGGGCGTAAACGATTTGTCCATTACCGTTGTCGATAAAGCGCTGGTTGATCGCCTTGGCGATGTCCTGGGCGACTTGCAATTGGGTGTCGTTGCCGCTTTGCGGTACGATCGGCACGGCATTGGCGTTGAGCAGCTTGCCACCGTTGTTGAATTCGAAAACGACGCCGTTGACGGCAAATGACCAGCCGCTGGGGATAAGGCCCCCCAGGACCGTGTTGATGGCGATCGGTGAGTCGATCTGAGTGTTCGTCAGTGTGAGCTGAGCGCCTGTGACGGCCGCCTGGACATCGGGACTGGACAATTGGGCGCCATTGATCGCTTCCGCCATCTCGACCGCGATCTGATTGGCGCTGTCTGTGGCGTGAAAGAAAATCGGCACGTCGCCCGGCAGCACGCTGTTTTGATTTCCCGGGTTATTGTCGAACTCGAATGACTGGCCGTGAATCTGGAACGTCTGGCCGTTGGTGATTTGCGCTCCGGAAAGCGCTGTGATCGTGATGTCTCTTTGGAAAACGGTGTCCTCGAACGAGTTCGGGGTGCCGGAGAACGCGGCGTCACTTGAGTCGAGAATCGTGTTGTTAGTGATCGTGGGGCGCGAGGTTGCCATTTGCACCGGATCGACCACTGTCGCCTGCCCGTTGATCTGCACCTGTCCGCCACCAAATTGCATCTTCGCTTCGTCGACATAATTGAGAAAAATGCCCAGCGGAGCGAGGTCGGAGTCCTGGTGGAAAAAGATGCCGCCCCAATCGCCTTTCTTCACCGGGTCGCCGGCAAGCGAAGAGGTGCCGCTGGAGACACTGGTGTCGTTGAGCGAGGTGAAGATCGCCTGGTCGCCAGGGATGCCCAGGACTTGCACGGCCCCCTCGCTCCGGTCGATGGTCACGGCCGAGCTGCCCACGTCGATCCACGACTGCCGGAACTTGAAGATCGCGCCAGCGTCGATCATTACGGTCACACCGCGCGGGACATTGAACGTTGCCCCGTCCGGGAGCGTCGCGTTCTGGTGCGCAAAATTCTCGGTGCCGATATCGTAGGACGGAGCGTTCAGCAAGTCTTGCTGTTGCACCGCCGGCGTGAGGTTTGCGAAATTGGTCGGCAGGTCTCCTTCGATCCGTAGATCGGTGCCCGGCAACAAAAATCCCGATGCCAGGGCCGCGGCGATCGTGGGGAAGGGATGGGTGTAAGAGCCCACCGGTCCCGACGGTACCGTGGGTTGCGTCTTGTCGACGTAGAACGTGTCCCCAGTGGGTTCGTTTACGTTTCCATTGTGCGTGTTTGTGGTGTCGGTGACATTGAACCAGAAATTGTAGGCGCTCCCCCCAGTGCCGCTGGAACTGGTTGTGCTGTTCGGATCGCCATCGAGAGGTTGCGCCGTGTCGCCGCCCAGGACGTTCAGGCCCGTTCCGGCGGGGCTGACGAGGCTCACCAGGCTGCTGGTCGGATCGGGCTGGAAATTCAAGTGCAACTCGTAGGCACCGTTGCTGGTACCGCCCCAGCCGCTGTCGGGGACGTTGGGGTCGAACTCGGTGTTGCCGGAGGCGCTCACGGCCACGTAGTAATTGCCCGGCGTGAGCGGGAGGTTGATGAAGGAGTCTTGGCCATAGTAGTTGTCGTTGCGCGAGACGATGTCGCGCTCGATCGTCGCCGGCAGCAACGGAACACCGCCGAACGTCGTGCCGCTGCTGTCAATCGTGACCGGCCCCTGAATCTGGACCTGGTTGAGTTCGGCGGTGGCCGTGAGGTTCAAACCACCGGGATTGCTTGTTGCGTTGAAAGCGTCGGCATTGAGCGCGGCGGTGATGTCGATCGCCAACTGGTGCTGGCTGTCGGCAGGGGCGTAGCGCACCAACAATGCGCCTGGCGTTTGCGCCGTGACGCTGCCAATGCGTAATACACCGGAATTGATGTCGTTGAACGCCGTGGCAGTGGTTCCACCGATGTTCACGACGCCGGAGCCACCGGGGAGGAAGGTGGCGGAAATGCCGCTGCCGAGGCCAAAGTTCTTAACCTCGAAATTGATCGCCGACGCCAACTCGCCTGCCAAGGTGTCGCCCGCGTCGGTCGCGTCGGTCACGATGTAAATCGTGCTCTTGGTAGGGGCCGGCGGTGCGGTCGAGGTCGTGAACTGGAACGAGATCGTTTCGTTCCCGTCGCCTAACGTGAAACTCTTGCCGTTCAACGACGCGCCCGTTGCTCCGATTGGCAACCTTAATGAATAGCCGGCGTTGAATTCGAACGTCACGCCGCCGCCGGCGGGGTGGGTCGGGTCGTTGACCGTGAACGTCAATGGCGTCCCCAGGGCAGCCTGGGTGGCCGCGATGTCCTGGCCTCCGTTCGCTGGGACGCCCAACAAGTTGATCTCATCGTACAGCGTGAGCTCGGTGTTCAACAAGCTGGTGGGCGTCAAACGCTGGGCGAAGGTCTCTGCGCGAAACACTCCAGGCGTGGTCACCTGGAATTTGTAGAGATTGACGTCCGAGCTGTCGGTGAGGTAGAGGTAGTCGAGCGTACTGATGTCGCCGTAGTTCGGATACATCGGCTCGGGCGGCTGCGTTGGGGCAGGCGAAGTAGGCGTCGGTTGGACCTGATTCGGGTTTTCGCTGCCGGATGTGCCTTGCACGTTGCCCACCGGGAGCTCGAATGTATCTCCCAAGCCCAAAGCGTGGGCGATTTCGTGCATCGCCATCACGAAATAGCTCCCGCCGTAGGCGCTGGTGCCCCAGTTGACATTGCCGTTAACGATCGCGGCGGTCGATACCAGCGCGGTGCTCCCCTCGATGCCGTTCTGCGAGGTAGCCGGAATCGAGGGCTGGACGGCGCGGATGTCTCCCGTCACCACCGTGATGTTCAAAGCGCCCGCGGGCGCGCTGGTGGCGCTGGTCGTCTCAACAAACTTGGCGCCTGAATAATTGGCAAACAAGCCCATGATGTCGCGCACATCCTGCATTTGCTGCGGCGAATTGAGAATCTGGTTCGAGAGTATCTTGCCGGACGGATCGGTGCCGTAGTGGTTCTGGAAGTTATAATAGACCGTCGTCACACCGCCCGCGGGCGTCGACGTGCCGTCTTGCAGGTGGTTTTCGATCGGAATGTTCCGGATGCCTGGCCCAATGGCGCCGCCCGGGTAGAGGATGTCAGGATTGACGGCCATCGGTTCGATGGCCGAGGTGAGAATCTGCGTTTGTCCGCTGAGCGTCCCAGCGTTCATTGCAGTGTTGAACGTATTTCCGGGATCCTTGCCAAAATCGCTGACAGACGCGGCGGTCGTCGTCGTGCCCGCGCTTACGGCAAGCGTGAACTGCGTCGTGGAATTGATGCTGGCGATCGTCGAATAGAGAATCGCGCCGTTAGGCCCGGCCCCCACGATCGCAACCATGTCGCCGGCCGACATGCCACTGGTATTGGTCGACGAGACGGTGGGCGATCCGGCGCTCGTATTGCCGGAGGTGTTAAGGGTGTTGGCCGCGGTCGGAACTGTGTCGACGGCGGGCGGCGGCAACGGCTGGTTGGTGTTGCCGATCCGCAGCCGGAAAGCCTCGTTCGTGACGCCGGTTGTGGGGTTTGTGAGGTTAGTGTTCGTGGCGGCGTCCTGCGCCAAGTAGCTATCGAGCGGCTGGGCGAAGGTGAGCACGGCCTCGTGGGTGACCGAGCCGTCGGGATTGGGCGTATCGGTATAGGCCACGCTTTGCGGCAAGATCGGCGCGCCGTCGTCGGCGGTGGTCGAAGTATTCTGGGTTTGAATGAGCTGGTAAAACGCCGGGTTTTTCGCCGACGTGGGATTGAGCGCCTCGTTGAAATACACCTGGATCTGGTTGGTCAACGGCACCTTGACGCCGGTCCCTGGTACCGGGGCGCTGAACGGCTCCGGCACGACGGCCAGCACCTGCGGGGCCAGATCCAGCCGGAACTGCTGCGAGTAGTTCACGCCGCCGTTAAACGCCGCGGGAGGTGTGCTGCCCCCTGTGCTCAAGTTCCCCGTGTCGGTGAGCGCGTTGGCTCCCGCACCTACGATCGTGATCCGGTAGAGATCGTCGGGCAATGGCGCACTGAATCGCAACTCGACCTCGTTTGATTGGGTCGCGTCGACACCAATGAATCCCGGCGCGATCGCCACGTCGTTGGCATTGCCAAAAACGCCGTCGCCGCCGCTGCGCACCAGCTCAATGCCCGAAAGCGTCGCCGGGTTGATCACTTCTCCCTGGTTGAAGCGGAATGTCAACTCTTGGGGCGCGACGTTGAGCGTCTCGCCGGGCAAGAGCAGACCGCCGGTGTCGGGAATGATCGAAATCAATTGCGGGCCGCTGGTCAAAAGCAGGCGGGCCTCGACTCGTTCCAACGCCAGTTCGCGACGGCCCAAGGGAGCGCGGCGCCGGGCGCGTGCCCGGAGTTCGCGTCGCCGATCGCGTCGGAGGTCGGAGTCTTGAAATGGGTGAAGCGATCTCCAGAGCCGCATTAATCAATCTCCTCAAAAACTGCCGTCCCCGTTGGGCAGACGCCACTGGCAGGCGCCGTGAGGGGGTGCCTCACGATTCTGTTCACGGGGACGAGCTGAAGCAAGCATTAAATTTCCACAGATTAGACGAGTGTCACGGGAGAACCGAACGACTGCAGGGTGACGAGAATCGAAGCCTCGACCTGCTGCTGCGTCGCTCCGGAGTGGAACATCAACAGCGCGTTACCCAATTCCGCCTGCGACGGGAAACGGCCCAGGAACTGTTCGTACCACTGGTTGACCTGCGCGATGCGGTACTCATCGGAGAATTGAAACGCCGAAACGATGTCGGCCCGTGCTTGTCCGGCGCCGCGATCGGACGCCGCCAACGTAGCAATCCAATAGTCGATTTCTGGCTGGGCGGGGGGAGTGGTCCTCCCGAGCACGTCGCGGTACAGAGCCAAAATGAACGATTGCGACGTGCCGCCGCTGCGCGCGTAATACTCGGGTGAAGCGGCGATCGAAGACACCAGGCCCTCTTCGATTCCGCCGCTGGCCAGGTATCCTTGCCAGAAACTCAATCCACTCGGGTCGACGGACCGCAGCAGGTAGCGCTCGTAATCGGCGTTGATCACGAAGGCGCGGTGTTCTGGCGCGTTCAACAATTCGACGGTGATCTGCTGGTTGCTGACGCCGGCCAGATGCTGCTGAGCCCAATACGAAAGCTCACCGATTGTGAAGTTGTTCTGCCGCTCGAGCAGGCCGTTGTAAAGGCCGCCGACGTAGCCGATTTCGCCGGCGTTGTGGGAAACCGCGTAGTTCAGGTAGCTTCCGCCACTATGGAAAAGGATGTTGGCGACTTGCGTCAGTGAGGTGCCCGCCGCTAGCTCGGCTTGGATTGCCTGTTGGTCGGTAAGCGTCGGCTGCTGCGGCTGCATCCCGGAGGACGTGTTTACATCGGGAAAGAAACTCGCGTACATCTGATAGATCAGGAGCGTGCGCCCGAGGGGGCTGGTCAGGAACTGAAGCGATTCCTGGTAGCGCGCCGCCGGAGTGTCGGCGTTCGGCGCTTCCAGCGGAAGCGCGTAAGTGTTCAAGACCTGGTTCAAAACGCTGGGCAAGATGCCGCCGCTGGAACTTGTGATCGGGTTGCCGTTTTGATCCACTACCACCAACGGGGCGCGGGTGCCGTTGGATTGCAGCGGGTCAATCAGGTTGAGGTCGAGCGTATCTTGAATCAGGTCGTTGGCCCAGGTCGTCGACGACGCGTCGAACTGCCTGCGTTCATTCGATGCCAGAAGCTGGGCCATCACCTGTTCCAGCGGCAAGTTCTGAGAGTTCCAGTAGTCAAGTTCCCCCGGCGCCACCGTGGAACGGCCATTGCGGCCGATGAGGTACGCGTCGTAGGCCCGGCCGACGAAAGCGGTGTAGGTCGTGAACTCCCCGCGCAAATTCACGTTTGAGCCGAACTCCTCTAACGCGGCCTTGTTGCTCGCGAACGCCTGCTCTTCGGCCAAAAGCGCCGCCGTCGGCTCGTAGAGGTAAGCCGTCGGGTTAGTCGTGGGAACGGTGTTGATCGCGGTGCCGATGTTCCCGACCATGTTCCCGTTGAAGCCGCTTGCCGTATCAAAGTCACCCGGATCGGATAGCGTTTGGCCCTTGTTGATGCCACGAACCACCGTATCGCTGCCTTTGCCGCTGGTAATCGACGATCCGCCGACGTCGTAGATCGTGCCGAACTCATCCTGGTGCGGGAAAAAGTAGGTGGTCGCGCCGAGCTTGTCGTTTCCGGTCATCACGTTCTTGCCCGCCCCGCCGAGCAGCAGGTCATTCCCGGCTCCGCTAATCAAGGTCGAGCCGTCGGTACTAATGTTGTTGTCGTTCGTGTCGTTCAGCGTCGTTCCAGGCGCCACATTGTCGACGTCGTTGTCGCGATCGGGGTCCTCGTTGCCGCTGATGAGCATCGCGGGCACGGGGGGCAGGCTCAGTGCCTGATTGCCTGTCGAATCGTTGGCGAGCAAATCGTTGCCGCCAAGCCCATAGACGACCAACGATCCGATTTGCACCATCTGAATGTTGTCGGTCCCGAAATCACCGACCCGGATCGTGTCGGCCCCCAGGGTCAAGTTCGGCACGGGCCGGTTGCCATAGACCCGCAAGCGGTTGTCGCCCAATGGCGGGGGTGACGTCCCCGGCGCCAGGACGAAATTCGGAGGCAAATTTCCGAAAAAGACGACCTTCGGCAACACATAACTGGGGTATGGAGCTTCGTTGACCGCGGGGACCTGCAACGTGAACACGTTGTTGCCCCCAAAGCCAGCCACGTTCAGTAAACTGATCGACGGACCGGTCACGGGGTCGAAAAAGTTGATGTCCCCACCCAAGTGGGCGCTTTCGGGAGGATCGGGCTGAGCCATGGTGTCAGGGTTGCCGATCGATGACGATGTTACCCGCGCAATCGTCTGGTAGTTCTGTCCGTAGTTGGGGTCTTGCGAAGGACCGACGAAAACGTTGTCGCCGTTACCTGTGCCTATGACCGTCAAAATGCCGCCGGTGCCGTTGACCACGACATTGTTTGCCTGCAGCTCGTCGACATTCACCTGCGCGCCGCTATTGATCGTGGTCAGTGTCGCCGTGGATTTGACGTTGATAACGTCGCTACCCGTCGCGTCGATCGTCAGGCCGAGTTGGGGAGCATTGGCGAAGTTGTTGTAGAGAATCTGACCGACGGTGCCGGGCTTGGGTTGGGGTTGGCCTGGCGGCGGAGGTGGTACCGGACCCGCGATGCTGGGAAGCCCAGTCGGCGCGTCGTAGCCGGCCCTCGTCGCGGTGTCGTGGTCGATCGTCCAGATGCCTCCTGCGCTATTGAGCCTCAGCGAGTCGCCCAGTCCGGCGCCGGATGTCCCCGCGCCGTCGAGCCTCAGGTTGCCGGAGACACCACTGTAGGTGACGAATTCGTTCAGTTGTACTAACGTATTCGGCTGTGTCTCCGATACCTGGAGATTGCCGCCGTTGGCGACGGGGTTGTTGATCGCGAATTGATCGTCCAAGTCGGACCGGCCCAGAACCGCGAGACTGCTGTTGCTTTGCGGCGCGGTACCGCCACTGTAAATGAATGTGGGTGTGGTGGCCGAGGGGACAAAGCCAGTGAGGTTGAAGAAACCGCCGCCAGTGTTGTCGATAATGAAATGTGAGCCGCGCGAGAGGCCGGCGTTGATTTGGATGGGCGCCGAGAGCGTGGCCAGCGTCACACCAGTGAACGCGAAATTGCCCGAGTCGTTCCCATCGAGCAAGATGCGGTTCGTGGAATCGACTTCCAATACCCCAGTGGCGCCAGTCTGACCGATGGCGCCGGCCGTTTCCGAGATGTTCAATTGACCGTTGGCCACCACGGCGGCCCAGGTCAACAACTGACGTTGTTCCAGTGCCTCGCCACGCCAGATACGTCCCAGACGACGCTGCTCGAAACGGTTGTTGCGAGATCGTCCAATCCGTGAGGCCGCGCGAAGCCTGCCCGATCGTCCAAAACCACGTTGCGCTCGCGCGCTCAAACGGCTGAAAACGCTCATCTGCGAAAGCTACCTCTTCTGGCGTCAAGGACTTGCGACAAGACCGCCTTCCTGGCATCAACAGGAGTTTCCCCTTGAGCACGATCCGACCCGGGCGTTAAACCTGGCAAGATCGGGGGGACCGAGCTAGTTTCCATTCAAGTCAGGACTAACATTTAAGTCAAGGAAAAAGCGCATCGCCGGTAGGCGGACACTGCCGGCCAAACAACGTGGGCTAAGGCGCAAGTTCGGAGAGTTCCGTTAAGCACCCAGAGGCCGATGGAAGGGTGGGCAGTGTCGAACCTACCGACCTAACGCCTTGGGCACACCCTCATTCGTCGCCACGGTGGCGGACGATGTCGCCTTCGACCATATAAATTACGTCCTCAGCCACGTTGCAAGCCATATCCCCCAGCCGCTCCAGGTGTTTGGCGACGGAATAAAGCTTCATCAGAGTTTCGGTTTGTTCCGGATTCGAGCGGATTGCCGAGCGGATTTGCTCATGGATCGTCCGCCGCATCGCATCCAGCTCGTCGTCGTCCTGGCGCACCCGGTGAGCCAAGGCTGAGTCACCGCCGACCAGTGCATCCAGACTGCGCTGGACCATGTCCTGGGCCCGAGCGGCCATAGCTCGGAAGTCGATCGGCACGTCCACCCGGTCGGAACGGGCAAGAAACAAGACCCGCTTGGCGATGTTCTTAGCCAGGTCGCCCATCCGCTCCAGGTCGTTGTTGATCTTGAGCACGGCGACGACGAACCGAAGGTCTCCGGCGACGGGTTGATAGAGAGCCAGGATCTTCAGACAATCCTCCTCGACGTCGACCTCCATACGGTCGATTTCGGCGTCCTCTTCCAGCACTTTGCGCGCCGTCGCGTCGTCACGATGAACCAGCGCGGCCACCGCGTTGGCGATGGCACCTTCGACCATCGACCCTTCGAACAACACCTTCTGTTTCAATTGCTCGATCTGCCGCTGCAAGTGTTTGGGCATGGGGGATGGAGATCCTTACGATTGACAACGGCTTCTCAAGAAAAACGGAAAAAGAGATTCAATTCGTGTGGGTCGTTGCCCTTCCAAGCTCCGCTTGATTCGCACCAACCGGCCGAACTGAGATATTCTACCCATCGGAGCCCGACGACGTAAACCTCCTTCATCTCAGACCGGCGGCAAATGGATCGTAAACGTACTCCCTTGGCCAGGCTGGCTGGCAACGGTTACCTGCCCACGATGTGCAAGCACAATGTGTTTGACGATTGCCAGCCCGAGGCCCGTTCCTCCCAACTTGCGGCTGCGCGCCCTGTCGACGCGGTAAAACCGCTCGAACAGCCGCGAGAGATGTTCTTCGGCGATGCCACACCCCTGGTCGCGTACCTCGATCAGCACTTCGCCGTCGCCGTTACGGGCGGAGAGCCGCACCTCACCGCCGGGTTCGCTGTACTTGATGGCGTTGTCGAGAAGGTTGGTCACGGCCTGCCCCAGCAGGTCAGCGTTGGCCCGCACCCGCGCATGGGAATCGCATTCGAGCGAAATTCGAACGTGTCGCTCAGTGGCTTGAAGGTCGCAGTCGTGCCGCGCGGTGTCGAGCAATTCTCGCATGGCGACCACGGCCAGCGCGATGTCGGCCGCATCCGCCTCTTTCTCGATTCGCGAGAGACTAAGCAGGTCCTCGATGATCGCGTTCAGGCGATCGGCCTGCCGTGCAATGATCCGCAGAAACCGCTCGGCGTCGGCGGCGTCGCGCATGGCGCCATCGAGTAGCGTCTCGACGAACCCCTTGATGGACGTGATGGGCGTCTTGAGTTCATGCGATACATTGGCGGCGAAGTCACGACGAATGTTCTCCAATTGTCTCAGCCGCGAAACGTCGTTGAGCACGATTACCGCTCCGATACTGAGGCCCATCGGATCGCGTAATGCGGTTCCATGTGCCTGCAATACGCAGTCGCGCGCGCTGCGCAGCACCACGTCACCTTCGATCGGCTGTTTGCATGCCAAGGCCTCGGCTACGAAGCGACTCAGATCGGCGTTGCGCACGACTTCGGGCAGGCTTCGCCCTTCGGCCTCACGTGGGTTCGCGCCGAGCAGCCTGGCCGCCGCCGGATTCAAGCTGATGATCCGTTCGTCAGAATCGACCGCCAACACCCCCTCGACCATACTGGCCAAGACGGCCTCCTGTTCGTCGTTCCGCCGCGTCAGGGCCGCAAGTCGTGATTCCCATTGTCGCGTCATGGACTCGAAAGCCTCGGTCACGAGGTCCATTTCGAAGTCGTCAGGGAGCCGCAGTCGATGATCGAAATCGCCGGCAGCCACCCGTTGAGCGGCGACGCGCACCACGGCCAACGGCTCGGCAACCCAGCGGCCGACGATCCAACTAACGATCGCGGCCAGAGCCGCCACCAGCACCCCGCCCAAAGCCAGCCTGGCCGCCGGCCCATCGGCATGCGTCTCGAGCCACGAACCCACCGCCAGCGACACGGCCAGAATGCCGGCGATGCGCGGGTAGAGGCGCCAGAGCAGCCGCTTGCCGGGCATGAATCATTCCTTGAAGCGATAGCCGACTCCGCGCACCGTTTCGATGTACTCGCCGTACGCACCGAGCTTTTTGCGCAACCCGGCCACCTGTACATCGACGGACCGTTCCGTTACCGGGTAGTCGTCGCCCTTGACCGCGTCAACAATCTGGTTGCGCGAAAATGCCCAACCGGGGCGCTGGGCGAGAAAGTGCAACAGGCGAAATTCGGTAAGAGTCAGCGACAACGGCGCACCGCCGGCGAGCACTTCGTGACGGCCAGGGTGGATCACCAATTCGTGGGCCTTGACCGCTACGTCCTTCCCCAGGGGCGGCTGGGCGCGACCGCGCACCACGGCCTTAATTCGGGCCACGAGGACTCGCGGACTGAATGGCTTCGTGATGTAGTCGTCCGCTCCAAGTTCGAGTCCCGTCACGATGTCGGCCTCTTCACTCTTGGCGGTCAGCATGATGATCGGCACATGCTTGGTGCGCGCGTCGTTTTTCAGGAGCTTGCAGACTTCCAGCCCGTCAACGCTGGGCAAGAGCAGGTCGAGAAGAATCAAATCGGGAGGGTTGGCTCGGGCCTCCCGTACTGCTTGTTCGCCCGACGCTGCGCATGTGACCCGATACCCCTCTTTCGAGAGGTTGTACCGAATCAATTCCAACAGATCTTCCTCGTCGTCCACGACCAGGATCCGTTCTTTGCCCATGGGGCGCCTCGTCGTTGAGTCAGTTTTTCGGGTGGGGGTCAGGGATAGCATTGAATGATTAGCGTTGTGTTAGCGTATGGTTTGGTTGCAAACAAATTCAATCACTCTGTGGGGTTACTTTCCATTGGATGCATCGGGAAGTGGTTGAATAATTCGCGCGTTTAGACCTCAAACCGCGGCTCGAACGGCAACCCAAACGTTTCGGCGACCGGCGCGTTGGTAAGGGCGTGTTCCATGATGTTGATCGCCCGTGCAATCGGCCGAAGCGCTTTGGCCGCCGACTTGATTCCACGATTGGCGATTTGCAATGCCCAGGGGAGCGTGACGTTGCACAAGGCGTAAGTGCTGGTGCGGCCCACGGCGCCGGGCATATTGGTGACGCAATAGTGTAGCACTCCGTCGACAAGATAAGTCGGTTCGCTGTGTGTCGTCGGCCGGCTTGTGGCAACGCACCCGCCCTGGTCGATTGCGACGTCAATGATCACGCTTCCCGGCTGCATCAGCTTCAAATCGTCAGCCTCGATCAGCCGCGGCGCTTTGGCGCCAGGGATCAAGACAGCCCCAATCACCAGGTCGGCCCGCGAGATCTGATCGCGGATCGTGTGGCGGTCGCTGAACAGGCAATCGACATTGGGCGGCATCACGTCGTCGAGGTAACGGAGCCGGTCCATATTCACGTCGAGCAGTCCGATGTTCGCGCCGAACCCGGCCGCCACCTTAGCCGCGTTGGCTCCCACCACACCGCCCCCCAGGATTGTGATGTTGGCGGGAGCCACGCCGGGCACTCCCCCCAGCAGGATACCTCGCCCCATCTGCGGACGTTCCAAGTACTTGGCCCCCTCTTGAATGCTCATCCGCCCGGCCACTTCGCTCATGGGAGTCAAGAGGGGCAGTCGCCCTTGGTCGTCGCACAAAGTCTCGTAGGCCACGGCCGTTGCTCCGGAGGCAAGCACTGCCTCGGTCAACTGCCGGTCCGCGGCGAAGTGGAAGTAGGTAAACACGATCTGGCCCGGTCGCAGCAGCGGCCACTCGGCCGGAAGGGGCTCCTTGACCTTGATCACCAACTCGGCATTGCCGAAAATCTCCTCGGGCGAATGCACCAGCTTGGCCCCGTGCTCGGCGTATCGGTCATCAGGAATACCCGAACCCAAGCCACTCCCCATTTCAACCAGCACCGTGTGCCCGGAGCGGGTCAATTCTTCAACGCCGACCGGAAGCAGGGCGACGCGGTACTCATCACGCTTGATTTCCTTGGGTACGCCTACGATCACGGTTTCACCTCGTCAGCATCCAACTCTCGGTTGGGCTCCCGTCCGCCGCTTAAGTCGGCGCTCTCGCGGCGGCGGAGATAGAGCTTGATCGGTACTTCTCCAAAGGGGAGCTTCTCTCGAAACACACTCATCAGATAACGGCGATAGGTTGGATCCAAGGCGCCGGGATTGTTGCAAAACAGCACCAAGGTGGGCGGTTCGACGCCGACCTGAGTGGCGAAGTAGATTTTCGCCTCGCGATTCTTGTACAAGGGGGGAGGCGCATGTTCCACCGCGGCCCTTAACAATTTGTTCAAATCGGCGGTGCTCACGCGCTCGCGCGCCTGTTTGAAGAGCATTTGTCCATGGTTCAGCAAGGCCTTCACATTCTTGCCCGTCTGGCCAGTGATGAACGCGATTGGCACGTGCGGCATTGTGCGGAAGGTATCATGCAGGTAGGCCACCCACTTCTCGGTGGGCATGGCGCCAGCGTAGAGGTCCCATTTGTTGACGACGAAGATGCAGGGCTTGAACTGCTGGGCGACGTAGTCGCAAAGTTGTTTGTCGACCTTGCTGATCCGTTCCGAGGGGTCGAAGAACAGAAACACCACGTCGGCCCTGCGAATGCTCCGCTCGGCGCGGTGCGTGCTATAGAAGTCGAGGTCGGTGGTAATACTCTTTCGGCGGCGCAGACCCGGCGTGTCGATGGCCATGAACGACTGGCCATCGAGCTCGAAACGCACGTCGATGCTGTCGCGGGTCGTGCCCGGCACCTCGCTGACGATCACTCGATCTGCCTGGGCCAAGGTATTGACCAGCGTACTCTTGCCCGTGTTTCGACGCCCGACAATGGCCACCTTCATGATCGGTTCGGGGGGAGGCGCGTGCGATTCGCGGTCGGGCAGCCGGTCGAAGATTTCGTCGAGCAGCTCTTCGCGGCCGCGGTTCTCCCGGGCGCTGGCGCGAATCAACTTTCCACGCCCCAGGCGGTAGAATTCGTCGGCATTGGCGTCGAGCGAGGGCGTGTCGGTCTTGTTCGCGACGCAAATTACCGGTGCCCGCGCGTACCGCAGCCGCTTGGCCACGCCCTCGTCGGCAGGCGTCAGCCCGTCGCGGGTATCGACCACGAACAGGAGCAGGTCGGCCGATTCGACGGCGGCCTCGATCTGGTGCTCGATGTGGCTGGTGAGATTATCCTCGTCTTCAATGCCCATCCCGCCAGTGTCGACCAGCTCGAAATACCGGTCGTTGATGCACATCAACTGGCTCAATCGGTCGCGGGTCACGCCGGCCTTGTCGTCGACGATCGCGACGCGCTTGTTCACGAGCCAATTGAAAAGGCTCGATTTGCCGACGTTGGGCCGGCCGACGATCACGACCTGAGGAACGCGCATGAAACTCACTCGAGTGGCGGAATACAGTTGATAGATGATAGTCCATCGGTCCGGCGAACGACAGGGTCGGACGCTTTGCACCCCCCACGGCAGAGGCGTATAATCGCGCCCTTTGAGGAAATGCATCCACCATCAGGCACTATAGATTTCGGAGGCCTTAGTTGGATTCAGAGAAATGCCCAGTGCCGGAAGTGATCACGGCCCAGGCCGCAAGGCAGATCGTGCTGCAGAGTTTGGAGAGCCTCGAGCGGGCTGGCGTCGGCCAACTCCCCAAGCCGAAACGACATTCCGCAACACCCATTGCGGACGCGACAAGAGCTGCCAGTAAAACCACAATCGACACAACTCACGTCGAGACACGCCGCGAGGTGGAATCGAATCAATCTGCGATCCGCGATCCGCAACCCGATGTCGCCACCGCATCTCAAGCGGCCGCGGCGAGTCAATCGGAAATCGAAGATCCAAAATCCGCAATCGACCCCGCCTCCACCTTGGCCGTGATTCGCCGCGAGGTGGCGGCTTGCACGCGGTGCCAGGAATTGGCGGCAACTCGCAAACAGACCGTGTTTGGCGTCGGCGACCCGCGCGCACGGCTGTGCTTCATGGGTGAGGCCCCGGGAGCCGACGAAGACCGGCAGGGCGAGCCGTTCGTGGGCCGGGCCGGACAATTGCTCGACAAAATCATCGAGGCCTGCACGCTCCGCCGCGACCAGGTGTATATCCTCAACACGATCAAGTGTCGTCCACCGGGCAACCGTCCCCCCGAACCCGACGAACGAACCAATTGCCGCGGCTTTCTCGAGCGGCAGCTCGATTGTATCCGGCCCGAGTTCATCTGCTGCCTGGGCGCCACGGCCGCACAGTCATTGCTGGACACCGACGTGCCGATCGGCCGCCTGCGTGGCAAATTCTTCGAGTACCGCGGCAGCCGCGTGCTTTGCACCTACCATCCGGCGTACCTGCTGCGCAACCCCGCCGCCAAGCGAGAGGTCTGGGACGATATGCAATTGTTGATGCGCGAAATGGGCATTTCGTTGCCTGCTTAGGTATAACCATGGGCAGGTATAATTCCTAAAAAAATGCGCTCGGATTTGGACAAAGCGCCCGCTTTTGATGCGCGCGGAGCAATCTGCCACAATGGCAGTCGGCGACGAAACCGTGGCCCATTTCTCCGCCGCAACGCGGTGTCCAGCCCCGATAATCTTTTCCCATGCGATCTCGACACGTTTTAGAAGTTTGGGGGGCACAACTGTCCGCACTGTCCGCACCGCCCACCTCGTGAACGCAAATCTTATTTTGACAGGTGGTTACGACGTTTGTTGGTGCGGACAGTCGTCTCATTTTCAACTGTCCGCAACTGTCCGCACAGACGATATGCTTGGGAGAAATGGGATGTTTGAGTAGTTTTTATTCGTAAGATGCCCTCAGCTTGGCCGCGCCCCACCGCGCGGGTGCGGTTTCGTGTTGATGTGTAAATGTCTTGAGGTCCCTCTGACGATCGCGCTTGCGGGGGTTGCGGCGTCAAGTAACGTGTCGCAACCGCCTGGTTTGCCGTGGATAGAGCACGCTCGGCTAGTTCGAACGATGATGTTGCGACGCAAATCGACGCCGAACCAAAAGAGACCGTCCGCCCCATCCCAGGAACAGCGACGAACGACGTTGGCACCGCACGATCGTGATGGCGGAGAGGCGCGACGGTACGTGGCGCGATGGCCATTTCAGGTGAACGCCGGCTTTGGTTGGCGGGGCAACGCCGGCATCGCGCGGCCCAACGCGTCGCGGGCGGGAAGGTGTGGGCCGTTCCTTAGTGCAGCCGCGCGCCGCCGACGTTTACCGCGCGCCTCCGGCGGGAAAACAGACGAAGACCGAAGTGCAGTTGTTGCAGCCGGTGAAGGGGACGACCTGCTTGGTGGCCCCGACGGGCGTGCCGCAGCCGCAATCGTTCCAGCTCTGGCTTCCCTGGGGGTCTGGCGGGTAGCAGCAGAGCAAAGGCGCGCCCAGCGACCCGGCGGGGAGGCAGGGTATGGTCCTCAGGTAATTTGCATTTTGCAATGGCGTCGCTTTCCGCCACTGCCTTCGCGTTGCTTGTGCTGCGGGTTGGTGTGGCCACTTCCTGCTCCGCTCTCCGAACTTTCGTGGTCGGCGTCGTCAGGCCCAATGACCGCCGAATGACCGGCGGCTGAAGAACGGATATAGTATAATAGCGACGCGCGTCCGCCCCCACTCACTGAGGTCGCAACCATGAAAACGTGCTGGTTCTTTTCCATCTTCTCGGCCTGCGTCGTCTGGTTCTCCATTTGCATGTCTTCCGTGTCCGCCGACGAAGGGCCGGCCACGTTGCCCAAGGCATTCGTCGACGGTACCGGGCCCGGCTGGAACGAGCTGGGCGAAGCCGATTTCGTCAACGTCAATTGCGACAGCGACACCTGGACCTGGAACGACAGCGTCGTCCATTGCACCGGCAATCCGGTGGGCGTCGTCCGCTCGACCAGGCCCTTCACCAATTTCGAATTGGTGGCCCAATGGCGGCACCTCAAATACGCCGGCAACTCCGGCATTTTCGTCTGGACCAGCGAAGAATCGCTCAGTGCACTCAAGGGAAGCGGCCTGCCGCATGGTATCGAAGTGCAGGTGCTCGACCTGGGTTACGTCGAACAGTATGAAAAGCAGAACGGAAAGAAGGCCGATTGGTTCACCTCTCACGGCGACGTTTTCCCCGTCGGGGAAAAGACGAAAATGAATCCATTTCCGCCCGTCGCGCCCGACGGCAGACGGAGCTTTCCGCGCAAGGAGCTATCCAAGGGAGTGGGCGAGTGGAACCACTATTATGTTCGTGCAATCAATGGTGAAGTCCGACTCTGGGTCAACGGTGAGGAAGTTTCCGGAGGCACCGGCTGCGAACCGAAAAGCGGCTATCTCTGCCTCGAGTCCGAAGGCTCGCCGGTTGAGTTCAAACAACTGCGGCTGCGAGAGCTGCCGTGATGAAGGATGAGGGGAGACGCGGAGCGCGGAACGCGGAACAGACAGGTGGCTAACGCCAAACGCCTGCTACAACAACTGCCAACCCACAAGTGACCAATGACAAGTGACCAATGGCAAGTGACAAGTGACCAATGACAAGTGACCAATGACAAGTGACCAATGACTAAATGACTAAATGACTAATGAATGACCAGTGATCGAGGAAACACCATGCTTCGTCCGCAAACCTCAACGCGAGTGTTAGGCTTTCTCGCCGTTTGCACGTTTTTGGTCGCGATTGTAGTCACGACGCATGGCGATGAGACGGCCGAATCGTCGAAACGCGATTCTGCTGACAGCGACCGTGCGGCGGCGGCTTCCACGCTTCTGGAAGCCCGCTGCACCGACGGGAGCCTGGTGAAATTGGCGATCTTGGACGAGCGGCTGCTGCTTAAAACTCGCTACGGCGAACTGTCGATCCCGGCCGCCGAGGTTCTGCAGATCGAGTTCGCCACCCGCATTCCTGACGACGTTCAACGGCGCATCGACGCGGCCATCGCGCAACTCGCCAGCGCCGAGTTCCAAACCCGTGAAGACGCCAGCGCCCAACTGTTCGCCTATCAAGAGCGGGCCTACGGCGCGCTCTTGCGAGCGCAGGAAAGCCCGGATCTGGAAGTGGTCCATCGCGCTGAGCAGTTGCTGGCCAAGCTCCGCGATACGATTGGCGAGGAACGCCTGGAGGTCCACGAGCAGGACGTGGTCTACACAGTGGATTCCAAAATCGCGGGCACGATCGCGGCCGAGGCGTTGAAAGTCCGCACGGCCCAATTCGGCGAGCAGCAACTGAAGCTCGCCGACCTGCGGACGGTTGCTTACCCGGGGGCGATCGAGCCGTCTTCCAAGGAAGTGGTGCCCGACCCCGGCTCGCTCGCGGAATTCCAAGGCGCGGTCGGCAAGACGATCTCGTTCAGGGTCACCGGCGTCGGCCAAGGCGGAGGGTTCGCGCGCGGAGGCATCGCGTCGGGCGCCGTCTGGGGGACCGACCTTTACACGCTCGACTCGACGTTGGCCGTCGCCGCCGTGCATGCCGGCGCCCTGCGGGCCGGCCAGGCGGGCGTGGTTCGCGTCACGATCGTCGGCCCGCAGGCCTCGTTCGAAGGTTCGACGCGTAACGGCATCACCACCTCCGGATGGGGGCAGTTTCCGGGAGCTTTCAAGTTCAAACGCTGAGCCCTGGGGCAGGTTTCCAAGGGTGCCATAGCGGGGTATATGGCAGGTTGAAAACCTGCCCCACGACGATTAAAATCGCGTGGCCGCGTACGGGGCGAAGTCGATGGACGGGCGCGCTTCACCCAGCAGCTCAGCGACCAGCTTGCCCGTGGCGGGCGCCATCGAAAGGCCGAGCATGTTGTGGCCCGCCGCAATCACCACGTTTGCCAAGGCCGGGCTACGGTCGATGATCGGCTTGCCATCGAAGGTCATCGGCCGCCAACCGTACCATCGTTCGACGACAGGTTCGACCGGCGGCTCATGCAAGTAGTGCCTCGCGGCACCATTCAACCACTGGAACCGGCGCGGATCGAGCGTTTCGTCGTAGCCGGCGAATTCCATGATCGAACCGAGCCGATAGCCCGATTCGAACGGCGTCGCCACAACATGGTGTTCGTCGAAGATCAGCGGAATCGCCGGACATCGTTTCGGACGTGTCATGGTCATCGAATAACCCTTGCCGGGCTGAATTGGAATCCGGCAGCCCAGATTGAGATTCAGCCGCGGGGTCCAGGCACCGGTCGCGACGACGAACGCGTCGGCCTTCAGCGTGCCGCGCGACGTCTCGGCCGCCTCAGCCCGCCCTGAACGCCCCAAAAAGTCGTGGAAACGGCAATGCTCGTGAATCGTCACGCCGCGGCGCGCCAGCACGCTTCGCCAAGAAGCCATCAACTTGTCGGGCCGCAAATGCGCGTCGCATTCGTAGTGCCAGCCGCCGGCCAGACCGGGCTTCAGCGCCGGTTCCAGTTCGGTGAGCGCGGCGCCGTCGTAGCGCACGGCGCCCCGGCCAAATTCGCCGCGCAAGAGCGCGTTGGTGTGGGCATACTCGTCCATTGCCGCGGGCGACTGGAAAACGAACAGCACTCCCCGCGTCTCCCATTCGGCATCGAACGGCTCGGCCCGGAACAGCTCGTCGTATAACAACCGTGATACGTTCAAGAGGGCCTCGATCGCCCGGCCCGATGCGAGCATGTCGTTGCGATTGCAACGGCCGGCGAAGCGCCATAGCCAGTTCCAGAGGCCCAAGTCGAATCGCGGGTTGATCGAAAGCGGGCCGTTGCGACGAAGGAAGGCTGTCAGCGACCGGCCGACCGCCCCGGGCCTGGCCAGGGGTAAGACATGGCTGGGGCAAACCAGCCCGCAATTGGCGTGCGAGCACCCTTTGCCGAACTCACCCTGATCGATCAGCGTAACCTGCCAGCCCGATTCCGATAGGTAATAGGCGCACGCCGCCCCGATCACGCCGCCTCCGATGATAAGAACGTCCTTGGCCATTGGGAAGGAGGAACGAGGAAGGAAACGTATCCAGATCACTGTCGTTCCGATGCGGAGCACCGCAACGAAAACCACGCCTATCGCCTAACGCCCATCGCCTATGCCCTCTCGAATCCCGTATTTCAACGGATCGTCCGCCTCGACCAGAAGCGTCGTCTCGGCGCAGAGGTGGGCCGAACCCTTGATGTGCGGAATGATGCGGTCGCCCGCCAGCGTGACGAACCCTTCGAACACGCTTCCCGTGATGCTCTCTTGCCGCCACAACTGTCCTGGCCGCAGCTTTCCGTCGGCCGCAAGGCAAGCCAGCTTGGCGCTGGTGCCGGTGCCACATGGCGAGCGGTCGTAAGCCTTGCCGGGGCAAAGCACGAAGTTTCGGCTGTCGGCGCTTGCGCCGTGCGGCGGTCCGAAAAGTTCGATATGGTCGATCTCACCACCGTCACTCCCCACGATTCCGGCGCGCACAAGCGCTTGACGAATGCGCCAGGTCACGGCGGTGAGCCGTTCGACGTTGGCCAGCGACAGTTTCTCGCGGTGATCTTGCACGAGAAAAAACCAGTTTCCGCCCCAGGCCACGTCGCCCGTCACGTCGCCATAGTCATCGACCGAAACCTTCACCCCGGCCGCGCTGCGAAAACTGGGAACGTTTTGGATCGTCACCTGGCGGTCGTCGTGCAGGGTGGCGCTCACGACGCCGGCCGGAGTTTCAATCCGGTGCTCGCCGGGCATGATACGGCCCAGGTGGGCCAGCGTCACAACCAGGCCGATCGTGCCGTGGCCGCACATGCCCAGGTAGCCGACGTTGTTGAAGAAGATCACGCCCGCCGAGCAACTCTCGTCGGTCGGCTCGCAGAGCAGAGCGCCGACGAGGGCATCGCAGCCACGAGGCTCGTTGACCACGCTGCTCCGGAAGGCGTCGTGCCGCTGACGAAACACCTCGCGCCGGGCCACCAGGTCGCCTGTTCCCAATTCGGGGCCGCCCGCGATCACCACCCGCGTCGGTTCTCCGCCGGTGTGCGAATCGATCACCTGAATCCGCTGGCTGATAGGCATACGTCAGGTATTTTAACGTAGCCCGAGCCTTGCGACAGGCGGTTACCTGCTGTAGCCGAGAGATTTGACCACTTCCAGCATCTCTTCGTAGGTGATGAAGCGGCGGCGGTGTGAGAGCTTGTACGTGTCGATGGCCACGGCCAGTTCCTGGGCCGCGGGTGAAAGCTGGTCATGACTGTCGCTGAATTGCCGCCGCTCGCGCCCGTGCGCTCCTTGCGAATCTTCTCGATGACGACGATCGACGAACATTTCCGGCGGCGTGTCCAATAACTGCGGCATACGAGGCTCCCATGGGTTTTTGCCGAACGCCAACGCGCGACTTCGGCGGTGGAGTACCGCTCCAAGCAACACTAGGTCACATGGAGCAGGTCGTCAAATTCATCGCGCGACCCCGGCGGTATCCTGGGCCACGACGATCCGATCCAAAACGGCCCGCGCCCCCTTATGGTTCGGTTCTAGCGAGAGTGCTTGCTTTGCCGTGCGTAGCGCGGTGGCACGTTGGCCGCTGCGGAACTCGGCGTCCGCCAGCCGGCAGAGCACTTCTGGAGAGGGGGGGCCACGGTCGCGGGCGGCGGAGAGGACTTCCACCGCGTCGGCGAAGCGGCCCGACGCCCCGTACGCCAGACCCATCAGGAAGAGTACTTTTTGCGGCTCTTCGCCCGGCGAGTAGCTGTCGGCCAAATTCTGCAGACTGGTCAAGGCCCGCTGTGGTTGTCCCAATTCACGGTAGAGTTCGGCCACTTCAAGAAGCGCCTCACGGTCATCGGGCGCGTAGCGCAACGCTCGGTGGTAGTCGGCCAGGGCCTCGCGGAGTTGGCCAGACTGGCGCCGGACTCGGCCACGGATCGCAAAGGCCGCCGGATTGGTGGGATCGAGGTCGATGGCGCGCTCGATCAGCGCGTTGGATTCCTCGACCTGCCCCATCGACGAACGCATTTCGGCCGCTCGGACAAGCAGCTTTGGCTCGTCGCCCGTCAACTTCCGTGCCTCGTCCAATTGCGCGACCGCCTCACCGACGTTGCCGCGATGCCAGAGGGCTTCGGCATAGTGCTGCCGGGCTTCGGAGTCGACGGGGCAAGAGTCGACGGCCTGGGAAAAAAGCAATTCCGCTTGGGCCCAATCGCGGCGCTCCAGCGCCGTCATTCCCTGCGCCGACAATTGTCGACAGGCCACGAGCGCCCCAGGCACGGGTCCCTCGTTGCCGACGAGTCGACAGCCAGCCGCTGCCAAGCAAATGGCAAGCAACCCAAGGCGACATGAGTGGCAGCGCGAAATCATGGGGAATGACGCGGGGACACGCGGTGGGTCGGCGTCCCGATATTTTCGCGTCTCCGCCGATCCGGGAGGAATTGTGGCGCGGATCGTATCACCCCCCCTTGACCTTGGCAAGACTGGCTGGATGACTTGGTAGTACCGCAATTTGGGGGCGCTTCGTTTTGGGGCGCATCCCTGCTACCATCATCGGCATGCCGCTAGAGTACGCAAAACTCGGAATCCGTTTTCAATTCCCCGAGAATTGGACTCTCGACGAAAGCGATGCGCTCAAGGGCGACGAGACCGTGTCGGTCTTTAGTCCAGGGGGCGCCTTCTGGTCGATCATCAAACATCCCCGTTCCGCGTCGCCCGGAGAGCTGGTCGAGGCCGCCGTGCAGGCCATGCGGCAAGAATATGATGAGCTCGATGTCGAAGAGGCCACAGAAATGGTGGCCGGCCGCGAGTTGGTTGGCTGCGACATGAACTTCTACTGCCTCGACTTGACGAACACCGCTTTGCTTCGAGTCGTCCAGACGACCGAGGCTACCTATCTTATCCTGTGCCAAGCGGATGACCGCGAATTCGCCGCGGTCGAACCCGTTTTTCGGGCAATGACACGGAGCCTTTTGTCGTGACATTGTAAGTTTTACAAGGTCGCGGCTTGCAAGGTTCAAGGCGGTGCAAATCCATTCAGCCTGGTAAACCTTGACGAAACAATAAGTTACGATTTTCATTAAAGATTCGGCGAGATCTGGCCGCCCATGGCACGCCGAATGCTCTAACGTCGTTTCGCTCATGTACGGCCCAGTTGGCCCAAGGCTCCCGCAAGCCCTAGGCCAAAGCAATCAAAGCGTTCATGACGCACCGTGAATCTTAGCAGCACTTTTCGCGACCCAATTCGCGACACACGTCCGTCACGGGCATTTGCCATTTTTTCACGGTTGAAGGGCCTGATTGGTCACCCGCATGGCCAATCGGGCCCTTTTTTTTATCTTCAGTCTGCTTGGCCCAGCAACGTCAGGCCTCCACCGCCCCTTGAGGTTTTCAGCCCCAGCGGGGTATACTCTTGCGAAATGGGCCCCGGGTGGCCACGGCCCCACGCTTTTCGCGGCTCACCCACGCGGCCCACTTGCCCCAGAAAGGATCAGCTTACCCAAGGAGGAGTCGACGGATGGCCATGACAATGGAAAGCTGTGGAGTAGAACAAATTGGCGAATGCGCAGGCGCCGTTTGGAAGGTGTTGTCCGAACGAGGACCCCTGAGCGCCGCCAAGATCGTCAAGGAGCTCGATGCCCCCCGCGACCTGGTGATGCAAGCCATCGGCTGGCTGGCGCGGGAAGACAAGCTTTCGATCGACACCGATTCGCGCGCCAAGTTGATCTCGTTACGCTAAGCGTGACGACGGTCAGAAAAAACCCGCGGCGATTGCGATGACTGCCATGGCTGAGGCGATGGCTGTTTTGGTGAGTGTCCCGATCAACCGGCCCCAAAACGCGGCCTGGCCGACCTGCCAGCTTCCGCCCAGATTCCTCCCTTTCCAGCGCTCACCCAGCATCGCCCCGCCAAGCGCGCCCAGGCAAGCGAAGAGGACCGCTCCAACCACCGAACCTATCACTGGGATCGGCACGCCGAACGTGGCGCCCGCAATGGCGCCGATCATGGAACCAAGCGCGGCCAGTACCGCGCCTCGCTTGCTGCCGCCCACCTTTGCCGCGCCCAGCGCTCCGGCGGCGAATTCGATGATCTCAGCCAGCAATGCCAGGCCGCCCAGCACGGCGATCGTGGTCCAACTGATGTCGGGCCCACCCTCAGGCGCGAGGTACGCGAAGATCGCGGCGGCGGCGACCATCACCCAGTTGCCAGGCAGGCTCAACAGCGTCAGAACCCAGCCGGCCAGGACGGCGATAATCAGGAGTAAGAGTCCGAAATAAGCCATTCGCGCGCACCTAAGTTTCCGCCTCGACATCAGCCGACTGCGGCAATAGCCATCCCTTGCGGTGAAAGAAGTAGAGCATTCCACCTGTAACCGCGGCCATCAGCCCCCAGGCGAAGGCATATCCGTAATGCCAGGAGAGTTCGGGCATGTTCTGGAAATTCATGCCGTAGACCCCTGCGATGAAGCTGATCGGCATGAAGATCGTGGCAATCACGGTCAGCACCTTCATCACTTCGTTCATCCGATGGCTCAAGCTCGAAAGGTAGAGATCGGTCAGGTCCGAGCCCAGTTCGCGGTAGGTCTCGACCAGATCGATGATTTGCACCACATGGTCGTGGCAATCGCGCAAATGAACGCGGGTCTCATCGTCGATCAAGTCCGACGGATCGCGAGCCAGCGAATTCGTTGCCTCGCGCAGGGGCCAGATCGCCCGCCTCAAGCCCCGCAGGTCGCGCTTGGAATCGTGGATTCGGGAAATCAACCGCCGGTCGGGCCGGGCGACGACCTGGTCTTCCAGGGCGTCAAGCCGCTCACCATGGGCTTCGATCAGAGGGAAATACGAGTCGATGACCGCGTCCAATAGCGAATACGCGAGATAACCGGCGCCCGACTCGCGGATGGGCCCGGCCCCTTTCCGCAGCCGATCGCGAACCGGCTCGAACACGTCGCCCGGATCCTCCAGAAATGTAAGCACGAAGTCCCGACCCAGAAACAGACTGATCTGTTCGGTGTCGTGGCGGCCAACGCCATGGGCCATGCGGGCAACGACGAACAGGTGCTCGCCGTACCGCTCGACCTTGGCCCGCTGGTGCAGGTTCACCACGTCTTCCAATGCCAAAGGGTGCAAGCGAAAGAGGCGCCCCAAATCGCTGATCACCTGCGCGTCGCCCAACCCTTCGACATTCACCCAAGTGACCGGAGAGCGCCCCAAGTATTTGCTGATGGCGGACACGCCGTCGATCGGCAATTCTTCGTACTCGCCCGTTCCATAGGCGATCAACCTGACCGCGGGCCGCGGCGCTGCCGGGTCGATGACCACGACCCCCGGCGGCGCTCCGGGTTCGGAGCGACGTTGGAAGTACGGCTCTCGCCTGCGCCTTGGGGTGGGTTTCGACATGGCATGCTCGCAGGCAATTCCAGGCAACGCCACGGTGCGCAATGCCACCGCAATGGCGTTTCACAGGCGCAAGCGCCACCGCGCCGAGGCGGCGTTTGCGCGCCCAGGCCAAAGACATGCGGACGTAACGCCTGGTATCGCCTACTGCGGCGTGACCGACGCTGCGCGGGGGCCCTTGCCTCCCGACCCGCCACCCGCCTCAACGGTGTACTCGACGTGCTGTCCCTCGGTGAGGTTGTCGAACCCGTGGTCGGCCACCGTCGAGTGGTGGAAGAACACGTCGCCCCCCTCTTGCGCCTTGATGAATCCGAAGCCCTTGTCGGCGACAAGTTTCTTGATCGTACCCTGCGGCATACCGGCCACTCCTTCACACACGAAAACACGAAGTCGCTCGTGCGCACTGCGCGGCGACGGCCTCGGCCGCCACAGACCTACCTCACCCCTCGCGGCGGCCACTGGGATGCTAGCGTAGAGAACTTCGCGACCGGAATCAAGCAAATCAGCTCAAAATCGGCCCAAAAAATTTACCCAACTAGGGGGGTCGGCTAGAGTGAAATCTGCACCAGCCGGTGGGTCGGCACGGGCCGGCCTGGGCGGAAGCTCTGAGTTTGCCGGAAGGTGCATTTGGCACCCAGCCGCTGGGAGGCCTGTTGCAACACGGTCCGCACATGCTGCTCCAGCAATGCCGGGTCCAGCGCAACGCGCGCATTGACAATCACATTCGCCTCTCGAACGCGGCAGTTCGAGGGGAGCGAGAGCTCGGCGGGCGTCCAACTGCTGACCAGGTTCGCCACACCGTAGAATCCTTCCCAAAGCCCAATCGTCTTGAGGTGGGCCGTTTCGGCCTCCTCGCTCTGCAGACGCAGGCGCAAGCCTTCGATGATATCGAGCAAAAGCGCGTCGAGGGAAAACTCCTGTTCGCCATGCACGACGAGGCTGCTATTCAGCCAGCCCAGTTCCGCCTCGCCTTCGGCGTACGTGTCGTAGTCGAGGGCAAGCACGCGTCGGCCGAAGTTGCCTGTCTGCGCGACAAAATCGAACAACGCGTCGAAGCCCTCCCCGGTTTTCGCCGAGACTCGCAGCGCCGGCCGGTCGGGGAACTGCGATTCCAACATCGAAACCAGCTCATCGATTTCGGCCGATGGGAGCATGTCGATCCGGTTGACGATCAAGAAGTCGGCCTCTTCGAGCTGCTTGCGAAAAATGTATTCCGCCTTGGGCGAAAAGCCGGCGTTGCCGCGTCCGGAAAGGATCCGCTCGCCATGGCTGGGTTTGAGGATCACGCCGTAGGGCGCCACGCTGAATTGCTGTCCGAACAACTGCTCGAGCGGGCGGATCACCGTGGCCACGAGATCGGTGCAGCTTCCCACCGGTTCGGTCAGAACGACGTCAGGGCGCTCGATGTGGCCGAGGCGCTCGACGGTGGCGGTCAACTCGTTGAAGTTGCAGCAGAAACAAGATCCCGGAACTTCGCCGACGTTGAACCCTTGCGACCTCAGGCTGTGGGTATCGACGAGATCGGTCGCCTGGTCGTTGGTGACGATGCCGACGCTTCGACCCTGGGCCTGGAACATCCGTGCCAAGCGGGCGATGGTCGTGGTTTTTCCAGCCCCCAGAAACCCACCCACCATCACGAATCGAATCGCGTCCATCGTCGTCTCCCAGTTAGGCCAATCGGTCACTTGAATTGGTTCTAATCTGAACGATGGCGGAAATCAATCAGTCGCCAGGTGCGATTTCGATCGTAGACCTTGATCTGATAGCGGATAGGGTAAGCTGCCAAACGTGCGAGATTCCCGCGACCCATTGCACGGCCGTCACGATCAGATAGAAACGATGCCACTGGTAAAAGCGTTCATGACCCGTAGCGGCTGCGATTCCGCCCGCGAGCATTTCAGCGAGGACCCGGTGCAGCACGAACAAGGCCGCCTGGCACGCGACCATCGTCAACCAGGTAACCCAAACTCCACGGCGCGGCGCGCGCACCAGGTCCCAACCGAGCATGGCGAGAACCGCGACAGCCATCACGTTGAGAACAGCGGTGACACGCTGCGTGATGAGTCCTTGATCGGCGGAACCAACGACGTCGGTTCCGATGGGTACGACGACCAAAGCGTAAAACGTCAGTCCACCGAGCCAGACCGCAGTGGCCGAGCTAATGAGAAAAGTCCGAGCCGCCCGCCACATGAAATTCCTCCGTAGGAGGCTACGCGTTTTTGATTGCGGAACTCGCCCGCATGGATTAGCCTAGGGGACACGAAACGCGGTGGCCCCGGGACTCCACCAGCATATCGCCGCTTACGTTTTTCTTCGTAGCACTAAAAGGTATCATCGAGCTTCCTCGTTCACCATCAAGAGGTTCGCCATGTCCCTGCGCAAATCGTCGATTTGGCGGCGTCGCTTGCCGCGTTTCCAGCCCCAACGTTCGGCAGCCAAGTTTCGCAGCTTCCGCAATTGCCCCAGGCTTGGCGTTGAAACCCTCGAGCATCGCGCGCTCTTGTCGGGCACCCCCATTCAGCCGGTGGCGCCAATCGCCAGCAACGACGTCCAACCGACCGACGGCGCTACGCCCTTGGTGTTGGATTCCCTTTCATACTTCAGCATCGTCGATGGGGCCACACTTCTGCCCGGCTCCGTCAAGATCACGACGAATCCGACACACGGCATGGCGACCGTCGACCTATCGACCGGTAATATAACGTACGTGGCGAACACCGGCTTCGCCGGTACCGACCAGGTTGGATTCACAGTCACCGATTCCAATGGATTGACCTCGGGCCAGGCACTGGTTAATGAAGTCGTCTCATTGCCAACAGCTACCGGAGACACGGCCTCCACCGAAGCGGGAGTCGCGCTGACGATACCCGTCCTGGCAAATGACGCGTCACTCGCGGCGCCCCTTGCCCCGGCGACTGTCGTGGTCGCTTCCGGTCCGAGCCACGGAGGTATCTCGATCGACACGACGACCGGCAACATCAAGTATACATCGCTGCCAACCTTCTCCGGCACCGATACGTTCACCTACACAGTTGCAGACTCCAACGGCGTCGTTTCGAACCCGGCCACGGTCAGCGTCGTGGTCAACCGCCCGCAGGCCAACGACGTCGGCGCGACCACGGTAGGGACCACGCCGGTCGTGATCAACGTACTGAGCAAGGACAGCGCTCCCAAGCCGCTCGTCGCCGCCAGTGTCACGGTGGCGAACGCGCCCGCCGATGGGACGGCCCAGGTCGATCCGGCGACCGGCAACATCACTTACACGCCCAATGCCGGTTTTTCTGGTTCCGACGCGTTCACCTATACCGTGGCCGACACCAGCGGCGCCGTTTCGAACGCGGCGACCGTGACAATCGCGGTGCAGCGACCGAGCGGTGGAACCGTCGTCAACCCGATCACCGCGAACACCCAGGCTGGTCAGGCGGTCGTGATCAACGTCTTGTCCGTCGATAGCAGTCCCATCGGGCTGCAACCGGGCAGCGTTACCGTTTCATCTCCCGCCGGGCACGGTACGACGAGCGTCAATCCGACGATGGGTGCAATCACCTACACGGCTGCCGTTGGGTTCCAAGGCACCGACTCCTTCACTTATACGGTTAAGGACAATAATGGCGTCGTGGCGGGCCCCGCGCTGGTTTCGATCGTGGTCAGCCGTCCCAATGCCAACGACGGAATCGGCATCACGGGGCCGGGACAGTCGGTCGTCATTCCAGTTCTGGCAAGTGACAACGACGTCGATAACCAACTGGTTCCAAGCAGCGTGACGATCGTCGCCGCGCCCTCCCACGGCACCGCCAGCGTGAACCCGGCGACGGGCGCCGTAACGTACACGGCGAACTCCAGTTTCGCTGGGATGGATACGTTCACCTATACCGTGGCCAACACCAACAACGTCGTTTCGAACCCAGCCACGGTCACGGTGCTCGCGAATGCGCCGACGGCCAACGATGCGTTCGGCACCACTGATTCTGGCTTCCCCATTACGTTCGACGTTTTGGCGAGCGCCACCGACCCCGCTGGCACAGCGGCGCTCGTGCCCGGCAGCGTTTCGATCGTGTCGGGACCGGCCAACGGCACGGCGGTGATCGACCCATCGACGGGCATCATCACGTATACGTCGGTTCGTGGGTTCAACGGCACCGATAGCATCAGTTACCGAGTATCGAACAACAATGGCGCTGTTTCGAACGTGGGAACGATCACGATCGTGAACAATCGACCCACCGCCGTGCCAGATTCGGCGACCACGACGCTGAACACGCCGGTCGCGATCAACGTCGCCGCCAACGACTCGGACCCGGACGGAAACCAGTTTCTGGTTCCCGGCAGCGTGACGATCGTCACGCCGCCCAGTCACGGGTCGGCCTCGGTTTCCAACGGCGTGGTCACCTACACACCCTCGTTCAATTACGTGGGCACGGACACGTTCGCCTACACGATCTCCGATGATCACGGCGCCACCTCGAACCCCGCCATCGACACCGTTGTTGTCACCGGCCCGCAAGGCCCGCAGGCTACGCCGGTCACGGCCACGGGCGGTCTGCACTTGACTCCGATCGTCGGTACCCCGTTGGCCAACGTGGCGGTCGCGACTTTCACCGACCCCAGCGGCGTCGGCCCATTCAGCAATTATTCAGCCGATGTAGCATGGGGCGATGGTACCTCGTCCGCCGGAACGATCAGCTTCAACGCCGCGAATGGGACCTTTACCGTGAGCGGCAGCCACACCTATGTCGCGCCTGGAAGCGACCCGGTTTCCGTAACCATTCACCGGCAGGGGTCGCTGGACGCCATGGCAACGAGTTTCGCCGTGGTTTCGCCTCAGCAGGCGCAAGGTACTCCGAATCAAGTCTATGTCGCGGCCGTCTATGCCGACTTGTTGGGACGTCCGGTCGACCCGGCCGGATTGGCCGCGTTTGCCAACGAGTTGAACCAGGGCGCATCCCGCACGACCATCGCCGCGACCTTGGATCATAGTGCGGAATATTTCACCACGAACGTCATCGCGCCGGCATATCAGGCTTACTTGGGCCGATCGCCCGACCCTTCGGGCACGACGTTTTGGGTGTCCCAAATGCAGCAAGGCTTGACCGACCAGCAGCTCGAAGCGAACTTCATCGGTTCCGACGAGTTCTTTCAGCATGCGGGCGGCACCAATGCGGGTTGGGTCAATGCGTTGTACCAATCGCTTTTGGGCCGGCCGGCCGACGCCGGGGGTCTGAGTTTTTGGCTTGGGCAGTTGCAAAGCGGTGAGACACGCTCGCAAGTGGCGATGGGCTTTACCTCCAGCGTGGAGCGCGCACAACAGATGATCAGTGCCGACTATCTCACGTACCTTGGTCGCGCCTCCGACCAGGGTGGGTTGGACTATTGGGTACAGCAATTCAAGAACGGTCAAACGAACGAAGACCTGATCACCGGTTTCGTCGCTTCGGACGAGTTCTTCAAGTCGCACTCCTAACTCGCGGCGTGCGTTGACTTAATCAGGTGTTTTCCTGCGCGCGTTCGGTGGGTGGATGGTGCGCACCCTGCGGACGACTGGATGTGCCAGCCCAAAGGCGGACCATCGTGAAATACAAGCCCACTGTTACCAACGCGAGAAACAACACCCAGCCCGGAATTCCAGGCAACTCACATGCAAACGGCAGCCCGAGAGGCCGGTATGGGGTGAGTATGACTTCAGTCTCGATGTTCCCCTCGTGGTGCAAGATCGGCGCCTTGTAGATTGACGCCCCCACGACAAGAGCGTGTTCGACGGTCCGGTTGCGGATGCGGACCGTCAGCGTGCGGGGTGAATTGTCGGTGAAGCGCAAGGCCCATTGGGCTTGACCGCGCGGGGTCCCTGATTCGACCACAGCGACGACGGTCCGGACCCATCCGTCGTCGGTCGTTACTCCTCGCTGAGGAACCACGTGCGCGACCTCGCCAACCACCGACGACGGAAAGCTCGCCACAAATAGCACCACTTCTCCCGCTTGCACCGGGAGGTACTCCAGCCGCCGTCGGCCCCACGGCACGATCGCCGAAAGAACCACAACTGAGATGCCTAAGGAAAACCATTGGGTACGAGCTCGCCTGCCCGCGACCAGGCGTCGAACACGTTGATGCCGAACAAGACGTTCGCGGTCGCCCGCCGCGCGAGCACCGCGAATCAACGCACGCAATCGGCGCTGGTCGGCCGAGATTTGTCGTAAAAGGTCCCGATCGGTAGTGACATGTCGCACGGCGAAAAGCACGAGGGCCAGAATGGCGCCCAGCAGGGCAACCGTCAGATCTCGCGGGAAAGACAGGGTCCAACCGAATATGGCGTCGCAAACGCGAACACAAGTGGATTGCCAGGCGTCGGTCATTTCGGTCGATCCGCCAGTTCGATCAAACCGCGGTCCGCATCGACTCGGATTTCGTCACCATCCGCCACTAGGTGCGTGATTCGTTCGACGACGACTGCTGGGATCGACAACTGCCGTGCCAGAATCGCCACATGAGACAGGGTTCCACCCTGCTCGACGACGAACGCCGCCGCGCCAGTGAGGAACGGCACCGATGCGGGATCGATCGTCGACGCGACCACGATGCAACCGGCCGGGGGCTCGAATCCACGCTGGGCATTGGTGAACAGAAACACGCGTCCAGCGCCCTGGCCCTGCGACAATGGCGTGCCCGAGACGATTCGTCCCTGGTGGGACTCGGGCGACGTCATGCCGAACCCGGCCAGGTCGCCATCGATTTCGAGTACCGCGGGTACATCGAGTGTTTGGCACGCGCGATGCTCGTCACGTCGCTGGTCGATCAAGTGTTCGACGTCGCGCATGCCGGGCAGGCCAACAAGCTCCGCGACGGTCAAGAAATGAATGCCGCCGCCCAAGCCGGTCCGCCGTGACAACTCCGTCACGACGTCACCCAGCAGTTCGTAAGTTCGGAGCAACTCATGCTTGCCTTTCTCACGGCAGGGGAGCAGTATCGCTGCCTGGCGGAGCCATTCGGACAATTCGCGGACGAGGCAACCGGCTCCGGCCTGTTCCAGTGCATACCGCAAGCGTACTTGGGGCGCGGCGCGCCGCGCTTCGTTGGGCCTTTCGGTACATGTTGGCGACAGTCGGCGCGCGGCGGCCCACACGTCTTGAGGTCGCTCTCGCCACCGGCGTGACGACAAATCCATTTCGTTCGGCCCGCGATGCCCAAACTCCTCAAGGAAGGCGACGAGAGTCATATCTTCCACCGCGAGTCGCCTCAGCGATTCGCTTTGCGGGTCGGTCGTCGAAGCGGCAATTTCAGTTAGTAACTCATTGCCAAGTACGCGACCTTCGGTTTCTCCCAGTACCATGTGCAGCCGTCGTTCGAGCGCTCCCCACGCCACGGCCCCTAGTGTGCCCGGCAGGAGCGTACGGGGCGCGACAACGTCGAAAACTTGCTTCCGTCGCCGTTCGAAAACTTCGATCAGTTCGGCGGGCGGCAGTTGGCCCAGGTCCACTCGGCGCTCGCGCGCGACCAGTTCACGGACCCATGGTACGGTCGCCTGGTCGAATTCGGCCGCCGTCCGGCGCGCAAGCCGCCGGGCGCACATGCCGGAGCGGACCGCCGTTAGCGCGATCAGCGGCCACTGCAATAGGAACCAGGGATCAAGGCGCTCAATGTCCAGGCGCGTCGGCGCGCGATCGATGACGCGGGGATCTTTCCGCATGGCTTCAATATCGAAACTGAGCGGATAGCCCGCACAGAACAGCTCGCGGAGTCGCTCAGGATCGGCGTAAATGCGTCCCGCAATCAGTTCCAAGAATCCGTCGTGGCGGACGCGGGCTGAAGGACGGTATCCAAGGCGGCGAACCAGGCTTCCGAAGCCTCCGTTGCCGCACATGAATGCGCGCCAAAGGTCCCAGGTGAGCGGTGTGGGCGCCGGCAGGGTCTGAGAAAGGTTGTGCCGGACCCACAGCCTTCGTCCTTGCCGCGCCCAGGACAGCAGACGATCACGCTCATTCCGACGGACCCGCTCCCTCGACGGCGACGCGGTTGATTGCGTGATGGGTCGTGCTTGAAAGAAGGCGATCTCACCGGCGGCGTAACCGAATTCGAGGTCACAGGGCGCGTGAATCGTCGACTCCATTCGCATGGCGGCGCGACAAACCGCTTGCAGTCCACTCTCGCCAAACCGGGCGAGCGCGCCTCCGACGAGTAATTGATCGGAACCGTGAGTGTTGCGGATGCTTAGCGAGCTGCGATCGACCGTCCAACGAACAGGTGTGACCCTTCCTCCGACGAGCGGGCGGCCCAAGCCCGCCACTGCTTCGACGATCAGGTCGTCGCCAGCCGTTGGCCCTGGGCCGCGTGAAAACGCGACTCCCGCAACTTCCGAGGCGAACATGGCCTGGATCGTGACAGCGGTCCCTTCCGCGGCGGCCCAACCAACTTCCGCGCGAAACCGTCGGGCCTCTGAGAACTCCCAGGAGTCGAAGACCGCCCTGATTGCTTCGCGTAAGAGATCGTACGGATCTTCGGGCAAGGCGCCGCCTGGGGACATTGCAAGTTGCGCCAACCAGTGCTCGCATCGCGACCGGACCTTAGTGAAACTGCATTCGATGCCACGCAAGCGAAGGGGGGCGTAGACGTCGAGGAATTCGGCGAACGCCCCCCAAGTGGTATTGTCGTCGATCCGGCGGACGAGTGGTTCGCACAAGCCGCAGTGGAGCAACGTGGTAAGCAGGCCGGGCATCGCCGCCTCCGCTCCACTCCGGACCGCCAATGTCAGCGGCTGGGCTTCGCCGCCCAAGGTCCGTCCCGTCACCGATTCAAGGCGCGCGATGGCGGAGATGACCTCCTGCCAGAGCCCGTCGGGCAATTGCCGAGCGTGCGTGTGGTACAGCCGACAACTTTCAGTGGAAAGCGTGAACGCCGGGGGAACCGGCAGTCCAGCGCATTTTAGCATCCCTAGCGATGCGGCTTTGGCACCCAACACCTCGGCGGCTTGGGTCGGTGCGCACGGTAAAGGATCACCCCAGAAATGGACCCAGCGCGGCGCAACTCCTTCAGGCCTGACTCGAGCGGTCGAGACGATCGCCTTTTGTGACGCTTGTTGCTCCATTTTCACTCGTCGCTCTTGGCTTTAAGGCAGACCAGCCCGGCGCCCGCGACCGAAACGTAGACCCGTCCATCGCGCAATACGGGAGGCATGGTGATCGGCGCCTTGCCGCTGGTTTCGTACCAGGGCTCGGGACGATTCATTTCCTCCAGCGAGATCCGCATGAGCCGGTGGTCGTCCGCGGCGAATACGATCGAATTTCCGCCAACCAAGGGGGGCGTGCCAGGTTTCGCGCCGGACCAGCGCCGTTCGATACCAGATTCCAAGGCAGAACCGAACACGATCTCGCCCTGCCGCGTCGTCGCCACGAATCGCTCTCCGTCGTTGAACATCGGGGCCGACACGCTCCAGCCCTCGACGACTTTCTGGAGCGACCCGTCGACGAGTGATCGAATTTCAATCGCCTCGGTCGTAGGAACGAAGACAAGGGTCTTGTCGATGACCGGTGAATCGACGGGAGGGAGCCGCATTTCGGCCTGCCACAAGACCCGGCCGCTGATCCGATCGAGCACGGTCAACCGGTTTGGCGATTTCGTGGCCGCGGCGATGATCTCGCCTGCGACGTGAATTGGATGATCCAAATGCCCGACGTCGATTTCCCAAAGACGTTCGCCGTACAAACTGAATCGGCTCAGCTTTCCGAACCGATCCGCCAGGTAAGCCGAATCGGCATCGACCCCCAGTGAGCCGGTCACAAGCTGGTCGCCTTGACTCCAGAGCAAGTTACCCGTCGAACGCTCGATGCCGACCAACCTTCCGACTCGCCCCATCTCGCCGCAGAGGCATACCAAGATGTTTCCGGAGATCAAGGGTGATCCTTCGATCTTTTCGGGGCACTCCCACGTCCATTTGCGGCGCGGGGCGGCGACGTCCGCGATGTCGGCGCAAACGAGTCCTTTCCAGTCAGCGCCGTCCATCGGAACGACGAGGTCAGCTCCCGCGAACGCCGGCGGCGCCGATACTTCTGCATCGTTGCCGCTCGACGGTCCCGCGAGCGTCCACGCCGCGTCGACGAGGGGGGGAATGAGCGAATCGTCGCCAGCGCCGGCACGACCAGGGCCGCCGAGGGCCGCGGGCCAAATCTCATCGGCAGCTTCCGCCGGTGGCTCGCCGACGCCAAGGAGACCGTCATCCGGCGTCCCCACGAAAACGCGTCCCCCAAAGACGACAGGCGAGCTGATGTAGTCGCCCGGCGCGCCCAACCGCACCGTCCACACCCGTCGAAGCTGGCGGTCAAGCCCGGTGAGAACGCCGTCGCACGAAACGCAATAGATCATCCGCTCGGTCACGGCCGGTGCCGAAAGTACCCGCGCGCCGGCACTCCAGCGTCGTTTCACGTGTCCCTGATCGTCGAGCACGAACACCTGTCCATCGACGGTGCTGAAGATGACATCATCTCCAATGACCACGATCGCCGCCAGCACCGCAGCCGGAGTCTCGAAATTCCATGACGTCTCGAACGAGCGCAGATCGATGCAACGAACTTCGCCCGGCGTACCGTCGTCCTGGGTCACGTAGTTCTCGCGCCCCATTCCGACGTACAATCGACCGCCTTGAATGGCTGGCGGACTGAAAACCGGAAACGGCATCACGAGCCTCGCGATCTCATTTCCTGTGACAGCGTCGAGCACACACAGCGCTTCTCCTCCGTATCCAAGTCCGACGTAAACCCGCCCATCATGCACTGCCAGCGCCGTTTCGGCATCGGGGTACTGGCGGCCTGGAACGTGCCAGACGACCCGCAGGCCTTGCGTGGCCCCGCGCGCCAATTCAAGGCAATAGACGCCGTCATCGCCGGCGCAAAAATAGACTCGCCCGCGGTCGACGACCGGCGTACACTCGACATGACTCGCCGTCTGAAATTCGAAGGCGAGCTCCCCCGCTCGCCCATCGCCGAAATGAAAACACATCAGCCGCGAGCTCGGCGTGTCGTGCAATCCCTCGCCGCAGAGCAGGTATCCAAGGTCCACGACGGGCGACGACATGCTTGCGCGAAAACCGTGAGGCGCGCTGCTCCAGGACAACTGGCCACTCGCCGCGTCCCAACAGAATAGGCGCGCTGAATCGCCCCGCGTGCCGACCGCGGCCACCTGGTCGCCGACGATGGCTGGTGAGGAGAAAAACTGGAACCCGCGTCCACCACTCCATTCGACACCCCCTCGCCAAGGCCCCGAACGACGATCGGCGTGTCCCGTGCGTGCCAGCGTACCGCGGAAAAGCGGCCAGCGCGTGAAGGGCACCCGATCGGGCGCCGTGAGTGCGCGCTCACTTTTGCCAAGACCGGCCCGCGAACCGATCAACTCAGTTGCTTTGAAGGCCCCGGTTGCAAGCAGCGCGAGCACGGCCACCCCCCGTTTTTGCCGCCACACAGCGCGTGCCAACACCTTGATCGCAGCGGGTCGCAAGGTCGCCGCCGCCCCAAGAGCTCCCAGCAAACTCCCCGCTAGAACGAACACGAGGTTCACAGTAGCGGGAAGCAGCGGCAAAACCGCCAGAATCGACGGGTCGCTCAGAATTCGGCCGAATGGCAAGGCGGTCACCCTCCAAAGACCAGGTCGGCCGGCGCTGGCCCGTCGTCGATCGAAAAACCGTCTGGCGCGGCGCCGCTGACGGAGCTGCATGACGCAGCCTTCCAGGATAGCCTCTCGCCATCGCGTCTTGAAGTCCCTCGAATGTGGTTCGACGGCTAAGGAAGCTTCACACGGCTGCGAAATCAGCTTAGAATACAAACGCCAGATCCGGATTCCGGTACCGGTGGACGCCTCTTGTGGATTTGCCATTCTTGTGGATCGCCCCATGAGCCTTCGACGCGCGTTCACGATCATCGAGCTGCTGGTCACGATCGCGATTACAGGTCTCCTGGTGGCGCTGTTGCTGCCGGCGGTGCAATCGGCGCGCGAAAGCGGGCGCCGCGCGCAATGCCGGAACCAACTGAAACAAATCGGAATCGCGCTCCATAACTATCACGATTCGTACCGGCTGTTTCCGCCCGGCTATCTCTACGCTGGCGCAAAATCGCCCCCTCCGCCAGATCCGAACCATTCGCAACTTAAGAAGATCAAGGACGCGGCGATGCTCAACGCGATAACACCGCCAAACGATCCCGGCTGGAGCTGGCTGGCGCTCAGCTTGCCATTCCTCGAACAGACGGCGCTTTACGGGCAGATCGACTTCAACTCGCCCGTCAGAGTCGCGACCAACGCCTCTGTTCGCATGGCCCCGTTGCCGAATGCCGCCTGTCCGAATGACAGCGGAAGTGGCTTGTTCACAGTCTTTAATGCCTTGAATAAACCCATGGGCCAGATGTTTTCAAGCAGTTACGCGGCGAACTTCGGGGCCTTCGGGTTGATCAACACCTATCCAGATTACGGCAACGGCGTGTTCCAGCGAAATAGTCCGATTCGCGCCGCCGATATCCGGGACGGGATCAGCATGACGATCGCCGTCGGTGAACGTCCGGCGTCGTTCGCGAAGGCGCCTTGGGCAGGGATCATGACGGGTGGGACCGTGCGCACGACTCCCGGCGCGCCGGTCTATACGTCAAACATCGAGAACGCTCCCGTGATGGCCCTGGCCCGAGCGGGCAATAGCACGCTTAATAGCCCCTACAGCGAACCGTATGACTATTTTTCCGCCCACGGCGACGTGGTGAATTTCCTCTTGGCCGACGGTTCCGTCCGGCCCTTGTCATCATCCATCGCCATGACAGTGGTTTACTCGCTCACCACGCGCGCCGACAACGACGTGGTCGACCAATCTTCGTTTTAAAGCCGCGCGCTCTCCATCGCAAAGCAAAATCAACTTCCAAAACCGATGATCATGCGGAACGAACCACGCTGGTCGATCGCCGCTTGGTTCGTCGTCGCCGCGTTGGGCTGCGGGCGTGGGCCGGTGGCGCCGGAGCTGGGCAATTCGCCCGTCTATCGCAATCCGGCCGAGGGCTTCCGTTTTCTCGTACCTGAGGATTGGATTCAAACGGCGAGCTCGAATCTGCCGCCGGGCGACCTGGATGGGGAGATCTTCCTGGTTCGCTACAGCCTGAGTACTCCGGAGACCGGTGCGACTCTGCTGGTGCTTTGCGAGGGCGAATCGGACGCGATCGACCTGGAACGGCACCATGCCGAAGGGACCTTCGGCGTCGCACGGTGGAACGTGGTCGATCCGAGGCGAACCGTCATGATGAACGGCGCTTCCGCCGAGCGGATCGTCTACCTTGGCGTGACGGACGGCCGTGAGATCACGAAGCACGCGACATGTTTTCGCCACAAGGGACGCCTGTATTCGTTCATCGGATTGTATTCGTCGAGCGACGAGATGGCACGGCAGCAGATCGAGCGCGCCGTGGAGAGCGTCATTTGGGAGAAATGACCGTATCCACAGGCTCGTCGGTCGGCTGGACTTGCCTGGGGGTGATCGCCGCAATCGCGGTCTTGGCGGCCTGACGAACGATCTCTTCCGGATCATCGACGAGCTTGTTGATCTCCGGCAACGTTTCCTGGGCGGCCTGGCCGAAATAGCCCAGGGACCGGACCGCGTCGCGCCGAACCCGATGATGAGGATCAGCCAGCATGCTTTCGAGCGCCGCGACTCCCAGCGGCGCGGCGGTGGGGCCGATTTCACCGATCGACTCCGCGCAGTGTTCACGAATCGTCCACTCTTTGTCGTGCGACGCGTCGATAAGCGCAGGTACGGCACTGACGGCGGCGGGGCCGATTTTTCCAATCGTGCGAGCGGCGTTCCAACGCGCCTCGGCGCTTTGCGACTCGTCCTGAAGCACGGCGACCAGCACCGGCAACGACGTGGCCACCGCGCCCCTGTACTGGCTTAAGGCGCGCGCCGCCACGACGACATTGACGACATGGCGGGATTTGAGCAATTCCGTGAGCTCGGGCACAGCGGTGTCGGCGGGGACGCCAACCTTGGGCAGCGCGGCGGCGCAGACCGCTTGCACATGCGGATCGTCGTCGTGCAGCGCGGCTACCAGCGCCGGGGCCGCGTCGGCGGCGTCAGGACCGAGGTTTGTAAGAATCTCGGCCGCGGTGCAACGCAACTCTGCGTCGCCGGGCCCCGGCCAGTTCATCAGGATGCCGACGAGCACAGGCACCGCGTCGGCGCCGCCTTGCTCCAATTGAGATCTGGCGTCTGCGCGCTGACCAGGTTCAGCGCGCAATGAGCGCGCCCAGAACCGTGTCGGGCGAGCCTGAAAGAAGGAATCGCCAAGAAGCTTGCCCAGGACGACCCGCGTCGGATCGACGAGAATCGCCGCCACCGAAAGCGCGGCCACCGCCAGCAGGATGCAGATCACACGAGGCTTCATCGGTAATTGGTCTCGCGGCTGGCCAAGAGCGAAGGAAGACGGACGCATTTATAGCAGCCCGTGCAACCCTGCGTCCAGTTCGCACGACAGCCGTTTTGGTTGGCTTGGCGGCCCTAACCCACCGTCTGCAATTCGTGGTAGAGGTGGTGTACGAAGGCCAAATTGTCCGCCTGCACATAGTGCAGCGCGCCCCCCATGCGGGCAAAGCTCTTGCAGAAGCGGAGGTAATAGGCGGGGTTGGTTTTGGGCGGCTCCCCTTGCGTCCAATCCCAGCCGCCGCCGTCCTGCAAGTCGACGACGAAAAGCTGGTGGCCGGTCACGATTGCGCGGCCGTGCTGCAAGCGAAGGTTGTTGACGCAACTCAGGCTTTTCTCGAACACTTGCGGGCCCATGATCGCCGAGCCGATCGAGAGCACGACGCCCCCGTCCAACGACTCGACCGCCCCACCGAAACGCCGGAAATCGACCTCGGCCGCCCGCCCGATCACGGCGCCGTTGAACATGGGGTGGTTCGAAATGATGTCGTAGCCGATCCCAGGGTGGACGCTAAGCGGCACCTGGTGCCGGAACGCCTGGGCCAGGATGGAGGCATGTTTCCAGCGGTGATCGACGGTGTGTCGGCCCGCCGCCAGGCCGTGTCGCTCGATCGCCACCAACAGATCGGCGCGGGCGGGTGTATGCGGATCGGAAGGGGCGCGCTGGATGTCGCGCCGCAGCGACTCGGCGTCGGGCAATTCGGCGCCGTCTTGCCAGATGAAGCGGCCCAGCGCCTGGCCGTACCCCTCATCGCGCGGCCCGCCGGCCAAGAGCGCCAGATGGATATTGCGGCCCGTCTCTTCCCAGGTGCCGAACGTGCCGGTCGCGACGTTGTCGCGGACGCTCTCGCTGGAACGACCCAGCCAGGCGAACTCCCAATCGTGGATCGTGCCGGCGCCGTTGGTGGCCAAGTGGGTCAGCCAGCCCTGGGCCATCAGTCGTTCGAGGATTTGCGCGGCGCCGTTACGCAACAGGTGCGCACCGTAGATCAGCATCGCTCCGGCCTGCCGGCCGCGCGCCGCCGCAACCGAGCGGGCACACTCTCGCGCCGCGGTCCGCACCGCGGCCGAGGCTTCCGGCGGCCGGGAGTCGGGCTCAACCAGAATATCCTCGACGCGGGTCAGACTGCGGCGCTCAGCGAGTGGGAACACTTTGAGCTGCGTAAGATCGAGCGGCTGCGGCATGAATTGTCCTTGCGGGGTGGGCGCTAGCGCGCATTGTAACACGATTTCGCGCCATTGCGTGAGATGTGAGAGGCGTGATTCGTTGGCCGGCGCTCCGCGCGGCACTCAATCAAGCTTCTTGAGGGGCCGTAGCCGGCGCGGGAACCGCGTTCGTCGCCAAAGCGAGATCCAGCCGCGGCGCGTCTTCCGGTCGAGGGACCCAAACCAGCCACGACATTCCCGCCAAAACCAGCGACATGCCCGCCAGCACATGAAACACCAAGGCATACGAATCGGTGAGCGTCAGGCACCGCGAAAGCAGCTTCGGCCCCGACGCTGAGGCCAAGACCGTCAGCATCTGAGCCACGGCCTGAATCTCACCGAGATGCAAACGGCCAAAGGCCTGGCCCCAGATCGTGAAAAAGAGCAATGTCATGATCGTGCCTGCAAGTCCCATGACGACGGCGTAGATCGTAAGCTGCCACTGGGCGTGGATCGAAGGCAACCAAAACAGGCAGGCCCCCATCAGGAACAGCCCAACCGCCTGCATCCGGCCCAAAGGGAAGAAACGCAACAACCAGCCGACGGGCAACTGTGCCAAGAGGCCGATCGATCCGCTGAGGATCATCAGGTCGTAATACGCGTCGACGCGAAAACCCTGCTGCGTGAGGATCGATTCACTGAACAACGACTGGCCCGACGTATTCACCGCGACGACCGAGATCGCCAGGCCGAAAATCCAAAAGGCCGGTGTGCGAATCGCCTGGGGAAGCGTGTAGCCTTTTTCGGCGGGCAAAGGCAGTTCGAGATCGTCGCGGTCATGGGCCGGCGGATCGCGAGCGAAAAGCCAGGAAATGGGTACCATTCCCAAGAGCAGGAACCATCCCATGCCGCCCCAAACGACACGCCAATCGTCGAGGGCGAACGGTTTGGCACACCGCGCCGCGCCGACGAAACCAAACGAGAGCAACAAAGAGTAAACTGCCATGGGCGGGCCGAGCCGACCGCGATACCACTTGCCGACCATTGTGATGCTAATCACCGACAAGGCGCTTTGTCCAAAACCACGCGTCATGAGAATGGCGGCGAACAGCGGCCACTTGCCTGAGAGATGAGTCATCCAGAGCACGACGGCCGCCAGCGCGGCAACGGTGACGGTGAGTGTGATCCGCAGGCCAAAGCGATCGATCAACCGGCCGCAGGGCAGGCAGAACAGGGCTCCCAGGAGCGTGCCCCAGAGATTCATGTCGCTGTAGACGTCGCGACGGCGCTTTTGCTGTTCTTCGAGCGTAGCACCAGCAAACCCGTCCAACTTCCCGTCATCGCCGTTGCCAAACGCATCATCCGCCAACAGCCGCTCGGTGATCATTCCCAGGCCGTGCGTGCGGCCGGGGAGTGTGGCAACCATCGCCAGCGCCGCCACGACGACGATCACCCAGCCGTAAGTCGGACGCAGATTGCGTGACAAGAAGCGAAGCATGGCTGACTGGAGCTCCCCCTATCCCCTAACGAAAGTACATCGATTCGGGCGCGTCGGGAGCCAGGCGTTTGCGCATGAAATCGTGGAACTCGCGGTAGTGAAACTCGTGCTGATCGCCCCCCTCGCTGCGCGCGTTGTAACTGATGTAAAAAGCGCGCCGCATCGTCGTCGAGCGGTTAGGGCCCGAGCGGTGCGGCGTCAGCCCGTGAAAGACGGCCACGTCGCCCGGCTCGAGCAGCAGTTTCACGCTGCGGGCCGGATCGACGCAATCGTCGGGCAGCATGTAGCTTCGCCGTTTCCAGAGACGATGAAGTCGTGGTGGTAGCCCGTAAAGATCTCCGTGCAGCCGTTCTCGTCCGTGGGTCGATCGATGGGCACGAGCACCGTCAGGAACGAACGGGGAAAGCCCGCCCAGGTGCGCGGAATGTCCTGGTGCAGATTGTAGCCCATCGCGCCTGGGAGCTTGAAAATCAGTTTTTCCTTGAAGAGCGAGGCCGGCTCGCCGCAGATCGAATCGACCATCGCGAGGATCCTCGCGTCGGACGTGAAGCGCTCGCAGACGGGCGAGATGTCGTTCACCGGATCGAAGACCTCGAACAACGGCTCACCCGCATCGAAGCGCGCCATATAACGGCAGCGCAAGTTCTTGGGGTCGATCAGATCGGAGTGCTCGGTCAGCAACCGCTCGGCTTCGGCCGCCAGCTCGGCCATTTCTTCTTGGGCAAACACTCCTCGCCGAACGACGAAACCGAAGCGCTTGTAGTCGGCCAACTCAACGGCCGAAAGGGCCGTTGCGACCTGACGCGACACGATCATGCTCCCACCTCCCTTCAAACGCCGATTGACGCTCAAGGTCAGAAATCCGTGATGGCTTCTTTGCTCGCGCGGGTCGAGATGCCAAGCCAAATCCGCAGGTTGACTTCGTTGAAGATAAAGCGCACAGATCCATCGGTGAAGCACGCGTTCACGCCCGCCGGGTGCCAACTGCGGGCCGTGCGCCATCCGGTATCGGTGAATTGCGTGTTTGGGTCGTAGCCGATGCAGTCCAACAGGTTGGAGTTCGGCGGATACGCGTGGTTGTAAAGCGTGCAGCGGACTTCACCGTTGCACCAGGCGAAGCCGCGCGGGTCGTCGACGTTGTACATGTTCGCCGCGGCGCAGTTCGCGACAGTGATCGGCGAACCGGCGACGTAAGCGTAGATCGTATTCGGGTCTGGCGGTGTGCCGACCGTCGGCAGACCCAAAATACTCTCCGAAAAGGCGACTGTCGTGCTGGTGCCGTCGCGCACATCGGCGAAGCGAATGTGCGAATTCATGAAAAAGAGCCCATCGGTGTTGTACTCCGTGCCGCCGTTGATGCCTGAGCCCATGTTCCCCGCGTAATTCGTCGGTCCGAAGACCACCCCAATGTAATTGTCGTTGGGCTGTCCAGCATCGCTCGGACAGAGGAAACTGGGCACGATCGTCGACACCGCCGGGACATTGGCCGCGAACACCTGGTAGCCCTGATTCGGCCCGCCATAAAGTGGGATATTGAAGTTGATTGCGTTGTGTAACGCCGTCAGTTCCAAATAGGGGGTCATCTGCGCCAAGGACGACCAGCGATAGAAGTTAGGGGGGATGGTTGGATCGCCCCCGTAAACGGCTGAAAGCGACCCGGCGGGAAAGACCTTGTAGACGTCGGCGTAGTTCTGCAGCGCGATGCCAAGCTGTTTGAGATTGTTCGTGCATTGCGCGCGCCGGCCCGACTCGCGGGCCGCCTGCACCGCCGGCAGCAAGAGCGCGATCAGGATGCCGATGATGGCGATCACGACGAGCAGCTCGATTAACGTAAAGCCGTGGCGCTGAGCTCGATTGGCACGTTGTCGCATGTTGCGTTCTCCAGAAGCATAACGCTATGATGATCTGACGTTCGTTTGAATATAGCTGGTTGATGCGTGCTTGCAAGGGTCTTGATGCGTTCGGGAGGAAGATTCAGCGCCGGGTGCCGTAAGGCGATACCCCGCGTGCTGAGTCGCTTGACGGTAGGCTTCGTCGATTGTCAAATGCAGCGTCGTGTTTCATCCCGAGGTCCATGCGATGAGCGAGAACTGGTACTGCAAGATCCTGGGTATGGAAATGGGACCGATGTCGTTCGACGACCTGGTCCAATTGGCAAAACGCGGCAATTTGCGTCACGACCATCCCGTGCGCGACGGCGCCCACGGCGATTGGGCTCCGGCAGGTACGGTTGAAGGCCTTTTGCCCGCTCAGGATTCATCCGCGGCGACCGTGGAGTTCGACGTGGACCCTGTCGTCGAAACACGCACGCCTCGTGCCGCGCCACGAGTCGCCGAAGCCGCCGTCGAACAAAAATCGCAAATTGAAACGCCGGCATCGCCTCCACCTCCAATTCAAACTCCCACCAGCCACCGCGCACCGGAACGAACTTCCGAGGAAGCGGCACCAGCGAAACCCGAGGCGCGAACGGCCGAAACGAAGCGCGCCAAATCGGGAAAGGCTGCCAAAGCGCCTAAGCCCGCCAGGCAAAAGAAGATTGCAAGTCAGCGGCCGGCAACGCGCCGGGAGTTTCGGCTCGACGGCAAACTGCTGCTGGCCGCGGCCTGCTTTGCCGGTGTCGTGTTGGGCGCGTGGGCACTTCTCGGCTGGAAAGGCCAACGGCGGTCGATGTCGCTGGAGTTGACAGATAGCGAGTTGGTTGCCGCTTGTCAGACGCTCCACAACGAGTTGAACAGCTCACGGGGCACCGAATTGACGGCCCAATCGCTCAACGGCTTTGAAATGCAATTCCGACGACGGATTCAGTCGTTGGTGTTTCGCGTCCGCGAGGCGCCGGCCGGTTCATCGGGCGAAAAGATCGCCGCCGCGCTGGATGTGTTGGCGCAAATGCCGCGTTGCGCGGTCAGTCAGTCGGACGCCTCTACGTACCAGGAATTCGAACGGAAACTCGACGACCTGCTGGCTCAAGCTGGCGGGGGAGCGGGCAAGTAACGTGGATGCCTACTAAGGCGATAGCCGTCCAATACCACCGGCGGAGCGCAGCGAAGAAAACGGACCTCCGCCAGTCCTATGCCGGCGAGCATGCCGCGTTGCGACAGTTTCATTGGCGCGCCACGCTTTATACCGCCGATACGCGTGGACGCCGGAGCATGGCGTTTTTGCCGCAGCGTCTCGGGTTTGCCCTGGGCGTTCTCAAGGCGTTGTGTGCCGGGAGGATGACCAGTATATTCCGTGGACTATATCGGTGATTGCGTCGTTTCCGCCATTGATCGCGCACCTGGACGAATCGAGGAGAAAGCTTCCGATGAATCGACACCCGCTTTTTTTCGTGGCTATCGTTGCCGCCACAATTGCCGCTTACGCCGTCGCGCGCGCGGCTGAGTCCGTAACGGAGCCCGTGACCACGCTGGTGTCGGACTTGAAAAACCCGGAATCCGTTGCCGTCGACGGCCAAGGCCGTGTGTTTATCAGCATCATCGGCGATTTCGACGTCAAGGGGGACGGCTCGATCGCGGTTCTCGTTGACGGTAAGGCCGAAACCTTTGCCAGTGGCCTCGACGACCCCAAAGGGCTCGTGGCCTTTAACGGAATGTTGTTCGTGGCGGATCTGAAGCAGGTCCTGCAAATTGACGAAAAGGGTGTCGTTCGTCCGTTCGCTCCCGCCAACGCGTTTCCAAAAGAGCCTAAATTCCTGAACGACCTGGCCGTCGACCCCGAGAGCGGCACGCTCTACGTCAGCGATTCGGGCGATCTGCAAGGGGGCGGCGGCGCCGTCTACCGTATCAGCCCGCGCGGGCTGGTCGACCTCGTGATCGACCAGCAAACCTGGCCGGAGCTGCATACTCCCAACGGCCTCGCGCTCGACGGCGCTTCGCATTTGCTAGTGGGCGATTTCGGAAACGGCGTGCTGTCGCGAGTGAAGCTGGCGGACCGTAGCGTCGAGAAAGTGGCCGACGGACTGGGCAGCATCGACGGATTGTGCTGGGACCGGTTCGGCCGGCTTTTCATCACCGCCTGGAAGGAAGGAAAGCTGTACGTGATCGGGCGGCCCGGCGAAGAACCGCGCGAACTGGCGTCGGGCTTCAAGGCCGCGGCCGATATCTGCCTGGACGCGACGACGAAGATGATTCTGGTTCCCGACATGTTGGGCGGCGCGCTGAGCCAGGTCCGCGCGACGGTGCCCGACGCCGAGGTCGACGACTCGCCCCTGCCGCTCAAGACCGAGCCCGCCTTCGCCGAACTTCAATGGGCCGGCTGGAGCCCCGAGGCAGACGACGGCGTAATTGTGCCCTTGCGGCCGATCGTGCTCACCCACGCCGGCGACGGAGGCAATCGGGTCTTCGTCGCCACACAGCAAGGCGTGGTGCATGCCTTCCCGCCAAACGCCAAGAAGACGAAGGTCTTCATGGACATTTCCGACCGCGTGCGCTATCAAGACACGACCAATGAAGAAGGTCTCCTGGGCTTAGCCTTTCACCCGCGGTTCAAGGAAAACGGAGTGCTGTTCGCATTCTATACCCAGACGGGCGAACCGAATCGCTATGTGAACGTCGTTTCGCGCTTTCACGTGCAAAAGGGGGACGCCGGCCAGGTCGATTCCGCGTCGGAGGAAATTCTGGCTCGGTTCGAACATCCTTTCTGGAACCATGACGGCGGCACAATCTGCTTTGGCCCCGACGGCTATTTGTACGTGGCGGTGGGCGACGGTGGCCTGGCCAACGACCTGTACGACAACGCGCAGAATCTGGCGGAACCGCTGGGCGGCATTTTGCGAATCGACGTCGACGGCGAGGGAGATGACAAGCCATACGCGATTCCCAAAGACAATCCTTTCGTCGACCGCTCGGGCGCCGATCCGGCGACCTGGGCCTACGGGCTGCGGAATGTCTGGCGATTCTCGTTCGACCGCGAGACGGGCGCTTGTTGGGCGGCGGATGTCGGACAGAACCTCTATGAGGAAATCAACCTGATCGTGGCCGGGGGGAACTTTGGTTGGAACCGCCGCGAAGGACTGCACCCGTTTGGGGCCTTGGGAGTTGGCCCGAGCAAGGACCTGATCGACCCGATCTGGGAGTATCACCACGACACCGGCAAGTCGATTACCGGGGGCTTTGTCTACCGCGGCAACCGGTTACCAGAGCTCCAAGGGGCCTATCTCTACGCCGATTACGTGACAGGCTCCATTTGGGCCTTGCGTTTCGACGAGAAGCTAGGACGCGTAACCGCGAACCAGCCGATTCCCGGGCCGCAGATTCCGGTCCTCTCCTTCGGTGAGGATGAGCAGGGTGAGGTTTACTTCCTGACGGCCTCGAAAACGGGCAAAGGCATCTTTCGCTTCGCGAAGGGCAAAGCGCAGAAGCCGGCCGAACGCCGCTGAAGATAGCGGCCGTTGGCGTTCGTTGGCGACCGCCTGCGAAATCGCCCTATTGAAGATAGATCGGTTCCAGTTCGACGTTCGAGGTCACAACTTGGATCCGAAGCAATGGCCGCGCAGGATCGGCATAGCGACCGCGAAAGCGGTCGGGGCCGTCGTCCATGCCTGGTGCGGGCGGAGTGGGCCAAGTCAGCGTCAAGGCATATTGGCCGGGCGGAGCGCCGTCGCCCGTCTTGTAGGTCGTCATCCGGAACGATCCGTTGGCATCCACGATGGCGTGCGGGCAAAGACCGTTTAACTTCGGATCGCCCAATCCCCACAAGAGCACCTCGGCGCCAGTGGTGGGCTGTCCGCCGAAAAACACGCGACCGCGTACCTGGTATGTCGGCGGCCGTTCGATCGTCTGCCGCCCGCAACCGATGAGCACGACAACTGCCGTGGCGACGAGCGCCCAGAGTTGGTTCGAATTTCCCAAAATCGCAGTTCCCAAGATCTCAGCTCTCGAAACCTCACCTCACGCACCGGCAGAAAAGTCAAAAAGTCTCGTTCGCGATTACTTCCTTGCCCGCGCGCGTCACCAGACCCGCGAAGATGTCGCGGTTGAGTCCCTCGCGCAGAAAATGCACCGAGCCATCGACGAACAGCGCGTTGGCCCCCGCCGTGTGAAAGCTGTAGATACCCCAAGAGTTGTTGCAGTTGATCGTGCAAAAACCGCCCGGCGTCTGGCCGTCGTCGCTCCACGTCTTATAAATCGCGCAGTTATACGATGCCCAGGTGCCCCACCAATACGGGAAGCGAAGCGCGGCATTCGACGATTGCAATGCGCCCATGATCCAGTAGTCGGGCCGCCCGGCCAACTCGGATATCAAAAGCGTGCTTGACAAGCCATCCCTGATTTGCGACAGCGACTGGGGTACGTTGTGAGTCATGGCCGCCGCCTGCACCTCGTCGGCCGCCGCCGCGCGCGCCGCCGGAGGCCACCAGTAGGCGTCGACGCTGTTGGGTGCGAAATAGTCCCCCTCGACGCCCACCGTGCCAGTGGGGTTGCCCAGGACATCGACCAGGTTGACCACTCGTCCCGCGTTTGGGTTCCATGGACACGAGAAGACAGGCAGCGGAACCGCAACGGACGGGGCGTTGCCCGGATCGTAGAAATTGAGATTGAAGTTATAGAGTCCGGCGACGGCGGTCTGTTCCAGATAGGGCAAAATGGTCGCGCCCCAACCCCTATACGGAACGACCACCTGGCAGCGCGGCGGCAGGCCCTTGAAAGTGCTTTCGTAATCCAGGATTGCGATGCCGATTTGTCGCAAGTTGTTCTGGCACTGCGCTCGTGCGGAGCTTGCCCGGGCCGCCTGAACGGCGGGCAGCAACATGGCGCACAGCATCGCGAGGATGGCGATCACGACCAGCAATTCCACAATCGTGAATCCGCGGCGTTTGCCTGAGCGCGCCCCTGACATACGTATGCTCCTTTCATGGTCGAAACAAGCGGGAGTTCGATCCTAAGGCCTGCGGGCATCAAGGCCCGACGCTGGTTCAATCGGACGGCACGTGCTTGGGGTATTCCCAACGCCCGACGTGGTCGCGGACCC
>Ga0265331_10000159_pt1 | contig 85668 bp, 69 predicted proteins | sample 41923metaG_FD_202088 | JGI IMG/M metagenome (GOLD analysis project Ga0265331, IMG submission 202088) | Rhizosphere microbial communities from Carex aquatilis grown in University of Washington, Seatle, WA, United States - 4-19-23 metaG | ecosystem: Host-associated > Plants > Roots > Rhizosphere... | reverse complement strand
CGTATTGCAGGCTGACGAAACGGAATCCCGGCACGTCGAGAATCGGCCGCCAGTCCGCCAGCGGGATTGAGAACGACCGCTCCAGCTTGGGGTGCCGGGTCCACCACGAGATGCCGACCAAGGGCCCGGGGCCATAGTCGCGGCGGAGGTCGGCGGTGACGGCCGCATCCGCCGTGAGATAGGGCGGCAGCGGCCGGAAGCCGGACCGCGACGGCCGCAGCAACGCCACCGCCGACACCACCGGCGCCTGGACGTCGATATCGTCGGCGAGCAGGCGGGCATCGGGCGGGTCGGTCCGCACCGCCGCCTCGACCTGGGGCAGCGAGCGGGCCAGCAGCGGCACCAGGCGCGGATCGCATTCGACCACGACGTCAGCCCCGCCCGCGACCAGTTCGGGCAGGATGGCGAAGAAGGCCAGTTCGTCGCCGATGCCCTGCTCGCCCCACACCAGCAGGCGCCGGCCGGCCAGGTCCTCGCCCCGCCAGCGCGGCTGCGGAAAGGGGCGATGGGGGACTTCGCTCTTGAACCGCCATTCGTGTTCCTCCCACCCCTCGGCGTAATCGCCGCGGAGAAGCAGCAATCCGGCGAGGTCGTGGTGGGCGTCGTCAAAAGCCGGATCGAGGCTGACGGCGCGGCGGTAGGCGGCAAGGGCATCGTCGGTCAACAGCATCTGGCGGAAGACGTTGCCGAGGTAATCGTGGAACGTGGCGCTGTCGGGAGCCAGCGCCGCCGCCCGCCGGCACTCCGCCGCCGCCTCGTCCAGACGACCCAGCCCGACCAGCGCATAGGCCAGGCTGCTGTGGGCCTCGGCGAGATCGGGGGACAACTCCAGCGCCCGCCGCAGGGTGGCTTCGGCCTGACCCGGGCGATGGGTCTTGGCAAGCGCGTTGCCGAGGTTGCAGTGGAATTCCGCCCGCCCCGGTTCCAGCGCGACCGCCGCCTGGAAGGCGCCGATCGCCTCTTCCGGCCGGTCGAGGCCGGCAAGCAGGGTGCCGAGGGCGTCGTGGGCGTTGGCGTGATCGGGCCGCAGCCGGATGGCGGCGCGGAAGGCGGCGGCTGCCTCATCCGGCCGGCCCAGCGCCTTCAGCGCCCGGCCGGAATTGTAGTGGATGGCGGCGGTGCCGGGGGCCAGGGCGAGGGCGGTGCGGAAGGCCGCCGCCGATTCGTCCGCCCGCCCCAGCTCCATCAGGGCCACGCCCAGGTTGTTGTGCACCGCCGGATTGGCGGGGGCCGCCGCCGCCGCCCGCCGGCCCATGGCGACGGCGAGTTGGGCGCGCCCGCTCTGCCCGGCCAGCAGGCTGAGATGATAGAGGGCGCCGAGATGCGACGGCTCGCGGTCGATCACCCGCCGGTACAGCTTTTCCGCCTCCCCCAGCCGCCCGGCCTGGTGGTGCGCCTGCGCCCTGGCGAAAACGTCCCCGCCGTCCGGGCCGCCCCGGCCGGTCACGCCGCCGCCTCGCGCCCGGCCGCCCAGGCGCCGAGTGCCGCGGCGACCTCGGCCACCACCGGACCCCACGCCCCCGGCGCGGGCTGGCGGAACAGCCGCATGCCGTCATACCAGGGGCTGGTGTCGCCATCCGGCCCCATCCGCCAGTCGGGGGTGAACGCCAGCATGTTCCACGCCGGCCGCCCCAGGATCGACGCCATCTGCGCGGTGGCATTGTTGATGGTGACGACCAGGTCCATGGCGGCGATCTGGGCCGCGGCGCGGTCGAGATCGAGCAGCGGGTCGACGCTGGAATCGACGATGAAATCGGCGCCGGTGGCTTGGCGCGCCGCCGCGATTTCGGCCCCGCGATCGCTGTATTGCAGGCTGACGAAGCGAAGTCCCGGCACCGTCAGGATGGGCGACCACTCGGCCAGCGGCACGGTGTCGGCGGCGCCCGCATTTGGATTGCCGCTCCACCACGCGACGCCGACCAGCGGCACTTTGCCGCCGCCATAGGCGCGGCGCAGTTCGGCGGCAACCGCCGGTTCGGTCTTCAGGTAGGGACTGAGCGGCCGGAAGTCCTGGCGCGACGGACGCAGGATTGCCGCCACCGACATCTCCGGCACCTGGAAATCGATGTCCGCCGCCAACAGCCGCGGGTTGGGCGGCTCGGCGTACGGGACCACCTCGACCCCGGGAAGCGACCGTTCGAGCATCGCCACCAGCCTTGTCGAGCATTCGACCACCACCGTGGCCCCCCGCTCGACCAATTCCGGGACGAAGGCGTAGAACAGCAATTGGTCGCCGATGCCCTGCTCGCCCCACACCAGCAACCGCCGGCCGGCCAAATCCTGGCCCCGCCAGCGCGGCTGCGGAAGATCGCGGGGGGCGACATCGACTTGGAAACGCCATTCGAACTCGTCCCATCCCGCCCGATAATCGCCACGGCGAAGCAGCAGATTGGCCAGATGGGTGTGGAACGCCGCGCTGTCGGGAGCGAGCGCCACCGCCTGCCGGCAAGCCGCCACCGCCTCGTCCAGCCGGCCCAGTCCGGCCAGGGCGCTCGCCAGTGCGTCGTGGGCCTCGGCCTGGTCCGGCGCGAGTTCCAGCGCCCGCCGCAGGGCGGCCGCCGCCGCGTCCGGACGGCACCCCGCGACCAGGGCGTTGCCGAGATTGCAATGAAAGGCCGCCCGCTCCGGCTCCAGGGCGACGGCAGCCTCGAAGGCGGCAACCGCCTCGGCGGGCCGGCCGAGGGCGGCAAGCGCGGTGCCGAGCGCGTCGTGGGCGTTGGCATGACCCGGCATCAGCGCGGTGGCGGCGCGGAAGGCGGCGACCGCATCGTCCAGGCGGCCCTGGGCCTTCAACGCCCGGCCGAGATTGTAGTGGATCGCGGCGGTGTCGGGGGCCAGCGCGATCGCGGCGCGGAATGCATCGGCAGCCTCGTCCGCCCGCCCGAGATCCATCAGCGCGACGCCAAGATTATTGTGGACCGATGGATTGTCCGGCGCCGCCGCCACCGCCCGCCGGCCGAAGGCGACGGCGCGCCGGTGGTCCCCGCCTCGGCCGGCCAGCAGGCCGAGATGGTAGAGCGCGCCGAGATGGGACGGATCGTCGTCGAGGACCCGCTGATACAGCGCCATGGCTTCGGCCGGCCGCCCGGCATGGTGGTGCGCCTGCGCCGCCGCAAACGCGTCCCCGCTCCGCCATTCCGCCAGCCATTCGCCGAGAGCGGCGGTGACCTCCGCCACCACCGGTCCCCACGCCCCGGCGGCATGTTGCCGGAACAGGCGCATGCCGTGGTACCAGGGGCTGGTATCGCCCTCGAGTCCCATCCGCCAGTCGGCAACGAAGGCCAGCAGGTTCCACACCGGCCGGCCCAAAGTCGAGGCCATCTGCGCGGTCGCATTGTTGATGGTGATCACCAGATCCATCGCGGCCATCTGCGCCGCCGCCCGGTCCATATCGACCAACGGGTCGACGCCGGCATCGACGACGATGTCCGCACCGCTGGCTTGGCGCGCCGCCGCGATCTCGGCCGCGCGGTCACCGTATTGCAGGTTGACGAAGCGCACCCCCGGCACCTTCAGAATGGGCAGCCAATCCGCCAGCGGCAGCGTGTCGACGGCGCCGAGACGGGGGTTGCCGCTGAACCATGAGATGCCGACCAGCGGCACGTCGCCGCCGCCGTAGGCGCGGCGCAGCCCGGCGGCGACGTCGGCATCGCAGACAACGTAGGGCGCCAGCGGCCGGAACTGATTGCGCGACGGACGCAACACCGCGGCCGCCGTCACCTCCGACACCTGAAAGTCGATGTCGGAGCCGAGAAGGCGGGGATGCGGCGGATTGGAGCATGCGAACACCTCCACGCCTTGAAATGACCGCGTCAGCAGCGGCACCAGCCTGGGCGAACATTCCACCACCACCGCCGCGCCACGCTCCATCAGTTCGGGAACGAAGCCGAAGAACAGCAGTTCGTCGCCGATGCCCTGCTCGCCCCACACCAGCAGGCGGCGCCCGGCCAGATCCTCACCCGACCAATATCGCTGGGGAAACGGCCGGCGCGGCGCACTTTCGAACCGCCACTCGTATTCCTTCCACCCCTCTTCGTATTCGCCCAGCAGCAGCAGCGTGGCGCCGAGATTGCAGTGCCCCTCCGACAGATCGGGCTTCAGCGCCACCGCCCGGCGATAGAATGCCAGCGCATCGCCGGTTCTGCCCATCTCAAGCTGCACGTTGCCGCCATTGACGTGGGCAGATGCGAGTTTGGGGTTGATCTCGATGGCCTTGAGGCAGGCGGCAAGCGCATCTTCCGGTTGCGCCTTTCCCTGCAGCGCCAGCCCCTGGAAGGCGTGCGCCGAGGCCAGCGCCGGATCGATGGCGATGGCGCGATCGCATTCCGCGATGGCGTCGTCGAGACGCCCGGCCGCCTGGAGGGCCCCCCCGAGGTTGGAGTGCGCCTCGGCGGAGGTGGGTTCAAGGCTGACCGCGTGCCCGCAGGCGGCGATCGCCTCGGCGGTGTTGCCGCGCAGCATCAAGGCGCTGCCGAGATTGGAATAGGCCTCGGCGTAATCGGGATCGAGCGCGACTGCCCGCCCGAGCGCCGCAATGGCCTCGTCGTAGCGGCACAGGTCAATGAAGCAAACCCCAAGGTTGGAATTTGCCTCGGCGCTATCGGGGGAGAATCCGACGGCGGCCTCGAAGCACGCCAGCGCCTCCGCGTGGCGCTCCGCCTTTTGCAATGCCAGGCCGAGATTGCCGCAGGTGGTGGCGTCCCGTTTCAATTGAACCGCAATTCGGCAACTCGCCACCGCTTCTTCGGCGCGGCCCAGGCGCGTCAACGCCGCGCCGCGGTTGCTGTGGGCCTCGGCATAATCGGGCTTCGCCGCAAGGGCGGCATCATGGCACCTGAGCGCCTCCTCCGCCCGGCCCTCGCTCTGCAGCGCCAGTCCGAGATTGGTGTGGGCAAGGGCGTAGCCGGGGGCCAGGCGGACCGCATTCTCCAGGCTGGCGATCGCCTCGGCGGTTCGGTTCTGCTGGCGTAGCGCAACACCGAGATTGGCATGGGCGCGGACGTTTCGCGGATCGAGGGCGAGGGCGTGGCGAAAGCTTTCCTCCGCCGCCGCCCATTCCTGCAGGTCCATGCGGGTGATGCCGAGGTTGACGCGGAGTTCGGCGAAATCCGGCCGCAGCCGCACCGCCGCCCCATAGCATTCGGCCGCCTCGCGGTGGCGGTGCTGCGCCGCCAGAAGGTTGCCCAGGCTGTTGTGGAATTCGGGATTGTCCGGGCGCAGGCGCACCGCCGCTTGCAGGCTCCATGCCGCCGCGTCCGGCCGTCCGGCCATCCGCTGCGTCACACCCAGTCCATAATGGGCATCGGCGAAATCGGGACGCGCCTTCACCGCGTCGTTGAAATGGCGGAGCGCATCGGCGCCGTTTCCCAGGCGAAGCGCGATCATGCCGAGAAGATGGAGCGCGGCCGCATTGCGCCGGTCCCGCACCAGGACCTGGCGGCACAACGCCCCGGCCGCCCCCGGATCGCCCGCTTGCAACTTGCGTTCCGCCTCGCCGAGCAACGGCAGGATCCCCGGCGGACCTTCAGATCTGGCCATCTTCCTCGTCACCGCCCGGATCCTGTCGGTACAACGGCGCAGGGTGCCGGAAATCCCCGGCAGCCGCAAGGCGGTCCCTTTCGCTCCAGGGCCACGATGTCAGGTTTCTGAATCGTTAATTTCATCCGTCACCCCCTCGAAAGAGGGGGGCCATGCTGCGGCGAACCGGGTGCACGCCATGCAGGTACCGTACGCGCGGCGCCATGGATGCCCTCTTTCGAGGGCATGACGGTGGTGTTGTTAAGGTATCGCTAACCTGACCACCTTGCCCTGCCTTTCGCCCCGAACAGTTTGCAATGGGCAAAAAAAAGCCCGGCCTTTCGGCCGGGCGCTAGGCGTATCCAAATCTTCACCCTCGCGGGTGGTCCATCACCACTTCGCGCGAAGCGACGTGCCGATGATGTGGTTCACGTAGGACGGGTTGGCTTCTCCCGGCAACAGTGCCGCAGAGTAGGCCGTGCTCTGAGCCGGGATGGTGTAGTTGTAGTCCGACACCCGGTTGATCTCCGCCGTGTAACCGAGCCACAGGGAAAGGTTGTCCTGCAGCTTGTATTCGCCGTCGATGTGGAACGTATTGAGGATGGAAATGTCATCCGGCGGCGCCGTCATGTTGGTCAGCAGAATATTGGTGGTGTTCAGGACAGTGAGACCACCCGACGCCACAGTGCCGGCGGTGTCGCAGCATGTGCCGAACTTCCACACGGTGCTGCCGTACGACATGTTCCATCCGGCATTGAACTTCCACTCGTCCGCCGGCTTGTACTCCATGACGACGCCGGCGGTGTGGACGTCCGTATTGTTCCACTGGTCATAGCCGGAGTTGCTGGTGCCGTTGTTCGCCGCCGTCATCATGTGTTCGGCGTACTGGATCAGTTCGTAGCTGTAGAACGCGTGGGCGGTCAGGCCGGTCAAGGGCGTCGTCGAGACGTCGAACCCGGTTTCGGCCTGGCGGTCCTGGGTGATGCCCATGCCTACGCCGTAATGGTCGTAGGCGTAGCGTCCATTGAGCGAGACGTTGGCATTGCCGCCGAAATCGAAGCCGAGGGATGTCTTGCCCTCGTCCCGCGTGCGCGGCGCCATGTTGTTCATCTCGAAGGCCGGGATCTGATCGCCGCCCTGGAAGGAGGCGGCCCTCATGCCCGCCGCCGGATCGTACTGGCTCGCCCGCACCCCATGGGAGTAGCCGGCGCTGCCGGTCAACCAATCGGTCATGGCGCTGCGAACCCCGGCGGACACGGTGCTTTCTTCGGTGTGGTCATTTTCCGTGTAGGACCGGTCCGTCACCTTGTAGGTGTAGCCGAGGCTCAGACGCGTCTCCGGCAGCACCCGGTAGCCCGCCTCGACCTTCATGGTCTGATTCGTCAGGCTGTAGGGGACGGAATACACCCAGTTGTGCACCCGGGACATGTTGTCGGTACTGTCGTTCAGGTAGCTGTTCTGGTTTTCGAAGTTATTGTGGCTCGTCCGCCGGTCGAGGGTATAGCTCGCCTTGGCGTCCGCCTGGGTGAACGGCCGGGTCGTAATGGCCGCGTTGGCGAAGGTGTTGTCGACGAAGCCGGAGAAGTGGTTGGCGATGTTGTTCCCGTCACCACCGGCTGTGCTGCCGAAGGTGGAGTCGTTTGCGTTCCCGCTCATCAACGGCTGGTTGGCGTTCTGGAACATCATCGAATAGCCGGCATTGGCGTTGATACGCGTGCTCGGCGTCAGATTATAGCCCAACTGCATCTTGAGCTGATGCGCCGTGTTGCTCGGCGGCAACGCATAGTAGCCATACGTCCCAACCGGAATGTTCAACGTCGAGGTGGTGCCGCCGGTTACGCCCGCCACGCTCTGATCGAGCGGATTCTGCCCGCTGAAGGCAGTCAGGTTGTCGGCGAACTTCGAGAAGGTATAGGAGAACTGCCCCTGCAGCCGGCGATCCTGGTACTGCAGCGCCAGATCGTAGCGATCGGTGTCATAGTCGATCGGCTCGGGGAAGTACATCAAGTTGCTGGCGATGCCCCGGGTTGTCGAAATCTGGGTGCCCTGGCTTCCCGTAAGCGTCGGCGAAATCGAGGTGCTGATGCCCCACAGCCAAGAATTCTCCTTGGTGCCGTCCTTGTGCTCATGCTTGAAGCCGCCGGTCAGCGTCCATTCCGGCGACAGGTTCCACTTGCCGGTCAAGCCGATGGCGTCGCGCTTGGTGCCGACCGTCTGGGCGGTGAGCGGAAGGTTTTCCATCCCGGCGTCGAGATAGACGGCGATTTGGCTGCCGTTGGTGGCGCTGGACGCGACATAGGAGCCGAGGCCGTTGCCGATCGAGTAATTGCCGGCGATCGGGTTGGCCAGCTGGCCGGCCCTGACGCCGTTGCGGAAGCTTCCGTCACGGTTGTAGATCGACATGAAGCTGGTCGACTGGACGTACGGCGTGCCCTCGTAGTTGACGGCGACGCCCCAAGTCCCCTGGTCGCCCAGCTTGCCGCCGACCGACCGCGAGTCGTAGCCGAGATCCTTGCCGCGGAACTCGAAGTAGCGGGTGTTGAGGGGATCGCTGGCGTCGTTCTCACGACCGCGCAGCAGGAAGTTGCCGATCCCGCCGAAGCCCTGCGCGTCGCCCTGAAAGCGGTTGGCGAGGGGCGACGTGCTCGACCGGTACATGGCACCGGCTTCGATCGAGTTCTGGTAGGGCGACGTCTCCTCGCCGCTGATACGCTTGAATTCCTGCGTATTGGGCGGAGCTTCGGGAAGATCGAAGCCCGTTTCGTCCGCGGCGGCGGCATACGCTGCCAGCGGAACCAGCCAGACGCTTGCGAGAGCGGCAGCCCTGACGGTTATCTTGTGCATGCTCTTTACTCCGTTTCCTGCGTCCGACTACCGGGAAGACCACTGGCCAGCCGGGCTGCCCAATGTGAAGCTCCCGATCCCAATGCCACCTTGCCGCCCGCCGGTGTAGCGGTTGGCAAGCGGCGAGCTGGAGGAACCATAGACGGCGCCAATCTCGACGTAGTTGTCGTAGCGTGACGCGTCCTCGCCATTGAAGCGGTGGTAGGCCTGGGTGTCGGCCGGAGCCTCGGCTTTATCGTACCCCCCGTCGTCCGCGGCAGCGATCGCTGCCAACGGAACCAGCCAGACGCCGGCGAGGGAGGCGGTTCTGAGAGTCATCTTGTTCATGCTCTTCACTCCGTTTCCTGCGTCAGACTAGCGGGTGAACCACTGGCCGGATGGGCTGTTCGAACCGTGAACCTGGCTGTGGCAGTTGGCGCAGCCACGGGCAAGCAGGCGTGGGTTCAGCAGAGCCGCGGTCGCCCCAGTTTGATTGGGGACGGAACCGGTGCCACCGGGCAGCAGCGAACCGTTGGCTGCGATGGTCTGGTGACCGCCTTCGCCATGGCACATCTGGCACAGGAACGGCGGGCGCTGCTTCAACAGGCGCGGCTGGGTCGAGCCGTGCGGGGTGTGGCAGTTGAGGCAGTCTTCGCGCACCGGCTGATGCTCGAACAGGTAGGGGCCGCGCTTTTCAGCATGGCAGTTGTAGCAGACTTCGTTGGTGGTGAATTCCTTCAACAGCTTCGGGCCGGCCGAACCGTGGGGGTTGTGGCAGTCCGAGCATACCACCTTGCCCTCGCGGATCGGGTGGTGGGAGAACTGGTAGGTCTGGCCGCGCTGCTCGCTGTGGCAGTTGAAGCACACGCCCGGCTGCGTCGGCTTGGACAGCACGTGGTCGTCGGTGGTGTGGATCGTGTGGCAGTTGGTGCAGGCGATGTCGGCGGTCTCGTGCTGGCTACCCTGCCAGTTCATCCGCAGGCCGTTTTCATGGCACGCAAGGCACATCTTGTTGCGGACCGCGGCAGGCGCGGTGCGGTCGCCCTTGTAGACGACGGCCGGGGCGGTGCGGCGCTCGCCGGCGGCCGGCGGCTTGCCCATGTGGTCGGGGCTGGCGCCATGGCAGCTTTCGCAAGCGTGCTGGGCGAAGGGGGTCCGAGAATCGCCCTTGACTGCGTGGGCGGTGCGCAGCACGGCCAGGGGCGAACCCTTGTCGTGGCAACGCATGCACGATTCGGCGCCGCGCGCCGCATACACGGGAGCCGCCGGCGAAGTGTCGCCTTGGGCCGGCTCGGCAGCCTGGGCTGCCTCGACCGCAGGTGTCCCGTCGTTATCGGCCGCGTAAACCGTGACCGTCCCCGCCAGGGCGAGTGCGCTACCGCACAGGAGCCCGAGCAACCATTTTCTTGCGCTCATCAAACGATCCCCTTCGTCAAGTGGCCCGGCGAACCCCACCCTGTCCCATCCCGGGTGGGGCCACCGAACTCCGACTGCTGACTGCTATTGCTTCGTTGCGACGAAATCGCCTCCGGGCCCACCCAGCGTCAGCGAACGTTCGAAGCTGACGTAGTGGAAACGCTTGGCGGTATGACCGGAATGGATGGCGAAACCGACCGTATAGGTCTTCCCCGCCACCAGATCACGATAGGGTGCGCCAGCGCTCAACGGACGGCTCAGCGTCACCGACCAAGTGCCGTTGGCGAAAGTGGCGTCGGCGGTCACCGCGCTGGTCTTGGCGATCTCGCGCTTGTCGAACACGGTGCCGCTGGCGGCAACCGCCTTGGCGCCCGGGTTGAGCTTCGCCTGCCAGAATTCCAGGCCATAGCCGGCTGCCTTCAGCGCGTCCAGCTCGGCGGCGGACTTGAGGTCGTCGCCGCCACCCTGGCGGCCCAGCTTGGCGTGAGTCTTGCCCAGGTACTTGGTGCGGTCCGACGTGCCGGCGCTCGCCATCCGGGCGGCGTCGTCATGGCAGGCCGACCAGCAGCCGAAGCGCTGGCCCTCGGGCGTGCCCTCGCCGGTCAGGATCATGGTGACCTTGGTGGCCGATTCGGCATCCATCTTGGCGTCGGGCTGGGTGCCCTCGGCGAATTCCAGGTGGACGTAGAGATTCTTGTCGTCCTGGGCGAACTTGACGTTGGCGGCGACCGAACCGGGCTTGCCGGCGATCGGCGTCGGCTCGTTCTTCTTGCCCGACACCAGCAGGTCGCCCATCGTCTTCTCTTCGCCGACGTGGCATTCGTGGCAGTTCTTGCCGTCACGCACCTTGAAGCCACCGCTGTGGTCCGACGGCGTCAGCACCCACTCGTAGGAGGACTGGCCGGGGTACAGCAGGACGACATCGGTGCCCTTGACGCCCGCCCAATCGACGGCGAAGGCGGGGACGGTGACGAGGCTCGCCAGCACGGCGACGGCTACGGTGGTGGCTTTCAAGGCTTTCCCCTTTTGGCTGATGACGCAACGTCCCCCTGGATACCAATTTCGGGGGTCAGGAGGCAACGAACGAAATTCGAAACTTATTGACAAAAGTCATATACGGGTCGCGAAACCTTAATCTGGCGGGATGCTACCGATTCGTGTCGGCCACGACAACGCGCGCCGACGTCCCGGCGAAAACCTCTGGCGCGGTGTGACATTATTGTAACGGTTGGACCGGCAGGATCGGCGCCCGCCCGGTTACCGCAGCCCCTCGATCTGCTGGATCACCTCGCCGCGGGCGGGCGAGTCGGGCGGCAGCAGCGCCAGCAGGCGGTTCCACAGGCCACGCGCCGCCGCCTTGCGCCCGGCCTGGGCTTCGGCGACGCCGAGGAAATAGAGCGCGTCCGGGCTTTGCGGGTCGATGGCCAGCAGCTCGCGCATGACGGCGACGAGGCGCGGCGGCAACGGCGCGTTCTCGGGCAGGCCCTCGACCACCAGGGCCGCGTATTCCTGGCGCACCTGGGCATCGCCGGGCAGCAGCGGCAATGCCTTCTCGTAGGCCTCCAGCGCCGCCTCGTCCTCGCCGAGGACATGGCGGCTGCGCCCGAGCATCGCCCAGCCGCGGCCGTCGGCCGGATTCTTCGCCAGCCGGGCGGTAAGCCCGTCGACCATGGTGCGAATCGTTTGATCCTGCGCCTGGATGTCCTGGATCTTGCCGGCGCGCGCCGCCAGGGGCTGGTCGGGCAGGCCGGGGGAGCCGAGCAGGGCGTAACCGCCGAACGCCACCGCCGCCACCGCCACCGTCAGCGCCGCCATCAGCCCCGTCCTGGCGGAGCCCCGGCCGGCGGCGGCCGGACGGCCGGCGTCGGCGGCGGCGAGCATCCGGCGCTGGATCTCGGTGCGCGCCGCCTCGGCCTGATCGGCGGTGAGGACGGCGCGCTCGACGTCGCGGTCGACCTCGGCCAGCTGGTCGCGGTAGACGGCGATGTCGTAGCCGGAACGCTGAACGGCGGCGGGCCGGGCGCGGGCCATCGGCACCAGCATCACCGCCAGCACCGCCGCGACCATCAGGGCGAACACAATCCAGATCATCGTTCCCCCGTTTCCTTCAGCAGCGCGTCGAGCCGGCGCTTCTCCTCCGCCGACAGACTGGCCGGCGGCGCCGACAGCTGGGCGCGGCGGCGATAGAACGACAATGCCGCCCACAGCCCGGCCAGCAGCAGGAGCGGCGGGCCGGCCCACAGCACGGCGGTCTTGGCCTTGAACGGCGGATTAAGCAGCACGTAGTCGCCGTAGCGCGCCACCACGAAGCGGGTGACCTGGTCGTCGCTGTCGCCGGCAGCCACCCGCTCGCGCACCACGACGCGCAGGTCGCGGGCGAGGTCGGCGTTGGATTCCTCGATCGATTCCGACTGGCAGACCAGGCAGCGCAGGCCGGAGCCGATCTTCTCGGCGCGGGCCTCGAGCCTGGAATCCTTCAGCATCTCGGACGGGTCGACCGCCTGGGCCGGCGCGGCGGCTGCCAGCAGCAGCAGGGCGGCGATGGCGAACGGCTTCATTTCTGCAGCTCCCGGATCCGCGGCAGGAATTCCTTCTCCCACACCTCGGGCGTGATCGGACCGGCGTAGTACTTGAAGCGAATGATGCCGTTCTTGTCGACCAGGAAGGTCTCGGGCGCCCCGGTGACACCGAAATCGATGGCGGCGCGGCCCGGCGGCGGATCGGCGCCCACCCGGTCGTAGGGATCGCCGTGCCGTTGCAGCCATTCGGCCCCCTTGACCGGGTCGTCGCGCCAGTCGATGCCGTGGATCGGCACCACCCCTGCCCGCTTGACGGCGAGCAGGGTCGGATGCTCCTGGACGCACGAGATGCACCACGAGCCGTAGACGTTGACCAGCGACACCCGGCCCTTGAGGTCGGCGGTGGACAGCCCGCCGCCGACGCGGCCGGGCAGCGGCGCCAGGTTCATTTCCGGCACCGGCTTGCCGATCAGTTCCGGCGGCACGTCGTGCGGGTCCAGCCCCAGGCCCCTGAGGAAGAACAGGGCGATGACCGCCAGCACCAGCACCGGCATCAGGTAGGTCAGGCGGCGCATCGGCGAGCCTCCTTGCGCGCCGGCGCGCCGACGCGGTAGCGCCGGTCGGACAGCGACACCAGGCCGCCCAGCACCAGCAGCAGCGCCCCCGCCCACATCCACGGAACCAGCGGATTGAAGTACAGGCGGGTGACCCAGGCGCCGTCGCCCGCCGGCTCGCCCACCACCGCATAGAGGTCGCCCATCGCCATGCCGTGAATGGCGGCGTTGGTGGCGGGGCGCGGCGGCTGGATGAACAGGCGCTTTTCCGGCCGCATCTCGGCGACCGGCTTGCCGTCATGGCTGACCTGGAAGGTGGCGCGGTCGGCGGTATAGTTCGGGCCCTTGACGTGCTCGACCCCGGTCAGGGTGAAGGCGTAGCCGGCCACCGTCACCGCCTCGCCGATCTTTTGATTCTGGATCGCCTCGGACTTCCACGCCGACGACGCCGTCATGCCGGCGATCGCCACCGCCAGGCCGATATGGGCCAGGGCCATCCCCCACGCCGAGCGCGGCAGGCGGGCGGCCCGCCCGAGCGATTCGCCCAGCGGCTGGCGGAACAGGCCGAGCCGTTCGGCGAAGTCGACCACGGTGCCCAGCAGCAGCCAGGCCGCCAGCGCCATCCCCGCCGCCGCCCACCACGGCCCGGCCGAGCCGCCCTGCAGCACCCAGGTGGCCCCCGCCACCGCGACGGTGAGGGCGAGCATCGCCTTCATCCGGCCGAGGATCCCGGCGACGTCACCGCGCTTCCACGCCAGCATCGGCGCCACCGCCATCGCCACCACCATCGGCGCCATCAGCGGCAGGAACACGGCATTGAAGAACGGCGGCCCCACCGACACCTTGCCGAGGCCGAGGGCATCGGCGATCAGTGGATAGAGAGTGCCCAGCAGCACTGTCCCCGCTCCCGTCGCCATCAGCACGTTGTTGACCAGCAGCGCGCCCTCGCGCGAGACCGGCGCGAACAGGCCGCCGGCCTTCAGCGTCGGCGCCCGCACCGCGTACAGCGTCAGCGAGCCGCCGATGGTGACCACCAGCAGCAGCAGGATGAAGGCGCCGCGCGCCGGATCGGTGGCGAAGGCGTGGACGCTGGTCAGCACCCCCGAGCGCACCAGGAAGGTTCCCAGCAGCGAGAACCCGAAAGTGACGATGGCGAGCAGGATGGTCCAGCTTTTCAACGCGTTGCGCTTCTCCACCACCACCGCCGAATGAAGCAGCGCGGTGCCGGCCAGCCACGGCATGAACGAGGCGTTCTCGGTGGGATCCCAGTACCACCAGCCGCCCCAGCCCAGGGTGTAGTAGGCCCACCAGCTGCCGAGGGCGATGCCGGCGGTGAGAAACAGCCAAGCCACCAGCGTCCACGGCCGCACCCAGCGCGCCCAGGCGGCGTCGACCCGGCCCTCGATCAGGGCGGCGACGGCGAACGAGAACGCCATCGAGAAACCGACATAGCCGAGGTACAGGCACGGCGGGTGGAACGCCAGGCCAGGGTCCTGCAGCAGCGGATTGAGCCCGTTGCCGTCCATCGGCGGCGGGTCGAGGCGCTCGAACGGATTGGACGTCAGCAGGATGAACAGCAGGAAGCCGACCGCGATCATCGCCTGCACCGCCAGGGCGCGCGCCTTGAGTCCCGGCGGCAGGTTGCCGCCGAACGCGGTCACCGCCATGCCGAACAGCGCCAGGATGGTGGTCCACAGCAGCAGCGAGCCCTCGTGGTTGCCCCAGGTTCCGGCCACCTTGTAGAGCATCGGCTTCAGCGAATGGGAATTCTGGGCGACGTTGGCCAGCGAGAAATCCGAGGTGGTGTAACCGTGGGCGAGGGCGGCGAAGGCGATGGCGACGCAGACGAATTGCGCCACCGACGCCGGGCCCGCCAGCGCCATCCACACGGAATCGGCGCGCGCGGCGCCGATCAGCGGCACGCTGGCCTGGGCCAGGGCGACGGCGAGCGCGAGAATGAGGGCGAAATGGCCGATCTCTGCGATCATCGGGAAGCGGGCTCCTCGGCGACGTCCTTGGGGGTAACGCGGTGCTTGGCGGCAGAACCTAGCGCCTGTCCGCGCCAAATGCCAGCGGACTCGGAATTCCGGCGGCGATCCGGGGCAACGAGGAAATCACCGGGTGAACCGCGGCAAAAGTTGGCCTTATCTGCGGTTCGTCGCTGCCGCGGCGGATTGCCGGCGGCCGGGCGACCGTCCGAAATGCCGGGAAATTCCCTTTGGCCCCGCCGCTTCCCCCTCCGAGATGTGGCGGCGAAATGCGAAAAGGTGTTAGGGAATCGGGACCAGTCGGGGCGAGCGAGGTGATGATGGTCAGCAGGCATGTCGCGGCCGCCTTCGGACTCGTCCTGCTGCTGGCGCCGCCCGCCGGCGCCGCGCCGGCCACGGTCGCGGTCGACGTGACGACCGGGCAGGTGCTGGCCGACCATGGCGCCGGCCGGCCGATGCATCCGGCGTCGCTGACCAAGTTGATGACGGCGTACGTGGCGCTCGCCGAACTCGGCGCCGGGCGCCTGCGCCTCGACGAGGCGCTGACGGTGTCGGCCCATGCCGCCGCCCAGGGCGGCTCGATCCTCGGCCTGCACGCGGGCGAGGCCATCCGCCTCGACCGGGCGCTGGAGGCCCTGGTCGCCCGCTCGGGCAACGACGCCGCCGTGACCATCGCCGAACGGATCTCGGGCTCCGAGGACGCCTTTGCCGAACGGATGAACCAGGAGGCGGCCCGCCTCGGCATGACCGCCAGTCACTTCCGCAATGCCACCGGGCTGACCGTCGCCGGCCACGTCACCACCCCGCGCGACATGGCGGTGCTGGCCATCGCGCTGCGCCGCGACTTCCCCGACCACATGGGCTTCTTCGCGGTGCGGCGGGTGACCTGGCATGGGCACGACCTGCCCACGGTCAACGCCTTTCTCGTCGATTACGACGGCGCGCTCGGCATGAAGACCGGATTCACCTGCCATGCCGGCTACAACCTGGTCGCGGCCGCCCGCCGCAATGGGCGGGAGGCCGTGGTGGTCACCATGGGCGCCCTCAGCCGCGCCGAACGCGAAGCCGAAACCCGCCGCGCCATGGATCGCGCCCTGGCCGGGACGGCGCCGGCGGCCGGCCCGCTGGCCGCACTCGCCAACCTCACCACCGCCCCGCCGGATCTGGCGGTCCCCACCTGCGGCTCGACCGGCGGCATCCCCGACGCGGTCGGCCTGGGCAATCCCCCGGCGGCGGAGGCCTCGGTTCCATCCGGCTGGGCGGTGGAACTGGCCCTCGCTCCCAGCCGCGACCAGGCGCGCCGCCAAGCCGGGCATTTGCTCGCCGGCAACCCCCGCTTCGCCAGGGGCCGCATCGTCACCATCGCCCATCTCATTGGCGGCGCGGTGCGCTGGCGCGGCCTAGCGGCCGGACTCGCCCAGAAGGACGCGACCCGGGGCTGTCTGGCGCTACGGGCCAAGGCGGGGAACGACGTCTGCGTCGTCCTCACGCCGCTGATGGTCAAGGGCGCGTTCGACGAGCAGAAACGCCTGCACCGCGCGATGGCGAGATGAGCCGAACTAATCGCGCGATTACTACACAATCGTATTGCTCAATACCGTCTGTGCAATGTATACGCCCTAGACTGCAATTTCGACGGCAGGTCGCGAGAAAATGCGCGGCGGGGCATTAAATCCGGAGATTGGATGGCATGCCCCCGGTGCCGGTACGAAAGGGGCGACGCCGTGAGACGCTGGAACGATTTCACCCTCAAGATCCGCTTCATGGTCATCGCCAGTCTGGGCGTTCTCGGCCTTGCGACGGCGATTCTCGCAGCCGTCGTCTTGTTCCAGATCCGGCAAATCGACCAGAAATTCGAACATTTCTCGGCCAACGAACTGCAGTCGCTGCACGCGCTGGTGTTGAGCACCATGGCCAAACGGCGCCAGGACACCGCCAATGTCGCCATCGCGGTGTTCAACGACTGGTTCGCCAGCCGCAACGCCGACTATCCAGGCAAGCTTTGGAGCGTCTGGGGACCGAGGGTCACCGCGTTCATGGCCGAGCGCAACCCCGACCATGCGCCCAAGGCGGCCCAGGACGCCATCGACGAGGAGGTGCTGCGCACCGGCCAGCCGGTCGGGCGCTTCGTCGGCGACACGTACCGCTATAGCGTCCCCATCGTCATGGGCAAGACCCGCGGCACCGACGATCCCAACTGCCGCACCTGCCACGTCAAGCAGATGGACGAGGTGGACGGCGGGGTGATCGCCGTATTCTCGAGCAGCGTATCGACGGCGGCCGATTTCGCGGAACTCAGGCGGATCGTGGCCATCATGGCGATCTCGGCGCTGCTGGCGGCGGCGCTCGCCACGGTTTGCGTCAACCTGCTGTTCGGCCGCATCGTCGGCCGGCCGCTGGCGCAGATGACCGGGGTGATGTCGGAACTGGCCGGAGGCAACACCACGGTGGCGGTGACCGGCGCCGACCGCAAGGACGAGATCGGCGAAATCGCGCGTGCCGTCGAGGTGTTCCATCAAAGCATGTTCCGCGCCGACGACCTCGCCCGCCAGAAAGAGCAGGAACAGGTGGCGAAGGGCCGGCGGGCGGCGGTGATCGATCGGCTGCTTCAGGAATTCAACCAGGAGATCATCGCGGTTCTGGAATCGATGGTGAGCTCGTCGACCCAGTTGGAGGCGACGTCGCAATCCATGGTCTCGACCGCCGAGGCGACCTCGAACAAGGCCACGTCGGTGTCGGCATCCGTCGAAATGAGCGCCGCCAATATGATTTCGGTGGCGGAGGCGACCAGCGAGCTTGCCAGGTCCGTCGACGACATCAGCGGCCGGGTGAACGATTCGGTCGCGGTCGCCATCGCCGCCAAGGAAAAGGCCCAGGCGACCGACGTGTCGATGCAGAGCCTGTCGCGAACCGTCGACAAGATCGGAGAGATCGTCAGCCTGATCAACGACATTGCCGCGCAAACCAATCTGCTTGCGTTGAACGCGACCATCGAGGCGGCGCGCGCCGGCGATGCCGGCAAGGGCTTCGCCGTGGTCGCCAACGAGGTGAAAAGCCTGGCCAACCAGACCGCCAAGGCCACCGACGAAATCACCGCCCAGATCACCGCGGTGCAGCAGGAGACCCGCGCCGCCGCCGATTCCATTGGCGTAATCACCGGAACCATCGACCAGATCAGCGAGATCGCGACGGGAATCCATGATCTGGTGGAAATCCAGCGCAAGTCCACGTCGGAAATCGCCAGCAGTGTCCAGGATGTGGCGGAATCCGCCTCGGAGGCCAGCGCCAGCGTCTACGCCGTCAATGAAGCCGCCGAGGAAACCGGCAAGGCAGCCTCCACGGCGCTGGCGGCATCGCGCGAGGTTGCGACGCGCTCGGCCACCCTGCGCCACCAGGTCGATTCGTTCCTCACCAACATCGGCGAAGCGAGGGCCGGCCGCGGCGGTTGAGGGGACTTGGCGTCATGCCGGAGCCCATGCACATTCGGAGACGAGCATCGATCCCGGCGGTGCTGCTGCTGGTGCTGTCGGGATTGGCGGCCTGGGCCGGCGAGCCACCGCCGGCGCTCCGGGTGGTCGACCATCCCCTCGCCGGGCGGATCTGGCGGCCGGCGGACCGCGCCTTCGTTTCCCCCGACGACCTCGCCGCCGCCGCGTCCGGCGCCGACGCGGTCCTGCTGGGCGAGACCCACGACAATCCCGGCCACCACCTTCTGCAGGCATGGATGGTGCGGCGCCTGGCGAATGCCGGCCGGCGGCCCGTGGTGGCCTTCGAAATGCTGGACGTCGCCCAGGGCGAGCGGGCGAACGCCTACCTTGCGGCCCATCCGGGCGACGCCGCCGGCCTGGGAGAGGCTGTCGGCTGGGATGCCACCGGATGGCCGGAGTGGAGCCAATACCGCCCCATCGCCGAGGCGGCGCTGGCGGTAGGCGCCCCCGTCGCCGCCGCCAGCCTGGCGCGCGACACCACCCGCGCCTTGGCCAAGGGCGGCGCCCCCGCCGAACTCGTCGCCGCGCTCGGCCTCGACCGGCCGCTGGCGCCCGCGGTGCAGGCCGGGATGGAAGCCGAAATCCGCGACGACCATTGCGGCATGCTGCCCGAATCGGCGATCGCCGCGATGGTCGTGGTGCAGCGGGCGCGCGACGCCTGGATGGCGCGGGTTGTGACCGAGGGCATGGCGCGCCAGGGTGCGGCGGTGCTGATCGCCGGTGCCGGCCACGTCCGCGCCGACCGCGGCGTCCCCGCCCGCCTCGATGCCATCGCCCCCGGCCGCAAGGTGGTGGCGCTGGCGTTCCTGGAGGTGGAGGACGGCGTCGACGACCCGGCCGAATACGGCGAGGCGCTGGGTGCGGCGCTGCCGCCCTACGACTTCGTGTGGTTCACCCCGCGCGCCGAACGCGAAGATCCGTGCGAAAAATGGCGGCGGAAGGCGGGAAAATGAGCTGCCGGAGCGCCGCCGCTCAGGTCGCGACCAGGCGGTTCAACTCCGCCAGCAGCATGTCCTTGTCCACCGCGCCCTTCTGCAGCAACGTCCGGACACTGCCGGCCAGGCGGTCGCGATCGTCCTGATCGATGTCCTTGGCAGTCAGCACCACCACCGGGATGGCGTGCCAGTCGGGGTGGCGGCGCAACGCGGCGACCAATTCGAAGCCGTCCATTTCCGGCATCATCAGGTCGAGCAGGATCAAGTCGGGGACTTCCTCGGCGACCCGCTCCATCGCGATCCGCCCGTTGGCGGCCTCGGACACCGCCCAGCCCTCCTTGACCAGCATGCGGCGGACGATCTCGCGGTTGGCGTGGTCGTCCTCGACCACCAGGATGCGCTGAATCTGGTCCGGCGACCGGAAGCGCGACAGCACCTCGGCGAGCCGGTCGCGATCGATCGGCTTGGACATGAAGTGGTGGGCGCCGAGGGCGTATCCCAGCGCATGGTTGCCGACCACGGAAACGATGATCACCGGAATGTGGGCGAGTTCGGACTCGGTCTTCAGCACGGTCAGCACCGACCAGCCGTCCATGCCGGGCATCATCACATCCAGGGTAATCGCCGCCGGCCGCAGCGCGCGCGCCATTTCCAGGCCCTGCGGCCCGTCGGCGGCGAAGCGCGCCTGGAAGCCGTTCTCGGTCAAGAACCGCCCGAGCAGTTCGCGCGCCGCCGGATCGTCGTCGATCACCAGCACCAGCGGCAGGCCGGGCGCGGCGCCCGGCGGCTCGGGGGCCGGCCCCGGCTCGGCCACCGCGACCGGCAGGCGGACGGTGAAGGTGCTGCCGATTCCGGGCTCGCTGGCGACGGTGATGTCGCCGCCCATCATCCGGCAGAAGGTGCGGCTGATCACCAGCCCCAGCCCCGTCCCGCCGAATTTGCGCGTGGTCGAGGCGTCGACCTGCTGGAACGGCTGGAAAAGCTTGGCCTGCTGCTCGGACGGAATGCCGATCCCCGAATCCGCCACGATGAATTCGAGCGACGCGCTTTGGCGCCGGCACGTCAGCGTGATCGTGCCGTCCTCGGTGAACTTGCCGGCATTCCCCAGCAGATTGAAAAGAGTCTGCCGCATTTTGGTGGCGTCGGCGTGGGTCGTACCGATATTGGCGGGGCAGACGACCACCAAGCGGTTGCGGTTCTTCTCCACCACGGGATGGATGGTCGCGACCACCTCCGAAACCATCTGGGCGACGTCGACGGTTTCGAGGAACAGGTCCATCTTGCCGGCCTCGATCTTGGAGATGTCGAGGACGTCGCTGATCAGCGACAGCAGGTGCCGGCCGGCCGCGTGGATCTTCTTCAGGTCGTGGACGAATTCGCCGCAGCCCCGCTCCGCGACTTCCTCCTGCAGCATCTCGCTGTAGCCGATGATGGCGTTCAGCGGCGTCCGCAATTCGTGGCTCATGTTGGCGAGGAAGCTGCTTTTCGCCCGATTGGCCGCTTCGGCCGCCGCCTTGGCGCGGTTGGCCTCCTCCTCGGCCCATTTGCGCTCGGTGATGTCCATCGCCACCGCCAGATGGCCGACCGGATCGCCGTCGGCGCCCAGCAGCGGCGTCAGCGACAGGCTCACCGGGAAATGGGTGCCGTCCTTGCGCCGGTAGGCCCATTCGCGGGCGGCGATCCGGCCCTGCCGGACATATTCGGCGAACAGCTCGGACGACGGGACAGGCCGCCCCAGTTCCTGGGCCAGTTCGGCGGCACGTGCCTCGACCTCCTCCGTCAGGTGGAAGTCCAGCAAGGTGAGGCACCCCACCGCCTCCTCGCAGGCATAGCCGAGCAGGGTCTCGGCGCCGCGGTTGAACAGCAGCACCCGGCCCTCGATGTCGGTGGCGATGATCGACATCTGCAAGGCGGCGTCCAGCACCGCCTGGCGCTGGGCGTTGGCGCTCTGGAAACGGTAGAGCAGCCGCTCGGTTTCCTCGAATTGGCGGACCACCAGTTCGGCGGTGATTTCGGCGGCCTCGCGAGAGACGCGAATCTCGTCGCGCAATAGGGCGTTCTCGGCTGTCAGTTCGGCAATCGTGTCGGTCATCGCCGCAGCGCCTCCGCCATGGCGCGCGCCGCGACCGCTTCGACCGCCGCCGGTCCGGCCGGCCCCTCGGCGCCGACCAGGATCACCTCGGGCGGCGGACCGTCGCAGAGCCTGGGCAGCAGGTGGAACAGATGCGGCAGCCCGGCATGGTGGCCCCAGGCTCCCTCGGCCAGCGCCGCCACCTCGGCGCGCGGCAGCACCACCACAGCTCCCGGCGCGCCGAAGCCGGCGATGGAATCGACGAACACGGCGCGGCGGGCGCCCTCGACCACCCGCAACAGATCGAGGCCGTGCAGCCCGCCGTCGACCAGCTCGATTCCGTCGGGAAGCGGCCGCCCGGCCAGCAGATCGTGGACCCGCCCGCCGAGGTCGTCGCCGGGGACGAAGCGATTGCCGACGCAGACGATGCGGGCCGGGCACACCATCCTAGGCCCCCAATCTGACCCGCCCGAGCGTCCTGCCCTTGCGCACCGTGTGGACGCAGCAGACCAGGCAGGCGTCGAAGGAGCGGATGACGTGGCCGATCTCGACCGGGTTGTCGGCATCGGCGACCGGCGTGCCGATCAGCGCCTCCTCCCACGGGCCGCGGACGCCGGCCGAATCGCGCGGCGAGCCGTTCCACACGGTGGGCGTGATGATCTGGTAGCGCTCGATCCGCCCGCCCTTGATCGACACCCAGTGCCCGAGCGCGCCGCGCGCGGCCTGGATCATGCCGACCCCGGTGCCGTCGGCGATCGGCCCGGGATCGACGTAGAAGTCGCGGGCGCCGGTGGCGATCACCTCGGACAGCCACACGGCCATCGCCGGCAGCAGCGTCGCCGGTCGGGTAAGTCGGGCCAGTTCGCGGGCCAGGACGTTGGCGCCCTGCCGCTCGATCAGGTCGGTGAACAGCGGATCGCCGGCCACCACCCGCTCGGCCAGGGGGCCGGTTTCGGCCGGGCTGCCCTGGTAGCGCGCCGCCTTGGCCCAGGAATACTTGTGCCCCTCCTCGCCCGAGGCATAGGGCACGGTTTCGCCGGCGGACGGGTGGCGGCCGCCGTCGTAATCGGCGTACCAGGACGCCGCCACATGCTCGGAGATTCCTGCCGGGTCGAAAGCGGCCACCGTGGTGCCGCGGGCGAAGCCGCCGCCCACCAGGGAGCCGCCGGTTCCCCGCACCGCGGTCTTGGCCGGCAGGTCGAGCGAGTCGAAGCACAGGAAGGTGCCGTGGCCGCGGCCCAGGCGGTCGAGCCCCGCGGCGCGGCCGAACCGCAGCAGAAAGCCGACGTCGCCGTTGCGGTGGGACGGCGATTCGTCCAGCCACGCGTCCAGCGCCGCCAGGCTGTCGACCGCCGCCCAGCGCTCGACCGGACAGCCGAGAATGCGCCGCTCGTACCACGCCCGGTAGGCGTCGAGCAGGTGGCGGCATTGCAGCAGCCCGGCCACAGGCGGCGCGAAGGCCAGGCCGCCCGGCACCATGAACGAGCTGTGCGGCCATTGCCCGCCGATCACCGCGATGATCTCGATGATGCGCTTGGTCTCGCGCACCGTTTCGACCACCGCCTCGCCGGCCAGCGGCGCGTAGCGGCGAACCGCCTCGTCGAACAGGGGATGGCCGCGATAGGCCGGATTGGCGAAGTCGGCCAGGAACATCAGCACGCCGTGGCGCACGTCGCTCTGGATGTGCTCGACCATCAGGGCCAGGTTGCGCAGGCGGATGCCGTTGTCGGGCACCGACACCCCGGCGACCGCGTCCAGAGCCTTGGCCGCGGTCATCAAATGGGTGGTGCTGCAGATGCCGCAGATGCGCGGCGTCACCACCAGCCCGTCGAAGGCGCCGCGTCCCTCCAGCATGTGCTCGAAGCCGCGGAACATGGTGCCGCCGCTCCACGCGTCGACCACCGCGCCATCGGCGATTTCCAGGCGCAGTTCGAGGTCGCCCTCGACCCGGTTGACGGGGATGTCGACTATCCTCCTGACCGACACGCCGGCCTCCTTCAGGTTTCGGTGCGGCGATGGCGCAGCCGCTCGGGCGCGGCGGCGGCCGCCATAACCTTGTAGGCCATGTAATGGGCGCGATTGACCCCGTTCGGCAACTCCAAGGGGATGCCCTCGATGTTGCGGGTGGCGAAGAACGGATGGTTCTGCGGGAAATCGGGGCTGGTGCAGCCGAAGCACGGCACGCCGGCGCGGGTCTTCGACGACCGCCGGTTCCACAGCAGCTTATTGCACGGGCCGGTGACCAGCGGACCGCGGCAGCCCATGTGGAAGAACAGGCAACCCTTCTCGCCGAAGGTCTGCTCCTCGACCCGGTACTCGTGGTACTCGTTGCGGGTGCAGCCCTGGTGCACCATCATCCCGTACCAGCACAGCGGACGGTTGAACTGATCCAGCGCCAGCTCGGCGCCGCTCAGCAGCGCGGTCAGGGTGCCGCCCAGCACCTCGGGATGGCACGGGCAGCCCGACAGGTTGATCACCGGCAGCCCTGCCCCGGACCGGAACGCGGCGCCGAGGAAGCCGCCGGGATCGGTGCGGCGGAACTGCAGCCCGGTGGCCTCGATCCCGGTGTGGGCGCCGAACCCCCCGAACGAGGCGCAGGTCCCCGCCGCCACCACGAAGCGCGCCCGCGGCGCCAGGGCGGCGATGATGTCCTTCTTGGGCCGCCTGCCCTTGGTGTCGTACATCCCGGTGCCGCCCGGGCCGCGCACGACGGCGCCCTCGACCACCAGGACGTCGAGCGGTTGCCGGCCGGTGGACAGCGCCTCCAACTGGGCCGCCTGTTCGCTGTAGGAATCGGTCGACAGCGACGGATGGTGGAAGGCGTCGACCCCCAGTCCGGCGAGCAATCGCAGGATATCGGGGCTCTCCGAATTGAGGAACGACATGGTATCGCCGCCACAACCGCCGCATTGCAGCCAATACAGATTGACGCTCATTCCAGGTTCCCCCTGCATGATGATAGTTGCGGGCCTGTGGACGATCAAATAGTCTTTTCCCTGGGAGGGGCCGCATGACCAGGATCCTGTTCGTCGAGGACAACGAAATGAACCGCGACATGCTATCGCGGCGCCTGCAGCGGAAGGGCTACGAGGTGGTGATGGCGGTCGACGGCGCCGAAGGGGTCGCCATGGCGGCGAGCACCCACCCCGACCTCATCCTGATGGACATGAGCCTGCCGGTGCTGAACGGCTGGGACGCCACCCGGCGGGTCAAGGCCGATCCGGCCCTGGCCGGCATCCCGGTGATCGCACTGACCGCCCACGCCATGGCCGAGGACCGCGAGCAGGCGCTGGCGGCCGGGTGCGACGACTACGACACCAAGCCTATCGAACTGCCGCGGCTGCTGGCAAAGATCGAGAGGCTTTTGGCCAAGCCCTGAGAGTTTGTGAAAGAATGCCCATTCGGCACGGCCATGACGGAAAAACGCCAATGTTTTCAATGGGCGTTCTGCCGCAAGTTCGATTGATTCACAAGGCCTGACGCCTCGCTGCCGCACCGCAGCATCTTGCCGGTTGGCGGCGGAGGCTCAAGCAGGCATCATGGGCGAACAGGCCCAACTGAACACAGGATTTCGCCATGCTCGACAACGTGACCGCCAATGCCAAGACCCTGGCCCTTTCGGTGGGGAGTTCCATCATCGTCGGCTTGGTGGTCTACGCCCTGGCCACCGGCGACAATAGCGCGCTGCGCGCGCGCAACGCCGGATTGGCGTCGGATATCGACGGATTGAAGGCGGCGCAGGTCAGCGCCGATCAGCGTCTCGGCGACAGCGAGGCCAAGCAGAAGGCTTCGGCCCAGCGCCTGGACGAAATCGCCGCCCGTCTGGAGGCGATCGAGAAGACCATCGCGCCGCCGGCCGCCGCGCCGGTTCCGCCGGCCGAGGCCCAGCAGCCGGCGCCCGCGCCCGCCGCTCCGGCAGCCCCGGCGCATTGAGGGTATGAGCCTGACGTATTCAGGCTCGATCCGCTAGCGGTCCTCCCCAGACGCCTGGTTCCCAAGCGTCTGGACAAGGAGGCCTGCCAACTTGTTGAAGTGTGATGCATCCCTCTCCCGCCGGGCGGGAGAGGGATTTCGCTTGGCTGTGAAACAATTGCTCCGGCCACCCCCGCGACAGCACGGGGATGGCCATGAGGAGCCGGTAGGCTAGGCCTTCAGCGCCGTCAGCACTTCGTCGAGCATCTTCTTTGCGTCGCCGAAGAGCATCCGGTTGTTTTCCTTGTAGAACAGGGGGTTGTCGACGCCGGCATAGCCCGACGCCATCGAGCGCTTCATCACGATGGAGATCTTCGACTTCCACACCTCGAGCACCGGCATGCCGGCGATCGGGCTGTTGGGATCTTCCTGCGCCGCCGGATTGACGATGTCGTTGGCCCCGATCACCATGGTCACGTCGGTCTGCGGGAAGTCGTCGTTGATCTCGTCCATCTCCATCACGATGTCGTAGGGCACCTTGGCCTCGGCCAGCAGCACGTTCATGTGCCCCGGCATGCGCCCCGCCACCGGATGGATGCCGAAGCGGACGGTGACGCCCTTTTCCCTCAGGTGCCTGGTGATTTCGTAGACCGTGTGCTGCGCCTGCGCCACCGCCATGCCGTAGCCCGGCACGATGATCACGCTCTTGGAATCCCTGAGCAGTTCCGCTGTTTCCAGGGCGCTGATCGGGGTGACCTCGCCGGCCGGCTGGCCGTCCGCCGACGCCACCACCGTGCCGCCGCCGGTGCCGAAGCCCCCGGCGATGACGCTGATGAAGTTGCGGTTCATCGCCCGGCACATGATGTAGGACAGGATCGCGCCGCTGGACCCGACCAGGGCGCCGGTGACGATCAGCAGGTCGTTCGACAGCATGAAGCCGGTCGCCGCCGCCGCCCAGCCCGAGTAGCTGTTGAGCATCGACACCACCACCGGCATGTCGGCACCGCCGATCGCCATCACCATGTGAACGCCGAACAGCAAGGCGATGGCGGTCATCATGATCAGGGGAAAGGTCCCGGCCCCGGTGGTCTCGGCATGAATGAACGAGCCGCCGAACCAGATCACGATGAGCAACCCGGCCAGGTTCATCCAATGGCGTCCCGGCAGCAGCATCGGCTTGCCGTCGATCTTGCCCGACAATTTGCCGAAGGCGATGATCGACCCGGAGAAGGTCACGGCGCCGATGAGGATGCCGAGGTAGATTTCGAGTTCATGGATGCTCTTCTCGGCACCGGTGAATTCGATCGAGGTGTCGATGTAGCTGGCGAAGCCGACGAGGCAGGCGGCCAGGCCCACCAGGCTGTGCATCAGGGCCACGAGTTCGGGCATCTGGGTCATCTGCACCTTGCGGGCAGCGTAGAGGCCGATGCTGCCGCCGATGGTCATCGCCATGATGATCCAGGGTATCCCGGCCATGGTCACGCGCGGACCGAAGACGGTGGCGATCACGGCGATGGCCATGCCGATGATGCCGAAAAGGTTGCCCCGGCGGGAGGATTCCGGATTGGAAAGGCCGCCCAGACTGAGGATGAATAGGATGGTGGCACCGATATAGGAAACGGTGGCGAGGCTTGCGGACATGGTGTTTCCTTTACTTGCGGAACATCGCCAGCATGCGGCGGGTGACGGCGAAACCGCCGAACATATTGATCGAGGTCAGGATAATTCCGGCGACGGCCAGGATGCCGATCCAACCGCCGGGACGATCCATGCCGGTTTCCAGCGGCGGGGCGATCTGGACGAGCGCTCCGATGGCGATGATGCTGGAAATGGCGTTGGTGACGCTCATCAGCGGGGTGTGCAGGGCGGGCGTGACGTTCCACACCACCATGTAGCCGACGAAGCAGGCCAGCACGAAGACGGTGAAATGGCCCAGGAAGGCCGCCGGGGCGTGGGCGCCGACGAACCAGAAGGCCAGCGCGCCGACGGCGAAGACGATGGCCAGCTTCTTGGCCGGCATCGGGCCGCTGCTGCCGTGGCCGTGACCGGACTTCTTCTCGACGACGACCGCCGCCGGCTTGGCCTGGGGCGGCGCGGCGGACAGCTTGGGCGCCGGGGGCGGCCAGGTGACGGTGCCCTCCTTGATCACGGTGGCGCCGCGGATGGCCTCGTCGTCCATGTTGACGTTGATGACGCCGTCCTTGGTCTTGCACAGTTCCTCGGTCAGCCGCAGCAGGTTGTTGGCGTAGAGCGAACTGGCCTGCTTGGACAGCCGGCTGGGAAGGTCGGTGTAGCCGATGATGGTGACGCCGTGGCGGACGACCACTTCGCCGGGGACGGTGAGTTCGCAATTGCCGCCCTGCTCGGACGCCAGATCGACGATGACGCTGCCCGGACGCATGCTCTTCACCATTTCGGTGGTGATCAGCTTGGGCGCCGGCTTGCCGGGAATCAGCGCGGTGGTGATGATGATGTCGACGTCCTTGGCCTGCTTGGCGAAGGTCTCCAGCTGAGCCTTCTGGAAGGCTTCGCTCATCACCTTGGCATAGCCGCCGACGCCGGTTCCCTCCTCCTGGTAATCGACGGGGACGAATTCGGCGCCCATCGACTTGACCTGGTCGCCGACTTCCGGGCGGGTGTCGTTGGCGCGGACGATGGCGCCCAGGCCGACGGCGGCCCCCAGGGCGGCAAGGCCGGCGACGCCGGCGCCGATGACGAAGACCTTGGCCGGCGGCACCTTGCCCGCGGCGGTGATCTGTCCGGTGAAGAAGCGGCCGAAATGGTGCGCGGCCTCGATCACCGCGCGGTAGCCGGCGATGTTGGCCATCGACGACAGCGCGTCCATCTTCTGGGCGCGCGAGATGCGCGGCACCGAATCCATCGCCAGCACGGTGATCTTGCGCGCGGCCAAAGCCTGCATCAGGTCGGGGTTCTGGGCCGGCCAGATGAAGCTGACGACCGTGGTGCCTTCCCTGATGAGGGCGACCTCATCCATGCTGGGGGCGCGGACCTTGAAGACGATGTCCGACGAATTCCACATTTCCGCCGCGCTGCCGACGATCTTGGCCCCGGCCGCGGCATAGGTGTCGTCGGCGAAATTCGCCAATGCGCCGGCGCCACTTTCCACGACGACACCGAAGCCCAGTTTGATCAGCTTCTCGACAACGTCGGGGACCGTTGCTACGCGTTTCTCGTTGGGGAAATTTTCCTTCGGGATCCCAATGGTCGAAGACATGGCTTCTCCTGTTATTCGGTGACGGTGCGGTTCGACCCGGACGGCCGCGCGATCGCGTCAACTCCAGGCTCGGCGCGCGACGGGCCGAACCGCTCATTGTTTGCGGTGAAATGCGGCAGAGGCCCTGAGTGGCGACGCATTCCACCATCGCGAAGAAAATCAACACCATTCCAGCAGTCAATGCAATGTTATTGAGTTCCAAGCCTCTCGGATCTTGATGAGAATCAAGGCGCAGCCCTCTCGCGGCGGACGGGCGCCCCCGCCGGGAAACCGGCCGTCGTCGGGTTTATCGCGGGCGGATGGACCGTCCGGCGCGGCCTGTTCAGGCGAGGCGCGCGGCCCCCGGCGGACGCCTGGAGCGTCCGCCGGCAATCGTCGGCTGATTGGAGCGGCTACAATAAATCACGCACCGCCCTGGTTTATATCAGCCGCCCCAGTTTGCATACTTTTCGCACATGGCGTTTATTTTGGCGCCCTTTGTGGTCTCCGAGAACTTGGCCAGGCTCCCCTTGAAATCATCGGAGGTTTCATTCCACATGCAAGTGCACCACGCCTGCGCCTTTGTCTGACCGGCGATCGGGCTGAGTTCGCCGCCGCCTTCGTATTTGGTCATAGAATACTTGAGGCACGACGTGTACTGGGCATCACCGGCCGGAACCGCATTATACTCGTCGCCGGCAAAAGCAGCGCTTGCGCCACACAGGGCCAATGCGGAAACAGCAGTAAGAAGGAGTTTTTTCATGTTGCGGCCATCCCTTTGTATTTGGCTTAGCTTATCCGACAGCGAAGGTATTCCCCTTCGTCCATCATCGCGGACAAGATAACCCAATCCGTTCGTTTCGAGAAGGCGCAGGTTGTTATCCTGTGTCAAAAATGTGGCGGCCGCTTGGCGGGCTTCAAATCATCCCGAGGAAACGCCACCACAGGAAATCCAAAGGCAGCAGCGCCACCAGCGTCAGCGCCGCGAGCAGCAGGCAGAGCAGTTGCGCCGGCCCGAGGCGCTCGCCGCCCAGGCTCATGGCGACGACCAGCGGCGCCGACTCGTAGGGCAGGATCGGATTGGAGAACCCCAGCACCTGGCTGTGCAGGACGGCCAGGATCGACAGCCCCGAGGCCTCGGCCATCCGGCCGGCCAAGGGAGTCAGGACCGCCGGCACCCCCGGCAGCGTGGTCGCCATGCCGACCAGCGTGGACACCGCCGCCAGGCCGGCGAAATCGCCCGCCGGCCGGCCGGGCGCCAACGGCACCAGATCGAGGATGGCGCCGGCCAGCCGCGCCCCCAAGCCCGATTGGTCGACCATCGCGCCGAGGCCCATGATCCCGGCGACATACAGCAGCGATCCCCAGTTGATCTGCTCGTTGAAGGCCTTGCGCCCGACCAGCCCGATGCCGGGAAGCAGCAGCACCACCGCCGCGGCCATGCTGATCCAGGCGGGACTGATGTGGTGGATGAAATCGGTCGCCCATAGCGACAGCGCCACCATGACCAGCACCGCCAGCCCCTTTTCCTGCGCGCTCATCGGCAGCGCCGGCGGGGCGGCGGCGGGTTTCGGCACGTCCGGCCACAGCCGCACGATCAGGGGCACCATCACCGCCGTCTTCAGCAAGCCCAGAACCGGAAAATGCAGGATCAGATAGCGGCCGTAGGTGAAGCCGACATGCCACATGGTTTCCGCCGAGCCGGCGAGGACGACGTTGGGGATGTTGGCCGGCAACAGCGCGAAGGTCGGCACGTGGCATCCGAAGGCCGCCGCCAGGACCACCCCGGTATGGCCCTTGGATCCCGGGGCGAAGCCGAAGCGGCCGGCCAGCGACAGGGCGATCGGCATCAAAAGGATGGCGCGGCCCATGGACGAGGGCATGACGAAGCCGAGCGCCAGCCCCACCACCGTCACTCCGGTGATGATTCCGGCATAGCTGGTGCCGAAGGTCCCGGACAGCCGCTGGGCGATGCGCTCGCCGAGCCCGGTCGAGCGCACCGCCACCCCAATCACCAGCCCGCCGAAGATCAGCCATAGCGCCGCGGATTCGAAGCCGCCGAACACCACCCCGGCGGGAGCCACGCCGAACAGCATGGCCGTCGTGAAGAACAGCAGGGCGGTGATATGCTCGGGCAGCGCCGCGGTCGCCCACAGGCCGATGGCCGCCACCGCCAGCGCCAGCGACCGCGTCTCCGAAGTCGGCAGCGGCGCCGCGGCCAGCAGCAGGGCGGCGGCGGCAATTGCGCCCATGGCCAGCAGGTTGGGGAGGGAAAAGCGACGGGACATGCCGATCCTTTGGCCCGGCAACCCGGTTGGTGTCAAGGGTGGGACCGCCCGACCTTTTCATTTGCCCAAATCGCCGCGGCCGTCTATCTGCCTGGACACCCGCAACCACGTTGGAAACATCCGGCCATGAAATCCTTCGTCGTCCTGCTGTTCCTCGCCGGAGCCCTGCACGCCTTTCTGCAAGTCCCGCTGGTGGTGGCCGGGGGCGGCGCCCTGCTGCTGTGGATCCTGTGGAAGCTTCGATGGATCATCCTCGGCCTGCTCGGCCTGGAGATGCTGTTCGGCGGTGGTGGTGGTGGCGACGACGCCTGATGACGGCACCCCGCCATGCGATTGCTGCATTGCACCAGCCGGCTTCTTCGTTGGACGCGCTCGATCGACGGGCATAAGGTGACTCTGCCTAATTGATAGGCCCTGAGCATTTCCTCCCTTTGAACTGGGCCGCTGGTGATCCGGCGGCTTTTTTCTGGCAATTGCGAAATCCGCCCTCCCTTATTCCAGTCGTAGGGTGGGGTATCGACCCGATTGCGTGTCGATGGTCCGTGCGGGCATGAGTGGCCAGGTAGAAGACCGTGGCGGCGTCGTCGCCGATCTCCAGGGGGGGATTCCTGTTGAGAAGCCATAGCCGTGGCCTTGAACGCATGCTCGCCCCGCGCACGGTGGCGCTGATCGGCGCGTCCAGCCGGGCGGGCGCGCTGGGCGAGACGGTGATGCGCAACCTGCTGCGCGCCGAATTCTCCGGCACTATCCTGCCGGTCAACCCGCGGTACCGGTCGGTGCACGGCGTCTGGTGCCACCGCTCGGTGCAGGACCTGCCGGAAGCCCCGGACCTGGCGGTCCTGTGCACCCCGCCGGCGACGGTGGTGCCGCTGATCGAGCAACTGGCCGAGCGCGGCGCCGGCGCCGCCGTGGTGATGACCGCCGGTTCCGACGTCGACGGGTCTTTCCGCGCCGCCGTGGCCGAGGTCGCCCACCGCACCGGCCTGCGTGTGCTGGGTCCAGGTTCGGCGGGATTGCAGGCGCCCCACATCGGCCTCAACGCCAGCCTGATCGCCACCCGGGCGGTGGCGGGACGGCTGGCGCTGGTCTCGCAATCGGCGGCAATGACCGGCGGCGTGGTGGAATGGGCGACGGTCAAGGGGATCGGCTTTTCCCACGTCGTCTCGGTCGGCGACACCGCCGACGTCGATCTCGGCGAGATCTTCGACCACCTCGGCAGCGATCGCCACAGCCGCGCCCTGCTGCTGGTGCTGAAGGATCTCGGCGAGGCCCGCCGCTTCATGTCGGCCGGCCGCGCCATCGCCCGCCTGCGACCGGTGGTGACGCTGATCGCCGACAATTGCGGCGGCGAGGACAGCGTCATCTTTCCCAGCGGCGAAATACTGCCGGGGGTCTCGGAGGACGCGGTGCACGACGCCGCCATCCGTCGCGCCGGCATGCTGCGGATCGGCGACACCGACGAATTGCTGGCCGCCGCCGAGACGCTGGCGGCCGCCCGTCCGATCAGCGGCGAGCGCATCGCCATCATCGGCAACGGATCGGTCCCGGGCGCGTTCGCGGCGGCGATCGTCGCCGGCGGCGGCGGCCACCTCGCCCGCCTGTCGGAGGCGACGACGGCGAAGCTCCGCGCCCTGCCCGGCACCATCGTCACCGCCGGCGGCGTCGACCTCGGCCGCGACGCCGATCCCGCCCGCTTCGCCGAGGGGATCGAATTGCTGCTGCGCGATCCCGAGGCCAAAGCGGTGATGGTGCTGCACGTCACCACCGCCAGGGCCGCGGCGCTGAGCCTGGCCAAGGCGGTGGCCGAGGCGGCGGCCAAGTCGAACCGGACCGTGCTCGCCTGCTGCCTGGGCGGCGCCGACGACGACGTCCGCCGCATCCTCGCCAAGGCCAAGATCCCGGTGTTCACCACGCCCGAGCGGGCGGCGCGGGCGTTCCTGCATCTGATCAACTACCACCGCAACCGCGACCTGCTGGTCCAGGTCCCCGCCTCGGTGGCGGTGTGCTCGGACGCCGAGCGGCGCACCGCCCGCCGCGTCATCGACAATGCCCTGGCCGCCGGCCGGGCCTGGCTGGAAGAGGACGACGCCTTCACCGTGCTGGAAACCTACGGCGTGCCGGTGGCGCCGCTGGCGGTGGCGTCGACACCGGAAGCGGCGGCGGAGGCCGCCCTGCGCCTGGGCCTGCCGGTCGGCCTGCGCCTGTCGATGCACGGGAGCCTGCACCAGTATCCGCGCGACGACCTGGTGGCCGACCTGGCCACTCCGGAAGAGGTGACCGCCGCCGCCCACCGGCTGTTGGCGATGGAACCGGGGATCGCCTCGGACGGCCGCCCGCCGCGGCTGGTGGTGCAGCAGTTGCCCCACCCCGCGGCGGCAATCCCGCTGAGCTTCGGGATTTCCAGCCACAGGAGCTTCGGCCACGTCATCCACGTCAAGGGTGCCGGCGGCCGCAACGTCGTCGCCCTGCCGCCGCTCAACATGGTGCTGGCGCAGGAGCTGCTGGAGCGTGCCGGCATCGCCGAGGCGCTGGACAGCGCCCCGTGGGTGCGCCCGTCGCATCGGGCGGCGGCGGCCACGGTGCTGATCCACCTGTCCGAGCTGGCCGTCGACGTGCCCGAGTTGGCGACCCTGGCGGTGGATTCCCTGCTGATGCAGTCGGGCATGGTGGCGCTCGACGCCCGCATCGCCATCGGATACCGGAAGGAGGGGGCGCCCCATCTGGCCATCCACCCCTATCCCCGCGACCTGGTCGAGGAGGCGGTCCTCGCCGATGGGCGGCGCATCCTCCTGCGCCCGGTGCGGCCCGAGGACGAGCCCGGCTATCGCGCCATGCTGGCCCGGCTGGAGGCCGGCGACGTCTTCCTGCGCTTCTGCCAGCACCTCGGCGCCAACATCGACGCCGCGCCGATCGGGCCCCTGGTCCACATCGACTACGACCGGCAGATGACCTTCGTCGCCGAACTGGATGGCGAGATCGTCGGCGCCGTCGAGTTGAGCGCCTCGCCCACCGACACCGACGCCGAATACTCGGTGGTCATCCGCTCCGACATGAAGGGCTGCCGGTTGGGCCGGCTGCTGATGGAGCGGATCATCGCCTACGCCCGCACCAAGGGCTTCGCCATCGTCTTCGGCCTGGTCCTGAAGGAGAACAACGGCATGCTGGCCCTGAACCGCAAGCTTGGATTCACCACCGCCCCGGCGGACGAGGGCGACGATCTCTACAGGCTCGACCTGCGCCTGGATTGAGCGCCTTGGCGCCTGTGGGAATATTCGCCATAATCGCGTTGCGCCTGGTTGATCGCGGGGAGTGCCATGGCACGTTCAGTTTTGATTGTCGATGACGAGCCGAGCATCGTCCTCGCCCTCGAATTCCTGGTGAAACAGGCCGGCTACGACGTTCGCGTCGCCCGCGACGGCGAGGCCGCCCTGGCCGCCGTGGCCGAAGACCCGCCGGACTTGATCCTGCTCGACGTGATGATGCCCAAGCGCGACGGCTTCGACGTCTGCCGGACGATTCGCGCCAATCCCGCCTGGGCGTCGATTCGCATCGTCATGCTGACCGCGCGCGGACGCGACATCGACCGCGCGAACGGCCTCGCCGTCGGCGCCGACGCCTACATCACCAAGCCGTTTTCCACCCGCGACGTGATCGACCTGATCAAACGCCAACTCGGGTAGGAGGGCATCTTGTTTCAGTGGAACGACCGTCTCGATACCGGAATCGTGCGCATCGATGCGGATCACATCGTTCTGGTGGCGCTCATCAACCAGGTGATCATCAACACCGATTCGGGCGGCGTGGCTGCGCTTCGGCACGTGGTCGAGGCGTTGAAAGGCTATGTCGCATACCATTTCGGCTATGAGGAACAGCTGATGGCCGAATGCGACTATCCCGGGCGCCAGGAGCACATGGCGCAGCATTGCGCCCTGCGCGACCGGCTCGGCGAAATGGCCGACAAGCACAGCGAGATCGGCGCCCGGGAAATGCGCAATTTCCTCGTCGGCTGGCTGACGGAACACATCGCCGAACAGGACAGGAAATTGGGCGTCTGGGTGAAGGACGCCCATCTGCGCCCACCCGAGTCCGCCAGGCCGCTCGCGACAATCCGGTTCGCAAATGACTAGCAACCGCCTGTTCGCCGCCTTCCTGGTGGGCGTCGCGCTGTTCACCCCGCCGATGATCGCCATCTTCGGCCATGGCGGCAGCATCAACGGCATTCCCCTGCTGTTCCTCTACCTGTTCGGCGCCTGGGCGGCGCTCGCCGCTGTCCTGGCGGTGATCGTCGCCAACGGCACGCGGTGACGGCCATGTCCCATTGGCTGACGGCGACGGTGCCGCTCGCATACCTGCTGCTGCTGTTCGCCATCGCCTATTGGGCCGACATGCGCGCCGGACAGGGCCGCAATCCGCTCGCCAGTCCCTATGTCTATTCCCTGTCGCTGGCCGTCTATTGCACCTCGTGGACGTTCTTCGGATCCGTCGGGCAGGCCTCGCAGCGCGGCCTGCAATTCCTGCCCACCTATCTGGGTCCGACGCTGATGTGCGTGTTGTGGCCGATCGTGCTGTCCAAGCTGGTCCGCATCGGCAGAAGCCAGCGCATCACGTCGATCGCGGACTTCATTTCCGCCCGCTACGGCAAAAGCCACTCGGTCGGCGCCCTGGTCACCGTCATCGCCGTCGGCGGCACCATGCCCTACATCGCCCTGCAGCTCAGGGCGGTTTCCGACACCTATCAGATACTTCTGGGTGCGGCCGGCGATCACCCGCAGACGGTGCCCCTGCCGCTCGACACCAGCCTGTGGGTCGCCGTCATCCTGGCGGTCTTCTCGATCTTGTTCGGCGCCCGCCAGATCGACGCCAACGAGCGGCACGAAGGCATGGTCACCGCCGTCGCTTTCGATGCGGTGTTCAAGCTGGCGGCGTTCCTGACGGTCGGCGCGGCCATCACCTTCGGCTTCAACGACGGATTCGCCGACCTGTTCACCAGGGCGGCGGCCCATCCCGACCTTGCCCGCATCTTCACCATCGACGGCGCCGGCGAATACGGCGACTGGATCACCCTCACCGTGCTGGCGGGGCTGGCGGTGCTCTGCCTGCCGCGCCAGTTCCAAATGGCGGTGGTCGAGAACATCGACGAGCGGCATGTCCTCAAGGCGACGTGGCTGTTCCCGGTCTACCTCGTCCTCATCAACGTCTTCGTGCTTCCCATTGCCGTGGCCGGACGCATGGCGTTCGTCGGCGCCGACGTCGACGCCGATTCCTACCTGCTCGCCCTGCCGCTGGCCCACGGGTCGCGGGTCTTGGCGCTGGTCGCCTTCCTCGGCGGGCTGTCGGCGGCGACCACCATGGTCATCGTCGAGACCATCGCCCTGTCGGCGATGGTGTCGAATTGCATCGTCATGCCGATCCTGCTGCGCACGGTGATGGCGGCTTATCCGTCGCGCAACCTTGCCGGCATCGTGCTGGCGACCCGCCGCCTGGCCATCATCGGCTGCATTTTCCTCGGCTATCTCTATACCCGCCTGAGCGGCGACGGCTTCACCCTGGTGGGCATCGGCCTGGTGTCGTTCGCGGCAGCGGCGCAATTCGCTCCGGCTCTGATGGGCGGGCTGTTCTGGCGGGGGGGAAACAAGAAGGGCGCCCTCTCGGGCCTGTCCCTCGGCTTCCTGGTCTGGCTGTATACCTTGCTGCTGCCGTCGCTGGCACGGAGCGGGGCGCTGCCGCTTTCGTTCATCGACGCCGGGCCGTTCGGATTGGAGCTGTTGAAGCCCTATGCCCTGTTCGGGCTGACCAGCCTGGCCCCGCTGCAGCACGCGATGGTATGGAGCATCCTGGCCAATTGCGGCACCTACGTCGTGGTGTCGTTGCTGACCACCCAAGATGCCATCGAGCGGGTCCAGGCCGCGCTGTTCGTCGACGGCTTCAGCACGTCGCCCCGGGTTGTGGCGCAATTTCGCCAGGGCAGCGCCGCCGTGTCGGAACTCCGGTCGTTGGCGCGGCGGTTTCTCGGCGCGGCCCGCGCCAACCGCGCCTTCGCCCGCTTCATCGCGAGCGGCAGCCTCGATCCCGCATCCGATGAGGCCACCCCCGAATTGATCGGCTTTACCGAGCATCTGCTGGCCGGCGCCATCGGCACGGCGACCGCGCGGGTGGTGGTGGCGTCGGTGGCCAAGGGCGCCAATGTCAACTTCAACGAAGTGATGGAGATCGTCGACGAAAATTCACATGCCATCGCCCACGGCCAGATGTTGGAGGCGAAGTCACGCGAACTTGAAGCCGCCACCACCGAACTTCGCGCCGCCTATGAAAAGCTGACCGAGCTGAACCATATCAAGGACGAGTTCATCGTGACGATTACTCACGAATTGCGCACGCCGCTCACCTCGATCCGCTCCTTTACCGAGATCCTGTTCGACAACCCGGACCTGGACATTTCCCAGCGGCAGGAATTTCTCAGCGTCGTCATCAAGGAAGGCGAACGCCTGACCCGCTTGATCAACCAGGTGCTCGACCTGGCCAAGCTGGAGGCCGGCAACGTCGCCTGGGAAATCCGTGAAGTCGACATCGCCCAGGCGGTGCGCGACACGGCCCAGTCGGTCGGACAGCTGTTCCGGGACAAGGAGGTGACGCTGGCGGTCGACGTGCCGACAGAGCCGGTAATCCTGGCGACCGACCGCGACCGCTTCGGGCAGGTGGTGCTCAACCTTCTGTCCAACGCCGTCAAGTTCTGCGAGCCTCAGACCGGCCGGGTCGAGGTCCGCCTTGCGGCCGACGACAATTCGGTGACCGTGGCGGTTGCCGACAACGGCCGGGGCATTCCCGCATCGGCGCACGACCTGATCTTCGAAAAGTTCCAGCAGGTGGGCGACACGTTGACGTCGAAGCCCGCCGGGACCGGTCTGGGCTTGACCATCAGCCGCAACATCGTCACCCAGCTCGGCGGCCGCATCTGGGTCGACAGCGAGCCCGATCAGGGGGCGGCGTTCTCCTTCAGCCTGCCGCGCTGGCGCGTCCCGGCGGATACATGAGCGGCATCCCCGGCCCCCAAGCTTATCAAGCGAAAAGGGGACGGAATGAGTGTTTAATGCCTTGTTAACCAAATTTCAGGCGCGTCGACGATAATGACAGCCCCGTGATTGGCAATAAAATTTCGCTAACGACATGCGGAGAGAAATCTTTTTTAAGCGGCAACCCGGCGCTATTTACTGAAGTTGCTATTTTTGCTGCGCTGCACAAAAGATGTTTCCATATCGCCCAACTTGTGTAGCGTTCGCCGCTCAAGCCGCACGGCGGCGTTATCATGGAGTGGTTGTATGACGGAAACAAGCAAGGGGATCATCAAGGCGTTCGTTGGCGGCGCGTCGGATGGCAAGAGCGGTGCGGGTGGTCTGGCCATCGATGGTCGCTGCCTTCTCAGCGACGGCAATTACTTCGGCGACTATGTCGCCATCGCCGAGCGCCCATCCTCCGACGGCGTGTGGAAGATCATCGATGCCGAGGGACTTCCAGACAGGATCGCCGCCCATGTCGGGCTGGTGGCCTCCAGCGTCCCCGAGGATGCCCCGGTCGAGCGCGTGCCGTACAAGGCGCTGAACCGCGCCGCCTGACTTCAGTTTCTTCATAATCCTGCACGGCGGCGCCTGATTTCCGGGCGCCGCCTCTGTCGGCCGGCCTCGTCCGTGCCGCAAGTGATCGGGCGGAGGCGTGGTCGGCGGAGCGCCCCAGACGCCACCCGACGACCTGCCGCCCCGTCCGCGCCCCCCCCCCCTCGCCCCGTAAAGTCAAATTCGTATGACCGTCACCACCCTCACCGAAACCGAGTTCGGCATTCTCGATGCTTTGCGGGTGTACCGATACCTCACGGCGGAGCAATTGCAGCGGCTCCGCGCAACATCGATGCGACATGGGTCTGGGCCGGAAAAGAGCGGATGTTCCCGCCGTGTTCCGGCTCATTTCCACCACTTCACATAGCCGTCTTCGGTCAGTTCCAGATCGGGCTTGGTTGCCGTCGCCCGCTTCTTGCGTAGCGCCGGCTTCTCCGGTGGTGGGGCTGGCGTATCCTCCGCCGCCATGTCGAGACCGAACAGGGCCGCCATGTCGTCGCCCTCCAGGATCTTGTTCGAGGCGGGGGCCGTTTTCGCGAGCGGCAGGTCCTTGTCCAGATCGGCGACCAGATCGGTATGATCGACGGCGCGCAGGGTGAACAGCAATTCCGGTTGCTCGTCCAGGCGCGCGCCGATGCCGTAGAGCACCGCCGCCACATGCTTGCACATCGACGCCATGTCGGGGCAGGTGCAGGAGTATTTGATTTCCGAGGGCTTGGGGAACAGGCCGCTGTCGGGCCGGCAGATGCGTTCCATAACCCCCTTGGACATGCGTCCCTGCAGCAACTCGACCAACGACTCGATGCCGCCGACGCAGTCCCGGCAGAGCGACTGCCACTGCGCCTTGGGCGCCGCCTTGATGGCGATGTCCACCGTGTAGACCGACGATCCGCTGACCAGCGCCTTGACTGCGGCGGGCGCGATCTGGAGATCGACCACCGAGCCGTTGCGGACATAAGTGCGACCGCGGGGCAGACGGTTTTCATAGTCGCCGAAGCTCTCCATCGTCTCGCACCACGCCTTGCCCCAGAAGGTGGTGGCGATGGTGCGCCCAGTTATGGTCACCGGCGAGACCGGGTGGCCCTTCTTGCGCAGCTTGGCCATCTCGCGCTCGGCCTTCCTGCGGCGTTCAGCCACCGAAACGTAGGGAGCCCAACCGCCATAGCGTGACATGCGCATCAGTCCTTCATCGCCGAATCGAGATCAAGGGCGACCAGGCGCAGCAGGTCCTCGTCGGCCATCTCGGTCAGGTTGATCTCTCCCGTTCCGCCGAGCAAGTCTTCGGACAGGGACTTTTTCGCCTCGATCATGGCATCGATCTTCTCCTCGACGGTGCCGGTGCAGACGAATTTGTGGACCAGGACGTTCTTGTTCTGGCCGATGCGGAAGGCGCGGTCGGTGGCCTGATTCTCCACCGCCGGGTTCCACCAGCGATCGAAATGGACCACATGCGACGCGGCGGTCAGGGTCAGCCCGGAGCCGCCCGCCTTCAGCGACAAGACGAAGAACGGCACGTTCTCGTCCTCCTGAAACGATTTGACCAGCGCTTTGCGGTCCTTGACCGGAGTGTCGCCGTGCAGAACCCGACCGCGCCGGCCGAAGATGGTGCCCAGATAGGCCTCCAGCGGCGCCGTCATCTCGCGGAATTGCGTGAAGACCAGCATCTTTTCCTGGCGGGCGGCCACCACCTCGGCGATGTCGCCGAGGCGCCCCCATTTGCCGCTGTCGGCCGCCGCCCACTCCCCGTCATTCAGCCATTGCGACGGGTGATTGCAGATCTGCTTGAGCCGCATCATGGTCGCCAGCACGATCCCCTTGCGCTGGATGCCGTCGGTGGCGTTCAGGGCCTCGGCCAGATCCTCGACGGTCCGGGCATAGAGCGCGGCCTGCTTGCGGCTGAGCAGGCAATGGGCCTTGACCTCGGTTTTGTCGGGCAGATCGGCGATCACCGATTTGTCGGTCTTCATGCGGCGCAGGATGTAGGGCCGCACCAGCTCGCGCAGCGGGCCATAGGGGTTGTGGGGGCGGTCGGCCAACCCCTTGGCGTAGCTGCCGAACTGTTTGGCGGTGCCCAGCAGGCCGGGATTGATGAAATCGAAGATCGACCACAGATCGCCCAGGGAATTTTCCACCGGGGTGCCGGTCAGCGCGATGCGCGCCTTGGCCTTCAAGGACTTGGCCGCCTTGGTCTGCTTGGCGTTGGCGTTCTTGATGGCCTGGGCCTCGTCGAGGATGAGGTACTGCCAGCCGATGCGCTCCAGCACCGGCAGGCGCAGCAGCGTGCCGTAGCTGGTGATGGCCAGATCGATGCCGGCGAAACTGTCGGGCGAGAGCTGCTTCACCTGATCGGCAGCCATGGCGGACGGGTGGATGATCCGGGCCTTGAGGTCGGGGGCGAAGCGTTCGATCTCGGCCTCCCAATTGGCCAGCAGCGAGGCCGGAGCCACCAGCAGGCTGGGGCCTTTGGTTTTCCGCGCGAGCAGCAGCGCCAGCACCTGGATGGTCTTACCCAGCCCCATGTCGTCGGCGAGGCAGGCGCCCAGCCCCAGTCCCGACAGCAGGCGCAGCCACGCCACCCCCGCCTTCTGATAGGGGCGGAGCGTCGCCTTCAGCGCCGGACCGGGATCGGCGCCCGAGCCGTCGGGGGATCGCAATACCCGCAGCGTTTCCGCCAGCCAGGGGCCGGCGGTCACCTCGGACCACGATGTGGACTCGGTCGGTGGGCCGCCCTCGGCGATGGCTGCGCCGGCCAGCATGCGCATGGCCTCGGCGAAAGAGAGACCGCCTTGGCGGGCGAGGTCTTCGGCCTCGCGGAAGCGCCGCATTTCGCGGTCAAGACGGGAGCGGTCGATCTCCACCCATTGTCCGCGCAGCAGCACCAGCGAGTCTGTGCCGGCCAGCAGGGCGCGGAGTTCGGACTCGTCCAAAGCTTCGCCCGCCAGCGTCACCTCCATGCGGAAGTCGAGCAAGCCGTCGAGGCCCAGGGCCGAAGGAGGGCGGGTGCCGATGGTGGCGGTCACTTTGGGGCGCAGCGGGCGGGCGGCGCCCCAGGTGGCGGGCATGCGCACCACCAGGCCGGCGGCTTCCAGGGTGGGCACGGCGTCGAGCAGACGGGCTGCCTCGGCCGGCGACCAGCGCAGGGGGTGATAGATCTCGCCCGCCTCGACCATCGCCTTCAGCCAGGGGTGGGATTCGGCGGCCCGGCTCACGGGGAGCAGCAGGTTCAGCAGCTTGTCGCGGTCGCCGGCATATTCGCGGAGCGCTTGGCCCAGCGGCACGTGCTGCGCCTTGGCCGCCGCCGATAGCCGGTTGGTGTAGGTGGCCATGAAGGCGAAGGGGAAGTCGGGATCACGGCGGTTCTCCGCCAGATTGAAATGGACGCGGCCGACCAGATTCCAGGCGGGGTTGAGGCCCTTGAGGAAGGCTTGCAGGTCGGCGCCGGCCGAAGCTTCCACCGCCTTGCCGATGTCGTCCCACAGGTGCCGCAGGACATCGGCGCTGAGATACTCGGCCCCCGCCATCATCGGCGCGGTCAGGACCAGGGTGACCAATTCCGCCTCGGAGGGCGGCGGAATCCGAAGCGAGTGCTGATGGCACAGGGCGGCGACATAGCGGGCGGCGAAGTCGTGCCACCACACCAGGGCCGGGGGCAGTAACCGCCCCACTTCGGCGGCGCCCAGATGCAGCAGCCCGTACCCGGAGCCTCGGCCAAAGGCAGCCGCCAGTCGGCCCTCGCCGGCTTCGAGCAGCAGATGTCCGTTCGGCGTCAGGCGTAGGCTGGCCTGGGTCACAACGCCTCGATCCGGGCCAGGGTTTTCCTGTCCGCTTCGCGCTGGCGGGCGCGGATGATGGATTCCACATGGGAGCGGTCAGCCCGAACCGCGCGGAAGGCCCATTCCTTCTCGGACGGATCGGCAAGGAAACCGCCAAGTTCACGGCAATGGGGCCAGGAACAGGTGAGCCTGTCGTCGCGCTTCCAGTCGGCGAACATGCCCGACGTCTTTTCCGTATCGCGATGGGTGAGGAAAAAGCCGCCCTCGTCATAGACCAACAGCTTGTACAGATCCGCCGTGATCGGCTCGGCCACCCCCAGCCCCTCGGCGACGCGGGCGACGATGTCGTCCAGGGTGCGCGCCCAGGCTCGCCCGCGAATCTGGACCTGATCGGCATTGATCTGCCAGGTGCGCCGCACCCCGGTGTCGACCACGGTCCGCTCGCCGCGTCCGTAGGGCGCCTGGGTGGCGATGGCGATCAACTGCTCGGCCTGAGCCGGCAGCAGTGGCAGGGCGATGGGGCCGACACCCCCTGCCTCCAGGCCCGGCGCGAAGATTTCGGCGGTGCCATGGGCGTGGAAATCACCGGCGCGGTCGATGCCGCAGAGCAGCGTGGCGAGATCGGTGGCGATGTCGGTCATGGGATGGTCCGGACCAGGAGGACGCACCGTCTGTGCCGGATCGCCGCCGCCGGGTCAAGGATTCCGATCCCAGTGCGGTGTCGGCGTCGATTCGTGATGCGCGTTGCTTTCCCTTATCGCACGTCAGAAATTTTAGGGCCCACGCTGATTCTTATCGGGCGCGGCCCAGATCGGGGCAGAACAAGTGGCGAGTGCCAACAAGACGGCGAGGCCAAGGATGTCGGCCAAGAACGCCTCTTCTTCGCGCTTCATCGCTGCGGCCCGGCTCATGTCGGCGCGGAAGTAGTGGATCAGCCAGTCGGTATGGATGGCCAAGTGGTAGGGGAATGCCTTGCCGTCGACGAACAGGAAGCGGTACTTGCGGTAAAGGCCGTCGGCGCTCTGGAAGCAGCTTCGCCGATGGCGTTGAACGCGACGTCGAAGGACGCCATTCCGTCAAGCAGCCGTTCCGGCTCAGAGACATGACGACATCCATGCCCGCTCCGCATCTCCTTGGGCCGAAGCGTCCGGCAGCCTGTCGGCCTGCCCGAGCAGGTGCCACTCCTCGCCGTCACGGCGCAGCATGCCCATCACCGTAACATCAACGTAGCGGCCATCGACATAACCGGCGCGCCGCAACAATCCTTCATGCACGAAACCGATCTTGGAATAGACGCGGATGGCGTGATCGTTGGCGCCATAGACGTACAGCGACAGCCGCTGCAGGTTGAGCTCCCGCCAGCAGAATTCGACGGCCATCCGCATGGCTTCCTGCCCGTAGCCTTGGCCGCGGTCGGCTATACCACCGATCAGGATGCCCATCTCGGCGGAATGGATGGCGGGATGGATGTTGGCGATCTGGACGTAGCCCAGAAGCCGGAGGTCGCCCTGTTTGCGGATGGCGAACACGGTCCGTGTCGGGTCGTTGCCGAGGCCCGACATCCAGCCGTCGAACCTGCTCTGGTCGGTCGGCCGGTACACGCCGTTCAGCACGGCAAGGCCGTGGGTGTTGGTCCAATTGAATATCAGCGGTCCGTCGGCCTGCAACACCGGTCCGAGACAAATTTTGGTGCCGATGAGCATGGCCTGTCCCCCTCTCAACCGGCGGCCGGCGTCCCAGGGGTGGATTGTGCGGGCGTGCTCGATGTCGGCTGCAACAGTGACAGCAGTTCGTTGTTGATGGTGCCGCTATCCATCATGTTGGCGAAGGGATCCGAAGAAGAACCGTCGGACGATTGGCCGAGCAGGTCGGTGAGCGAGGTTCCCTGGGTCAGCAGTTGCGCGAAGCTCTGCAATTGGGCCTGGATACCGCTGCCCGCGCCGTCGCTGCCGGCGAGCGCCTTCTGGGCTGCGGTCGTGGCAGCGTCGAGGACCGTGCGGGTACCGGTGGGATCGCTGGCATAGGACTGCGCCAGCTTGTTCGAATCGACGCTGAGGGTGCCGTCGGCTTGCACCGTGATTCCGATGCCGGCCAGCGTTGACGTGCCGCCCACGCCGGGCAAGCTTTGCTGCAGCACCTGGTCGAGACTCGCGCCAATTGCTGAGGCAATGCCGGTGTCGCCGGTCAGCGTGCCGCCGCTTCCGGTCAACTGGTTGGCGCCGCTGATCAGGGCGTTGACGGAATCGACCAGGGTCTGGGCGGCCTGGGCCGTCTGCGCCTGGCCGAACGGCGCAGAGACGGTGGTGGTCCCGGTGGCGGTCAGCGTCGTGCTCGTTCCGGCCACGGTAACGGTATTGCTGGCGCTGGTCTGGGAGGCTCCGCCGTCAACCGAATAGTTAGCATCCGTGGCGGTCGTGGTGGCCGTCAGACCGGCCGAGAAGCTTGCCGAAGGGTCGTAGGACAGCGCGTCGATGCCCGACAGTGCGAAGGCATTCGCAGCGCCGGTTGGGCCGGTCAATTGCAGCCGGTACTGGCCGTCGGCACCCTGGGCGACCGATGCCGTCACGCCTGCATTGGCACCGTTGATGGCTGCGGCAATTCCATTCAGGCTGCCATCGGTGATCGCCACCGTGACTGGGGTCCCGCCGGCCGTGAAGCTGCCGGTCGACGAGTCCTGAGAGCCGAACTGGATGGTCAGCGTGCCGGTTCCCAGACTGGTCGTATCGGCGTCGGGAAGGCCGGCGGTCGACAGGGTCTGCGCCTGGGCCAATTGCTGCACGTCGATGCTGTGGTCTTCGGTCAGCAGCTGGCCGGAACCGTCCACCGGCAGTTCGGCCGCAAGGCCACCCTGCGCCAGGGCGGACAGGGTGTCGCCGGTCTGCCTGACCAGGGCGCCCAACTGTCCGTAGCCGAGCAGATCGCTGGTGATCTGCTGCTGTCCCAGCGACAGCTGGTAGGCCGGATCGGAGCCCTGACCGGAAGACGCGGTTTGGCTGGTGGAGGCCGTTGTCGCGGGTGACGACGAGGCCGTCTGCGACCCCTGCATTTGCTGCAGCAGTCCGGCGATCGTGGAGCTGATATTCGACACCGTCATGATGGGTCTCCTGGCAGAGGGCTTCGGCCCGTCGTGGTCGAACCGAGGAGATGGAGCGGAATAACCGCGTCCGCGAGACATTGAGGCACTCCTTCATATTGGCACAGGATCATTACGGCAAAATTCCGCCTTCTATAGATAATGGTAACAATTTGTTGCTATCGATATGATCGGCTCCCGATACAAACGGCAGATTCTGCCGACCCGGCACATTTTTCCCCGGCAAGTATTGCCGATCGGCAGCCTTATCCACTATCTTAGGCCTTTGATTCAGGCGAATATTTGCCGTTGGCACGGTTCTGGCAATTTGACGCCCTGGCGGTCATTCGGGAGGACGCGATGATCCAGAACGTCAGCATTTACCAGAATTACTGGCAGTCATATCAGGCCGGCGCCGCCAACCAGGCGACGGCGAGTACCGCGGGTTCGGCGGCAGGCGCCTCCAACGGCTTCGACCCCATCGCCACCCAGGCTTCCGCCAACGCCAGCTCGCAGCCTATGGCCGGGGCTCTGTCGGGCGGCGGATCGCCGCTTTCCGCCGACATCCAGGCATTGATGCTGCAGTTCCAGCAGATGTTCAGCACCGGAACGGGCGCTGATCCAGGCACGGCGCCAGCGGCCGCAGGGACGCCCACCGAAAATGGCAGTCCGACGGCCACCGCGGCTTCGGGACAGCCCACCGACCCGGCCACAGGAACCCAGGCGGCCGACGGCACGCAACAGATCGGCGGTCATCACCACCACCACCATCACCATGCCGACAGCGCATCTTCGGACCCCAGCGGCCAAGGATCGACGCTGCAGTCGGACGCCAATAAGCTGATTTCCGACCTGTTCACGATGCTGGAATCGTCTGGCTCGGCCTCGGGGACCACGACCGCCGGCACCGCAACGGGCACGGCCACGGCTTCCACGGCCACGCCGACGACGGCGGCGACACCCGCGGCGACCGGCACTTCGGCTGTGCAGAACCTGGCGAACTCCCTGGCTCAGGACTTGATCCAGGCGATGCAGGCGTACAACAATAGCAACAACAACAACGCCGTGTCGGCGGCGCAGTCTCTTGGAGGAGCGGCATGAGCATGACGATTTCCGGAATGGGATCCCCCGGCGCTGCCATGGCGATGACCGGCGCCAGCGCCCGCATGCCGCCGCAGCAGAAGATGTCCGACCTGTTCGACAAGATCGATACCAGCGGCACCGGCAGCATCAGCCAGACCCAGTTCGATCAGGCGTTCCAGACGATGAACCCGCCGGCCGGCGTCAAGGCGCAGGGCGCGGATTCGATCTGGTCCCAGCTCGATCCCAACGGTACCGGCAGCGTCTCGAAGTCCGACTTCGTCAGCACCATGAAGTCGGTGATGGCGGCGGCGCACAAGGGCGGTCACCACCATGGCGGCGGTACGGGCACGCTGTCGTCGGCGGGCCAGAACCTTGATGCCTTGGGCAGTGGAACCGCGACGACGACGGACAGCAGGGTCAATCTGCTGGTGTAGGCCGGTCGACCGGCAGGGCGTGGCAACCCTGCCGCCCGTCGCCGTCGAACCACAGGCAGGGCTGGCCGAGACCGGTCAGCCACGTGGTCCCGGCTTTGCCCTTGAGCATGGCGATGGTGGCGACGCTGCCCGCGACCAGGCAGGACTCGGCCAGCACAGTCACCGCCGACAATCCCTGTACCGGCCAGCCGGTACGCGGGTCGAAGATGTGGCAGTGGCGTTTGCCGTTGATCTCGACAAACCTTTCATAGTCACCGCTGGTGGCGACGGCGCCGCCGGCGAGGGACAGACACGCGGCAAGGGCATTGGAATCCCTCGGGTGGCGGATGCCAATCGGCCATGGCGTGCCGTCGGCCTGGGGGCCGGTGACCCGGATATCGCCGCCGAGGTCTATCAGGCCATGGACCAAGCCGTGATCAAGGCCGATCTCCGCCGCACGGTCGACTGCGTATTCCTTGCCGATACCGCCAAAATCCAATTCCATCCCCGGCACGGGAAACGTCAGGACCGGTGGCTGCCACAACAGCTTGTCGAGCCCGATGCGGGGCAGCAGCGTGTCGAGACCGCGGGGCTCGGGCGGATGGGGGAGCGAAAAATCCCACGCCCGGTGCAGGCAGCCGGCGGTGACGTCGAACAGGCCGCCGCTCTTGCGATGGCAGGTGAAAGCGTAGTCCAGCAACTCGGCGGTCTCGGAATCGAGGGTCACCGTTCCGCCGGAGCGGGCAATGGCGTTGACGCGGGACAACACACTGTCGGGATTGAACCGCGAATAGCGTGCCTCGATCCTGGCGATCTCGTCCATCATCGCCGCGGCTGCCCCATTCGCCTGGTCAGCCGTGGCCGCAAAAAGCCGGATCCGCCCCGGCGACCCCATTGCGGTGAAGTCGAAGTCGTGCAATTGCGGTGGCGCCAATGTCATCGTCGGCACTCCGCCGGCGTCCGTTTCGAGAAGGTGGGTGAAAACAGCCGGCGGCCCGCCGGAACACCGCGGTCGAGCAGCAACCGAACCGCGCCCAGCAGATGATGCTGTCCCTTGTCCGGCCGCAGCATGGCGACGCACAGCAGCACCGTCGCCGACGGCGGAACCCCGAGTTCATGGCGCAGGCGGGTGCGGGCACCCATGGGATCGCGGTGATCGAAGAACGCAGGTTGCGCCCATCCACCAACCCAAATCGCGCGCTCATGCGCGGCCAATCCGATGTCGACCAGGTGGTCGCGAATGGTGCCCGCGACGGTGATCACATGGTCGCAGCCCAGCCGCCATTGCAGCCGACGGGCAAACGACGGTTTCAGGGGTTGATCGACATGGCGGGAACGCACGACAGCGCACAGGTCGAGGCAGGCCATCGCCGCTTTGGCGTCACCGGTGACGTGGGTGTCGATGACATTGATGCGATTGTCGCGCACGAAGCGGCGCAATCCCGCCATAACCGACGGTTTCCAGGGGCGGTCGAACACCATCGGTACCGTCGGCAGCCCAAGCGCAACGGCGCGCCGAAATGCCTCGCCGTCCGGTGGAGCGGCGAGCCAAGCCCGATGGCGACCGGCAGCCAGCCATTGCACCTGCTCGATCACCCGCTGCCTTCTCGACCCGCGCCTCACGCTCGAGGACGGTGGGGCGGGCGTCCGTCTTGGGAACGCTTTCCAGGCATGCCGCGCGGGCCTTGGCGGCGGCATCCATTCTCGCCTGTTGCCACCGCGTCCACAGCGGCCGGTGACAGCAAGAGAGCTGCGGCAACCGTCAAAGCAAGTCTCGATTTCGACACCAGAAACCTCCATGGAAAGAACCATTCGGCACAGACTACCTGCCCAACGTATCGCCAGTGCATCGGCAAATCGGGAGATTGGTAACAGAAGGCATCCGCGGACGCCGCCCGTTCATGCGGCACCGACCACACCGTCGAGCGCGCCCGCCACCTACTCGGCAAGCGGCGCCCACACGGACTCCCGGTCGGCGGCACGGGGGAGTCTGGTCAACATTCTCGCCTGACGGCCGCAGGCGATCAGTCCGATGTCGTTGAAGCGCTGTGGCCCTTCTTCATCTCGGTGTTGTCGCCGAACAGATTGAGCGTCATTTCGCCCAGCAGCGCCTGCAGACGGGGATCACCGAGACCGGTCACCTCGGTCCAGCCGTGGACCTCGGATAGGCTTTCGGCTCCGTCGCAGAAGGCAGCCACCGCGTCGATCCGCCCGCTATTCGGCGGCCGCACAGGCGCCTTCCGTGTGCCGCCGCACAATTCAAACCCGGAAACAGGAGGGGCGTCGAAGGCGAGCACGACCCGGATCTGGGGATGAATGGCCCGTCCGCTGTTCGCGGTGAAGGCGAACGGCAGCGTCGGCACCTGATAGGACATCGCCGTCGCCACTCTCTCGGCAAGATCGAGGCCATTGCCGCCGAAGGGGTCGTTCACCGTGTCGACCAGCATTGGTCCGCGCGAGATCGCGTAAACCATCACGCTCCACGTCGCCGCCTGCCGGTGCGGAACACCCACCGTCGAAGGACCGGAACAAGCGGCCGACAGGAGAACTGAGATCAAAGTTGGAAAAAAGCGGGCCTTCCGCGGCGTTCCAGACATGTCGATGGGTTACCTTCCGTATCACGAGTCGCAGCGGTACATCACCAGCTTGCCGACGTTCCTTTCCAGCATGCGGAACTTCTGCTTTACCGCATCGGGCAACCCTTCCAAGGGAAACAGGGCTGTGGCCGCGGTCAGGCGGTGCTCGTTGTGCCCGACTACCGTCCATGTCGTCGACAGCAAGTCCGTCTTGACGGATCCGGCCTCGGCCTGGAACGTCTCAATGTAGGAATCACCCGATGCGGACATCTTGATCGGCAGGGCAGCGATTTCCGCGTTGCAACGGCCTGCCTTCATGTCCGGCAATCCGTTCATGCAGTCGCGCTCCCGTGTCCGTCCGCCGGAATAGACCGTCAACATGCCGGTCGCGGAACATGTGCCGGGTCCACGGGCGCCGTTCAAATTGGACTGCCAGGTTCCGTCGAGTTCCGTCACGGCGGCGGACGATGTCTCCGCATGCGGGAAATGGACGACGACACCCTCCGACAGGTCGAAATGAAGATGCCCGTCGTCGGCGACCACCACGGTTCCGGCCAGGCGCAGGAATTTGTCCGAATTCACGTAGGGACCCAGGTCCGCAGCTGCCTCGGCGGGCATGTTTCCCTCTTCGGCGATCACGATCTCGGCGCCCTCGCCGGTGACGAAGGTGTGGGCAGGAATACGGTCTGGCCCCTCCACCGTTTCCGCGGTTACGGTTCCAAGCGCATCGACGAACAGATGCCTGCCCGCGCCTCCGTGGCGCGCGGACTTGATGACCAACGAGGGGTGGCCAAAGTTATCGCGCACCCTTTCCCCGCCGCCGAGCGCCAGCTGCCGCGAGGCATAGGCGCCGAGCAGGCATTTGACCTCGGCGCAAATGTTACGCATGCCAGTGATCCACCGTTGCTGCTCACGGCGGATGGGATCGGGATCGGAGGCGGACCTCAGGGCTTCCCCGTAAAGCGAGGCGACCCTGGTGTCGGCGGATGACAGGGCGGGGGTTTCGCAGATAATCCGCTCGACCGGGGACGATGCTGGCCCGCATTCGAGGCCGAACGCCGCCCCCATGGTAGCCAATAGAAGGCAAGTCGCAGTGGCCGCGCAATGGCGGCGCCACACGGCTCGGTAGAGGCGTCCAATGTGCTTGGTCCAGGCGGCGCCATCGCACAGTTGTGCGCCCGCCAGGCGGGTGCGGATCTCTGGGCGGCGGCGGCGCCGGGATGCCGCATTGGCAGCGACGCTGATGGCCGCGCCGATGTAATCGTCGCGTGACCCTGCGATCAGTTCGCCGAGATCAAGGGCATGCAGCATCGCCGCGGTCCATCGTCCGGCCATGCGTTCCCACGGCCACGTCACCACCGGCACCCCCATGGATAGCGCCTGGAAGCTGGCGGTCGATCCCGAGAAGGGAAATGGATCATGTGCCACCTCGATGCTGTCGTAGCGCCGGAGAAATTCGGCCATTGGTTTCTGGCCGGTGAAGGGACCAAATGGGCCAGGGCATCGAACAGTGGATGCGCCAAATCGCTCACCACAATGGTTGCCGCCGCGCTCGTCATGGCGAACTCCTGCGCACGCCATTCCGCTCGTCTCCAGCGCGGACGAGGGAGCGGCGCCGCCACTCACCGCAATAACAGATCACAGAACAAGCAGATGCCGAGATATTTCTCCTGTACGGAAGACCGCTATCTTCGCTTCGTTTCCAAGGCTTCCCGCAGCGGTCCCAGCCATTCACCGTAGGCCTGCCAGCGGCCGACCGAACGGTGGTACAGCGGCTGGCGAACCTGGCTGCGGCTTCGCGTCCTCACCGGCCGCGCCGTCCGGTGGAAGGCGAGGCAGGCGGTATTCCACGGCAGATCGCAAAAGGCAAGGATACGCCGGGTCTCTCCTGCCAGGTCGGCGACGACCCGCTCGTAATCCACTTCGATCATCGCGGCGGCGGGCAGCACCTCCCGCCAGTGGCGCATCAGCGCCGCGTACGCCCTGTAATAGCGCCCCAATTCGCCGAGGTCGTAGGTGAACGGCTGGTGGCCGGTGAACAGCGAGGAAAAACAGGAAACACAGGTGTCGAGCGGGTTGCGGCGGGTATGGATGATGCGGGCGTTCGGCAAGGCCAGGCGGATCAGGCCGATAAGGCGGAAGTTGCCCGGCAGCTTGTCGGTGACGCGGCGCGCCGCGGGGGACTGCGCACCGATGGCGTCGAGATAATCCGAACCGAGTTGACGCGCCTGCCGGGCGGTGATCGCCGCCGCATCGTCGGGGAAGCGCAGCCCGTCGATGCGGTCGATCGCCTGGCCGAAATCCTCCAGTTCGCCGGCGGCGAACACATCGGGGTGGCCGGCGAGAATCTGCTCGACCAGGGTCGAACCCGAACGCGGCATGCCGACGATGAAGATCGGCCGGTCGGAGGCGACCCCCATGCCCTGCCCGCCGTCCAGCATCCCGGCGGTGAAGACGTGGCGGATGCGGTCGAGTTCATCCAGCGCGGCCGCCTCGTCATAAAAGAATTGACGGCGCTTGATCGCGTTGCCTCGCAACAGGTGGTCGAAGGCGCGTCCGTGTTCGCCGGTATCTTCAAGCGCCTTCGCCAGGGCGAAATGCAGATCCGTCCTGTCGGTGATCGCCAGGGCATCGATGTCTACGGCCAGCGCCTCCATCGCGGCGAGATGGGGATCGCCCGGCGCGAACCGCCGGATCTCCGCCAGGCTGCGATAATACAGGGATCTGTTCGGAGCCAGCGCGATCGCCGTCTCGAAACGGGCCTCGGCCTCGGCGATGCGCCCGATCTCCAGCAGCGCTTCGCCGCAATTGTGGTGCGCCTCCTGAAAATCGGGGTCGAGCGCGACCGCGGCTTCGAAACGCGCCAGCGCCGCGTCTGGCCGTTTAAGCAGCATCATCACGGTGCCCAGGTTGTTGTGGATCTGGGCGCAATCCGGTTCGAGCAGCATCGCCGCCGTCAGCTGGGCATCGGCCTCGTCGAGGTGGCCGAGGCCGATCAGCGCGGTCGCCAGTCCCTTGTGGGCCTCGGCATCGTCCGGCGCGATGGCGAGAACCTGGCGGAAGCGCCCCGCCGCCTTCGCATGTTCGCGCAGGACGTTCAGCACCCGGCCATGCTCATGCAGGGCGGCGACGGAATCCGGACGGCCCGCGACGGCGTCCGCCAACAGCCGATCGGCATCACCGAATTGGTTCCGCTGCCGGCAGGCGATCCCCGCTCCGTAGAGCGCGCCGAAATGCGCGGGCTCCGAATCCAGCACGATGCGGTAGAGCGGCTCGGCGCATTGCGGCAGGCCACCATGATGGAACCGCGTGGCGAGCTGGAAGATCTCGCCTTCGGCCGGCTCGCGCCGGGCCAACGCCGGCGCGGCGCCGAGCAGGTCCTCGACCAGGGATTCGAGCGCGGCAAACGAATCGGCCGACCAGTCGAGCTTGTCGTCGTAGCGGTCCGGGCGGCAATCGGCCAAGGACGGAGCGGCCCCGGTCAGCGCGGCGATGCGCCGCTCGGTCTCGGCGATGGCGGTGTCGTCGCCGCAGAGGCGATCCACGTCGACCACCAGATCGCAATTGCCGCCGATGTCGCGCATCGCCAGCAGGTGAAGGAAATAGAAGGCGATGTAGTGTTCCGCCAGGCTGGCGTGCAGCGCACGCGCGATCCAGAACGGGTCGCAGGCATCCGCCGCGTCCTTGTCTGCGGGCCGGCCGAGGATCGTGCGTAAGGGCGCGAAGGCGGGATCGTGGCGATTGCTGCCGAAGATCACCCATGGCCGTTCGAGGAAATAGCGGTTTCCCATTTCCGCCTGGCGCAGATACGAGATGAACTGCCGCCTGGGGTGGCGACGAACGACGATGTGGACGCCGGGAAGATGGCGGCGGAACCAGGCGATCCGCAGCGCCGAGCGCACCAGGCTGAACACCGGCAGCTTGCCGCCTTGGTGCGCGACCGCGGACAGCATGTCGAAATAGGCCTGCAGGCGGGGCGCGTGGTCGTCGGCGCCGAGGCGGTAACGCCCGAAAACCAGCTCGTCCGGAAATCCGTCGATCCCGCCGGCGGCGTGCAGAAGGGGGCGATACTCTTCGAAACAGGGGGCTGCGCGCTCGGGGTGGTGGGCGATGGGCCGGAACGGGAAGGAGCCCACCGCAGCCGGCGTCATGGTCGCCAATTGTTCATGCAGCGGTTGATAGTAGCATCGGGTATCAGGCAGGGATCGGAACTTCGCCCACACATACGTGCTGGCCGAGCGCCAGCTCGAATGAAGAAAGACAGCTTGAGGGCGGATCGTGTCGGCGCCATCCATCATCATCGCCGGCACCTGCGGTTGATGCGCCGGAGCGCGGCCCACAGGTTGCGACGCGCGTCGAGGGAATAGGAGGATACCAGGGCGGCCTGGCGGAAGAGCCTGGACGCCTCGACGAAGCGGCCTCGCTGAGCATGGATCTCACCGAGTCCGACGAGGGCCTCAAAATGCCGGCCTTCGGCGCAAATTACCCCTTGGTACAGACGCAGGGCGGCATCCAGGTTTCCCTCCCGATGATAGGACGCGGCAATCTCGAACGTGTCGGCGATAAAGGCCTTCAGTGCGCGCGGCATGCCTCGTCTCCCCAAGGAAACCAACGGAATCGAGCCCGCGCGAATTCCGCTGAGCCCCGATGCCGGACACCCTAGAGGCCGCAGGTTTCAGCATGATTGCCGGCGTTGTATGACTTGGTCACAGCCTGTAACGAACGCGCCTTCGGGGCTACCGATATAGGACGCCTGGGGCGCTTACGCGCCGGCAATCAAGCGCCCATACTGCTGTTACGGTCGGGGCGCATGATCCGCGGCAGTGAGAATATCCGGAGTGCTTCCATGCCAGCGGATCGGTTGCTTCCCGCGTTGTTCATGGCCATCACGGTGGCGTATATCGGCATCGTCGTTTTCAGCTACGCCGCCTGGACGTGGATAGCGCTGCTGTCCTAGCTAGGCGCCGATACGGCCGGCCGCTGCTGACGGGACTTTCAACAGGTGGTTCCGCCACAGATGGCGCCCGCGTTCTGCCCACAGTCGGCAAACCGAAATTTGTGCGCCAACTTCCTGAACAAAATCAATCGACTGTTGATGGTCGCCAGGGCTCCGAATCCAGGTTAACGAACGGTTAATTGGCGCCGTCTCATTGTCGTCATGCTCGCGAAAGCGGGCATCCATAGGGTCGCCTGCCTCGACGACACCGGCAAAAATGAAATCGCCTTGCGTATATATTTTGGCAAGCAAACGAAATGGCACCCTCTATATCGGGGTGACAAACGACATCGCCCGCCGCGTTTGGGAACATAAGGCCGATGTCATCGATGGATTCACAAAGAAATATGGCGTTCATATCCTTGTTTATTACGAAGTGCATGCCACCATGCCCGACGCCATTCGCCGTGAAAAGCAGATGAAGCGCTGGAATAGGGCCTGGAAGATTGATCTGATACAAAAGACCAACCCGCAGTGGCGAGACATCTACGAAGGCCTTGCCTGACGACCGCCGCCGATTGGATGCCCGCTTTCGCGGGCATGACGAAAAATATTAACCATTGCGTAACCTGAATTCGGAGCCCCCCCTGTGATGGTCGCGCCATTAGCACTCGCACGTCAGGTTGCCGTCAGGCGCTGCCCCAGATTCAGGCTCGCGGTGGATGCGATGGATTTTATGCAATTCCGCCGAATCTCGCGCTTGGTGGGGGAGCGGATGCCAACGCCGTTCGGGCATGACCACATCAACATGCTCGGGCGCCACTCGTTTATTGTGCCGAAGGCGGTTGCACGTGCTGAATCCTGCGGGCGAACCGTGACGAATTCGGCCGATTCCCCCGCCGATGTCGTTAAGTCGGTTCACTGTTGCATTGCTCCCCGGCCCCCGCTTACATGCCGGCATCACGACGATAGGTGCGGAGTGCGTCCATGGCACGCAGACGAGCAAGAAACATTTCGGCAAAGACAGCATGGGCTTCCTCGTCGGGGTGCCCTTCCCACAGGCTCACCCGCATTGTTTTGCCCGACCAGCCATGGAAGAAGTCCCGCGTCTGAATTACGTTCAGCCCGGCCTTGCCGGCAAGGGTCTCGGCAAGCTCTGCAAGCTTCTCTGCCCGGCCGCCTTCGACCGGCAGCTGATGCAGCACCATCGTCACAACAGGCGGCAGGCCCAGGCCGGTCGTCAATTGGTTCATTCGGCGCAGGTCCTCACCGAATCGGTCCTGCATCCCCTTGGAATTTTCAAGAATGTCGTCGATGAAGTCGTTGCGCAGATGCAGGGAGCGAAGAACCCGGTCGTAACTGTCATTGAGGAAACGGCCAAGCCCGGTCCCCGACACCAGTCGATCGCGGATCGCTGCCGGCAGCGGAAAGGCCCAGGCATCCTGGCCAGTATACTGCGAGACACCAGAAGGGAGAAAATCATTGAGGCAAATGCCATAGATCACGATGTCGCCGTCAAGTTTGGCCGTCAGTTTGCGCATCGTTTCTAAAATATCGGCAGACTGCGCGCCGTTGACACCAAGATTGACGACTTCGACGGCATGGGTTTTGGCCAGTTCCTGTCCGATCAGCGACGCATAGGTAAAACGCTCATCCACCCCTTCGCCGTAGGTCAGGCTGTCTCCATAGACCAGGATCCGGGCGACTCCCTTGGCCTTGGGCGGGATGGGGGCGGTCCGCCGCATGCCGAGGGAATCGTAAACGTGAAGAACACCGTGCCAGTAATAAGCCTGTTGCGCTCCGAGGACCGCGACAGGCCGCCGCTCCCATTCTTTGGGCATCACCACCACCGCGCTTCGGGCTTTGATTGCCGCCGCCGCTTCGGGCGCCAGCAGTGCGGGGGGCGGCGGCGAAGGAGACCGAAACGTCGCCGTGGCGGCTTTGGACGCGCCGATGATCGGTCTGGCAAGAGGAACGATCAGCAACTCCCCGGCAATCAGCCCGAGGGTGACGGATGCCGTCACCAGAACGACACCGGATGGCGCCTTTCCCAGTGGTGGGCAACGGTTGGGAAACGCTGCGTGCAGAACTACCTGTGCAGAAGTGACCACGGCTCCCAATCCGAACCCCAGTCCCGCCCACAGCCAAACGCCGTCCCCGACCAGCCACAACGGCGGCGTCGCTGCAGCCATGGCGACGGGGATCAATGCATCGCGTTTGAAAGAAATCGACCGGATGCGGCTGACCGGCATCGTCCGCGGCCATGTGCCCAGCGCGACCAGCAGCCCGCCAAGCAAGACGGCGCCCCAAACCACGCTTTTCGGTGGGGTTATTGGAAATCTGGCCTCGTAAACCCGGCCGTTACTCCGCGGGTCGCTGTTGTCGGAAGCGGAGAACCAGATGGCCTGATTCCAGTGTGAGTATCGACCGCGGCCCTCGCGGCGAATGTCGGCGTGGCTGACGTGTGCCGGGCCCAAAGGCTGGCCGTTCTCACTCAAGACAAGCGGCGAGCGAAAGGCGCCGCTTTCGGAATCGTACGGTGTCAGGTCCGGCCAGACGTTTAGCGGATGAATGAAGGCAAAGCCGCTGTCAACGCGGATGTCTTCAGCCAGCATCCGTTTCGTCCACGGCAGACCGTAAAGTTCGGCCAACAGTGCCGTGGCCATCCCAACTAGACCGATCAACGTTAAGAACTTGCTCGCACTCAGCACCATCGAAAATTTCTTTGCAGTCAGGGCGGATGCTCTCAGCCGACGCGGGAGTATTCGTTAATGACTTCGTTCACTGGCCCGAAACAGCGGATTCGTCCGCGCTCCATCCACAATGCCTTGTTACACATGTTCTGGATGGTAGCGCTGGCATGGCTGGCGACGACCAGGATTTGCGAACGATCGGTGACGCTGATCGCCCTTGCCATCGCCTTCTCGGCGAAGTGGGTGTCGCCGGCGCCAATGACCTCGTCAAGCAGGAAGATCTCCGGCGCCTGTGCGGTCAGCAGAGCGAAGGACAGGCGCATTTGCATGCCCGAGGAATAGGTGCGAACCGGCATGTCGAGGAATTCACCCAATTCGGTGAAGGCCTCGATTTCGGCCGCCATCGCCTCACGGGCGCGGGGGGCGAGACCGACAAGGGCGCCGGCATGGTCGATGTTCTCGTAGCCGCTCATCTCGGGATCCATCAACGATCCGAGACTAAGCAGGGTTGAGACGCGCCCTTCGATCAGACTGCGGCCGGCGGTCGGCTCGAACAGGCCCGCCAATACCTTGAGAAGCGTCGATTTGCCGGCGCCGTTGCGGCCGATCAATCCGATGCGGTCGCCGTCAACAATCTCCAGGGTCACGCCGTCGAGCGCCCGCACCGTCACCCGGTTCTGGGCGTCTCGCCGAATCCGTCCCCCGATACCTTTTGACAGTACGGCCCGTTTGAACGAGCGATCGGCTCCGTCGTAGACGGGAAGGTCAACCGTGACATTGTCGAGGACGATACGGGACATCGGTCAGAGCCAGTAGATGATTCGCCGCCGCAGGCTCCGGAAAACCAGGAAACTGACGACAGCAAGGATGGCGGTAAAAGCGGTGGCGATGACGAGCGACTGGACCGGAGGCACGGTTCCAAGAAGGGGGGCGCGGACGATCTCGATCAGATGATGAAACGGGTTCGCCGTCACCCAGTATTTTTTGCCATCGGGGATGTGTTCCGGACTCCATATGATCGGAGTGAGAAAAAAAAGAAACTGCGTCACCGTTCCGACAACCGGCGCAATATCGCGGAAACGGGCCCCAACGATGGCGACGATCAGCGCAATGAAATAGGCCGACATCAGGAATATCGGGATACCCACGAACACGAACAGAGTGGCCGGCATCGGCCTGACGCCCAGCGCCAGGGCCACGACCACGTAGATGACGAGGTTATGGAAGAATATGATGGTATTGCGGACGACGCAGCGGATCACATGCACGGTCAGCGGCATCTGCATCGATGTGATGATATGGCGTGAATTGAGGAAGATCTGGGGCGCCTCGTTGACCGTCGACGAGGCCAGACCCCACAGCACCATTCCCGCCCCGAGATAGGGCAGGAACGAATGGATATCGGTCTTGAGCAGTGCGCTGTAGAGCATGCTCATTGCAGTGAACGTGGCTGCCATGCTGAGCGAAATCCACAAAGGGCCAAGCAGGGTCCGCTTGTAGCGCATCCTGATGTCATGCCGGCCCAACTCCAGCCATACCCGCCATCCCATGATGCCTTGGATGAAGTCCTGTCGTGCAAGTTCTTGTGACCGTTCCATATTTGGACAGGAGGTGATCCCTAATACTTTACGAAGTAAGCGAAACACGCGCGCATTCCTATCAAGATCTGTGGGGCGGCACGGTCGCCACCGGGCGAGCGCACCGCAACGAACGACCTAAGCCGCCGTCGTCGGTGAGAGCGACGTTCAGCCATTTCGACACCAGGCCGGCCATGATCCGCCACAGCGGCGGCCGAATGTCTTGCCGCCGTCTCAGGCGGTAGACACGCCGGTTCCGGTTCGGATCGCTGTTATCGGAGGTAGAAAAATACAGGTGCCTCCCCCAATGGGAGTAGGTCCCTTTGCCGGTGGTGCGGATGGTGTCATGGAGGGCATGGGCGGGGCCGAGGCGACGGTCGTCCTCGAACAGCAGCCAGGACGATTGTTGCGGCCTTTCGGCGCTGTCGCCGTTCAGGGCGAGTTCGCCGGGCAGTTCGATGAGGAAGCAATTGTCGGATTCCCGTTCGAACAGGGGACGCAGGGACACCTCGCCGCCGGACAGCATGGCCCGTCCGCTTTCTACGCTCGCCGCCGCCGGGTCGAAATGGGACCAGATGCAGAGGCTGCACTCGGGCAAGACCATGTCGCCGGTGTGGCTGCGTCGCATCGACGACCGCAGGGCCTCGTACTGCGGGCCGAACCAGGTTGCGCAGAAGGCGGCGACGGTGTCCGCGCGTCCCAACCGTTCCATCGATCGGCAGCAGGCATTGATTTCGCCGTCGAGATCGAAATTCAATTGCTGCCATGGCGCCCGGCAGACATGGTCGGGATGCGCGAAATCGTGGCTGCGCCGGACCGGATGGCTGTGGTAATTCGAGATCGGCATCTTGCCCCACTCTTCCGCGACACGGTCTTTGTGGCTGTATTTCAGCCAGTCCAGGCCGATCTGAACGTCCGGGCCGTCGGGGTTCCGCGCCAGCCAGGCCCGCAGCCTTTCCGCCTCTGCCTCGACCTCGTGGGCTTCCGGCCGCTCTTCCGTGCCACGGGCGATGGGATCGTACAGGTGAAAGCGGACCGTTTCGATGCCGACGTCGTGCGCCCACTCGACAACGTCCACCATCGCCGGCAGGGTGGTCCGGGTGACCGTCGGATAGAGGCCGACCCTGAGATGCCGGGGATTACATTCCCGCATGAGATGGCGCACGCCGGCATCGACGTCCGCCCAGCGCCCATGCTTGCGGACCCGCTCGAACAATTCTCCCGTCGCATCCACCGACAGCCAGACGAAGCCGCGGCTCTTCTTGAGGGTCTCGATCAGTCGCGGACGCAACAGGGTACCGTTGGTCTGCACCTTCAGCAGACAACTGTACCGGTTGACGAGGTCGACGATCTCGGCGAAATCCTCATGCAGCGTCGGTTCGCCGAAGCTGTTCAGCTCGACTTCGCGGGCGAACGGGAACGTGGTCGCGGCAATGCGCCGGACAAAATCGATTTCGGTGAAACGCCGCGGCGATTTCTCGCGGTCGAGAGTGCTCTGCGACCCGCATATGGCGCAACGGAGGTTGCACTTATTGGTCAACCCCATGCTCACGTAGATGGGGAGTTCGAGCCCGGTCCCCAGATGGCGGAATGGACCGTCGGCGGGCCATCTGACCACCGGCACGGGCCAGTCGTCGATGGTGACCACGGCAATGGCGTATGTGTGTCCGCCGGCATTGGGATCCGTGCCGTCGTCGGGAAGGTGAAGGACATGGCCGCGCCCGAGGGCGCGGCGGTCCACGATCCGGCCGCGATCGATCGGCGCGCCGTTCTCCAGCACCACGAGGGGCGACCCGGTCGGGTTCCACCCGTCGGCCCGAGGCGGCGCAAAGTTCGGCAAGGCCGCGATCCATCCATTGGATCGGCGTTCGAACGGCGCGCGGACCGTGTAGAGAATGAGCTGGCGATGGCCGCGGAAAAGCGGTGACGGCAGGGACTGGAGGGTGGCGACGTAATCGCGGCCGTTGCCGGTCGGATCGCTGCCGTCGGGCGGGCAGATCAGCAGCTGGTCTCCCTGGAACCAGACGCCGGGAGCACCGGCCGCGGCTGCCGGCGGCACAGGAGTGCCATCTTCCAGCACCAGGAGCGGGGAGGTTTCGCCGGCCTCGACGGCCAAGAGGTCGGCCAGTTCCGGCAGCGGCGCGCACCAGCCGGCGGCGTTCTTCCGCCAGCGGCTGTTCAGGGCGATTTCGTACCAGGGCAATGGCTGGTTCATGTGCGGGCCGGTCAGTTTGACTCGTCGATGATGGTGTATATGCGGCCGTTGGTCCGCGGATCGCTGCCGTCCGAAGAGGAAAAATACAGCCACCGCCCCCAGTGGGAATAGCGGCCACCACCCATCCTGCGGATCTCCCTGTGCGGAGCGCGCCCCGATTCGAGCGGGCGTCCGTCCTCAAGCAACGTCAGAGGGGAAACCCCTTCTTCATCCGACATCACGCCTGCCGGTGCCGGTGCCGTGAAGCACAGTCCCTCGTCGTGGAAAATATCCACGATGGCCCGGCCGGTCCGCCGCCGGAAACTCCGGGTCAGCCGCGAGCGCAGGGCGAAATGGACGGCGGCCAGTTCACTCTGCCACATCGAGGCCGACGCTCTCAAGCCACCACGCCCGAACCAGGCTGGGATATCCTTCCTTATAATGGCCGGTGGCGCGTGCCTGGCGATGTCGAGGGTCTCCTTCAACAGCGTCGCCGCCGAGAAGCGCCGGCGGGCTTCGTCGCGGGACGCCTCGCCGACATGCCGGCGCAAGAGAGCATCTCCCAGCAGCCGCCGACCGGAGCGGACCACCTCATCGATCTCTTCCACGCCATGGAAGAACGGGATCTGTGCCTCGGTGAGAATCTCGGCCGTTCCACCCCCCAGGGTGCCGGCAACGGGGCAGCCCATCCATTGCGCCTCCATGATCGCGTTGGGGACGCCCTCGGCTTCCGAGACGTGCAGCATCATGTCCGCCGCTTGCAGCAGTGCGGGAACGTCTTCGCGCCGGCCGAGAAGGCGGATGAACGTGTCGCGGCCGCTGGCGCACAGCTCGCCCCGGTATCGTTCGAATTCATTGCCCAGGCCGGCGATCACGGCTTTCAGGTCGGGATAGTCCGCCCGCAGGCGCTCGACGACGTCGAAGAAGACCTGCGGGCGCTTTTCCGGCGACAGGCGGAAGACCCCCAGCACAAGCCGCTCGCCGTCGGCTATCCCCAACGATTCCCGGATCGACCGCGCCCTGTCCGCGTCATCGGGAAGGGCTTCCGCCGAAAGTCCATTGCGGACGACGGGAATGGCCCCCTCAGGAAGGCGCAGCCACTGTTCATACGAATAGGCTCCGGCCTGGGAATTGGCCATCAGGGTCACTTGGGGTGACTGGAGGAGAAGCCGGTACATCTCCGGGAACCACGGGCGGTCGAGATAGGGGAAATGGGTGGGGTTGAGGTTCCGCGCCGACAGCAGGATGCGTGGGACGCCGGCCAGCAGCGCCGCTACTCCGCCGACGATGTTGACCCGATCCAGATAGCAGACCACCAGTCTCGGCTGGTTCCTGCGAAAGACCTGGACGGCACGCAGCACGTCCTGACGAATTTCCGCCGGTAGACGGTGCAGCAGCACCGCGGCCCTGGCCATGCGCCCCCAACCTAAGGAACTGCTCAAAGTGGTGACGGCAGGATGCTCGTCGAGTGCATCCAGGGGAATTCCACGCGAGCGGAAAACCTCGGCGAAATGAGTGCCCTCCCCTTGCAGTGAAAATGCGAGAACATTGGGCTTCCAGCCTGCGGCCGCGAATTCGGCGGCAAGGTATCCGATCTGGCGTTCAGCGCCCCCCGGTCCAAGGTAGCCGATGAACAGCGACACATGCGGAGTCTGCGCGGGCGGGGCCGCCTTCCGCGGAAGGGCTTCGGCCTGTGCCCGGAAGTCCGGCAGGCTGTCGTCGGCGCCCACCAGCCAGGACAGCAACCCGGCAAGTCCGCCACCCTGAATCAGGTGCGGAATGAAATTGTGGTCGCGTATGCCGGAAAGCGGCAGCAGACGGCACTTCGGATGGCCCGCGAACAAGTCGGCGATCTCGGCATCCACAACATTTTCCGCCGCATAAGCGAAGCACGCCTCGGTCGACGAGGGTGTTGCCGCCAGCGCCTCCCCGACTTCGCCGCTGACCGCTTCTGGCGCGGCGCCGCCGAGGCGCGCTCCCAGCGCCATCATGCGGACCGCGCCTACCCGGCACCCGGCCAGTATCGCCGGAAGCCCCCCGCCGCTGTGGCCGAGGCTGGCCACCCGATCGACACCCAGAGCCTCCACCAGGGCGCGAACACGGCTGATCACTTCGTGGCGGTCTACCCCCAGTCCCGGGATGCCCTCGCCATATCGGTCGGTGTTGCCGCTACGCAGGTACAGGACATGGGCCGGAAGCGGCTCCAGCCAGCGGTCGAAGAACGCGAGCGGCACGCCGAGGCCACCGCCCATACCACAATGGCAAACCAGGAGGCAGCGTGTCCCGGGGCGAGAGGACGGCACCAACTGGACGGTAGCGGCCGGGTCGTTCCGAAAACGGATCGGCCCCGAAAGCGGAGGTACCGAGGAGACGATGGCATGGAGTCTGTCCAGAAACTTGAAGTTCGGAAAACGCCGAACCAGCCGCCCCGAGATCTCGCGCAGTTCCTCCGGCGCGCAGTAGGGAAAAAGCCAATGAAACCCCGATGCCCAGATCAGCGGCGAGGCATGCTCCAGCCTGGCCGGGCGGCCCTCCCGCAGGGCGGTCAGCAGGTAGAGCCCCAGAACTTCGGGCCGGTAATGCCGGGCGGCAATGCCGGCCTCCAGGTCCGGCAGCAAGGACTTCCCGGCATTCGGTGCGCCGGTGAATTGGATCAGCGCCCGCATTATCGGCACCGAGGCGTCGGACGGGGGCAGCAGCCGGTGAAACAGGCCGGTGGCATCATTGGAGGTCATGCTGTCATCGCGTCCTCTCCAAGGGCCAGGCGGACGACTGCATCATGGCGGTTGCGCAGGACATCGATGTCCAGGGCCATGGCAAGCGGCTCGCCGCCGTGCTTGGCTGGCAGCATCCCCTTGTGCTCCAGTTCGAGAAGTTCACGGGCGTAGAGCGCCAGCTTGTTGGTCGGGATGCGAAAGAACAGAAGCGGGCCCACCGTGTCGGGCAGGATGACGCGGCGTTCGCGCAGCGTATTCGGCGGATCCGGCCAGGGGCTGAGGCCAAGAGAGGCGAAAAGGCGCAGAGAGGCGGCGTTGACTTCCAGCGTCGAACAGTAGAACGTCGAAAATCCGGGCAAGGCAATGCATTCGTGGACGATGCGGGAAAGCATCAGGACACGATGAATGCCATAGCCATTGAGAACGACCCGAGCTGCTCCGGCCTCACGGTAGGCATAGTCTTCCCCCCAGCGGAATATGGCGCCGACGGCGACGATCCCGCCGTCGTCCCGTTCGGCGGCCAGCCAATGACAATCGGCGCCGTTGCTCAACGCGTGCCGACGACCGAGGTTCAAGGCCGAACGGTTGGCGGCAAGGAAGCCCTGGATGCGCACGTCGTCCGTTTCATCATAAATCCGAATGAAAGACATGGCCGCTCCTAATGCGCGTGGTGGCGAATCTGTTCCGCTATAAGCGCAATGACTTCTTTCAGAGGTGTGGCGTCGAACAGAATCGCGGGATCGATCGTGGTGTCGAAGCCCTCCTCGATCCGCAACGCGATGTTGAGCGCCTTGAGCGAATCGCCATAGGCGTGGAGGAACGGCAGGTCCAGTTCCAAGCGATCGCATCGTAATTCCTCGGCGACGATGGCGGCGATCTGCTCCGACACCGCGCCGGGCCAGCAGGCCGTGCCGCCGGCGCTTTGTCTGCGGCGACGCAACGCGGCATCGGCCGACGCCAACCGGGAGCGGTCGACCTTTCCCGTCGCCGTCAGGGGAAAATCGTCGAGAGAGTGGGCTTCCGTGGGCCACGACGGCTTGGGCAACACGCTGCGGATGGCGTCCATCGCCGCCTCCACCAACGCAGGCCCGCCATTTCTGCCGGAAAGATAGAGCACCAGGGTTTCGATCTCTCCCGATTCCCCGAGCCGGGGGACGACGCCGACGCTCTCCACGCCGCCAACCGTGCAGGCCGCCGCTTCAACGCCTTCAAGCTCTACGCGCCATCCGCGAAGCTTCACCTGGTTGTCCCGGCGCCCGATAATCCTGATGTCGCCGTTTCCCGCAATCTTCACGATGTCGCCCGTCCGGAACAAGCGCCGGGTCGGATCGACGGGGTGGGGAAAAAACGCCTTCGCGGTGGCGGCATCGTCGCGCCAGTACCCGCATGCGAGGCGATTGCTGGAGACGAACACTTCGCCGGTGTCGCCCTCCGGGTCGTCGGGGTCACAGCCCAGCCACAACTCGACTTCCGCCGAATGGGTGCCGATGGGAAGCGTGTCGCTGCCGGGATCGACATGGGGAGGAATCAGCAGAGCCGAAATCCTGCTGGCTTCCGTCGACGAATACGAGGCGCCGATTTCGATCGCGGCGGGAGCAACCCGGCGGATGGATGCCACATCCAGGCCTGATATCCTTCCGCCGACCAGCCATATCCGCCGGAGCTTGGCAAATGCGGCCATGGCCCCATCCACCTGGACCAAGGTCCGCATGAGGCCGATGCCGCACGTCATCTGCGTTACCGCCCCGTGATCGGCCATCATCGACAGCAGCCTCTGCGGATTGGCGCGTGGCGACTGGAGGAGGATGGACGATCCCGCCGTCAGCGGAGCCAACATTGCAGCGCTGAGCACGGTCGTCGGAACCGTGAACATCGCGACCGTATCGCCAGGGCCGCATGCAAGGGACTCCTGGACGACGGACAGCCGCGGTCCGGTCGACTCGGAACCGTAGACGACGCCCTTGGGAATTCCCGAGGATCCCGAGGTGAACAGAAGCGTACTCGGCCGGTGCCGCTCTTGCTCCTGCCCTTCCGGGGGACGGAAGCCGTATCCCCGCGCCACCATGTCGGCCACCACCACCTCGACGTTTGGCGCCAGCTCTCTTGCCAGGACCTTGTCGGCCGTCCGGCAGACGACGACGGAGGTGCCGGTCAGAACGGCGTTCCGCCGGTTGTAAAGCGGCGGGTCGTCGATATCCATCGGAACGTACATGCGCCCGAGCAACTTACAGGCCAAAATGGTTTGCAGGTGAACCAACCCCTGAGGCGCCAGAGCGGCGACCGCGCCGTCGGCATCCGGGGAGACTCCGGCAATCGCCGCCGCCAGGTCCAGGCATTGCGACCACAACTGAGCGTAAGTCATCGATCCGTCGGCCGTTACCGCCGCCATGGCCTGGGGTGACGTCTCCGCCCAGGAGCGGATCGCCTTCCAGACCGGGCCGGTACCGAGTCGGGAGGCACTCGGCCGAGGGCTGTTGGAGGGGAGAAGACGGAGGATTTTGCCGGCCAACTGCATGACGAATGTCCTATGGATGCGGTACCGCAAGCGGGGGAGCGGGATGGCTGTGCCTCAGGGTGGGGTTTGGCGGATTGTCGCCGGATCGATCCATTCCCGGTACCACAGTTCCAGCATCATCAGCGCCCAGATGCGGTGCCACAGCATCGCGCGGCCGTTGTCGTTCCTCGCCAAGGCCCAAGTCAACCAGTCGGGACGGATCAAGCCGCGGGCGCGGAACCGGTCGCCGCAAAGAAGATCATGGGCGAGCGCCTTCGTCGGTCCGGTCAGCCAGCTCTCGATGGGGACACCGAACCCCATCTTCGGCCGATGGATCAGTTCGCGGGGCAGCAAGTGGGAAACCGCCGCCTTGAACAATGCCTTGGCCTCGCCATCCCACGTCTTCTGGTGGGCGGGCAGTCGGGCAGCCCATTCGAGGAGGTGGTGATCGAGCAGCGGCGCGCGCGCCTCCAGTCCAAAGGCCATGCTGGCCACGTCCACTTTCACCAGCAGATCGTCGGGCAGGTAGGTGTGGAGGTCCGCCCACGCCGCGCCCGCCTCGGCAGGCACTCCTGGCAGGAAGTACGGTTCGATCAGGTCCAGGGTCGAACGGCGCAGCAGGGGGCGGAGCGTCGGCCCGTAGGCATCGATCTTCTCGTCCTCCATGAAATACATGATGGAAGGGGCGTAACGCCGGGACGGGCGATGGTCGCCGCAAGCCGCCATATGCCTGAGTTTGCGTCCGGCCCGCGTCCTCGCCAGCGTGGTGGGCAGTATCGCCGCCGCCATGGCCGCCAATTGTTGCACCGTGGTTGGACGACCCAGTGTCGCCCCCCACTCGGCGGCCCGCTGATAGCGTGGGTATCCCAGCATGCTCTCGTCGCCGCCATCTCCGGTCAGGACGACGGTGACCTCCCGTCGAGCGAATTCGGAAACCAGGAACGTCGGTATGGCCGAAGGATCCGCGAAAGGCTCGCCGTAATGCCAGGCCAGCCTTGGCGCGACCTCCACGCAATCCGGCCCCAACCGAAGAACGTGATGTTCGGTGCCGTAGCGGGCGGCAACCTGTCCGGCGAAGGCGGTTTCGTCATAGCCCAGATCGTCGAAGGCGGCGGAAAACGTCTTGATGGTGCCGCTGCCGGCCTGGGCCATCATCGCCACCACGGTCGAGGAATCGATGCCGCCCGAGAGCAACGCACCGACCGGAACATCCGCCACCATGCGCACCCGGACGGCGTCCTCGACCAGAGCCAGGAACTCCTCGCCCAAGTCGGCGGCTCGACGTGGCTGCGCACTGTCCGGGGGACACAGCTTCCAATATCGCTCCAGGCGGCGGCGTCCGTCCGCCCCGACGACCATGAAATGGGCCGGCGGCAAGCGGTGGATGCTCTCGAAGGCGGTGAGGGGACTTGGGGTATATTGCAGCGTCAGGTAGTCGTGAATTGCTTCCAGGTTCGGACGGCGGGGGATCTCATCGTTGGCCAGGATGGCCTTGATCTCGGACCCGAAGGCGAACATTCGTGGCCCGTCATAATAATACAACGGCTTCTTGCCGATCCGGTCGCGCCCCAGCACGAGCTGCCGGGTTCTGCGGTCATGGATCGCCAGCGCAAACATGCCCCGCAGCTTCGCGAAAACGCCGGTGCCCCATTGGAGGTATCCGTTGAGAATCACCTCGGTGTCGCTGCAGGTGCGAAAAACAAGTCCAACCGATTCCAGTTCGGTCCTCAAGGCTGGGCAATTGTAGATCTCGCCATTGAAGACGATGACCACCTGCCCGGAAAGATCGGCCATGGGCTGGTCGGCACCATGGCTGAGGTCGACGACCGCCAGCCGGGCGTGGCCCAACCCCACGGTCTCGTCGGCCCAGGCACCCGAATGATCAGGGCCACGGTGGCGAAGGATGGAGGCCATCCTCTTGGCGCGGCCCAAGATCTCTCGCCTCTCCAAGCTGTCTTTTGGCAAGCAAATGCCCGCAATTCCGCACAATTTCAGGAGCTCCGTTGCCTTGGAAACCGCATCATAACCCACTGGGGCCAAATTTCTTGCCGGCTTGGGCTTCTTGTCACGGCGGTTGCGTTCCCCTGGCCGCCGCCAGCAGCAGGGACCGGTAGCGCGCGACCATTCCGGCAAAGTCGTTGACGGCATCGAAGTGGTGCCTGGCCCGAAGAGCAAGCTCATCCCGCAGGGGCGGAGACGAAGCGATACGGGAAAGGTGGTCGGCCAAAGCCGCGACATCTCCGGGCGAATAGAATAGGGCGGCGCCGGAGTCGCCCAATTGCGCGGGCACTCCCGCGACGCGAGTCGCCACGATCGGCAGTGCGGCGGCAAGTGCCTCCAATACGACCCGGGGGGCGCTTTCCGTTCGGGAACACATGACCATCGCGTCCGCGGCCCGATACCATGGGGCAATGTCGAGGGTGGGAGGGACCAGCCGGAAGACGCCTGGGGGCAGGTCGCGCAGGTCGCGGGATAGGGCGCGGGCGTAACCGGTGTCGGCCGCCTCTCCGACCAGGACGAAACGCAGTCGTGCCATTGCATCTCTGGGCAACCGGCGGGCGGCGGCCGTGAGGTCGCGCTGTCCCTTGCGGGCGCAAATGGTTCCCGGCATCAGCACCAGCAGGTCGTGCGGATGAACTCCCAGGCTGTGCCGCAGCGCAGCCCGGTCTCCCTGCTGAAGCGCCGCGACACGCTCCGGCGGCAGGGTATTGGCGATGGTTCGGAACCGCCCGTCGTCGAGCGGCTCCCATTGGGCGCGGCTGGCCTCGGCAACGAACGCCACTACCGTCGCATGGCGCATCGACGCCAGGGAGCGGGCCGCCACCGCCGGGCCGAACGGACGGAACGCCTGGTGGGGAGGCAGGCCCTCGCGCAGGTTCCAGACTGCCGGGATCCCGGCCAGTCGGGCCGCTTCGACCGTCGGTGCGGTCAAGGCGGTGACCGCCAACACCAAGTCGATCCGTTCGGCGGCCAGCAAGGCTGCAATGTCTTGGGCCGCACGCGTGAAGTCGCCCTGGTCGTAGATACCCGACAATCCTGGCAAACCGGTGCGGACCGGAATACCGCGGACCCGGTATTCCCGCTCCAGGCCCCCGCCCTCCACCGCGGCCACGACCGGATGGAACGTGCCGTCCGCCGCCAAGGCGGTCACCAGGTCGAGCTGGCTGATCGGCGCTCCTTCAAGCCGTAGCGACGCCCCGGCGACCAGAAGGCGCACCGGCCGGCCGCCCTCGAACAGGCGTATGGGCCGGGCCTGCGGCTCGGCCGGCAATGCCGGCAGTGTCACGACCGGTCTTCCGCCCGGCAGACGTGCCAAGAGTCGACCGGCCAGGGCCCAGCCTTTGCCGGCCGTCAGCAGCCGCAAGTATCGGCGCGCCCGCCTCAAGACGCCACGCTCCCGCCAAAGAGCGTTTCGGTCTCGTCGATCATTCGGGCCAGACCAAAACGGCGCTCAATCCAGTCATGGCGGCGGACGGAGGCTCTTCCGAGCCGGGCGACCACCGCCTCGGCCAGGGTGTCCGGGTGATCGTCGATCAATTCGGGTTCCGCCACGGCCTCCACGACGCCCCCCGCGCCGGTGACCACCATCGGCAGCCCCAGCCACTGGCATTCCAGCACCACGTTTGGCGTTCCCTCATGAACCGAGGTGAGCAGGAATAGGTCAAATGCGGCAAAAGCATCTTCCCGCTCCGATGTCACCCCGGGCAGATGAATGCGGCCGCGCAGCCGCAGCCGTTCAGCCCGCTGTTCCATTGTGGGCCGAAGGGGGCCGTCACCGAAGATGACGAAGTGCGCGTCGGATATTCGATCGAGCACTCTGGCCGCCACCTCCATCCATAGCAGCGGCCGCTTTTCCGGCGCAAGCCGGAACAGCCCCCCGATCACCGGAGCCTCGGCGGGAATGCCCAGGCGGCGCCGCCATGCCGATCGATCCCCATCCGCGATGGGAACGAAGCCGTTGCGGACCACACCGATACGGTGTTCCTGCACATCGAGCCAGCGGGCGTAATCGGCCGCGCCGGCCCGGCTGTTGTTGACCAAGACGACGCGCGGATCGTCGGCCAGCGCTCTCATCACCCCCGCGATGGCCCCCAGTTGCGGCACGCCGAAATGATGCGGGGCCAGATTGCGTCCCGCTAAGACGATTCGCGGGACCCCCGCCATGGCTGCGGCCAGCCCCCCGGCCGCGGCCATTTCGTCCATCCAGGCGTGAACAACGGTTGGCCGGCGATCCAAGATCAACGCATGAAGATCCGCCAAAAGGGCGAAGAAGTCGGGCGGAAGGGCCTGCAGGCCTCCGTCGGCCAGCGCGCGTCCGGCCGGCGCGGTATCCTTTGCAGCGACGGCAAAGACCGGGATGGCCCCCAGGTCCCCGCGTAAGGCATCGCACCCCGCAGGGATTTCCAGGTGCTTGGCGGCCACCTCCACCGTCCAGCCCCGTGTCGCCAGCCCCCGTGCCGTCAGGACCAGTTGCCGCTCCGCTCCTCCCGCAGCAAGTGACGGCGTCAGCATGAGGACGGTCCGGCGACCGGGCGGCGGTGGGATGGGAGCGCGACGACGGAGCAAGCCGCGGGCCGCCTGCTCGGTCGTCGCCCGGCTGGCCGGACAGTCGCGAACCGCCAGGTGCAGCGCCGTCGCCTCCGCCCGGACGTGGGAAGGCATCAACCGCCATAGGGGCATCATCACGGCGGCGATCCCATGGCAGGCAACGGCGAGACGCCCCGGCAGCCCTTTCTCGATCGCCGCCATCATGCGCCGCCATAACCGCAGCAGGGCAATCTGATGGCGCCGATAGGGGCGCAATCCAGCACCGGTCGGCGCCCATATCGTCGCCGCCGACGTCTTCAGCTCTTGCCAGGAATACCCTGCCTGGGGACGGGCCAGCACTCGACCTCGACAGTGGCGGGGCAAGCCGCTAGGGTCGCCTTCACCGTTCATGGCCTCGCGTCCTTGCATGTCGATCACCGCCTCGCGGCCGAATTCTCTGGAAACCGGCGCTGCCGTCAGTATCGTGGTCGTCAATTACAATGGCGGTGGGCATCTGATCCGCTGTCTGGAGGGGCTGGCCCGTCAATCCTACCCTGCCTTCGAAGTCCTGGCATTCGATTGCGCCTCGACCGACGGATCCTTCGAGGCCGCGGCAGCATGCCACGATCACGACATTCGTTTCCGCTTCCAAGCGTTGGGATACAACGCCGGCTTTGCCAAGGCCAACAACATTGGAGCCAGGGAGGCGAAGGGGCAATGGCTGTTGACGCTCAATCCCGACGCCATCCCTGCGCCCGGTTGGCTGCAGGCCCTGTTGGACGGAGGCGTCCGGCATCCCGATGTCGGCTTGTTCGGATGTACCCAGTGGAGGGCACGGGATTACGAGACCTTCGGTCCCTGTGCGGCCGCTCTGATGGTGGACCGGGAAGGTGTCCTCGAGCTCGGCGGATTCGACGAGAGCTTTTTTTGTTATTTCGATGACGTGGATTTCGCTTTCCGCTGGAGGCTGGCGGGCGGACGGGCCATGCTGATCCCGGTCGCCGAGGTGGCGCATGTGGGGGGCAGCGGCGCGGCTGCCGGTGTGGGATCCGCGCCAGTGGTTCGGGCGAGCCATCGTCGCCCTATCCTGACGGTGTCGGCGGGCAGCCCGACGAGGGCGACGGCGGCAAAGCGCAGCCATAGCAGAACGGCGATCAGCGCGAGGCTCCAGGCCGGATAGGGGCCGCGAAAATGTTTGAAGAAATAGCGCACCAGGCCGCGCGTCTTGTGCCAGCCGACGAACAGGCGGGTGGCGTCGCTGCTGCCCTGCCGGTGGATTACCGAGGCGTCGGCGCAGTACAGCACCCTGGCCCCGGCCTTCAGCACGCGCAGGCACAGGTCGATGTCCTCGACGTGCAGGAACAGGCGCTCGTCCATGCCGCCCAGCCGGCGCCAGGCCGCTGCCGGCAGTACCATGAAGGCGCCCGATATGGTGGGGACCTCGACGATTCCCGCCGGGGGCGGGCTGGTATGCAAGTTGAATCGGCTGAAATGCGGGTGGCGGGGGAACAACCGCCACAGGCCGGTGGCCTCGACCACCGAGCGCCACGGCGTCAACACGTCGCGGCGGCCGCCACGCTGCTCGCGGCCGTCGGGGTCGAGCAGGCGGGCGCCGCACAGCCAGGCGTCGGGTCGGGTGGCGAGCGCCGCCACCACCTTGGCCAGGGCGCCGGGTGAAACCACCAGGTCGGGATTGACGAAGGCCAGCCAAGCGCCGGTGGCCTCGGCGGCGGCGCGGTTGCAGGCGGCGGCGAAGCCCAGGTTTCCCCCCGGGCGGACCAGGCGCAGCCGTGGTTCGGTGGCTGCCAAGGCATCGAGCAGGGCTGCCTCAGCCGGAGCGTTCCCGTTGTCGACCACGACCAACTCCCCTACCGGCAGTTCAGCCAGCAGCGCCGCCAAGCAGTACTTCAGCAGCGGGCCGCTGTGATAGGACACCACCACGGCGGTGACTGTTGCCGGAGCGCACTCATTGTCCGTTCGATCGGCGCCGTTACTCATTTTCGCTTGACAATCCAGGTGCGCATTAACCAATAGTGAACTTTATCGTATCATTAATGGCGGGGATGTGGCAACAAAGCCGCATTGTGCCTTGGGGGAGACAGTTTGATGTCGCGCCGGTCTATCATAGTGGCCTCGGCCGTAGTCGCCTGCCTTGCAACTACCGGCCCGGTCTGGGCGGCATCCGACGTGTCCAATAGTTCTTCGACGTCCAACAAGGCGACCGGTTCGGTGGCCGGAGGTGTTGCCTCCAGCCAGTCATCGACGATCATCAGCGGGGCAGCCACCGGCGGCTTCAACACCGGCGGCAGCGGCGGGTTCAACACCGGTAGCGGTGGCAGCGGCGGCTTCAACACCGGCGGTGCCGGCGGGTTCAACACCGGCGGCAGCGGTGCCGGCGGCAGCGGCAACACCGGCGGCAACACCGGCGGCAGCGGCGGCTTCAACTCCGGCGGCGGCAGCGGTACCGGCGGCTCCGGCGGTGGCTCCGGCGGTGGCTCCGGCGGCACTGGTCCCGGCGGATCGGGCGGCAGCGGCGAGCCCGGTAGCGGTGGCGGCAACACCGGGCCCGGCAACGGCAAGCCCCAAACCTTCAATTACCGCGTCAACGGCAAGTCGGGCGGCGGCGAAGAGGCGCAGGTCGGCATCTGGAGCCAGGCACTGGTGGCCCATGTCGAGAAGACCGAGCCCTATCTGCAGATGCGCGGCAACGTTTACAGCCTGGTGGCCGGCATCGACCGCCGCTTCGGCAAGCTGCTGGTCGGCGTGGCCGTGCCGCTCGAAGACGTCGAGATGCAGACCCGCTACAACAACGGCACCTATCGCGATACCGGCGTCGGCGTCGTTCCCTATTTCGCCTATCCGATAAACCAGACCTGGATGCTGGACGGCTCTGTTGGCTACAATTGGCTGAACTACTACTCGTCGCACCAGGACGGGGGCGCCCATGGCACCTTCGACGGGACCCGCTTCACGAGCAGCGGCAACGTCACCGGCTCGTACGCTGTGGGCAACTGGCGCATGCAGCCGCGGGCGGGGATAGCGTACTCGTTCGAGGACCAGCACGCCTACGTCGACAACACCGGTACCCGCGTCGACGAAAACGCCTTCGCGCTCGGCGTGGTGACCGCCGGCGGCAAGATCGGCTACGCCATCGACAAATTCGTGCCTTACGGAAAGTTCATGGGCGAATGGGATTGGCGCCAGCCCTATTCGGTGCTGAAGGCCAACGCGCAGCAATCGCATCTCGACGATTTCGGCGGTACCGCTGCCCTAGGTCTCGAGTACTATGGTGGCGGAATCACCGCCAGCCTGGAGGCCGATTACAACTCGCTGTTCAAGCAGGACCTCGACGTCTATTCGCTGATCGGCAGGGTCCGTTGGGAGTTCTGAGCCGGGCGGCGATCGTTGTTCCGGTTCTGTGTGTGGTTGCCGCCTGCGCCTCGCGCCTGGAGCAGGCGTCGGTGCTGGCGGCGTCCCGTGGTTTGGTCCCCGCCGAGGTCGATGGCGGCGCCTTCGTTGTGATGACCTTCCGGCCGCGGGCCTTCGTCCCCGGCGCCCCCCTGTCGCTGTACATCGAGGGCGACGGCTACGCCTTCGTTCACGCCGACCGCCTGTCCGACGACCCCACCCCGCGCGAACCCACGGCGCTGGCGTTGGCGGTGCGGGATCCCGGGCCGAACGTCGTCTACCTGGCGCGGCCGTGCCAGTACGTCGCCGGCGCGGCCCGGCGCAACTGCCATCCCGCCTACTGGAGCGTCGCCCGCTATTCCGAGGCGGTGGTCGCCGCCACCGCGCAGGTGGCCGACCATTACCTGGCAGCCAGCGGCGCTGCCCGCATCCGCCTGGTCGGCTATTCCGGCGGCGGCGCCGTCGCCGCCCTGCTGGCGGCGCGCCGCCCCGACCTGGTCGAGCGGCTGGTGACTGTGGCGGGGGTGCTCGATACCGGGGTGTGGACAGGGCTCGACGATTCCACACCGCTGACAGAATCGCTCAACCCGGCTGATTTCGCCGCCCGCCTGGCCGGGGTGCGCCAGATCCATTTCGTCGGTGCCGACGACGAGGTGGTGCCGGCGGTGGTGGCGCAATCCTTCGCGGCGCGCTTTCCGGCGGCGGCGCGGCCGCCGGTGGTGGTGGTGCCCGGGCAGGGCCACCGCTGTTGCTGGGCCGAACGCTGGCCGGAACTGCTCGGCCGGCACGACTGACATGAGTGCGCCCCGGGCGCCGGCGCTGGCTTTGGCCGCGGCCCTGCCGCTGCCGCTGGCGTCGTTGCCGCCGTTCTGCTTCGGCCAATGGGAGAAAGCCGAACCACTGGTGGTATGGTTCCACGCCGCCGCTGCGCTGGCGGCGCTGGCGGTGGTCCGCGCCCTGTGGCGTGATCCGGCGGCATCGGCGCGCGTCGCCCATCCCTTCGTGCTGCTGCCGCTGGCGCTGGGCCTATGGTCGGCGGCGGCGGCGCCATTCTGCGAATTGCCGTGGCTGTCGCTGCTGGGAGCGCCGCAATCGGGCTATGGGGCGCTGTGGTTCCTCGATACCGCTGCCTTCGTCGCTTGCGCCCTGCTGGCGGCCGAGGACGAACAGGGCTGGGCGCTGCTCGTCCGCCTGGCGATGGCGGTAACGACCGTGGTGGCGGCGCTGAAGGGATGGGACTGGTTCAGCTTGCACCAGGGCGGCCGGCCGCTGCTGATCCTCGTACCCGCCTATTACGGCTGGCCGGCCCTGGCCCTGCCGGTGGCGGCCGGCGGGAGGCTGCGGTGGCCGGCGCTGGCGGTGGCGACGGCGGCGGCATTGACCTCGGGCAGCCTGGCGGTGATCGGCCTGCTGGCGGCCGGCTGCGCCTTCGTCGCTCTGCGGCGGGCGCCGGTGGGCCGGACTGCGGCGATGGGCGCGGTGGTGGTGGCGGCGGTGCTGCCGCTGGCGGCGCTGCAGGCGGTGCCGGCACTGCGGGCGATGGCCTCGCTCGACGACCGTTGGCTGCTGCAGCGGATGATGGGGGCGGCGCTGGCCGCCGATCCGGAAGCACTGGCGCTCGGCCATGGTTGGGGCCGCACCCAGGACGCCTTCCACACCTGGCTGAACCTCAGCGGCCAGCGCTTGTGGCAGCCGGACTGGATCTTCCTGTCCAGCGATTACTTTCACAGCCACAACTGGGCCGTCGAGACTCTGTACGCCGCCGGCGTGCCCGGCCTGGCGCTGGCGCTGGCCGGCTTCGCCGCCATCCCGGTGTTCGCCCGCGCCGAACGGCGGGTGCCGGCCCTGGCCCTGGCGGCGGCGCTGGCTGTCCTCCATGGATTGTGGTTCCCGCTGTGCCTGTCGGTGCCGCTTGTCGCCCTGGCGCTGGCCGCGGTGGCAGACCGCTCCCGTCTCTCCGTGCCCGGCAGAGGCGCTGCGGTGGCGGCGGCTGCGCTGGGGCTGGGCCAGGCGGCAGCCGCCGCCGCGCTGTTGGCGTATGGTCTGGCGATGGGGGCGGCGCGAACCGACCTGGCAGCGTCACCGCCGCGCCCGCCGGCGCTGCCGGCCGATTTCCGCGGCAGCGACCTGGCCGTCGCCGAGGCCATCGCCGACTTCGTCGTCCGTGCCGACTCGGAGCCGGGCGCGCCCCTGGCGGCGGCGATGCCGCCGCTGCTGGACTTCATCGACCGGCGGGCCGCGCGCACGCCCACCGTGCTGCTGCTGACCGCCGGCCTGGCGGTGATGGCGCGCACCGAACTGACCGGCGAAATTCCGCTGCCGCCCTCCGAGGCGCGGCGGATCATGTGGCGGCGATGGTTGGATCGCCTGCTGCGGCTGGCGCCGGGCCGGAGCGACCAGGCCATTCCCTATCTGGTCGCCGCCGTCGGCGGCCGGCGCTGGGCCGAGGTGGATGCGGTCACCGGTATTGTGCTCGCGCACGATCCCGGCGACCCGGTCGGATTGCACTTCCGGGGTCTTGCCTTGTTGGCGCGGGGTGGCGACCTGAACGACGGGCTGGCGCTGATTCGCGGCGCCGTCGATCACGGCCTGGAGCGCTTCATGCAACTCGATGCCGGCATCAAAGCGCTTCTCGGCCCCCAGCTGAAGCGTTAGAATACAATCCTCAATCATGAGGATTTCAGCCATGCGTGCGCTCGCACTTTCCATCCTGGCCCTGCTGACGGCTGCGGTTCCGGCCGTCGCCCAGGTCTCGCCGCCGCCGGCCCCGGTCGTCAGCGGTGTCGTGGTCCCCGAAATCACGCGCGCCCAAACCAACGCCACCTCGGAGGCGGCGGTCGCCGGCGTGCAGGGAGGTAGCCCCGCCCCGGCCCAGCCGGCCGCACCTGCCGACCCGCACAAACCGGAGCCCGCGAAGTAGAGGGGTCGGCTTGGAGGACAATCCCGTTCTTGAACAGCAGGCCTTCGCGGCATAGCCTGCTCAACGGGTGTGGGACGTCCCCTGGCTATCACGCAGGCGGGAGCGTTACGCGAAGCTCTCATCCCGGTTGTTGCACGCTCCCCGCATAAATTGTCGCAATATAGGCGCCAAGACCTGTATCGCACATGAGATGTAATTAGGCATCGGCAAGACTGGACGTGATGCTTTTCGACGCCAAGGCCTACTCCGAAACACTGTCTCATATTGGCCAACTTTGTATTTTGTCTCGCTTCCCATTGCCGGTCTTCATCCGCGAAATTGGCTCGACTGGCAGGTTCGACGCCTGCGGACCATGGCCATACGCCACGCCGCCTGACGGTGAATCCTGGCGTGCGGGCATGATGGAATTGCGCGAACGCGGGGCGGTTTCCTATGTCATGGTTGCGCGGCCGGACTTCGCTTATGAAGCCGGCGAACTGGTGAAAGCAGGCGCGGTGGTCCGTCCGCTCAAGCAACATTTCATCCGGGACCCGAACTATCCGGCCGTGGCGCCCGGGAGGGGCACCCGCCGAAAGATAGAACGGGCGCGATCACACTGGACGATTGAAGAAGGGGCTGCCGGAGCGGGGCTGGCCGAAGCGTTATGCCAATGTCATCGTCTTCTCTACGAGCGGCGGCATGCTTTCGGAATGGCCCGCATGTCCGACGATCATTTCGCAAAACTGCTAAGCCTGCCGCAAGTGACGTGCTTGGTTGCGCGCGACTCTGGCGGGGTTGGATCGATGACCGTCGCTTACAGGGGAAGAAATGAAACCCACCTCATTCATCACTGTGTGAAGCCCCGCGCCACCACGACCTATGCCAGCTATCTGCTCATGGCTGAAGCCATGGAGCGATGGGGCCGCTCGGGGCCGGTCTATCTTGGCGGCACCCCGGATGGAGCGGAGAGCCAGGGAGTCGGGATATTCAAGCAGCGCTGGGCCAATCGCACGGCCGATGCCATGCTGGTCGGACAGATTCTCGACCATAGCGTTTACCACCAATTGTGCGCAGACGTTGGGTCTTCCGACTATTTTCCGGCCTATCGCGGCTGGAAGAGGCCGGCGCCATGAGAAACTGGGCAAATCGTGCAATGTCCCATGTCCGCTGGCAATGGCTGCGTCGGCACTATGGCACGGCTTTGATGCGGTCGCGGCTGATATGGCCGGGTTGGTACCGACTCCGCTACCCCGACGTCGCACGATCCGCCATGGATCCTCTGGCGCACTATATCCGCTTTGGGGCGGGCGAAAGGCGGGTTCCGTCGCTTCTCTTCAACGGCAATCGGTACCTCGACGACAATCCTGACCTGGCGGAGTCCGGCGTCAATCCGCTGTTGCATTACGTTGTCCATGGCCAGCGTGAAGGGCGGGTCATTCATCCCGTGATGCCCGCCCGGGGGGGGGCCGTCGCCGACGGGCTGAACCGTATCCTGCATCACCCCGGTGTTGGAACGCCGGAACTTTCGATCGTCATGCCGATACGCAACGCGTCGGCGTTCATTCACGCTTCCTTGCCGTCGATCCTCGGGCAAACGGGATGCGTGGCCGAGATCGTGATTTCGGACGACCGCTCGGACGACGATACCTTGACGCAGGCGGCTGGGATCGTGGCCAGTTACCGTGGGCCACATGCGGTCACCTTGTTCCAGACGCCCAGTCGGCTTGGAATTGACCACCTTGCCACCCTTGTCGAAACGGTATCGCAGGATTGGATCGTCCAGGCCCATGGCGATGACGTAAGCTGTCCGCACCGGGCATTCCGCCTGCTGACCCTCCACCGCCAGACCGGGGCGTCACTGATCGGCAGCCGTGCAGTCAATCCAGATACCAAGCTGTTGTACCCGGTTACCCAATCGATTGCGGGGCCGGGATGGCTGCCGCTCGAAGCCTGGATCAAGACCCCGATGTCTGTTTTGTCGGGAGCGCTGAACGCTTTTTCGCGTCTGATCTATAGCGTGTTTCCGCGCCTCGATTCCGAGTACGCACCCGTCGGCCACGACAGCATTCAACCTTTTCGGGCCTCTCTTCTTGGCGGAGTTTGGTATACGGACGAAGTTCTGGTGGGGTGGACAAGCCACGATGGCCAATGGTCCAGGCAACTGACGGATCCGCGGACGCTGGAGACCAGAAGTTTCGGCTTTGCCATTCGCCGGCTCGGCGTTCTCCGGGTCATGCGCCAGGATCTGGCCCATGCCGCCGCCGCCGGTATCGTCTCCCCGCAGGAAGCCATGACAATCGGTGCCGCCCTGGATGAGGCGGGAACCTATCTCTTGGAGCAAGCACTTGCGGCCAAAGAGAAGCTCAACCGCCTGCATCTGGAATTTCTATGGGTCCCGCGGGAACATCTAAAGGATGCTGTGCCGCTGCCCCAGCCGGCGAAGCGTTCGCTCTGACGACCCAGTCGCGCAGCGTTTGCCGGTCCATCCCGGCGTGCCGAGCATAGCGACGCGGGTCGCGGGCGTGTGCAGCGCGTCGAATCCACCAGTCGCCCTTCAAGGCGGCTGGCTTCGATGCGACGATCGAGGATGTCGAGACCCCACCGGATGGCCGTGCCAAACATGGCCTGTGGAACCTTGGTGAGCGGGCGCCCAGCTTCCAGGTCTCCCTTGATCTCGGCGGTGCGACGGGCCTGCCATTTGGCTGCATCGTCGTAAACCGCGAACGACTTGGACTCGTAGATGTCCTCGGTGCCATCGCGCGGCGCTCCCTCAGGACGCACCCTGACCTGCGCCTAGAAGACGTCGCCGCTCTTGCGTTTCCGGCGAGCAACGCCATCGGCTTTCTTTCGGCGTGTCACGCCGTCAGCCTTTTCCTCGCGCACCACGTCGTCAGACATCGCTACCTCCTTCTCGGGAGGCGTCGTGACTGTTCGTGACCGCTCTTACAACGAATTTCGGGAAGCGGGGGCTAACCCCTTGATTTGATTGGAGCGGGTGAAGGGAATCGAACCCTCGTCGTAAGCTTGGGAAGCACCGCTGTATGAGCCAATTATCTCACAATAACAACGATATTTCGTGACATTATGGATCATGGTCATCTAAAAGTCATCAAGAACTGCGGCGCTACAAGGGCGGCGGGCGGCGCCCGGGAGGATGCCTTGAGATGCCGCATGCGGATGAGGTCATTCCGGTGATAGCCTTACCGGAGCGTGGGGCACAGCCCGCATGGCGCCTCAGGGGGAGGCTATGGATATCCGCATCTTCCTCACCGACAAAGACGAAAAGGAGGCTCGACGGCCCCCGCAGCAACCGCGGGGCCGGACTGCCGAGGACCCCTTCCATTTTGCCACCTGTGATCCCGACATTCGGTCGCGGCGCATCATGGAAAATTGGCCGGCATGGACGTCCAGCCAGCCGTACGATTACCTGAAAGACGCAAATGATAAACAATGGGGATGGGAACTGCTGCGCCGCAACCCATTCTATGTTCGCGACTACAATGAATGGAAGTGGTTCCACTCGCAATACAATGCCGGCCTTAACGGAAGATATTGTGTGACCCTAAAAGAGCTTCATGAGCTGTCACGTGAAATAACCGACAAATATGGATTGAGCGCCGAGGAATACCCGCTTTCCCCGTCCTTTCCTAGACCACCACTTGTTTCTAAAGAACGGTTTGGCCGGCGATCCAGCGTATTGCGCGTCAGCATAAATAACAACATAGAATTTGACACCAGGATGCCGGACAGTCCGACCTACACCATAATTGCGATTTACCCTGACGCCCCCAAAAATGAGCAAATTTCTACGTTTAATCATTACTATAACTATATGAGAGATGAGCTCGGCCTAAACAAGCCAAAGCCACCATGCAGAACCCGGGACGAATTGGTAAGATATTTGCGCATATTGGACGCAAAAGCATCGTGGGCTACCAACACAGAGATTGTTGAGGTGCTTTATAAAGACCACCAGGGCACCCCTCTCAGCAAGAGATTGTCACGCGATTACAAAAGGGCGCGCGAACTGTCGCTCGCGGGTTATCTACAATTTTTCGCGCGAGCCGTTCACGAATAGGCACCCATGCCTATCCGGGAACGACACGCGGCATCTGCAGGAATAATCGTCGGGCATCGAGGCAAGCCAAGGAGCGCTGTGCGATGCCGTGCCCAAGAAAGCAACCGCGAGTCGCCCATCATCCGACCTTAACGATGGGCCGCCTGTACTCCCCAGGCGAAGCAGCCGTTTTTCTCTGCGTCTCTATGCAGACGCTCGCGCACTGGCGCGTACGCGGGGTGGGGCCCCGGCACATCCACCTTTCAAAGCGATGCATCCGCTACGCGGAATCGGCGTTGCGGGAGTGGGTGGAAAGCCGCTCCCTTGCTTCGACGGCTGAAAATGCCGGCCTCGAATGAGGTGCTGGCCAGGTCACCGCTGGAACGCCTGACCTGGTTGGAGGCCATCCAGAAGGATCCGGCCGTCGGAGCGTGCGCGACCGCCGTGGCGGCGGCACTGGCGGTGTTCGGCAACAGCCGCTCGGGTGAGGCCCATCCGTCCTTGCAGACGCTGGCGCGGCGCACCAAGCGGTCGCTGACGGCAACGAAGAAGTCGATCAAGCAGTTGGCCGCGCGCGGCTGGATCAAGTGGACCGGTGCTGGCGACCGCGGCAGCAATCACTACAGCCTCACCTACCCGGCGGCGCTCGTCCCCGCGGGTATGGCACATGGTGACCCACCCCGGGCACTTGACGGCCGGGGTGGGTCAGGCGACGAAAACAGGGTGGGGCATTCCGAGACCAACCGTACGGCAGTCAGCGCCCATGAACCTGGAGTCCTCAACAAGGACCTGACCTGGGGCGACGGCTGGCGGCAGGTGCTGGAGGCGAAGGTCGGGCAAGAAGAGTTCGAGGCGCGTCTGGCCCGGCTGAGTCTGGACCATGTCCACGACGCCACCGCCTTCCTCACCGCCCCAACCGGGTTCTACCGCGACCAGGCGCTCAGCAGGCATGAGCAGGCCATTGTCCGTGCGCTCGCGGTAACGTTCCCCGAGGTGGCGCGGGTCCGGATCAAGACCACAGCGGAAAGGCTGCACTGATGCCCTCCGCTCACGCCGGCGTCAAGGCCAAGGCGAGCCGCCTGCGGCGGGCCTTGACGCCGGCTCCGCTGCGGGCCTGTTGCTCGGCATGGCTGGACGCAGGAATGCGTCCAGCGGGCAGGACGATTTCCGACCAGAACGAGGGTCACAGCGGATTTCAGTCGGGTCACACCCATTGCCGCCGCCGTCACAGGGTCAGAGGGCGGCGGTCACACCCTGCGGAAGAGTCCGACGGAAAAAGTCTCACCGCGCTCCAAATACTCACTACATAGACGCTTGAAAAATCAATGGGTTATGGGCGCTCAATCAACATATGTCGGTTCGCAGGATACGCAATTTGTATGACAAATTAGCCGTAACGGAGAACTGACCATGCCATCTATTTCCGCTGAGCGGGTCCGCAGGTTCCGGAAAAAGCGGAAATCCGCCGGCCATGTTGAAATCCGCGCCTGGGTCATCACGGATGACGTCGAGGCCGCACACAGCGCCTTGGCACCATTCGTCGAACGGGCCAACACGGATCGCTTCATGCAGGCCATGGAGGGGCCCGAGTGGCGCAAGGACGCCTTTCTGCGGCACTTGGCCGATTGGAAAGGCAAGTGACCGTCTCTACCATAAGGGGAGAGTGCCATGGACGAGCTGAGCTACAACGATGCGCTGATGACCGGCATCGAACTGACCGCCTATCGCACGGAAATTCTCCGGAACTTGGGCGCGGGCACCTATCCCGGCCGCCTCGATGCGCTTGTCTGGGGGAAGTCCGGCGCCCCGGCGCATCTGCAAGCGCTGATCACGATGGACGATGGGCAGAAGGTGCGGATCGCCGCCTACCATCAGGACAATCGCCGTGGGGGCCAGCCATACCGCGGGTTCCGGGAATTCCAACCCGGCGCCTTCGTCAACGTGGTGATCACCATCGGCTCGCGAGGCGGTGTGCAGGCGACGCTGGAAAAAAGAGATTGAGCACCGCGACGCCGAAAGGGATTCGTCCAAAAATTGATTGATGCCCACACCTCGGGTAGGCTGCGCGCTGACACAGGGCGGGGGAACCGGTGAGCCACCAGACGAGCATTGACGGGCCGACGGACGCCGCGGTGACGGCGTTCATCGACCGCTGGCGCAAGTCCGAAGGGGGTGAGCACCGCACTTACCAGATGTTCCTGACCGAGCTGTGCGTCTTCCTCGGCACGGAAAAGCCGGACACCGTCGGAGATGTCTACGGCTTCGAGCGCTGGGTCCACGTCCCCCGCCTGGACGCTTCAATCTCGCGGCGCCGTATCGACCTCTACAAGCGCGGCTGTTTCGTGCTGGAGGCCAAGCAGGGCAGCTTCAAGCCGGCGCCTGAGCAAGTGACGTTGCCGGGTCTATCTCTCGGCGCCGGCCGCGGCACCGCCGGCAAGGGGCATGGTGTGCGCGGTTCCAAGCAGTGGGACGCAGCCATGATGCGCGCCCGCGCCCAGGCGAAGACCTATGCCGACCACCTCCCGCAGGAGGAGGGCGTGCCGCCGTTCCTGGTCATCGTTGACATCGGCTACTCGTTCGAGCTGTTCGCCGACTTCACTGGTACCGGGCGCCACTACAGCCAATTCCCTGACACCCGCAGCTTCCGTTTCACCATCGACGCTCTGGCGGACCCGGCAATCCGCGAGCGGCTGCGCAAGGTGTGGGAATGCCCCTGGGACCTCGACCCCAGCCGTCAAACGGCCAGGGTCACCCGCGATATCGCCGACAAGCTGGCGCGATTGGCGCAGTCGCTGGAAACCAGCCATTCGCCCAAGACCGTGGCCGACTTCCTGATGCGCTGCCTGTTCACCATGTTTGCCGAGGATGTCGGTATCTTGCGTGAACGTTCCTTCACCGAAGTGCTGCTGCGCTACAAGGCCCGGCCGGACATCCTTCGCCATATGTTGACGACCCTGTGGGCGGACATGAATTCCGGGGCCGCCTTCTCGGCGGTGATCGAGGACGCCGTTCCCCAGTTTAACGGTGCCCTGTACGCCAATGCCGAGGCATTGCCGCTCACCGCGGAGCAGATTGAACTATTGATCCTCGCCGCCAAGGCCGACTGGCGCGACGTGGAACCGGCCATCTTCGGCACGCTGCTGGAGCGCGCCCTCGGCGAGGGCGAGCGCCACCGCTTGGGCGCCCACTACACTCCGCGGGCCTATGTCGAGCGCCTGGTATTGCCCACCATCATCGAACCGCTGCGAGCCGAGTGGGAGGACGTGAAAGTCGCGGCGCTGGCCGCCGCCCACGCCGAAGACCTGGACACGGCCGTGGAGGCCGTGAAGGACTTCCACCGCCGCCTTTGCACCACCACCGTGCTCGATCCCGCCTGCGGCAGCGGCAACTTCCTTTACGTCACCCTGGAACACATGAAGCGCCTTGAAGGTGAGGTGCTGGACCTGTTGGTGACCGAACTCGGGGAAAAGCAGGACGCGCTCGAGCTGTCCGGCCATACCGTCGATCCCCACCAGTTCCTTGGCCTGGAAAAGAACGAGCGCGCCGTGCCGATCGCCGAGATGGTGCTGTGGATCGGCCATCTGCAATGGTATGCCCGTTCCCAGCCCAAGTTCAGCGCCTGGCCCAAGCCGGTGTTGAAGCAGTTCGGCAACATCTGCCATGCCGATGCCCTGCTGACCTGGCGCAGCATCACCCTGGTCAAGGACGATCACGGCAGACTCGTGACCCGCTGGGACGGCGTCTCGAAGAAGCGCGATCCGGTCACCGGCAACCTGGTGCCGGATGAAACCGCGCGCGTCGAGATGGAGCGCTACGTCTCCCCCAAGCCGGCCGACTGGCCGCAGGCCGACTTCATCATCGGCAATCCGCCCTTCATCGGCGGCAAGGACCTGCGGCAGGAGCTGGGTGACGGCTACACCGAGGCGCTGTGGACGGCCTATGGCAAGCACGTCCCCAATTCCGCCGATTTCGTCATGTACTGGTGGCACAAGGCGGCCGAACGGGTGCGCACCGGCAAGGCCCGCCGCTTCGGCTTCATCACCACCAACAGCCTGCCGCAGACCTTCAGCCGCCGCGTGGTGGAACACCACATGAGCGGCCGCCATCCGATCGGGCTGCACTTCGCCATTCCCGATCACCCCTGGGTTAAGGCCCTGAATGAGGACGAACAAGAAGCCGTGCGCGACGCGGCTCAAGTGCGGGTGGCGATGACCGTGGGCGTGCGCGGTTCAATCGAGGGGCGGTTGCTGACCATGGTTAGGGAGCGCCCAGGGCATGGCGATGCGGCAGACGTCGAATTTGACTGTAGCCGCGGATCTATCAATGCGGACCTGACCATCGGCGCCGACGTTACCATGGCGCATGCCTTGCGCGCCAACGAGGGCCTATCGTCACCCGGCGTCAAGCTGCACGGCTCGGGCTTTATCGTTACCCCTACGCAGGCCCATTCCCTCGGATTGGGAAGGATTCCGGGCCTGGAGGCGCATATCCTCGACTACCGCAATGGCCGCGACCTAACGGGCCGACCGCGCGGGGTTATGGTCATCGACCTATTCGGGCTCGATGAGGGCGAGGTGCGGCGCCGTTTCCCTGAGGTTTACCAGTGGGTGCTCGAAAGGGTGAAGCCGGAACGGGACCACAATCCGCGCGGCTACCGAAAGGAGCTCTGGTGGCTGTTCGGCGAGAACAATCCCCGCTTCCGCATGGCTCTCGCAGGTCTGCCCCGATACATTGCCACAGTTGAAACCGCCAAGCATCGCGCCTTTCAGTTCCTTGATGCATCCATCCGCGGGGATGTCCCGGGCCGTGTTGAAATTTGCTCGGCAGGCGCAGCCTGTTGAGCAGGCTATGCTGCCATGGCCTGCTGTTCAAGATCGCGGTTGATGGCGTGCTTGGCCTTGTGGGCAGCCAAAGCA